>Ga0310690_10000312_pt1 | contig 110777 bp, 108 predicted proteins | sample AusTroGonzalo_MG_2_FD_207661 | JGI IMG/M metagenome (GOLD analysis project Ga0310690, IMG submission 207661) | Bovine rumen microbial communities from tropical cattle in Woodstock, Queensland, Australia - Gonzalo_04 (v2) (version 2) | ecosystem: Host-associated > Mammals > Digestive system >...
CTGGAAATCCTTTCGGTATGGTAGATTCTGCAATCGAATGGGTTGAAAAATACAGCACAAGTATAAAACTGGATTCATTGTATGCGCACGTTCAATTGAATAATGACAAATCGAAAGCATGTTTAAAAAGAAACAATTATGTGGCTGATAATGAAACAAAAGAAGTTATGGTGTCAAAGATACCTTATAGAACTGCACCAGTGTATGTGTTTACCAAAAATTTAACCCAAGGTGAATATGATGGCAGATAAAAAATATCCACTAGACATAACCGTTGCATGCAGTATAGGACTTGAAGGCGGTTTGGCACGTTACAAAGACGATTTGCCCGCCTTTTCCAAAGATGATTTTGATTTGGTTCATGAATGGAATCGTAACCTGAAAAAGACCATGAAAGAACCAGAATTCAAAGAATATATGACGACTACATACCGCATCTTGTTGCATTTGCCAGCTGTCACATTATCAAAAATTATTGATAAATTGGCTGTTCCTTATCGCAGTTATTATTATGCAAAAAGATTTTTGGATGCGGCACACTTTGTATATAACAAAGCGGAACAAAATGCTAATGTTATAGATTTTGGTCGCGGGCTTTCACCATGGGGTCACGTTGTAAAACAAAACCGTCCAGATGTTCAAATGTACACTTTTGACAGGGAAGAAACAAATTCAGTATTCGGCGCAGTATCAAGCAAATTGAATTTGCCAACACCATATTTTAATGAAATGCCTGTGGTACCAGTATTCGATAAAGACGTTTTCATATCTTTGGGAACATTTGTGTATTTAGATAATGCAGAACAAGCGGCTAAATTAAAAGAAACAGGCGCGCAATTTAAAAATATATTCATTGAATTGGACAAACCTAATGCGGTTCAACAGGACAAAGAAATTGTAAATAATTTGGGCGCAGAATACAATGCTGGATTTTCAAGACAAGAATTGGCCAAGCTGTTGGGTACACAGATTCCTTTTGAATTGAAAGAGATTGGTGGACGCGTTAAAGATGCACGTGTTGCACAGGCATTAAAAACTGCAACAGAACAATTTTTGGTCAGATAAAATATATTTTGTGTAAACCGCCATGTAGTCGATGTGTAGAATTATGTAAAGATTGGACAGTTTTAACAAAATTCATGTTTTTTGGTTTTGATACTATGCGGCGAAGGGATTGTTCCGCTGTCGCTTCACTCCCTTGCAAAATTTGCCTGACGGCAAACCGGTGTTATTCCACCTTTTTGCTACGGGTCGGACCCTTGTTCCGGTGTCCAAATCCCAGATGTCAAAATAAAAAACGACCACAAGGGTCGTTTGTTATTTTGGTAGCGGCGAAGGGATTCGGACCCCTGACCAAAGGATTATGATTCCTCTGCTCTACCACTGAGCTACGCCGCCAGCGAGACGCATTATAACAGACTTTTTTGATTTTGCAACAATATTTAATTTATTTGATTTTACCAGAAAAATATAGTGTAATATGAAACAAGGAATATTTTGACATGACAAACATTGGAATTGCAATCAGGCATTTTTTTACAAATATGGTGTGTGGTTTAATATATAACCAAGATACTCGTAAACGTGTTCGGGCTGCCCTTAATTCGCCATTGTTTGGGCTTTTGATGTTCATAAAACAAGATTGTGGTATTAAACACCCAAAATTTAAAATAATAACAGGATTTCGTGGTCGTAATTTACTTATCAAAGTAAACGATAAATATATATATAAATATCCAACACAAAAATGTAATTTTGCACCAAATATTGAAATTCGTGAACATGATATCACAACAGAATTATCAAAAATATCACCAATATATATACCTGTACCAACGATATTAAAATATGGTGATAAATTGGTACGACGATACAATGTTGTTCATGGTATTTCGTTGCGTCAATTAATAAAAAAGGGAAATATATATGAAGATTATAAAAAGTATTTGGCGCATCAGGTTGCTTATTTCTTGTATACTATCGCGAAATATGATCCAATAAGTTTAAAGAAATACAAAGATAACAAAGATGATGAGCCTGGATTTATGTATGGGTGGCATCATTGTGATTTGTGGGATAATTTTATGATTGATACAAAAACATTTAAAATAACATCTTTCATAGATTGGGAAGAGGTTGGTTTTGGTGATTTTTCAAATACGTTTATTGAAAAAAATCCCGTAATAGATAATTTTGCAAAAATTGTAGAATCTGAATACAAAAAGATTTACAACAGATAGAGAATTGTTTCGTGATAAAACAGAATAGAATATCTGTCATAGATTCTTTATATGCAGCGCAAGACACTGCATACAGAGATTTTAATTCCAAATTAATTCCAAATTTGTCACCTGATTTATTCATTGGAGTACGAACACCAGTATTGCGAAAAGTGGCAAAAGAAATGATAAAATCTGGGATTGCAAATGCTTTCATTTTAAATTTGCCACATAAATATTTTGAAGAAAACCAATTACATGCATTTATTATATCTGATATCCAGGACTTTGATATTGTTATCAAAGAAATAGAACGTTTTTTGCCGTATGTGAATAATTGGGCTACATGTGACCAAATGTCACCACGTGCATTTAAAAAAAATTTAAATATTTTATATAAACATGTTTGTAAATGGATAAATTCTGGGAATACATATTCTGTGCGTTTTGGGATTCTTTGTTTAATGCGGTATTGGTTGGACGATAATTTTGATATTAAATATGCTGATATTATAGCAGATATAAAATCAGATGAATATTATATAAATATGATGCGGGCCTGGTATTTTGCAACAGCTGGGGCAAAACATTTTGAAAAAATTTTACCGTATTTTAAGTCTGGTCGTATAGATGAATGGACACGTAAACGCGCAATTCAAAAAGCGATTGAATCCTATCGTATTATGCCAGAGAATAAGGTAATATTAAGGCGGATAAAAGGGGAATAAAATGAATTTTGTAGAAATGATTAAAAATCGCAGGTCTGTGTATTCTTTGAATAAAAATATGCCTGTAAGTGATGACGAGGTTTTTAGTTTAGTGCGTGATTGTGTGAAATATGTTCCAGATGCATTTAATATGAAAAGTCAACGTGTTGTTATTTTTACTGGGGTAAAACACAAAAAATTTTGGGACAATGTATATGATGAATTGGTAAATTTTACGGATAAAAATTTGTCGCGTGAACGGATTGATTTTTTTGCAGCGGGATACGGAACAATTCTTTATTTTTATGACATTGATGTTGTTGAAAAGACTAAAACGCAATATCCTTTGTATGCAGACCGTTTTAATGATTGGGTTATGCAATCAAATGGTATGTTGCAATTTGCAGTATGGACGGGATTACGGACATTAGGATTGGGATCAAATTTGCAACATTATAATCCTGTAATAAATAAAATGGTGCATGATATGTTCAATATACCGGAAAATTGGGTTTTAATTGCGCAAATGCCATTTGGTGGAATTGAAAAAAATCCTGAATCTAAGCCAGATGAAGATATTTCAAAGCGATTCATAATAAAAAAATAAACAGGAATGGTTTTTTCTTGATTTTTTTGGGGCTAACCGTATAATACGGACAATTGCCCTAATAGTCTAGTGGTAAAACACGTCCTTGGTAAGGACGAGTCGCAAGTCCGATTCTTGCTTAGGGCACCATAGAGTTTTACTGAATTTAAAAATTATTTTAAGATTTAGTATTATTTAATTGTGTTTTTATTGTACCATTATATCGATATAGAAAAAGTTAAAAAAAACACCGGCAAAAACCGGTGTTTTTATGTTTACAAAAGTTAATATTATTTAACTGTTGTTGTTGCGTTACGATTGTATTTCCAAACGTCTTCGCCAGTACCTTTAACCAATGGACGTTCTTTACCATAAGAAATAGTAGAGATACGTGATGGTGCTATGCCATCATTAACCAATGCAGTCTTGGCAGCATTTGCACGACGTGCACCCAATGCCAAGTTGTATTCTGTGGAACCACGTTCGTCACAGTTACCAGCAATTTGGATTTTTGTATCTTCGTGACTTTTCAAGTACAAAGCTTGACCCATCAAGTTTTCGCTTGCATCTTCAGATAATTCTGCAGAATTGAACGCAAAGAAAACACGTTGACCGTTCAAGTCAGAAGGTTCAACAACACTGGATCCGCCGCAAGCAGCCAACAATCCAGCAACACCAGCTAATAAAGCAAAATTTAATACTTTCATGAAAATACTCCCTTGAGTTTTTGTTGCTCAGGTTATATTGTATAATAAGATTTATTGAAAATCAAGGGGTAAAACATGGGAAATTTTGCGCTGACAGATTTAAATATGGCCGGGGTTCGTTGGGAACTTAGTGAAACCCCAGTAAAACACGATGTAAAAAAAGCATCTATACAACAAACTTTTCAAACGAATCGCACGAATAATACCCCTTTGATAATTCCTGCGTCTGCACCGATTTCATTAGAAACAGTAAAATCTATGGTAAACCGACCAGTTGATATTGATTCTTTGTTAAGAATGATTTGTGAATTTAATCATCCGTTAAAAAACGGTGCAACGAACACAGTTATACCGAATATCGCATCAGATCCGAATGGTTTGGTTATTATTACTGATTTGCCAAGCAGTGATGATGATTTATCTGGTAAAATATTATCGGGGCCTGCTGGGGATATGGTTAATAAAATGTTGGCTGCGATAGGTATGTCACGTGAAAATGTTTCAATAATACCCTTGCTGTTTTGGCGAACACCTGGGGGGCGAACACCAAATCGTGAAGAACTGGATTTATCTATGCCGTTTGTTAATAAAATTATTTCTATGTTATCACCGCGTATCATTGTGACATTTGGAACATTGGCCGCGACAGAAATAGCAAAAACAAACTTGATGTCGGCACATGGCAATGAAATAAAATCTGATGATGGATATACAATCATCCCAACGTATCACCCGAATTATTTAATTTTGAAACCCAGTGCAAAGAAAGATGTATGGGAAGTATTGCAAAATATTCAAAAATTGTTGAAAAACTGTTAAAAATATTTAATAATTCCTTGGTAAGTTATAAAAGGAGCATTACTATTAAACCTAATATAAATAACGCAAAGGGTCGCGATATGGGCCCACGTATGAATGAAAAAATATTTGCTAAATCCGTCCAAGTGATAAGCAGTGATGGTCAAAATCTTGGAACAATGGAAACATCAAGTGCTTTAAGTATGGCATACGATATGGGACTCGATTTGGTTGAAATAAATGCCAATGCGACACCTGTATTGGTCAAGATTATGGATTACGGGAAATATAAATACGAACAAAAGAAACGTGCAAATGAAGCACGTAAAAAACAAAAAACAATTGAATTACGTGAAGTATGGGTCACCCCTGTAATAGAAGAAAATGATTTTAATGTAAAAATGAAAAAAGTTTTCGAATTTCTGGGGCAAGGAAACAAGGTAAAAATCGCTGTGATGACTCATGGTGATAAACGTGTCTTGGCACGCAGTCGTGATGCTGTTCCACAATTATTTGAACGTATTATCACATTAATTGGTGACAAAGGAACTGTGGAATCAAAATCTAAGCCAGATGATAGAACAAAATCTATAATTATAGCACCAACAAAATAAAATATTCCCGGGCTTGTTCCGGGATATTTTATATAAATTATTGTCAGACATTTATCATCATAGATTGAACCGGTTTAAACCAGTTAAAACCACGGGGTTTAATTTTTAAGATTTCCTTGACTTTTAAGATGTTACAATGCAGAATTATGCGTGTATAATGTGTTGATGCGACTGACAACCGCGGAATGTTATATGAAAATTCTAAAAGTAAAAAAAGCAGGGTGGCACCGCGCGAAAAAATCTTAGCGCCCCTGTAATGAAAGATTTGAATTGGTGCCGTTTCCAAAAACACGACACCGAAACAAAGGGTGTAAAAATGTTATCTTTGAAATCTAAATACAGGACACATACCTGTGGTGAATTAAATAAAACAAATGTTGGTGAAATTGTGACTTTGTCTGGATGGGTTCACCGTAAACGTGATCATGGTTCGTTATTGTTTATTGATTTGCGTGATAATTACGGAATAACTCAGATTGTGTTAGACGGCGGAAATGCTGATTTGGAACGTGTACGTCCAGAATCTGTCTTGCAAATAACAGGTAAAGTTGTCGCGCGTGATGCATCGCAGATTAATGAAAAAATTCCAACAGGTGAAATTGAAATCCAAGTTCAAGATTGGAAAGTTTTAACAAATTCTGAAGTTTTGCCTTTCCAAGTTTTCGGTGATGAAGATACAAGTGAAGAATTGCGTTATCAATATCGTTTCTTGGATTTGCGTCGTGAAAAATTGCATCACAATATTTTAATGCGCAACAAAATGATTAAATGGATGCGTGATAAAATGTGGGATTTAGGTTTTTCAGAATTTCAAACACCATTGTTGACAGCTGATTCACCAGAAGGGGCTCGTTGTTTTTTGGTGCCATCACGTTTGAATCATGGAAAATTCTATGCGTTGCCTCAGGCACCTCAGATGTTTAAACAATTATTACAAGTTGCCGGTTTCGACAGATATTTTCAAATTGCGCCATGTTTCCGTGATGAAGATTTGCGTTCGGACAGATTGTTGGAATTTTATCAATTGGACGTGGAAATGTCTTTTGTTGATTTGCCTGAAATTCAACGTGTTGGGGAAATTGTTATACCAGAATTGATAAAAACTTTTGCGCCAAATGCAAATGTTTATCCTGAAATTCCACATATATCTTTTGATGATGCGATGTTGAAATATGGTTGTGATAAACCTGATTTGCGTAATCCAATTTTGATATCTGATGTGACTGAAATTTTCCGTGGTTCTGAATTTGGAATTTTTGCAAATGCAATTGAAAACGGTGCTGTTGTTCGTGCAATACCTGCGCCAAACAGTGCAGATAAACCGCGTTCTTGGTTTGATAAATTAGGTGAATATGCAACCAAAGAATTAGGTTTGGGGGGATTGGCGTATGTCGTGTTTGCAGATGAACCAAAAGGACCTGTGGCAAAGAAATTGGATAATGATAGACTTGCAAAGTTGCATGAAATCGCTGGGGATAATTCTTCATTGTTCTTTGTTTGTGATAATGTTGATAATGCATCCAAAGCCGCGGGTAAATTACGTAACAAATTAGGTGCAGATTTGGGATTGATTAAACCAAATGATTTTGCAATTTGTTGGGTTGATGAATTTCCATTCTTTGAACCAGACGAAGATCGTGGTGGTGCACCAATGTTTACACATAATCCGTTTTCATATCCATTGGCGACATTGGAAGAATTGGAAACCAAAGATCCATTCACAATCAAGGCAGCACAATTTGATATGGTTATAAACGGTATTGAAATGTGCAGTGGTGGTTTACGTAATTACAACCCAGATGTTATGAAAAAATGCTTTGATATTGCTGGTTATCCACTTGAAGCTGTTGAAAAGAATTTCAGTGCATTATATACAGCATTCAAATATGGTGCCCCACCACATGGTGGTTTCGGGTTCGGTATTGATCGTTTGATTTCTGAAATCTTGGGTACTGGTGAAAGTTTGCGTGAAACTGTGGCATTCCCTGCAAATCAACGTGGACAGGATTTGTTGATGGGGTCACCAAATGAAGTCAGTGAACAGCAATTACGTGATGTTCATATCCAGGTTCGTAAAAAGAACTAAAAACAAATAAAAATACCGGCAAATGCCGGTATTTTTATTTAGAATTTATTATGTGTTTGAACGAATACCCTCATGTATTCTGGATCAAAATTCAGCATTATTTCAGATAACGAAAAATCACGACTGTTATTTGAATTTATTGTTAATTCTATTGGTGCCGGGGTGGCAGATGTCCCACGTAATAATAAATTCAATTTTACAAACATGTTTTTATCCATAATTTCTAAACTGCCGGATGCATCGACATGTTTCATTGATAATGTCAATGGATAAAGTGTTTTTATATCACCTTGGGCATATGAACCAATTATATGCATTTTTTTAATTTGTGTGATTCCATCACTTAATGCAAAAGATAAAAACTCTTCGCCATTTAATGTTGATATATTTGGTGCGGATGCATAAAATTCATCAAATCCCAGACCGTACAGTTTTCCACCATCAAAAGATGCGTCAAATGTTCCATTTAGATTATTAACAATGTCGTGCGCTATTTTTCCGAATGTTTTCAATTTTATGTCTGCAGTTATAGTTGTATCAGCAATATTTAATGTAGCGTAATTTGGTAATATTTTTTTGTTAAACACAAATTGATTTAATTGGATGTTTATATCATATTTTGCATTATTTTTCTTTATGCTGGCCAGCAAGTTTCCGCGATCAGAATCACTGATGGAAAATGTTTGGATGTTTTTGTGTAAAGAATACATAAAATTGTTGTATTTTTCATTATCGTATATTACTGTTTTTGCAGATAACGCAACATCTATATTTGTTTCAAATGGTAGTAATACAGGATGATTCGTAAAGAATCCCAATTCTTCGAAATTTTGTATAAAAGATTTATTTACAAATAAATCAGCATTGAAAATATCTGTTTTTAATGTCACAGCATTATTCGATACAGAACCAACAAATTTATGATTTGCGATTTCTAATGTTAAATCTGAAATATTGCCATTCTTGTAATTTCCAGATAAAACGTACGATAAATCATTAAGTGCTTCCAAGTCTACTTTTCTGGTTAATCGTTTAAAATTTTCTCCACGCAATATAAAAAATCCTGTGCTTTTGGATAATTGCCATTGTTTTGAATCAGGGGTGAAAATCATAACACCATTAACCCATACAAAGTCACCAGGTTCATCTTTCATAAAATTTGGCAAGAATTTCAAATTGATTTTCGCCTGATTTAATGATTTGTTATCCAGACGAGTATAATCAACTGTATAACCGTCTTTTTTCAAGTGCAATGTTCCAACCATATCAGGATAGTAAAATCTGACTTCTCCACTGGATGCAAGTTTTCGTATTGTAACAACAAAAGGTTTCATGTCTGCATAAACTGTTGTAGAATAAACATCTGCATCAATTACGTCGTCTTTTACGGAAAAAACAGAAGTGATGTTGCTCCCGTGTGAAAATTCTCTACAAAACCAATTTGTTGGTGTTCCATTGAAAAGACATTTTGTATGAAGACCAGATAATGGGCCTGCTATGTTAATATCGTGTGCACCATTTTCATCAATTGTACCACCATGAATTTTTATATCATCTAAAACAACTGTATCGATTTTTATTTCATTATCAGAACCAGCTGTTGAAATTTTTATATGTTTAAATGGTTTTTTTGCGAATGTCATCTTGCCGTAAAAATCTAAATTCAAAACCATACCTTTTAATATTTCTGGGTGCTTGCCGATGAAAGACATATCATAATCTGCGGAATCTGATTTTAAATTTATTATTTTATAGCCGTCTTCTTGTAAAGTTGCGCTGCCAGTCACCCCATTGGCAGAAATATTATAAAAATCTATGCCGTAACTGCCATTCCATTTAAGGTCTGCATCAATTGGAAAACGTCCCTTTATACGTGGTTTATCAAATTCAAACCATTTATTTATGTCTTGGGCAGTGATATTTATATGTCCGTTCGCTGTTCCGTCTGGTAATAATTCACCCGTTAAAATTAAATTATTATTATGATTTTTAATTGTGAATTTATTGCCTTTTGATTTTATTTCGTATTTGTGTTGATCTGTTCTAACGATTGCATCAGTTTTATCTTTTGAAAAATTAGCGCTTATTACTTTGTATTCTTTGTTAAGAAATTTTATTTTTGAATCATTAAGAATAATGCCAATATTTAAATCAAATGGTTTTATTTTACTAACCAAGAAAGAAGCATTATTTATTGTGACATCATCAGATATAGATGCATTTTTTATATCAAAAATATCAAAGAATGGTATTGAAAATTTACAATTTGAGATTACACCATTAGGAAGAGATAAATCGTGTGCAACAATGGTTGCTTTGCCAAGTAAACTAACATTTACATTTCCATGAATTTTTACAGGAATACCGGTTTTTTGTAAAATCGCTTCTTCTATTTTAGGTTTAAGAAAATTCAAGTGTATCATTGGTGGAACAACAATGACAGATATTGCCAGTAATGCAAAAACAGGCAATATATACCACAGAATTCTGAATTTAGATTTTTGTTTTTTTATCATGTCTCTCTTCTCTTGTATTTTCATTATAATAGATTATATTAAGGTATGTGAATAAAAAAATGACATGAAACAAGTAAAAAATATTTTTTCTTTGGAATCTGATTATATGCCGATGGGTGATCAACCAACGGCTATATCTGAATTAGTTTCTGGAATTAATGAAGGACGTAAATCTCAGGTTTTATTAGGAGTAACAGGGTCTGGAAAAACTTTTACAATGGCAAATGTTATCGCAAATCTAGGGCGACCCACTATGATAATGGCACCAAATAAAATACTAGCAGCCCAATTATATACAGAAATGAAATCATTTTTTCCACGTAATCATGTTGAATATTTTGTGTCGTTTTATGATTATTATCAACCAGAAGCATACGTTCCAACTACTGATACGTATATTGATAAAGATGCATCTATTAATGAACAACTAGACCGTATGCGTCATTCCGCTACGCGTGCAATGCTGGAAGAAAAGGACGTTATTGTTGTTTCATCAGTATCTTCTATTTATGGTATTGGGGCACCAGAACAATATTCTGAGATGAAAATTGTTTTAAATGTTGGGGATAAAATTTCTGAAAAGGAAGTTATGCGTTGTTTGGTTGATATTCAATACAAAAGAAACGATATAGGGTTTGCACGTGGTGATTTTCGTGCGCGTGGTGATACATTGGATATTTTTCCATCACACAGTCAAGACAGGGCATGGAAATTATCTTTCTTTGGTGATGAAATAGATGAAATATGGGAAATTGATACTTTGACCGGGGCAAAATTACAAAAACTGGACAGGGTTGTTGTTTATCCAAATACACATTATGCTACACCAATGCCATCTGTTTTACAGGCGATTGACAATATAAGAAAAGATCTGGATGAACGGTTAAAATATTTTCATGATAATATGAAATATGTCGAAGAACAAAGATTGCGTGAACGTGTTAATTTTGATATTGAAATGATGGAATCTACTGGGACATGTCGTGGTATTGAAAATTATTCGCGATATTTAACTGGGCGATTACCAGGTCAACCGCCACCAACATTGTTTGAATATTTGCCCAAGAATGCAATATTGTTTTTGGATGAAAGTCATGTGACTGTACCACAAATTGGCGCGATGTCACGTGGCGATAGGGCGCGTAAAGAGACATTATCTCAATATGGTTTTAGATTACCATCGTGTGTTGATAATCGCCCATTGACATTTGAAGAGTGGGATGCTTTGCGTCCACAAACAATATTTGTTTCTGCAACACCTGCAACATGGGAATTAGAACAATCAAATGGGATCGTTAGTGAACAGGTTATTAGACCAACTGGTTTGTTAGACCCTGTATGTGAGGTTCGCCCAACAACACATCAAGTTGATGATTTATTAGATACAGTAAAATCCGTCAAAGGACGTGTAATTGTGACAACTTTGACGAAAAAGATGGCAGAACAATTAACAGATTATATGAATGAAAATGGTATTCGTGCACGTTATTTACATTCGGATATCGAAACACTGGAAAGAATAGATTTGTTACGTGATTTAAGACTTGGAAAATATGATGTTTTGGTTGGTATAAACCTTTTGCGCGAAGGTTTGGATGTTCCAGAATGTGAATTGGTTGCGATTATGGATGCAGACAAAGAAGGATTCTTGCGTTCGACACGTTCGCTTATCCAGACGATTGGACGTGCTGCACGAAATGCAAATGGTCGTGTTATTTTATATGCAGATACAATAACTGATTCTATGCGTTGTGCATTGGATGAAACAGCACGCAGACGTGAAAAACAAGAAAAATATAATCAAGAACATGGTATTATTCCTAAGACAATATCTAAATCTGTTTTTGAAGAAGTTAAAGAGAAAGAAGAAAAAACAGACAAGACACGAAAATTTGTGTATAATAAAGATGGTGTTTGGGATGCGGCAACTTTACGTAAAGAGATTGCTGATTTAACTAAACGTATGCGCAAAGCTGCTGAAAATCTTGAGTTTGAACAAGCGGCCCAATTGCGTGATATGATACATAAAATGGAAGACGATTTATTATTGGTGGAATAACATGAATGAAAAAATTTTTATTTTAAAAGATTTACAAGAGATGCATGCATGGGCACAAGATTTTGCAAAAACTTTGCATGCACCTGTGACGGTTGCTTTACATGGTGATTTAGGAATGGGAAAGTCAGAAATTGCACGTGAAATAATAAAAACATTGCGTGGACGCGATACTGTTGTCCCAAGTCCTACATTCACTCTTGTTCAAAATTATGATGGTATTTCACATTTTGATTTATACAGAATAGGTGATGTGTCGGAACTAGAAGAAATTGGTTTACAGTATGCGATTGACAACGATATTACATTGATTGAATGGCCAGAAATAGCGACTGAAAAATTACCAAAAAACACAATCCATATTTATATAACTGAAAATGGTAATGGACGAAAACTAGTGCTTCAATAAACTTTGTACTGCCAATGGAAAATCAGTAGCTTTTGCAAGATAAGAGCCACTGACCAGTAAATCTGCACCAGCATCCCAGCACAATTTTGCAGTATCTGGATTAATTCCACCATCAACACTTATGACGTATTTTAAACCGTGTTTTTTGCGGGTGTAATTTAATGTTTTAATTTTTTGAATAGCACGTTCATCAAATTCTTGACCAGCAGCCCCTGGGGTAACGGCCATAACCATTATTTCATCAATTTGTTTTAATACGGGAATTAATATTTCGATATTTGATTCAGGATTTAATGCGATTCCGCAACGTTTCCCAGCGGATTTTACAATTCTTATTGCATCTTTTACCCCAGAAGTGTTCGTCGAAATTATAATGGTATCTGCACCGGCATTAATTGCATCACGTGCCCAAACAGATGGACTTTCTGTCATTAAATGGACATGTAAATGAGCATTTGTATTTGTGCGTATTGTTGATAATTCTTTGATTCCCCCAGCAATTTTATTAACATAAAAACCGTCCATTATATCAACGTGTATCATTGAAATTCCAGCAGATGCAAACATTGTATATGTGGTTAAATCAGACATATTAAAACACAAAGTACTTGGCATAATAGGAATGAATCTTTTTTTGTTAGAAACTTTTTTTCTGTGGAATATTTTTGTTATTCTTTCAATGATGTTTTGAATTTTTTGCTGTTTTTGAATATATGCGTTGCGTTCTGGTAAGTGATTACCCCAAATATATTCAGATAGTGCATTTGTTGTTGCGGTTTCTCCAATGTTTTCCACAGGAATATGAAACATACTTTCAATAAATTCATTAATGTGTTTAATTGCACTGCCACCGCCAGTTAATATAATTTTTTCTGGTTTGTATTGATTTATATACTTTTGTGATTGTTCAAAAACGATATTCATTAATTCTTTTAATTTCGGGATAAATATATCATTTATGTCTGATACAGAAAAAGATGCGAACTTTTCAGAAGAATCTGCCGGAGTAAATCTGTCCATTTCATTTGGGATTGCGCTGGACACAGCGATTTTAAGAGTGTCTGCATCATTTATACCAATATGTAAACCAATTGAAAGTGTGTTTGTTATATCGTGTCCACCAAATTTGATTTTATCAAAATACAATGGACCACGATCTGTCCATATAGAAACAGTTGTGTATTCATGGCCAAGGTCCAAAAATAAAACTTTTTCACCTTTTTTTCTGTAAATAGTATTTTGTAAAAAAGTTGGGTCTAAGAAACCACTTGATTGAATATGGGCACGGCGCAGTATATCGGAAATGTATCTTGTTTTATCTTCTTCGTATGAAATCACACTGAATATAGATTTTAATTGTGTGTCAATATGTCCAATGGGTGTGTTTTTTATGTTTTTTACAGTTGGTGTACCGTAAAAGACAGGAATTATATGCATCGGGTAAAAATCTTGGATTGGTTCTATCTTTGTTATTTGATGCCGTAAATCCAGTTCTGATATTTTATGTTCATCATGCCATAAAATTGTATCTGATACTGTTTTAAAATCTGCATCTCCAAAATTACCCGTTATAAATGCAGAATTAAAATGTGTTTTTAATTGCTGTTCCAATTCGTCAATTACACTTTTTAAAGCAAATATAGTATTTGTGTTTTTTACAAAATGTGTTGCAGATTGTGTAATGTGTGCATCCCGTACACAGTGCGCAAACCCGCGAACACCATACGTTCCAATGTCCAGACATAAAAATGACGAATTAGAAAGTTTCATTTTCTTGTTTTAACCAAAATTCTTGCGCTGTCGCGCATATCTATAACATCAATTTGTCGCGATAATATTTTATGTGTTTGATTTAATACATTAATTTTATTTATTGCCGTATTAGGATTGTTTTCTGGTAAATATATCGTTATTCCATTTTTTGTGTGCAAATTCCAACGACGAGATTCAACCATATTCACATAGTCTATATATTCTGTAATTGGGGATATACCATTTATGATATCTGTTAAATTATCAGGTATAATACCTTGGAAAACGATGGTGTTTGTATCACGTTCTGTTGTTGGTTTATCAATTTTAACACCGTCCAAAGACAACGGATAAAAATAAACACCGTCAGTCCACTGGGCAGCAATATTGTGTTGTTGGGTTTTTACAATAATATCGCCATTTGCTAATCGGCGTGTTGATGCGTTCTTTATTCCAGGTATTTCCATTACGCGGTTATTAATTTGATGCAAATCTATGGATTTAATATTTGTACCTTTGGTTATACCAATTGCCACCTTAACCGGTTCAAGATCAGCATCTTTTGAATCACTGATAATAGAAATATGTTTCACATAAGATACGGGACCGCGCCCCATTTGACTTGTTATAATGCGGACAGCAAAATAAACAGCCAATATAATTGACACAACGAAATACATCCAAAAGAATATGGTCTTCTTCATGATTGAATATTATATCACATTTTTATAAAATAGCCAAACAAGACGATAATTTATTTTGCGCGCAATAAATAACCACGTCTTAACATGCATTTACGATAATAACCGACTGTTTTTGATGCAGTATTAGGTGGTACAGAAAGCAGGGCGCGTTGTCCAATGTCACGATATTCATTTGATTGAAATGTGACCCAAAGACCGTCCCAATCTGGCATCTGGGCACTTTGGTTCGGAGATAAAAGTTTTGCGATACGTGAACGTGGAACATAATTTGTGTCTTTTATCCCAAGACATGATTTATGGTCGCGGACAAACTGTTCAGTGGTCACAGCATCGTTTTCCCAATTCAAAATAGTTGCATCATCAATCGAACCACGATTAGCAGATGCACATGCCGACAAGGCAATAAATAAAAATAAATATTTCATTCTCATAATTTATATTATAATTTAATTGCGTTTGTGTGGCAATAGTTTTTATAATGTAAAAAAAGGACGAGGAGAAACAGCATGGCATTATCAATTCAAAACTATGTAAAATTGGCTAATTTTTATAATGAAATGGCGCGTGTTTTATCGGCTGTTTGTGTTGCAAAAGGCGGAATTGCGCTGGAAAATTATGTTGGTCGTTTTTTTGCAGCGGATGTTTTGGAATACATTGTTGAATATGGAAAACGCTTAAAAAAAACGGGTGTGCAAATCACACCAGATGTTCAATCTGTGATGGATTTATTTGAAAAACAGTTTGAAGGTGTAAAAAATCTTGTGACACCTAATCAAAAACCAATTTATGAAATGACACTAGAAGAATTTGAAAAAGTTATGAATATTTAGTATAAATGTAGTAATAAGAGATAAAAAAGGAAGAAAAATGGCACAAAATACCATAAAAAAATTAATCTGTTTATTAACAGTGTGTTGTTCTGTGGCGGTATCTGGTTGTGTTAACAAAAAGAAAGATATACAACAGTATGATACTGTGAATGTTATTGAAAATCTTGTCATAGATGAAAATTCTGTGCCGATTTTTCCAAAAAAAGCAGCATTGACAACAGATACAGCGCAACATTTTGCATTGGATTTACCAAAAAGATGTACTGTTGATTGGAATAACCAAAATGTTGTTTCTGTTGTTCCAGAAGAAAAGATAGAAATTATTCGTTTGTCTGTTGGAGATGCATTGCCTGATTTAAAGGTTTCAGATTATGATTTTAAAAAGATGTATGTAAAAGATGCACTGGCAAAATTATTAGAAGATACAGATATTTCTGTCTTGGAAGACCAGACGACATTCGAAAAAATTTCTGGTTCTATTTCGACCAGTTCTTTAACAGATGCGGTTGAATTGATTACAAAACTTGGACGTACTTATTATTCTTATGATGCAGAATTTGGTGAAATTCATTTAACAGGACGTGGTAAATGGATGATAAAAATGCCAAAAGATGAAACTATGATAATGGCTATATTGGATGCAATGCGTGGCGCAGATGTTCGTAATTTGCTTGTAAATTGGCAAGAAAAAACAGTTGTTTTCGAAGGTGATTATCAAACAGAACGTGAAGTTTCTAAAATTTTGGCGGATGTTTCATCTAAGAAATATGTTTTAGCATGGGATATTGATGTTTACCGTGTTTATCCAAAAACAGATAATCCAATTATTTGGATGAATATGTTGCCTGCGTTTGGTGAAAATAATATCCATATGTCTATTCCTGGTGTTGTTGGACGTGCGTTGGTGGTCAGTCCAGAAATAAACACAAAAACATTACAGGAATTTATCGCCCAACAAGCCAGTATGGTTTTGGTTTCTCAGGGAACATTTGCTATACCAAACGGGTGGCAATCAAGATTTGACGTTGGTCAATGTGGTAAAGAAGATAGACTTGAAACAGATTTAATTATTAATGCCACTGGAAAATATGGTGATTATGGTGGGTATAAAAAAATTGATGCAAAGATTGTATTAAGTACTTCGAATGGTCAGTTATCTTCGTTCAAGATACCATCTAATGTTGGAGATAATTACGTAATTGTTGGTATACCAACACATTCTTTTGTGACAACACCAGAAACATTAATCAGTCCTTTTGCTGAATTGGTTGTGTTTATGTCGCCACGGTTGATTTCTATTGTGGATGCAGATAGTGTTAAACAAGCAACACCATTGGTTGGTGATGAATTGCGTGATTTTTTAAATCAATAAAAAATAAATAGGAATGAAAGATGTTGTTTTCTAGACTGGAAAAAAAGATTGCTTTTCGTTACATGGCCGCTAAAAAACGCGGTTTTGGATCTGTGGTTTCATGGGTATCATTAATTGGTATAACGTTGGGTGTTGCGACTTTGATAGTTGTAATGTCTGTAATGGGTGGTTTTCATGATACGTTGCTTTCTCGTATTATTGGGATGAACGGACATGTCGTTGTTTATCACCAAGGTGGAACAATTTCTGATTATGATTTCTTGATTGACAAGATGCGACAGAACAAAGTTGTTGAAAAATATGCAACATCTATCGTACCAATTGCCGAAGGACAAATAATGGCATCGGCAAAGGGAAATAATTCTGGGGCAATGATTCGTGGTATTCGTATGCCAGATTTAATTGCAAAAACAACCAGTGGTACACGTATTTACGGAAAAAGTCTAGACAAAGTACAAAATGATGAATTGATAATCGGTTCGTCTTTGGCACGCGCTTTGCGTGTCACAAATGGGGACAAAGTGTCGTTGATTGCCGCAAATGGCGGTACTGCAACACCGTTTGGAACTATGCCACGCATAATGTCGTATCCTGTTGTATCATCATTTTTTATTGGTATGTATGAATATGATAATGGCTATATATTCATGCCATTAGAAAGTGCGCAAAAATATCTGAATATTGATAACAGTGTCACACATATTGATTTGTTTTTAACTGATGCAGAAGCCAGTGAAACAGTTGTCAAGGCATTGGATGCATTATTGCCAGATGGTTTTGTCATTCGTGATTGGCGCGATTTAAATCGCGGGTTTGTTGGTGCTTTACAGGTAGAATCCAGTGTCATGTTTTTGATATTACTTTTGATAGTCATTGTTGCTGCGTTTAACATAATTTCTTCATTGGTTATGTTGGTTAAAGATAAAAATAAAGATATTGCTGTGTTGCGTACATTCGGTGTTTCACGCAAATCAATGATGAAAATATTCATTTTATCTGGAACAAGTATCGGTATAATCGGTGCGACCTTTGGAACAATATTTGGTGTTTTAATGGCAATATATATTGAACCTATACGTCGGTTTTTCCAGTATTTAACAGGACGTGATTTGTTTCCTGCGCAATTATATTCGTTGTCTGAATTACCATCGAAATTGGTGCCGTCCACGGTTATAAGTATTGCTGTTATTGCAATAGCATTGTCTTTCTTGGCAACTCTTTACCCGGCATGGCGTGCTGCAAATACAGACCCAGTTGAAACATTAAGAAATGAATAGGATGTACACATGGCAAGTATATTAAGTTCTTTATCAAAAGTTTCCAGAAAAGACATTGTTATGTCTGTTCGTGATATCAAAAAAACATTTGTCGAAGGTGGCCAACCATTAAAAATATTACATGGTGGTGGATTCAATTTGTATCGTGGGGAAATTATCGCATTAGTTGGACAAAGTGGTTCTGGTAAATCTACGTTATTACAATGTGTTGGTTTGCTTGATAAACCAAGTGGTGGCGATATTTTTATTGATGGATACCCGGTAGATAAAATCAGTGAAGAAACACGTACAATGTTGCGTCGTCAAAAAATTGGATTTGTATATCAAAAACATAATCTGCTTTCTGATTTTACTGCGCTTGAAAATGTAGTATTGCCAATGTTGGCAAATGGTGTGTGTGAAGATACTGCAAATATACGTGCAAAAAATTTGTTAAAAATGACAAATACTGCACATCGCAGTAATCATTTTCCATCTGAAATGTCTGGTGGTGAACAACAGCGTGTTGCAATTGCGCGTGCAATTGCGAATAATCCAGGAATTTTGTTGGCTGATGAACCAACGGGTAGTTTGGATCCACAAAATGCGGCAATGGTATTTGATTTATTGTTAAACCTTGTACGTAAAAACAAGATGTCTATGCTTTTTGTCACACATGATATGAATTTGGCAAAAAAAGCAGATAGAATTATCACCATAAAAAATGGTATAGTAAAATAAGCGATAACAAAAAGGAGAGAGAAAATGAAAAAAACAGAAAACAAAAAAATGTACCCTGTATACGGTGTAATCGGTATGATTGGACTGTTTTTAGTTGGTATAATTGTTGGTTATATTTTTAATGGTGCTGACCATATAAATAAATCTGGTATGAGTGAATTACAATGCAAAAGAATATCAGAAGCGATAATATCTCAGACAAATAAGCTTGAACCAGATGCAGATGTCATTGCGCAACTAAACAAAGTATATTCTGAAAATTGTTTGAACAGGGTTTTTGAACAACCAAAACCACAGCCAAAAGTTGAAGAAAAAAAATTACCAGAAAAAACATGTGAAGCAATTGAAGAATTGATAAAACGAGATATAATGGGTGAAAATGATAATTATTGGGAATCACATCAAGCTAATTCACAAATATATCAAAAATTGGCAGAACGTGGTTGTCCAGAAAACCATGATAAATATTTAAAACTAGCAAATCGTGAATTAAATATTGCGAATGCATTAAGAGGTGCAACTGTTGCACAAAAATCCACCTGTGAACAAATTGAAAGTGTTTTAATACCAGAATTGCGGTGTACAGATGGATATGAAATTTGTGGAAACCCGGATGTACATATAAACAATGCAAAAATTTATGCGAATTTATCTGAACGCGGATGTCCGGAAAATTCCGTAAAATATAAAGAACTTGCAAAACAAGAATTAGAAATTGCACGTGCTTTAAATGATGATAATTTGGAATCAGAACGTCAATCTGTCGAAATTGTTGAAACATATAAACGTCTTCAAATGCAGGCAGAAGCTGAAAAAATGATTGAAAAGGCAAAAAAGTTGACTAATCCTGCAATTGATTTTATAATTCAGTTGGAAAAAATAATTGAAGAATAGGGTGGAAAGAAATGTTAAGAAAAAACACAAAAAATTCTGTTAAACAAAATAGCGCCAAGAAACCAAGAGTGTGGATTTGGGTTTTATGTGCATTTTTGGTTGGTGGCGCGTTTGGTTATGCAGCGCATTACTTGGCAAACAATTGGACCGGCTTTTTTGCAAAATGTCCGGATGGTAACAGACCAGATAAAAACGGATGTTGCAATGGTGAAATATACACTGATGCGGGTGAAGGTTGGATGGTTTGTTGTCCAGAGGGTGCGGACAATTGTTATCCACCGATTAAATAAAAAACATCAAAAAACACCGGTAAATACCGGTGTTTTGTTTTAATACATCAAATTAAAAAACATTAGTATTTAACTTGGCTGTTGGCCTGTGTATTTATTATTTGTGTGTTGATAAATTTCTTGATATCTGTTTTTATGTCCGTCATAAATTTTTCGAATAAAAATAAAGATTCTTTGGACATTGTATTCATAACTTTTTGTCCATCAATTGTGAAATAATAATCAACCAATTTTCGTACTTTTTTTGAATCAAATTTATGTTCGTATAAATTTTTATTTTGTCCGTGGATTGCCTGTAACTGTTTGAAATGATTGTTGAATTGTCCAGAAATATATTTGCTACGAACATCCCCGGATAAATTATTGATTGTTTTTTTTAATGCCATATCAACGTTTTTTGTTTTATTTAAATAACCAGCCAACATGGCAGACATTTCGTCAGCCAAACATAGCATCATACATTCATAGATATTGTCGGAATTTGCTATATAATTATATCCAATAGCATGATTATGAATATGTTGAGATTCGTGTGCAATTACATTGTTTTGTTCAGAATAGAAAGTGCTTATAATTTTATTTAAATTTTGTTTTTGTTTATCATTGAATAATGTTAAATTTTTATCAATGGTATACTGTAATATATATATTGTATTCTCAGATGCTTGACCATGTTTTAAATGCAATTTATTATTAATGTAGTTTTTACGAATATAATCATCATCAATGATTATTTGTTTATATATAATTTTTGGTGAATATTTATTTGTTTTTTCCATGATGAGAGATTATACCATATATTTTTAATAGTTTCAATATGGTGTAAAATATGATATAATTCACACGTTGAATCTAAGGGGTTTTGCGTGAAATCAGACAATTTTCCAAAAACAGTTCGTGGTTTTTATTGGTTAGTCATTAAAAGATTCCCATTTTATTTTGGAATCATATTTGCATGTGGGGTTATTGGAAATGCAATAAATATTATTTTTGATCCATTGATAATGAAATGGATGACACAGGTTTTTGAGAATGCACTTTCCGCAAATTATCACATGATATACAAACTGATTTTTTTCTTGGTTTGTGTATGGTGTTCCACAATGATTTTACAGCTGATAACATCATTCCTTAATGGCAGACGGATGCAAATATTCAACAGATATAAAATATATTTGTTATATAAAAGAATATACGCAAATGACATATCCTTTTTCATAGAACATCCAGCCGGACAAATAGAATCACAACGAACTGAAATTTCAAGTCAATTATTCTTTTTGATGCAAAGTTTCTGGACAGAAATTATAGGAACGGTTTTTGGATTTTTATTCATTGTTGGATCTTTGTTTATGATGAATATATGGTTTGTGGTCGTTTTATTAAGTTATGGAATAATAAAGGTTATTTGGGAATGGACAATACAAAGAAAAATCAATGCTAATAGAATAGAAGAAATGGAGGAAAATTCTATATATATGGGAATACGCAGTGACAGTTTGAATAATGCATTGACTGTAAAATATTTTGCGAATACCGAATATGAAAACATGTACATTTACAAAGGACGCGAAAGGCTGATTGAAATAATCAGACGTGCATACTATTTGGAAAGACTCCAAGGATTACCAACTCGCATTTTGTGGCTGCTTACCAGACTGTTTCTGCTGATTTTATGTTTTATATTAATCAAAAACAGCGAATTATCAATTTCAAATGCAGTATTTGTTATGACATCTGCGATGTCTATCAATGGGGCTTTCATTAAAATAAATAACTCATTGCGTAAATATTCTACAAATTCAGCACGTGCAACCAAAGCATATAATAATTTGGTTGTACCAATTAAAATTCAAGACAAAGAAAATGCGAAAAATTTGCGAATTAAAAAAGCAGCTGTTGATTTTGATAGTGTTTCATTTGCTTATGGTAAAAACAATGTTTTCAAGAATTTTAATTTACATATAGACAATGCGGAAAAAGTCGGAATTGTAGGATTGTCTGGCGCAGGAAAAACGACATTATGTAATTTATTGTTACGTATGTACGATGTACAAAGTGGAGCAATCAAAATAGACAACATAGACATACGAGATGTTAAAAAAGATTCATTGTTGCAGAACATATCGTTTGTGCCCCAGGAAACAACATTATTTAATCGTACAATTCTAGAAAACATCAAATATGCAAAACCAAGTGCTACGAAAACGGAAATTATAAATGCTGCAAAGAAAGCGCATATCCATGATTTTATTACAAAATTGCCAAAGGGATATGACACATTGGTAGGAAATAATGGGATAAGACTGTCTGGGGGGCAAAGACAAAGAGTTTCTATCGCACGCGCATTATTGAAAAATGCACCTGTCTTGGTATTAGATGAAGCGACATCTGCGCTTGATTCACAGAACGAAATGATGATTCAAAAATCGTTGGCTAATGCTATGAAAGGAAAAACGACGTTGGTAATAGCGCACCGGTTATCAACATTGAAAAACATGGACAGAATTGTCGTTATTAAAAACGGCAAGATTATAGAAACTGGTACTCATAACCAGTTGTTGCATAAAAATGGTGAATACAGTAAACTGTGGCGCATACAAGCACACAAAAAATAGCCTTGAAATATAATATTAAAAAAACACGAAAAAAGACTTGACAAATGATTTTTTTTGTATTATATTTGTGACAGATAAACAGAAAACAAGGAGTTTTAAATGAAAAAAATTGTATACATTATATCTTTTGCAATCCCATCTATTTTGGGCATTAATAATAAAATTTGTGCGCAAAATTCGGAAAGCGAATATGATATAAAGAAACCAACAAATTTGGTAGAATGGAAACAAACCAAAAAAGCATTAAAAGAAGAAATTACAGAATTAAATGATGAAATGTATGCTTTCATGGAACGTGTTTTTGCAAATTATAATCCAAAAGACCCAGAAAAGAAACGTTTTAATGTATTAACATCTATGGTTAATCGTCATGTTATTTATTCTTACGATTACAGAGAATTAGATTCGTTGTACAAAGAATATGTTTTCAAAAAACCAAATAAAAAAGGCGAATTCAAAATGGATAAAAAAGGTCAGCCAAAAGAAAACTTGGTTGAAAAAGCTTTTTATTCATTGAATGGCTATCGTTTTGGCAAAGTTGAATTTAATGTAGATAATGAATTTATTAAATACGATGGTACTAAAAAAACACCTGCGTCTAAGGGTGCAATAATTTATAAAGCTGCGGCACAAAAATATATACATCGTTAATATAAAAAACACCGGAATTCGTCTTTGTTTTACAAAGCCACGACAAAATGCCGGTGTTTTTTTATTGTTTTTTATTTATATCTAATTTGATATAATATGCACATGTCATCCAGTAAAGAATTTTTAGATTTTGTTTTGGGACAACTGTCAAATTTGCCTGATATAACATATCGTGCAATGATGGGTGAATATATTATTTATTATCATGACAAGGTTATCGGTGGAATTTACGATAATCGTTTTTTGGTTAAACCAACAAAAAATGCGTTAAAGATTATGCCGAATGCTGTGATGGAAATACCATATCCCAAAGGTAAACCAATGATCATGGTACAAGACGTTGAAAATCCAGAATTTTTAGAAAAACTATTTAATGTGATGTATCCAGAATTACCAAATGTAAAAAAGAGAATGTAAAATGAATGCTGTTTTTTGTCATGGGGTTTTGCCACCAGATTTAGATTGGAATCAAAAAACTTACAGTCCAACAAAAAGTTGGAAAGATTGGCTGCAATTTATGTTAGAAGCAAAACATGATATCATAATGCAAATTCCAAAGTTCCCACATGCTCATGTTTTTTTGATGAAATATGATGAATGGGCAGAAATTATGAATCGGCAGAAAATAGATTCTGATACAATCTTAATAGGGCATTCTGCGGGTGGTGGTTTTATATTAAAATATATAGCATTGCATCCAGAATTAAAAGTCAGACAAATTTTGCTGGTTGCACCATGGATTGATACAGGACACGTGAACAGTTTTTATAAAAATTTTGATATGCACAATATTGCGCGACAAACAATTAACGGGATTGATTTATTGATTTCTGATAATGATACGGATGAAATAGTAAAAAGTTGTGATAAAATAATTGCAGATATTCCATCTATACGAACACATGTTTTTTCTGGATATGGACATTTTGTTTTACCAGAATTACCAGAAATTTTACCGATAATAAAACTTTGAGTTAATAAAAAAAGCACCATAAAGGTGCTTTTTTTCTGGTGGGGGACATATTGCATTAATCGAGCAGAGAACAAACAACAATTCACTGAACTAATGCACAGTATAAAAACGTATAAAGAAAAATGGTTGAATAAAGATGAAGTATATTTTACAATCAAAATATAATCAAAAGGGTATAAAATGCAAAAAATTTGTTTGTTGATGTTGTGTTTCGGATTAGCTGCTTGTGATAATAATGGCATTATTGGCAAATGTTTGCCGAACAATAGCACTGTCTCAACAACTGAACAAGATGGAAAAGTTATAGAAACAAAAACAACGGTCAAATATATATGCGGATGTTTTGAAAACAAAAAATCAGATTTGCCAGATTTTGGACCGTCAAATGAAGAATTTTCATTTGAAACAACAGATAAAAAAACTGTGAATGATGTTGAACGTATTGATGGTGTGGAATATAAATACACTGAAAAAACGGAAACTGTGGAATTTAGTGAAGCAGAATCAAAATCCTATGCAAATAAAGTTTGTGATAAACGATGCACAAAATGGTGTATGGAAAATAAAAAGTAATAAAGAAAAATGGTTGTGAATTTACTGATTTTCCGTTTCATTTTTTTTGCAAGAAGTATACCCAGTTTTTTCTGCGCATTTTTCATAAAGTTTTTGCATGTCCACCCATGCGCGTATTGAATCTGATACAGATTTTCCATCAGGTGCTTTTATCTCTGCTTTTCCAGCACTTACGCATTCACAGTACTTAACGATAATTTTTTTACTTTTGGTGCAATTATCTGTGCTAGAAATAGTTTTGTTATAACAATTTTGAATACCTTCTGGATATTTAGATATATCGACTTTATCACAGGCAATCAGAGTTAATAAAGAACATATGTAAAATATTTTCTTTAACATAATTATCTCCTTTGTTTATAGTCATATTCTATCATAATTTTGTTTGTCTTTTAATTAAAAACCGCACTTTTGAAGTGCGGTGTATTTTTTAGTGGGAGGTTGCTTGCACTAATCGAGCAGAAAACAAACAACTATTCACTGATTTAATGCAACGAGTGAAAGAGTTTAAAGAAAAATGGTTGGTTTGTGGGATAATATTCATTGAATTAATAAATAAATGGTGAAATAATCATAATTGAAATAACAAAAAGGATATGTCATGAAAAAATATTTCGTTTTAACTTCTATATTAGCATTGGCTGCTTGTGGAGGTGGTTCTGGTGGAAACGGTGGAGTTTCTGGTATGACGGATTATGAACGTGCTACTGCAAGTAATGCAAAAATTACCGGTATGGTATCAAGAATTCAAAATGGTGATTCATATAATAATTTATCACGTAGTGCGACAACTCATCGTGCTGCTTCCAGTGGTAATAGTATCACAGAAACAGTTTATTTGGATGATGTGTTATTTGAATCCGCAGATAAAGAATATTCTTCGGAAGCTAATGAAGATTTTATGATGCGTTTTCATGTTGACACCAATGGAAAAATAGATGGATTGGCAACCATTGATGATGGTGAAGAAGAATTGTTCCCACGTGTCGGTGATGAAAATAAATTTTTTCAACGGGATGAGGAAGGCGAAGTAACAGCTTCGGTTACTTTATTAGGACGTGAAAAAGGGTTAAAATATTCTGATTTTGGGTTTATAACCGTCAACGGTGTTGAATATGGTGAAACAGAAAATATAACTACTCAATTTATTATGCCTATTGCCGGTGGATACGAAGCAAAAAACATAACAGATACTATGAATGCTGACGATTTAGCAAATGATATCGTATTCAATGGGATTGCTGTTGCAAATGTTGGTGAACCTGATACGAGTGTAGAGGGGTCAAGATTAACTTTACGTGATAATAATGCGACTTTGACATTTGATAAAGACTCAGGCAACGAAGTATTAACTGCAAATTTTGCTGGCTATACAGATTCTACAACAAATGTTCAATATGACGATTGGTATAATGTAGTGGCAACTAAATATGCAGATGGCGATGCCGAAATTGCTTTCGACACACCAACAGGCAGAATAATTCCTGATGGATTCGAAGCAACAAATTCAGGCAAGGTCGAAAACAACCAACGTGCCAATCAGTTAAGTGTTGGGTTTAACTATTATGGCGATAGTGCAAACAATCCAAACGAAGCAACTGGAATCATTCATTATCAATGTGAGGGTTACCAACCATTGTTAATGGGCTTTGGTGGTAAAGCACAATAGTTGATGAAACTATATTTATCACTTTTAATGTTGATATTACTGCCGACCTTTGTGTCGGCTGCGCGGCAATCGTGACGATTTTGGTGCGCTGATGCTTCCAAAATCTACTGCTTGTCGAACCTGTGGTTCTCATCTCACCACCCATAGCCAAAATAAAAACCGACCATAAAGGTCGGTTTGTGTTTTGGTGGGAGCATACCTGCATTAATCGAGCAGAGAACAAACAACTACTCACTGAACTTATGCAACGGGTAAAGGTGTTTAAAGAAAAATGGATGTAAATTATTCCTTCTTAAATTTTGCAAAACAGTTAACATCACGAAACCGTTTTTCATACGATGACCATCTTTCTTGTTTTAAAACACCTTCTAATTCATACCCCAGATTTTTTGCAACATTTACTGACCCAATGTTTCGAACATCGTTGTGAAGTACTATCTTGTTAATACCGGCTTTGAACAATTCTTTTTCTAATAAACTAACTGCTTCCATCATATAACCTTTGCCACGATAATCATTTGCCAACCAATACCCCAGTTCCGCTCTTTTGTGTTTTGTGTCAAATGTGTGTGCAGCACAATCACCGATAATTTCATCATTTAAAATAATGCAATACTGATAACCAGAGCCTTCTTCCCATTTTTTGTCGGATTGAACTAAAAAATTAAAAGAATCTTTCGGAGATTTTATATCGTTTACCCATAATAACCATGGTAATAAATAATTTTTGTTTCTTGTTTCTACATCATACAGTAATTTTGCATTATGCATACAAGGTTCCAAATGCATCAATGTAATCCTCGGGCCTTTTAAGACATATTTCATAATATCTCCTTTTGATACGAATTGTATCATAATTTTATTTGTATTTGAAACTAAAACCGCCTCGGTGGATTCCCTCGGGCATAGCCCTGCGGGTAAACCGTAACGATTGTGGTGCATTGCACTTCCACAATCTACTTGTTTTCGAACGGAGTAAAGACTTGGAAATCTGGGCTGTTCGAAGATTGATAAAATTTCATGTTTTTTGGATATGCTATTTTCGAACCACCAAAACGATATAAAAACCAAAGAAAAACCGCACTTTTAAAGTGCGGTGTATCTTTTGGTGGGGGATTGCTTGCACTAATCGAGCAGAAAACAAACAAGAATATTCTGATTTAATGCAACGGGTAAAAGAGTTTAAAGATAAATGGCTGTAAATTATTTCTTCCTAAATTTTGCAAAACAGTTAACATCACGAAACCGTTTTTCATCTTTTAACCATTTATCTGCTTTTAATACACCTTCCAATTCGTATTCTGCTTTAATTGCGAGATTTACAGAATCTTTGTTTAAAACATCATTACGAATTACAATTTTATAAAAACCATTTTTAAATAATTCTTGTTCCAATAAATGTACAGATTCCATCGCATAACCATTACCACGATAATCTTTTGCTAACCAACATGCTAATTCGGCTTTTTTATTTGGAACATCTACGGATGCTGCACTGCAGGCACCTATAATTTCATCGTTTAATACAATTACATATTCATAGGCTTTATCATTATCCCAATCTTTATCGTTTTGAATTAAAAAATTATGTCTATCTTTAATTGCTTGTGGTGTATTTTCAAGAGTGCGCGCCCAAGACATCCAGGGTAATAAATGTTTTTTATTTTTTAATTGAACTTCATGTACCAATTTTGCGTTATCTAATGTTGGTTCCAAATGCATCAATGTAATTCTTGGACCTTTTAATACATATTTCATAATATCTCCTTTTGATACGAATTATATCATAAGTTTATTTGTATTTGAAACTAAAACCGCCTCGGTGGATTCCCTCGGGCATAGCCCTGCGGGTAAACCGTAACGATTGTGGTGCATTGCACTTCCACAATCTACTTGTTTTCGAACGGGGCAAACACTTGGAAATATTGGTTGTTCGAAGATTGATAAAAATTGGTGTTTTTTAGATATGCTTTCTTCGAACCACCCGAACAATATAAAATCTAAAAGAAAACCGCACTTTTATGGTGCGGTGTATCTTTTGGTGGGAGCGGGTGGAGTCGAACCACCTCAGTCAATGACAACAGATTTACAGTCTGCCCCGGCTCTCCGACTCCGGCGCGCGCCCAAAACTTTTGCCACAATCCGTGGTGCGAGCAGAGGGAATCGAACCCTCATTTCAAGCTTGGAAGGCTTGCATTCTAGCCTTTGAACTATGCTCGCAACTAATTTGTAAGCCATGTGATTATAACTTATTTTTTTATAAACGCAAGCATTTATTCAAAAAGACCTTTTTTTATCTTGTTTTTCCTTTTGTATCCAGTTGTTTTTTTAATTTTTTTATACGGTTATAAGATTCACGAATCCTTGCTTTTTTGATTTTGCCATCTTTAACCATTTTGACTATTATTTTATTTACATCGCGACCACGATTTTTATCAAAAGTCAAATTATTTCCGAAAACAAGATTTATATATCCCCAACCCCAGTAAAACCGTAAGAATTAATGTAAAAGGCAATACAACATTTTTCTTTGCATTGTTTATCACATTTTTATTCCTCAATTTCTACGCTGTCGATATATTTACGTGAAACTGTTTCTAGTTTTACAGGTTTATATTCTGGATCTGATACAGTTTCATTTTCGCCGGAATCATATATTTGAACAGGTGCAGGCAAGTTGTCTGATGTACCGGTTTCGTCATCAATTCTGTAATTTGCACCGATTGTTTTTGTTTTATATGCAGATTTCCTGCGCAGGTTTTCTGGTATTGTTATATAGTCCCCAGGATTTATCCCACGTGTTGTCAATTCACGTTCTGGCAGTGTTGTTAAATTATTTGTATTAATATTGTATGTCAAAGATATAAAATTATTTGGTGATGGTTTAATTGTATTTATTTCCCCAGAACCATTTAATTCCATTATACGTAAACCACGTTCAGATTCCCCATTTGGCTGAATTCTGAAAATACCAGTTGTGCCAATATAACCACTTGGATCAAAAAGATACGCATCATGTGATTTTTGTGTGTATATCAAGCCTAATGCCAAATTTGCAGCATCATATCCAAATGCAGCAAGATAATCAGCATCTTTGCCGGACATCATGTTATATAAACTTTTAAAATTATCAGATATTTCAGGAAGTGTTGCGTATTTTGCGCCACTTAACGTAAAATCAGATGCGATATCTGAATTGTGCCAAAGAGTTGTTCCATAAAAAGCGACATCGCGATTACCGACCCCGTAATAACGCATGAACGAAGATATGTTTTTTGCATCATCCCCATTACCCAAGAACAAAACTGCGTTGTATGGTATCTGTCCAAGAGTATCATCGCGTGATATTTTTTCCAATTGTCTTTTTAAATTTGCGCGTGTATTTGCATCCAAAGATTCTTTGTTAAGTATATCTGATAAAACTTCGCGGGCGCGTGTGTTTGCGGCACTGCGTGTATCGTACATTGATGCGCGTATTGATGCGTTTTTTATAGAATCTGAATTGCCAGAATCATAATAAAAGATACCAACAACAGGTATTTTATATAAATTTGCAGTCTTGTCTGCCACAGCAGCCATTAATTGCCCAGATTTATCATTCGGTGCAAATATAATCATATTAGTTGCACCATCAATTTGCATTTGATTAATAATGGTTTCAATGCTTTGACTTGGTATTAAATTCATAGTCATAACGTTATTACCCAACGCGTTCATATCAGATGTAAACGATATAACAGGTGTGTTTGATGGTTTGTAATAACGTACAGTGGATACGTCTTCTGCAAAAACAGGTCCAATTATAACATCTGGGTTTGTGTTTAATGCTGTTTTTATAACTTCGTCACGTTGTGTTTTTTCGCCAGATACATCATAGAAAGAAACACGGATATTTGGGTTTGGCTTGCGCAAAAAAGCGGTTTCGATAGAGGTTCTTATATCTTCACCAATTGTTTTTGTTGTGCCACTCATTGGTAATAACACAGCAACATTTGCAGATGGTCCTGAATAATCTTTGCCATAAACAGATGTAGAATAAAGATAACTTTCTTGAATATCTGTTGGTGCAGATGTTGCAGTTTGTGTTGTTTTTGTGATTTGGTTTGCCCCACATCCAGCAAGGAAAACACTGATAAAAATTAAAAATTTATTCATCATTATTGAAAAACCTACTTTTTGTATGTATTATTCTACTATAAAAGGATTAAAAATGCAATCAGGGCTTTATGTTGTCGGAACACCAATTGGAAATCTGGCAGATTTATCGCCACGTGCGATAGAAATTTTACAAAATGTTGATTTAATTACCGCCGAAGATACGCGTGTGTTTGCAAAATTGGCGCATCATTTTAATATTAAAACAAAAACAATGGCGTGCCATGAACATAATGAACGTGAAATTGTAGAATCATTAGTTGAAAAAATTCAAAATGGTATGGCAATTGCAACTGTTTCTGATGCAGGAATGCCTGGGATAAGTGACCCTGGGTTTCGTCTTGTGCGGGCTGCTCGTGTGGCAGGAATACCTGTGTTTATGGTCCCTGGACCAACGGCAGCGATATCGGCATTAGTATTGTCTGGTTTTCCAACGGACAGATTTACTTTCTGTGGTTTTTTTGATGAAAAGAAAGTCAAAGAAGATAACAAAATACGACATACTATAATTTATTATGAAAGTCCAAATCGGGTTATGAATACAATAAAAATATTGGCATCTGTTATGCCTGAACGCAAGATCGCGATTGTTCGTGAAATTACAAAAATTCACGAAGAAACGATAATTGGATATCCGGCTGATTTGTTAAATATTGATGCACCGCGTGGCGAAATAGTTATTGTTGTTGCACCAGCACCTGATAAAAAAATGACAGACACTGAAATCAGTGAAATAGTTAATGATATCGTTGCAAATTCTACAAAATCTGCTGCTGCACAGTTGGCGGCACGTACTGGAATTTCAAAAAAAGAAGCATACAAAAAATTGGTGGAAAAATCATGATAAAATTTGTTGGATCTTTTGAAACAGTTAAATCTTTGCCGAATACGCAATTCGCTGAATTTGCGTTTGTTGGACGCAGTAATGTTGGAAAATCGTCATTGATAAATGCTGTGTTGGGTGAAAAAGTTGCACGAACATCAAATACTCCGGGACGTACACAAAGTTTAAATTTATTCAATTTTAATGATAAATCTATGATTGTTGATTTACCTGGTTATGGTTTTGCGCGTGTGTCCAAGGCGGATGCGTTGCGCTGGTTGGAACGACTGGAAGAATATTTATTAAATCGTTCGCAATTGCGTCGCTTGTTTGTTTTGATAGATTCAAGAATTGGTCCGAAAGATTCTGATTTAGATTTGATGGATTTTTGTGATAAAAACGGTATTTGTTATCAAATTGTTTATACAAAAAAAGATAAGCGTATACGTGAGAAATCTCAGGTTAATTTATCACATGAAAATCATCCTGCGATGATTGAAAAAATCTTGGAAACATCCGCTGAAAAAAAGATTGGTCTGGAAGAATTAAGGGAAACCATAGGTGTTAAATAAAAACGTTTTTTGTGCATCAAATCCAATGCATATATTAGATGCGTTGTGGAATATGATTGTGCAATACAAAAACGATTTTTCACGTATTTTGATTTTTTTACCGTCTCGTCGTGCTATAAGATGTGTTGAAAAAATGATTGTTGATAAAATAGGACATGCTGTTATTTTGCCTGTTCTGGTTCCATTAGGTTCTGGTGTTGAAGACGAAGAAGAAAACACACCAGATACAATATCAAATCAAGAAAGGGTGATTATTTTATCTAAATTATTATCTGTGGATGCAAATGTAAAAAATATAGCAACAGCATTGCCTTTGGCGCGTGATTTTATTCGTATGCAAGATTATCTTGAAAACGAAGGTGTAAATATTTCTGATATAAATTGGTCAAAGTTAATAGATGAAAAATACGCAACACATTTTCAAAACAAAGCACGCATATTAGATATTTTAAAACAATTACCAAATGATAAATTAACATCAACACAAAAAAGAAACAATGATATTCGAAATTGGATAAAAAAATTAAATGAATATGATTGCATCATTGTGTGTGGGTCTACTGGGTCTGTTCCTGCAACTGCTGATTTAATGTATGCAGTGGCCAATAATGAAAAGGGCAGGGTAATTTTATCTGGTAAAATTAATGGACACACAGAAGATTTTGAATTAGATACAAATCCATATAACAGTGAATATAATTTTTTAAAAAAACTAGGAATGCATCCAGAACAAATTTGTGTATTAGATGTTGGAGATAATACGTATTTTGATACGATGAATTGTGCATTTGGAAATACTGGGGTTCATGTAAACGAAAAATTAACAAACTGTAAATTGCTGGAATGTGCGCGTGAAAGCGAAGAAGCTTTGGTTGCTGCACAAATTACGTATAATGCAAAGCAAAAAAATAAATCTGTTTTAATTATAACACCTGATGCAGCGGCAAACCAAAGAATCAAATCAGAAATGATACGTATGGGGATAAATGCTGATTTTTCGTCTGGACTGTCTGGAACAATGACAGATTTAGGTCGCAGTATTTTAAATTTATTTGATTGGTGGATTGAAAATGCAAAATCAGAATTTGAAAAATTGTATGCTGAATATAATTATAATTTATTTGATATGTTAATATCCGTTCTGGATAAAAACGAACATAAAATGCAACCAGATTTTATAACTGAAAATGAACAAGATATTCCAATTTGGCAAAGTATAAAAAATATGTCTGATATTTTATGTGCTAATGGAATTGTATTGAATATTTTTGATGCACGTGCATTTACTTCTGATGCGATTAGTGCTGTCACGATACGACCGATAAAAACCGATGATTGTGATGTATGTGTACTGGGGACCATAGAATCGCGTATGCAAACGGCGGATGTGATTATATTGACAGGACTTAACGAAGATATGTTCCCGACAATCGGATATGAAAATGCGTGGCTGCCACGTGATGTTGCAAAAAAAATTGGTTTGCCGTCACCAAATCGCAAAGTATCATTAATGGCACTTGATTTTATGACATTGTCTTGTGGAAATGAAGTATATTGGTTGCGTTCAAAACAATCAGGTGGTGTGTTAACGACAGAATCAAGATTTTTATCACGTGTACGTGTGACAACCGGTGAAATCTTAGAAGCAGAAGATATTTTAGAATCTGTTTGTGAATTGGATAATGTAAAATACGAACCGCTTGATTACAGTGCACCGACACCACCAATTGACAAAAGTGATGTTTACGTGACGGACATAGAATTATTAATACATAATCCGTATGCGTTTTATGTTAAACATATTTTAAGATTAAGACCAAAAGATGATTATTGGGTTTTACCAGATGCACGAAAATTTGGAATAATTGTTCACGATACAATTGAAAATGCAAAAGATTATAATGCTGATAATTTAATTAAAGAAATGGATGTTCGTGCGAAACAAGAATTAGAACCAAATTCAATTTTATTTTATTTTTGGCACAAAAGATTTTGTGAAATTGCACCATTTTTGGAAAAATATTTCAAAGACAAAAGTAATGTATATAAAGAAATTACTGGGTCAACAATCATCGCTGGACGTAATGTTCGTGCGCGTGCAGATATGATAATGGATGGTATTGTTGCAGATATTAAAACAGGGGCTGCACCAACAAAAAAACAATTAATCGAAGCAACCATGCCACAAATTCCATTAGAAGCGTACATTATGCAATCTAATGGTTTTCTAATAAAATCAAAAAATGTGTCCGTTGTTCCAATTTTACAATTTTTACAATTAAAGAAAGGCGATGTAAAATTGATTGAATATACCGATGATACCGCACAATCAATGATAGACGCATCACTTCAAAAGATTAAAGAATTATTTGGACAATACAGTTCTGATAAAGTTGCATCATACGAATATCGTGATTCTGTCGGTGCAAAATATCATGAATATGATGATTTGGCACGTACAAGTGATTAATCAACACAAATTTTTGTAATTTTTGAGATACAGCCAGATTTGGAATGTATGTTTTAATTGAGGTTGAAACAATAAAACTAAAAATAAAAAATCCCAGAAATTTGGGGAAAATAAATTTTTGAATTCAAGAAAAAATATCTTGCTAAGAACTTACGTTTTTTTGTAGAATCTTATCTAAGGAGAAAATGTGAAAATTGCCGTAAGATTTTTATTTGCCGTATTTTTATCTGTCTTGTATGTGCATGATGTAATGGCATGGGCAAATTGTACACAAGATGTACCAGCTGGCAAATTTTGTAAAACAGCGGGGGTTAAATATGACTGTCGACCAGGGTGTTATTGTACTGGTAGTAAAAAAGCTGTTGGAACCAGTATTGATGTAGAAGCAAGTTGTTTAGAACGTAAAAACGAAGCCAGTTTGAATGCTTCGGGAATTTATTTTTGCCCACAAGGTCGGTGGTCAAACAGTGGTGCAAAATCGATAGATGATTGTTATGTTGAAACGTATGGAAATGGACAGAATACACTGAAATGCCCATCTGGGTGTTTTTGTTTAAATAATGGTTATTTTCAAGATTTTGATTATGGTCCTGGGGACTGTGCACAATCTGCATCACTGCGGTCACTTAGTTGTAATAATGATGGCACAGCAATATTATCTTATTATGGGGGCAGTACAACATTTGTTTGTGATCGTAATAAGTATTTTCAAAATCACCCAAATTCTAATTCTGGTTTGTTGTATTTTTTGGATGATTTTTCAGAAATATACACGGGTTGGATTTCAGCTTATGGTGTAAAGAAAGATGGTAATATTATATATTTTCATAGCGGTAGCAGTAGTATGGTTATGGATAACATATATCAGTGTCCTGAATCTTACCCTGCCTCTGACGAGGGAGCAAAAACTTTGACAAATTGTTATAAGTATGGTGCAAATGGAAATAAAATTTATTACAGACCAAGCAATAACACAAATAATTCTGGTAACAGTAATAATAATACGAATAATGGTTCTAGCGGTGGTTCCGGTAATACAAATGATACAACAAGTGATGGCAGTACTACAACAAAAACACCAAGTGTAAACTATAATGCAAATAATAATGCAAACACCACTAATGCAAATAATAACACGAACAATAATAATACAAATATCATCAGTGGAAATTCTGATGTTGCCAGTGTTCAAATCTTGGTAAGAAATTTACAACAAGCATTGAATAAAACGATGCAAGATTTACAAAATTTAGAAAATCAATCGAATAATAAACCTGTATCAATGGTGGCGGTAAATACTGCATTAAAAACAAAGGCTGCAGTACCACAACGTACAAAAAAATCTTTGACTGTGCCGCCAGTTAAGAAAATTCAATCAAGAAGTGCGATATCTAAACAAAGTGTTTTGCCATCTGTTGAACCTGTTTCTGTTGAACCGGTATTTGTTGAACCAGCACATGTCGAACCTGTACGTAGTGCACAGAAAATAAAACGTCCATCAAAGTACGAAGAAAGAAATAAAAAATAATTTTAATCTTTGATTTCAATCATCAAACCACAATGGTCTGTGGGTTTATTGGCCAGTCTTGGTTCTTTGTCTATTTCGCAATTTTTAATCAATTTAGCGGCAGATTTATTGCAAAGAAAATAATCTAATCTTAATCCCTGGTTATTACCAACAGTATCGCGTCCACGATATCCGTACCATGTATAATCAATATCGTTTGGATGTAATTTGCGCCATGCGTCAATCCATCCCATGTCTATCCATTGTTGCATAATATCGCGTGCCACCGGTGCAGAAATTGATGACCCAATATAATTTTTAGGATTCCATATATCATCATCGGTTATTGCGACATTAAAATCACCACCGATTATAACGGGTTCTTCTGAATCAATATATTGTGAAATATATTCTGTGAATTTATTCATCCATTCTAATTTATATGGAAATTTTGGTGATTCAATGCAATCGCCATTTGGCATATATACATTTATTATACGGACACGACCATCAATTACGCATTCAAGAAAACGTGCGTTTATATCAGAAGAATAATTCGGCATCCCCATAATAACATCTTCGATAGAATATTTTGAAAAAGTTGCAACACCATTCCATGATTTTTGACCAAAAACTTTGATATTATATCCATATTCATCCAGTAAATTATGTGGAAAATTGGCATTTTCTACCTTTAATTCTTGAACCAATACAGTGTCATATTCGGCCACGCGTAAAATGTCCATAAAACTTTCGATATGGGCACGGATTGAATTAATATTCAATGTTAAAATTTTCATATTTGCAATCTTCTTTTTATAGTACTATAATACACCTTGTCCAATATAAAAACAACAAGGATTTTATGTTATGAACATGTATCAAGTGTTAAAGCAAGTGGCGCAAGAATCGCCAAATGCTTTGTTTTTGGTACGCGAAAAAATCAGTTTTAAAAAAGCTTTGGCTTTAATTCAGGCGCGGGCGACAACCTTGCATAAAATTGGTGTAAAACCTGGTGATGTGGTTGGTTTGTTGTCACATAATATACCTGAATTTCCACTGACTCTTTTTGCGATATGGTATCTAGGTGGAACAGTTTTGTTATTGGATACAAATTTGACACCTTTTGAATACGATAACATGACCAAAACTGTTGGGTGTAAATTAGTATGTGCAGAAAAGTCATTCTTTTATAAATCAAAAGGTTTTAAATTTTTTGATATTGAATCAAAAGATGACAAGACAGATGCAAAATTAAAACCTGCTAAATTGACTGAAAAAGACATTGCGACATTGTCGTTTACGTCTGGGTCAACTGGTAATCCAAAGGTGGTACCGTTAACACATGGTAATTTGAAAAGTTCTTCTGATTATTATGAAGATATGGCACAATGGATACATAAAAATGAAGTTATGTATGGTTTTTTGCCACTTTATCACATTTTTGGTTTTGCTGCTGGAATTTTGGCACCATTACATTTTCATATGGGAATATTATTGCAACCAACTGTTAATCCAAGAAATATTTTGGACGATTTCAAGACATACAGACCACATTGTATTCCTGCGGTACCACGTCTTTACGAAGTTTTTCGTAACAAGATAATCGAAGGTGTCAAAGAAAAACACATGTGGTGGTTTGTATCTTTTGTTCTTAAACACCAAAAGTTTTTAAAGAAAATTGGTTTTGGATGGCTGGTAAGAAAAGTTCAAAAACCATTGCAAGAAATTTTTGGTGGTCGTGTAAATCTGATGATTGCAGGTGGGGCCGCGACAAAACCCGAAGTTGAAAGTTTTTATGAATCTTTGGGAATAACTTTTGTTCAAGGATATGGAATGACTGAAACAGTGGGACCATTTTGTTGTTCAAGACCATCAAAACATCGTGTGCCGTTTGCATTCGGGGTGCCAATTGGGTGTTCTGAATGTACAATACGTGATGCCGATGAAACGGGGGTTGGAACGCTTTGGGTTCGTGGACCGAATATTTTCAAAGGATATTTGAATAATAAAAAGGCAAACAGCGAATCTTTTGATGAGAACGGTTGGTTTAACACTGGCGATTTAGTTTATTTGGATAAAAACAAACAATATCATTTTGCAGGACGTAAGAAACAAGTGATTGTTTTAGATTCTGGTAAAAATGTTTATCCAGATGAACTGGAAGCATTGTTTATGGATATAGACGGTGTAAAAAATGTCGCTGTGTTTGAACACAAAGTCAAAGATAAAACTGTGACGTACGGTGTATTCAGTGTCGAAGAAAATATGACAATTGATAAATTGGCCAAAGAAATTGCAACCCAGAACAAAAAGGTTGCATCATATAAATGGGTGACTCATTTTGCAATGACCACAGATGATTTACCAATGACCAGTACGCAAAAGGTAAAACATCATGTTGTTCGTCAGAATTTAATAGATGGAAAGTACCCAAACAGACACGAATAATTTATTATAATAAATAATGTAAAAAAATAAGGATATAATCATGAATATGTATGAATTGCTTGAAAAGAACGTAAAAAGAAACCCAAAGACAGTGTTTTTGGTTCGTGAAAATGTGACTTATGAAGAATTCCCAGAATTAGTCAAAGCGCGTGCAACAACATTGAAAAATGCTGGGGTAAAGCCAGGTGATGTTGTTGGGTTGCTTTCTCATAATTTGCCACAATTTCCAGTAACTTTGTTTGCAATATGGTATCTTGGTGGAACAGTTTTATTGCTGGATACAAATTTGACATCTGTTGAATATGAAAATATGGCAAAAACAACAGGTTGTAAATTTGTGTGTGCTGAAAAATCTTTCTTTTATAATACAAAAACATTTAAATTCTTTGATATAGAAACCAAAGATAATGAAACAGATAAATCATTGAAACCATATAAATTAAAAGATGATGATATTGCAACAATGTCTTTCACTTCTGGTTCTACAGGAACACCAAAAGTTGTGCCATTAACACACTTTAATTTGGTTTCTTGTTCTGATAATTTGGAATATTTGAATCAGTGGTTAAGACCTGGTGAAATGTTCTATGCGTTTTTACCACTTTATCACGTGTTTGGTTTTGCAGTGGGATTTTTAGCACCATTACATTTTGGTATGGGAATATTGTTGCAATCAACAATTAATCCAAATGCGATTATGGCTGATTTCGCACAATATAAACCTCAGGTTATACCTGCTGTGCCAAAGTTGTGGGAAATATTCCGCAAGAAAATTATTGATGGAATCAAAGCAAAAAAGAAATGGTGGTTGGTGTCTTTCGTTATGAACAATCAAAATTGGTTGCGTGCAATTGGACTTGGCAAATTGGTTGACAAGGTGTTGAATCAAATTCGTGCTGTCTTTGGTGGCCGCGCAAGATTATTGGTCGCCGGTGGTGCTGCAACGAAACCAGAGGTTGAAAAATTCTATACTCAACTTGGAATGGCTTTTGTTCAAGGTTATGGTATGACGGAAACCGTTGGACCAATCTGTTGTTCAAGACCATTGAAAAAACGTGTTCCATATGCATTTGGTGCACCAATGGGTGACACGGTTTGTGAAATCCGTAACAAAGACGAAGATGGTATTGGAATGTTATGGGTTCGTGGAAATCAGGTTTTGTGCGGTTATTTAAATAATGACGAAGCAAACAAGGATTCTTTTGATAAACAGGGCTGGTTCTGTACCGGTGATTTAGTATCAATGGATAAAAATGGCGAATTACATTTTGCAGGACGTAAGAAACAAGTGATTGTTTTAGATTCTGGTAAAAATGTTTATCCTGATGAATTGGAAGGTTTATACATTGAAATTCCTGGTGTAAAAAGTGTCGCTGTGTTTGAACATGAAATAAACGGCAAAACTGTTGCATACGGTGTATTCAGTGTTGAACCAGAAATGACCATTGAAAAATTGGCATCTGAAATTGCAAATGCCAACAAGAAAATTGCATCATATAAATGGGTAACCCATTTTGCAATGACAACGGATGATTTACCTGTAACAAGTACACAAAAAATAAAGCATCATGTTGTACGTCAATGGTTAATGGATGGAAAATATCCAACCAGACACGAGTAATCTTTTACAGGTCTGACATCATATTTATGGTGTCAGACTGTGGTTTAGTTTTTATTAAAGAGGTTATATTATGAATATGTATCAAAAATTAGAAAACGCGGTTAATCAATGGCCAGAAAATATTTTTTTGGTTCGTGAAAATATCACATATTCTCAATTTGCAGATCAAGTACGTGCACGCGCAGCGACGCTTAATAAACAAGGGGTTAAACCTGGAGATGTTGTAGGTGTTTTATCTCACAATTTGCCACAGTTTCCATTAACTTTGTTTGCTGTTTGGTATTTGGGTGGAACTGTGTTAATGTTGGACACAAATTTGACACCACTTGAATATGATAAAATGTGTGAAATTGCAGGGTGTAAATTTGTATGTGCAGAACCATCGTTCTTTTACAAAACAGATAAATTTAAATTTTATGATATAACTCGTAAAGATGGTGATGTAAATTATGATTTGCGCGCATATCCGTCTGAATCGACAGACATTGCGACTTTGTCATTCACATCTGGTTCAACGGGAACGCCAAAAGTTGTACCTTTGACACACTTTAATTTGACAGAATGTGCAAATTCTTTAGAAGATATGGCAGAATATTATCATTCTGGTGATGTTATGTATGGCTTTTTGCCGCTTTATCATATTTTTGGTTTTTCGATTGGTATTTTAGCGACAATACATTTTGGTGGTGGAATTGTATTGCAACCAACTGTTAATCCAAAATATATATTAGATGATTTCAAGACTTTTAAGCCGCATGTTATACCTGCTGTACCACGCGTATGGGAATTGTTCCGTAATAAAATCATCAGCAACATGAAGGCGCAAAATAAATGGCGTGTTGCATCATTTATTTTAAAGAATCAAAAAACACTGAAAGACATGGGGTTAGATTTCTTTGTTCGCAAAGTTCAAGAACCGTTACTTGAAGTTTTTGGTGGTCGTGCCAGATTATTAATTGCCGGTGGTGCTGCAACAAAACCAGAAGTTGAAAACTTCTATGAATCTCTTGGTCTTGCATTTATTCAAGGATATGGTTTGACAGAAACTGTTGGACCAATATGTATTTCGAAACCAACCAGTAAAAGAATGCCATATTCTGTTGGTGCGCCAACATCTAATAACGAATGTGAAATTCGCGATAAAGATGAAAATGGGGTTGGGGTTTTATGGCTACGTGGACACCAGGTATTTAATGGTTATTTAAATAATAATGAAGTCAATGCAACTGTATTTGATGAAAAAGGTTTCTTTAATACTGGTGACATGATGTATATGGATAAAAATGGTGAATTACATTTTGCAGGACGTAAAAAACAAGTGATTGTTTTAGATAGTGGTAAAAACGTTTATCCTGATGAGTTGGAAGCATTATTTATGGATATAAATGGTGTAAAAAATGTTGCGGTATTTGAACACAAAGTTGGTGATAAAACTGTTGCATATGGTGTGTTCCAAGTAGAAGAAGGTATGACATTGGAAAAATTATCAAAAGAAATTGCAGAACAAAATAAAAAGGTTGCATCATATAAATGGGTAACTCATTTTGCGATGACAACGGATGATTTACCAATGACCAGTACACAAAAAGTGAAACATCATGTTGTTCGCCAGAATTTGATTAATGGTGAATATCCGATAAGAAAAGAATAAAAATTTAAATATAATTATTCATCTGCTGGTTGTTGGTTCGTTCATGTAGGTTTACTACACTTCACTTACCAACAACTTCGCATCTTCATTATTCTAATTTATTTTTTAACGGTGCAGATGCACCGTTTTTTTTGCAAAAATCTGCGCAAAAACTATTCCAATTTAAACGTACGTTTTTAGCAATATGTTTTTTCATAAAAATCTAAAATTATTTTTCCCAGGTTTCTGGTATTTCTTATTTTAGATTTTGTCTTTTCCACTATAATCTAAAAACGTACGTTTGTGGTATTATTTTTAACAATAGGGAAGAGAGAAAGATTTTTTTTTATAAATAAGGAGAAAAAGATGAAAAAAAGAATGCCAGGATACGAAGAATTTAATGAAAAAATAAAGGATAATGAATATAGGGAAGGAACTGAAACCAGATTTGTTAAGAATGCTATCATGGGACTTTCACTCGAAAAACATAGAGAATTAGACAGGGCCAGAATTAAAAGAAATGAAGAAAATCTAAAAGCAAGGCAAGAAAGTCCAGAACGTAAAAAATTAATAAAGCAAGCTTCAGAACTTGCAGGATACTCTTTTGGAACTAAATTGCGGATGGCATTTATTGCTGTTGCGATTGCAGCCCTGCCGTTTTTCGGGTATGGTGTCGTTAACGAAAAGGCAAAAGAAGAAGAGAAAAAAGTAGAAAAAGGTTATAAACTTGATTACGATTATTGGACAAGACCAAATGATTTAATGCTTGCTGGAATGGCTACTTGTGTATCTTTGCTTATACTGTGTTGTATTGCTTGGCACTTGGATGAAAAGGTAACTACTGACATAAAAAAAGCTATACGCAAGATATTAAGAATAGAAGAATTGAAAAAAGAAGGTGGTTTCGAAAGGTTTTGGGCATGGCTGGAAAAAAACGAAGAAATAAAAGAAGAGGCATTGTATATACTTAAACATCTGTCAAAAGAAGACAGGGGATATATTGATAACCTGTTAAAAGGCGGATTAGATGATGCTAATTATTCAACGGCTTTGGCCATTATTTTAGGATATTTGGAAAAACACCCAGAAGAATACAACAAAATTACAGAAATTATAAATGAAAGTGATTTGCCAGATAGTATAAAATTGGCCTATGGAAGTACGTGGTATTTTTACGCAGACCAAATGATTGATGAAGAAGAATACAAACTTAGTACAGATTCAGAACGTCTTTCTCGCAGCTTTCATAATGCTAAAGAGCAGGTTGAAAATAATGCCAGAAAGCAAGTTGAAGAATTAGGTAGTAAAGAAAAATTGAAAAATATAGTTCAAAAACCACACACTATGTAAATAAAAACCGCCAATTTAGGCGGTTTTTATTTTCCCAGACATAATTTGGAAAATGTTGCGTCTGCAATTTCAGATGTAGTAATTACACCTAATATTTTACCAATTGTATCACCAGCACGTCGAACATGTTCTGCAAAAATATCGTAATTTCCATCATATTTATTTATGGCATTTTCTAATTCTGTAACGCATTCGTTTAATAATTCGTATGTGCGTTCATTGATTGCGATTTTCGATTCAGAAGCACCCATTAATTCATGCATTTTTTGTTTGATTGCATTTAATAATTTATCAAAACCTTCATCTGTTTTTGTTGATGTATAAATTACATTTTTATTTGATTTATTTTTTAATAAATCACATTTATTTATAATTGTAATTCCATCAGTTTTGATTTCTTTTGGTAATTCGTTATACACGTATAGAATCAAATCAGCATTTTTTGTTTCTTCGTGTGTACGCGTAATTCCGATTTTTTCAATAGTATCGTTTGATTCCCGAATTCCTGCGGTGTCAGACAGATTTACCAGATATCCATCAATATCAATTTGCATTGATATAACATCACGTGTAGTGCCTGCAATATCAGATACGATTGCGCGATTTCTTCCAACCAGTTTATTAAATATTGATGATTTACCAACATTTGTTTCACCAACCAATACAACATTAAAACCATTCTGAATCGCGCGTGTTGCACGTGTGTTTGATAAATTAGATTTTATTTCAATCAATAATTTTTCAGTTTGTTTCAATATTTTTTTATCAATATCTTTTGGCAAATCATCTTCATCATAATCAAGAATAGCCGCCGCATACGCAGATATTTCAATCATAGATTCGCGCCATTTATTATATGTGATTGAATCGTTTCCAGTTAATGATTTTAACGCACTTTGTCTTTGTTTATCAGTTTGTGCATTCAATAAAGCAATCAAACCATCAACATCCGTCAAATCCATTTTGTTGTTATAGAAAGCGCGTCGTGAAAATTCACCGCGTTCTGCGATTCTTGCACCAATTCCGCGTAAAAAATCAAAGATTTTATTTATAACTGCTGGGGCACCATGTGAATGAATTTCAATAATATCTTCACCAGTGAAAGAATGGGGCGCATTAAAATAAACCACAACGCATTGATCGATTAAATCACCACTAGTATCTTTGAAGTTTGTAAAATAGGCATGTCGTGATTCAATTTTCTTTTTATTTATAATACGTTGGGAAAGTGGTAATAAGTCATTCCCGCTGATGCGTATCACAGCGACACCTGATTTCCCAGGTGCGCTTGATAATGCAAAAATAGTATCGTTATTCATGTTGTTATTTCCCACTTATTTCTTTTAATGCCATAGGAACCAATTTGGATACATTTGCATCTGGGTTTTGTGATACCAGTTTTTGTGCCATATCAACAATATCCATACGACGATATCCCAAAGATTCAAGTGCGGCCAGCAAATCGGGCAAAGTACCCCCAGCAATATCATCACCAAAATCGAAATTGCCACCACCCATTTTATTCTTTAATTCAACAATGATTTTTTCTGCGACTTTTTTACCAACCCCGGGGGCAGTAGCAATTGTTTTTGCATCCCCAGTTGCGATTGCTGTCATTAATGTTTCTGTTTTTATTGTTGCCATTATTGCCATTGCAACCTTTGGTCCAACACCAGAAACAGTCGTTAATTGGTTAAAAAGGTTTTGACCAGCAATACCGGAAAAACCAAATAAACGTATTGAATCTTCACGTACAACTGTTTCAATCCAAAGTGTAACAGGTGTTTTTAATGTGAAGATTTCGGGTGTATAAACCTTGTATCCAACACCGCCAACCATCAAAATAACATAATCTGGTCCAATATAATCAATTACACCTTGCAATTTTCCAATCATTTGTTATCCTTTTGGGGTAATTTTAATATAATTAAATCAAAAGGTCAAATATGAGTGGACACAGCAAATGGCACAACATCCAACACAAGAAAGGATTGGTTGATGCAGCACGCAGCGGTTTGTTTACAAAATTGGCGCGTGAAATAACTATGGCGGCAAAATTGGGTGATAAAAATCCTGATAATAACCCAAGATTGCGTTTGGCAATTTTACAGGCACGTAAAAATTCTATGCCTAATGATAATATTAAACGTGCTATTGAAAAGGCATCTGGTTCAAATACAGATAACTTTGTTGCGGTTCGTTACGAAGGTTATGGTCCAAATGCAGTTCCTGTAATTGTTGAAGCTTTGACTGATAATCCGCGCAGAACAGTACCAGAAATACGTAATATCTTTGCGAAAAACGGTGGAAATATGGGTGAAGAAGGTTCCGTTGTTTTCATGTTTTCACATGTTGGTCAAATCATGTATCCTGCATCGATTGGCAAAAGCGAAGATGAAATGATGGAATTAGTTATGGAAGTTGATGCTGACAACCTGGAAACATCCGAAGAAGGTTTTATCATCACAACAAAACCGGATAATTTTATGAATGTTCAAAAGGCTTTGGCTGATAAACTGGGTGAACCAGAAAACGCAGAAATTGTTTGGGTTCCAAATATGCCGGTAGATTTAGATGACGAAGCATATGCAAAATTGGAAAAATTGGTTGATGCGTTGGATGATAATGATGATGTGCAGAAAGTTTTCACTGCTGCAGCATAAAACTAAATTATAACGGCGCGTTTGCGCCGTTATAATTTAGTTATAAAAAAAACACCGGCTTTTGCCGGTGTTTTTGATGACTTTTAGTTTTATTGATTTGCTGGTTGACTTTGTTGTTTAGCAGCATTTTGTCTTTGTTCGTACAAATCTGCGAAATCAACAGGTTGCATAACAAATGCAGGAAATCCAGATTCAGCAGTTAATCTTGTCACCATTGCGCGAACAGATGGGAACAATAATGTTGGAACATCGATTAATAATGTTTTCTTTTTCTTTTCTTCATCTTTTTCTTCGTATTGAACCATCCCTGTATATGTAGATTCAATTAAAAAGATTGTTTTATTATCTTTTTCCAATTTAGAATGAACTTTGGTAATCAAATCAACCATGAATAAGTTATTTTCAGAACCTTTGATATTAATATCAATGTTAATTTCAATTTTTGCTTGGCCATTGTCTTGTTTGAAGAACAATTCTGGGACATTTGGGCTTTCGAAAGAGATATCTTTTAAGAATTGAGATATAATATTAAACTTTGGCATATCATTTGCTCCTTTTTTTATCCTCGGTTTTATGATAATATAGCATTAAGAAATCATTTTTACAAGTGGGGGGATAATAAAATGTTTAAATTTAATAAAATAACTAGATATTTTGGTTTGTTTGGTTTGGTTTTAGGTATTGCTGGGTGTGATTTATCTACACCAACACATGTTGGAGATGAATCAAAGATACCATCAAATTTACATGCTGTATCTTATTCATCATTGCCTGGTTGGCAAGATGATGATGTTAGGTATGCGCTGCAAGCATTTCGTAATACCTGCAAAGCCAAGATTCAATACAAAGGTTCTGTAATACCAGATGCAGAATTATTGCGTGAAAAATGTAATATGTTGCCAAGCAGCAGTGCCGATGTAGCAACTGTTCGTGCATGGTTTGAATCTCATTTCCAACCATACCAAGTGTTTAATGAACAAGGTGGTAAAACAGGAACATATACTGGTTATTATTCACCGATAATTGATGGATGCAGACAACAATCTGTAAAATGTAACGAACCAATTATGGGGGTGCCAATTGATGGTAAAAATTACAAGGGTGTATCAAAACGTGACATTGTAAATAATAAAATAGGGCGGATTTTATATTGGGCTAATATAGTAGATGTGCAAAATTTACAAATCCAAGGCAGTGGTATGTTAAGACTTGAAGATGGTTCTATGGTTAAATTGAATTTTGCCGCAGTAAACGATATGCCATTTAAATCTATTGGTGGTCAATTACAGGCAAAAGGTATTAAACCCGCAGGTGGATACAGTGCAGATGCTGTTTGGACGCATTTGAAACAAAATCCAACTTTGGCAAAAGAAGTGATTTATAATAATCCACGATATGTGTATTTTTATGAAACAGAACAAAAAAATGTAATTGGAAAATTAGGAACGCCACTTTCAAAAATCCGCAGTATCGCAATGGATGATTCTTTGTATACCTTAGGATTACCAGTGTATATAAATACGTCATTATCTGACGGACGCAGTTTTAATCGTTTGATGATTGCACAAGATACTGGTGGGGCAATCAGAGGTTGGATACGCGCTGACATATTCTTTGGATCTGGGGACGAGGCATATCAAGTTGCACACGGACAACATTCACAAGGACAAATGTTTATCCTTATGCCAAAAGAGTATAGTTATGTTAAACCAAGATAAAAAAGTGAATATGAATGTTCGTAAAAATCGTCCACAGACATTGGCTGCTGTTTTTGGCGGTTTAATAGAGACTCTTGGTGGACGAACATCTGATGCTGATGTGGTAAAAAATTGGGTGAATATCGTTGGCCAAGATGTTGCAAAGATTGCAAATTTAGTCGCGATAAAACAAACAAAAACAAAAAAAATAAATATTGTTTTAAAACCTGTATCACCTGCGTTTGCGCTGGAATTGTCTTATAAATTAGATGAAATAAAAACAAAGATAGATAAATATTATGGTGCGGACACAGTTAGTAAAATAACAATACGGAAATAAAATGAAAAGAATATTGGGAATTGATCCAGGACTTTTACATACGGGTTGGGCAGTGATAGATGTTGCTGGGGCATCACGTAAATATGTTGCCAGTGGTGTCATTTTGCCGCCGACAAAAATAGATTTTTCCCAGCGACTTGCTTTTATTTTTAATGGTATATCAGAATTATGCGAAAAGTTTAATCCTGATGAATGCAGTATTGAAGTGATATTCGTTAATAAAAATGGAAAAACAACTTTGTTGTTGGGACACGCACGTGCTGCGGCTATTACTGCGGTTGCGATAAAAAATATACCTGTTTTTGAATATGAACCGAATAAAGTGAAAAAGGCTTTAACAGGAATGGGACATGCAGAAAAAGATCAAATATATAAAATGTTGTCTATTTTATTGCCGACTGCGCATCCTAAGACGGCTGACGAAAGTGATGCGATTGCAATTGCATTAACACATGCGAATACATCCCGCTTGGTTTTATAAAAAATAAGTTTATTAAATAATTATTTGATGCTATGTTTTTGCAGGGGGCTATATGAGACGAGAAAAATATATTTCAATAAACAAAAACGTAAACGGATTTTCATTTGCAAATCTGGGGTTGTTTACTGGTTTCGCCAGCAGTATTGTTAATGCGGTTTATTCACTTTGTTTGTTGGGGATATTTAAATTATTTTTTAATGAAGAAATGGCATCTGCTGCAGTAGGTGCTTATGCTGCGATTTATGCGTTGTTCGCGGTAATTGTTGGATTATTTGCAACACAAATTTTACGTTGGTTTACAAAAACAAGATTGTTGTATTTAACGATGTTTGCACTTGGTGCGTGTTATTGTATGATGAGTTTTTCTGTGAAACCATCAACGTTTATTATGTTAGATTACGTTGTGAATTTTGGATTAACTATGCTGGGAATTTTATTGCCGTTATTTATGTCTGAATTTTCGCGTGGTATTGGAATGGAAAAACTTAATGCACGTAGACTTTTGTGGGAAAATATTGGTTCTTTGGTCGCGCCAGTATTTGCAATGAGTGTTGTGAATTATTTTGGTGGAAATTACAGAATGCCATTGCTTGCGGCTGGTATGATATATTTTTCAGGATTGTTATTTTTTAAACATTTTGGAATTATTCAACAAGATAAAATTTTAAAACCTGTTAATATGCGTAAAACAATCAGAATGTTACGTATAAGTGCTATATCATTCTTTAAGAAAGCGGGGATGCTGCGTGCATACGTTGTTAATTTTGGTTTTTATGCGTTGCGTTCAATGCGTTTACTTTATGTACCGATTATTGTTATTGAAAATGGTTTTTCTAATGAAACATTGGGTATTATATTATCAATTGGTGTTATACCGTATATAGTTATGGATTTATTCATTGGTAAATGGATAAAAAAATATGGTGTTAAAATTTGGATGACAATCGGTTTTGTGTCGTTTGCAGTATTTTCATTACTGGCAATGATGCTAAACGGGATTGCTTTGTTGGGTATATTTGTGTTGTGGCAAATATCTGGTGCATTCATGGAAGCTTGTCATGATTTATTGTTTTTTAATGGGGTACAAAAACGGGAACAGGCCAAATATTATGGGATTTTCAGAACCAGTGTAAATTTTCCAAGTGTAGTTGTGCCAATTCTTGGTACAATATCAATTGCAGTATTTAATGCGACATCTGCGGTATGGATAATTACAGCGACTGTGGCGGTTTTGTCAACAATAGTTTTATTATCAAAGCATAAATAATAGACCTTGCGTTAAGCTTTTTTTATTAGTATGATTTCCTTATAAACGAAAGGGGTATTTAATGGCAAAGAAAGAAGTAGTTAAAGAAACTGCGCCGACAAAAAATCCGGCTTTGGAAATGGCGCTTGCACAAATTCAAAAACAATTCGGTAAGGAAGCCATCATGAAAATGGGCGACGGTTCTCAACAAAATATCGAAGCAATTTCATCTGGTTCTTTGGGTTTGGATATCGCACTTGGAATTGGTGGTTATCCACGTGGTCGTATTGTTGAAATTTATGGTCCAGAATCTTCTGGTAAAACAACATTGGCATTACATGCTGTTGCCGAAGCACAAAAGAAAGGTGGTACATGTGCATATATTGATGCAGAAAACGCGTTGGATCCAAGTTATGCAAAAAAATTGGGTGTAGATGTTTCTAATTTGATTATTTCACAACCTGATTCTGGTGAACAAGCATTAGAAATTGCAGATACACTTATTAAATCTGGTGCGGTTGATGTTGTTGTTGTTGATTCTGTGGCTGCCCTTGTGCCAAAGGCAGAATTAGAAGGAAATATCGGCGATACATATATGGGAACAACCGCGCGTTTGATGTCTCAATCTTTGAAAAAACTGGCAGGTTCTGTTTCACGCAGTAATACATTGTTAATCTTTATTAACCAAATTCGTATGAAAATTGGTGTTATGTTTGGGTCACCTGAAACAACATCTGGTGGAAATGCGTTAAAGTTCTATGCATCTGTTCGTCTTGATATTCGCAGAACCGGTGCAATTAAAGACAAAGAAAATGTTATTGGTAATGAAACGCGTGTAAAGGTTGTAAAAAACAAAGTTGCACCACCTTTTAGAACAGTTGATTTCAAAATTATGTATGGTGAAGGTATTTCACGCATAAGTGAAATTTTAGATATGGGTGTTAAATATAATTTTATTGAAAAGGCTGGTTCGTTTTATTCATACAATAACGAACGTATCGGCCAAGGTGAAGCAAATGCACGTCAATGGTTGAAAGATCATCCATCAGCACAACAAGATTTGTTGGATAAAATTATGGCGCGTGCAAATGGTATCGCTGAAGAGATGACAACAGGGCCGGCTGAAGAAGACGAAGGTGTCGTCGAAGAATAGTGTTATCAGGCGGCACACTGTGTCGCCTGATATTTAATGTGATATAAAGGGGGCAAAAATGAAATTAGGAAGATTTTTTGCACTAAGCAAGGTTGTTTTATTCGGACATATTTTGAATCCATTTTGGTTTTCGCGTGAACACAGACGTGCAATAAGATGTAAAGTTTTGACACATGTGATACCACAATATTTTAAACGTTATTTGCCTACGGCAGCCGCTGTCAAAGAAACAAAAGTTATCAAAGATGATAAAAACGAAAAAATCTTTACACTTTGGCTGCAGGGTGAAGACAAAGCACCACCACTTGTAAAGGCTTGTTTCAAAAGTGTTCGCAAAAATTGTAAACAAGAATTAGTTGTTCTGGATGAAAATACAATTTGGGATTATATAACTTTGCCAAAAGAGATTGTCGAAAAACGCAAGGCTGGCAAAATTAAACATGCACATTTTGCAGATATTTGTCGTGTTGAATTATTATATGAACATGGTGGTTTTTGGTTGGATTCTACTGGGTTTGCAACATCACCAATTCCGGATTGGATTGTAAACGAAGATTTCTTTGTTTATATGGCAGGGCAACATGTTGGATCGCCATATTCTTATATGCAGAATTGTTTTATAAGGGCACGCAAAGGGGCGTATTTATTGGCAGCATGGCGGGCGATGATTTTAGATTATTGGATTCATGAAGATCATAATTTTGATTATTTTATGCATCAATTATTATTTAAAACTTTGGTTGAAAATGATGAAAGAGCAAAAAAATATTTTGCAAAAATGCCACATGTTGATCAAGACCCAACACATGCACTTTGGTGGACGTATGGTGATAAACCTTTTGATAAAAAGATTTTTGATGAAATAACATCGCGTGCATTTTTCCAAAAAACTACATATAACAGTCCATGGGCAAAAAATGTTGTTCCTGGGACTTTTGCTGATGTTATTATAAATAAATGATGTAAAAAAAGGGGCAATTGATGCAACCGAAAATATCAATAATTATACCAATGTATAATGTTGAAAAATATTTACGCAGATGTCTAGATTCTGTGAAAAATCAAACATTTGATTCTTGGCAGGCAATATGTGTTGATGATGGCAGTCCTGATAATTCTGGTAAAATTGCAGAAGAATATGCCTTACAAGATAAACGTTTTATTGTTGTACACAAAGAAAATGGTGGACTTTCTGATGCACGAAACTTTGGGTTTCCGTATGCAAAAGGAAAATATATTATGTATCTGGACAGCGATGATTTTATTCATCCACAAACAATGGAAATTGCTTATAATATGGCTGAAAAAAATGGGTCTGATATTGTATCTTTTCAATATGACAGATTTTATCGTCCACAATTAATGGTTCGCCATGTTTTACATCTTGATACTGACAATGTTGTACCATTTGGTATTAAGAAGAGATACAATATTGAAAAAATAAAAACACGTACAACTGACGATATTTTTGAATATGCGACAGAACGTACACATAATAAAACAAATCCAAATCGTAAATGGTTAATTAAGCATTGTCAGGTCTGGAAAAATCTTTATAAAAAATCTTTAATCGACGATACGCCATTTATCAAAGGTATTTTATTTGAAGATTTTCCATGGTGGTCCGCGATTATGTTGAAACGGCCACGTACCACGGTTGTACCGTTGCCATTGTATTATTATATACCAAATTTTGGTGGAATTGTTTTATCTGCAAAACAATTGAAAATAATGAAAAGTTTGTGCACAGGAATAAAGACTGCTTATAAATTATATGCTAAGAAAGCAGATAAAGAGCAAATGAAAAAATGGCAGTCACAATTTATGTGGTTTTTTGTAAATTGGGCTTTTCGTAAATTAAAATATTTTAAAACAGATGATGAAATAAAATCTGCACGTGATAAATTTATAGAAATGAACAAGATTGGTATTTTTAATGATGTGCCAAATGAATGGTATAATTTGCGTGAAAGAATTTATGAATTTATCGGGGAAAATAAATGAAAAAATTACGTGTTGCTTTTTGTTTACGTGATATGCAAACAGGTGGGGTAGAAGCTGTTTTAATTCGCACATTGGATAAATTGCAAAAATACGAAAATTTGGAATTAAATATTATTACTTATGTTGATATACAAAATCCAACATATAAAAAATATTTTAATACCCATCCGCAAATAAAAATTCGTTCTTTGTATCCTTGTGCGTGGCTGGGGACAAAATTGCCACATTTCTTTCTTTGGCGGTTAAGTATTCATTTAATGCGTGATATCTATCGAAATGTAAAACGCATGTTTGTTGCAAAAAAACTTAGAGATATTGATGTTTTCATAGATTATCATGATTTTGGTTTTTGTGATGAGATAAAGCATATTAAAACCGCAAAAAAAATAGCATGGTTTCATTCGTCATTATCTGTTTTTGAAAAACGTAAGTTTATAAAAAAGTTAAAACATTATGATAATCTTGTTGTGTTAACGGATGAATGTTTGGGTGATTTAAAAAAAATGTATCCGCAATATAGTAACAAGATGGTTCGTATTTATAATCCAATAGATATAAAAGATATTCAAAATAAAGCAAAAGAAAAAAATAAAATCAAAGGTGATTATTTTTGTTCTATATCAAGATTGTCTGGTGATAAAGATATAAAAACTGTGTTAAATGGTTTTGATTTGTTTTGGCAAAAAAATAAAAAAACAGATATTAAATTAGTATTGGTTGGTGATGGTGACAAAGCAGATGAATACAAAAAATATGCACAAAATTTGAAATCAAAAAAACAAATTTTATTTGTTGGAATGCAAAAAAATCCTTTCATGTATATGAAATATGCGATTGCTAATATTTTATCAAGTTATGGTGAAGGTTTGCCAACAGTATTAATAGAATCTGCTGCTGTGGGAACATTAAATATCGCATCTTCTTGTAAATATGGACCATGTGAAATTTTATTAGATGGTTGTGGTGGAATACTTTTTGAACCGGGAAATATTGAACAACTGTCAAAATATATGTCGGATGTTTATAACAAGAAAATTAATGTAAAGAAAATGGTTGATGAATCAAGTGCTGCGTTAAAACGCTTTGATTCAAAAAATATTATCAAAGAAATTATATCCCTGATTTCTTAAAACGTGTTGGAATTTTTACGACAGGTTTTAATCCCAACATTGCTGGTTTGCGCAGTGCATAAACAGGACGACAAAAAGTTTGCAACATGCGTGCAATTTTTAACCATTTTTCATCGTGTGCCTTGGATTTTGTAATGGTGTTTATTGTGCCATTTCCACGTCTTTTTAAATGATTTAACCAATCTGTACCACGTTTTTTTGCTTTTTGTTCCAGCATGTCCAAGTCAATTGCGCCAAAATGCAGCAAATATAAATTTTTATCAATATGAAAATTATGATGTTTTATGCTATGAAATCCTGAACCCCACTGAACAGGTTTATTTATAACAACTGGTTTTGTATAACGTGTAGAAAGCAGGGCATATTCACGTTGTTCAAGAAATGGTGCATATTTATCCAAAATTGCTTCGTTATAAAGATGTTGACCAACATCCAACCCCAGACCAGAAAGTGTTGTGTGTATTTTTTTGTTTGATAAATATTGTTGTAATGTTTGTTTTGTTTGTGGGTCAACAATTAAAAATTCATCCGTATCGCACCCAATGACAATGTCATATTTTTTTAATAAATCATGTGCAAGTTCGGTCAACTTGTTTATTCTGTATTTGTCGCCACCACTTCTAGACATAGGTTTATGTGGTATTTTTGTAATATGTGATTTTCCGGGATTTTCTGGAATATTTTGGTCAAGGCCATCTAATAAAATATATAAATTTTCAGTGCCGAATTGTTTCCCGTAATAAGCTATCCATCGTGACAAGAAAAAATTGTCATCACGAGCCATTGTAATTACAGCAATTTTTTTCATTTTTTTCATATTTCGCCGTCTTTTAATTTTTTTATTCCGTACGTAATGTTGCGCCATAATATTTTTATCAAATTGGATGTTAAGAACCAATTTGTGTATTTTTCGCCATATAAACGATTTGCAGTTATTGATATAGATTTTACGGCATTTTTATCACTGTGTTTTAGTATATATTTAATTTGTCCACCAAGCGCCCCATTGTGTCGAGAAAAAGATAGTTTTTTAATAAATGGACATCCGCGTTTAAACAATGTTTTTGGTCTGTTGTATGTTTTTCGACCGCGCACATTATAAAGTCCAGAATAAGAACAATTATTGTTTTTTATCAGGTTTGTAAGTCCATGTTCATATTTTACAGTCACTTCATATTTATACACTTCTTGTTTCACAGATGAAATAAATTCATCAAACCATTGTGACAAGAATACCTTGCTATTAAGGCGGATAAACCAAGATTCCATAAATACATGTGTTTTGTGTTTTGAAATAACCAGTCCCGCAGCATCTGTCGGTTTATTTTCAATGTTTGTTAATGTTTTTGATATGTCAAACATAGGACCAAAGACAGAATCATTGACCATATACAAAACATCATAGTTTTTTAATATATCCTTGTTTCGTGCATATTGAAATGCGCGCTTATATGAACCAAAATCATATTCACCATGACGTTCTGCAATTGTTGAAAGTGTGTATGGTTTTATTTTTTTTATTTCATCTTCGTTGCAAAAACAATCCATGCAAAGAACGACATCACCGTACTTTGATAATGTAGATACATAATAAATCAATGCATCATCAATGATGCCGTTTTTATCGTATCCTGCGAACAAAAATAGTCTTTTATTCCTAGACATGTGTATAATCTTTGTCTATAATATAGACGTTTTATAAACATTTTGCAACAAAGGAAAGAAGATGCGAAAACAAAAAGTTGCGATTTTGTATATTGCTTTGGGACGATATATTTGTTTCTGGAAGGATTTTTATGAATCATGTGAAAAAAATCTGTTAAATTGTGATAAACATTACTTTGTTTGGACAGATAATAAATCTTTTGAATACAGCAAATCAAAGAAAGTGACAATTATACCGGCTGAAAAACGCGGTTGGCCGTATGATACTGTGTTGCGTTTTGAAATGTTTTTGCAAAAAGAAAAAGAATTATCACAATACGATTATATTTATTTCTTTAATGCGAATATGCAGTTTATAAATTATGTCGATTTGGCTGAAATCGCACCGCAATCTTGGCATACATCTGGGATTGTTGCAGGTTTGCATCCAAATAATTTTGATAGTAATCTTGTGCCTGATGTTTTTCCTTATGAAAGAAGAAAAGAATCAACCGCATACGTTCCGTTTGGACATGGTAAACATTATGTGTGTGGTGCGTTTAATGGTGGAACCTCTGTTGGTTTTTTGAAAATGTGCAAAGTGTTGGCAAAAAATGTTCAAACAGATTTGAAAAATGGTATAGAAGCGATTGTTGACGATGAATCCCATTTGAATGCTTATGTTGCTGACAAGGAATATTTGCTTGCGGGTCGTGCTTATGGTTTTCCCGAAGGAAAATTAAAATATTTAAAACCTGGTGCGAAAGAGATGGTTAAAATAATCTCACGTCACAAAGATCATCCTAAATATGGTGGTGCACGTTATTTGCGTGGTCAAACAAACAGGAAAACACCGAATAATTTCATGTCACCGGTTTTAATCGGATTATGCAGATTTATTTCTGTTTTTATACCAAACAGAAAAACACGTCAAAAAGTCAGAACTTATTTTGGTTCATATTAAAGTAAAGGGGTAAAAAATGTCTTTGCCAAGAATAAATATCGCATTTTGTTTTGATGAAAATATGTGGATGTTAGGTGGGGTTGCAATTGCTTCATTGGTGTATCATGCTATGGGTAAATGCGCATACGATATTTATTGTGTTGTCCCATCTGATTTGTCTCAATCAAAACGTGATGAATTAACTTTGATGATCAAGAACATTGATAAAAATTCTAAAATTATATTTTTGCATGCAAATCATGATTTTGATAAATCTGGTGCAGGTCCTTATACAATAGGTACTTTTTTTAGATTTATGTTATTAAAATTATTGCCAAAAAATGTAAAAAAAATAATTTACAGTGATGTTGATGTCACATTCCATGACAATTTATTAAGTTTTTATAATATTGATATGAAAAAAAAATTAATTGCTGGTGTTCCTGATGCAGACCAAGGACGTGCATGGCCTAAAAATGGATTGTATATCAATGCTGGTGTTTTGTTGATGAATATCGAAGAGTTAAGAAAAGCAAATTTATATGATACTTGGGTTGATTTAGCGATAACTGGTGGTTTCCAATATTTTGACCAAGATATATTAAATAAAACTTGTGATGGCCGGATATTGATTTTACCAATGCGATATAATTATATGCCGGGGCCAGGTGGGCGTTTTGAAAAGCCAATCAAAGACGGAACGTACACACAATCAGATTATGTTGATGCGGTAAAGAATCCTGCGATAATTCATTATATTTTGCGTCAACCATGGAAAAATCGTGAAAATTTGGTTGGCGAATTATGGTGGAAATATGCCGCTATGACACCATTTTATGCATATTTCAGAAATAAAATTGATCATGAACCAAATTTGATAAAGAAAGATATTTTATTGTTTAATTGCATTAAAATATTTACTGTCAAAGTTCGTCAAACACGTGTAAAATATTATTTATTTGGTTTTATCCCATTATTTTTAGTAAAATTGCCAGACAGATTTTAATTTTACAAGGGTGACTATTATGGATATTCGTATTTATGCAGATAAATCATGGAAAAGGTGGTTTAACAGACAAGCGCGCAAACAATATATGCGTGATGTTCAGGTATCAAGAATACCAAAGGGTATAATTGTTAATGAAAAATTGCATGGTTTTGGTGTCTTTGATAATAATTTTAAATTTGTAAAATCATCTGCTCAGGTTCGTAAAAATAATGGTAATTTTTATCCAAAATTTGATCATGATAATATTCCATATATTGATGAAGATGCTGTTTTTGTTGGTAATGTATATAATCAATTTGGACATTTTTTATTGGAACATTTGAACAGAGCTTATGTAGGATTAGATAAAAAATACCTGAATATGAAATGGGTTTTGATTAATAATAAATCTGTTAATCCTGTTCCAGAATATATGTTTACATTTTTAGAATTGCTGGGTGTGCCACGTGATAATATAATTATATTAGAACAAACCACACGGTTTAAAAATGTTTATGTTCCAGACCAAGGTTTTAATATCCCAGTTTATTCTTCACGTAAATACGGTAAAGAACTTGACAAAATGGGGGGGGGTGTTAAAAGAAATAATATTATTTATGATAAAATTTATGTTTCTCGGGCAAAATTAGAATCAAGAAAAACGTATGGTGAAGAAAAAGTTCAAAAGATTTTTGAAAGAAATGGTTATAAAATAATTTATCCTGAAACGTTGCCATTGAAAAAACAAATTCAGTTGATTAAAACCTGTAAATATTTGGCGGGGTGCGCAGGAACTGCGTTGCATATGGCATTGTTTATGAAAGAGGGCGGAACTGTAATTCAAATAAAAAGAAACAGTTTAAACAAAGATAATTCAGATACGCAATATTTGATAAACAAGACGAAAAATTTAAACAGTGTGTTTATTAATGCATCAATTGAAACTGTAAAAACAGACCATGGTTCTGATACACCACAAATAATTGGTGTAAACAATAATATGTCTGAATTTTTTAAAGATTTTAATTTTAAGACAGTTAAATCTGATTTTGAATTTGATGCACAGGCACATGATGAATATATAAATGCTTTGACAGAATATCAATCAATTCATGGTTCAAAAATAATGGAATTATTTAAACGCAAATTAGTGCGCATATCTGCTTGTTTTATTCCAGGAAGATATAATCGCAGTATATGGCGTAGATGGTTAAAAAAGAAATTGGGGCTTGCGTGATTTATGCGTAAATTTATTGGATTTTTTTTATGTTGTTTTATTCCATCAAAGAAATTGCGTGGTTATGTGCGCGAAGTTTTTTATACAGAACGCGGTGAAACAAAAAATTTTGGCGGAAAAAATAATAAAATTATATTAGTTAAAAATGGATATGAAAAATACGTGAAAAAAATTCCTGGATGTCAAATATTTTTCAAAGGTAATAATAATACGGTAAAAATATATGAACCATTAAAAAGATTACATTTATCTGTAAAAATGTATGGCGATTCAGAAATTACAATAATGCCAAGTTTATATTTAGACAGAAGATTAAAAATTCGTGGAATGCATTGTTGTAAATTATATATAGATTCTGATTTGTCTACTAATTCTGAATGTTTGATACAATTTTCAGATAAAACAGATGTTTATATCGGGAAGAATTGCATGTTTTCAGATTTTGTTGAAATAAGAACAGGTGATGGTCATACGATAACAGACAAAGATACAGATACTGTTTTAAATCATAATAAAAGTATATATATTGGTGAATCTGTTTGGGTTGGCAAATATGTTATGATTTTAAAAGGAAGTAAAATATTAAATAACACAGTTGTTGGTGCACGCAGTTTAGTATCAGGTGTTTTTGACAAAGGCAATGTTGTTATTGCGGGGGTGCCAGCAAAAATTATAAAACAAAATGTTAATTGGAATAGAAATGCACCAGATTAAAAAACAACCGCCAAACTGGCGGTTGTTTTTTTAATCTGTTTCTGCAAAACGGTAAGCCTTTTTGCGTTTGCCACTGTCTAATTCTTTTTTACGTAACCGAATTGTAGTTGGTGTGACTTCGACTAATTCATCGTCTTGGATATAAGACAGGGCTTCTTCCAAAGACATTTTTCTTGGTGGTGCCAAGAACAATTTTTCATCAGCGGTCACAGAACGGACATTGGTTAATTGTTTCCCACGAACAGGATTGACTTCGATGTCGTTTTCTTTGCTATGTTCACCAACAATCATTCCAGAATAAACTTCGACTTGTGGACCAACAAATAATACACCACGTGGTTCAAGATTATGCAAAGCATAAGTTGTTGTGGAACCCGCTTCCATAGATACCAACACACCTGGGCGGTATTGGGTAATTGGACCACGATACAAATCATATTTATCAAATACGCGGTTCATGATACCTGTGCCACGTGTATCTGTTCTGAATTCAGATAAATAACCAATCAATCCGCGTGATGGTGCAGAAAACACAATGCGTGTTTTTCCAATTCCAGATGGTTTCATTTCTGTGATTGTTGCTTTACGTTTGGTCATTTTTTCAATAACTACACCGCTGAATTCGTCATCAACATCAATAACAACTTCTTCGATTGGTTCCAGTTTTTCACCATTTTCATTCGTTTGCATAACAACACGTGGACGTGATACAGATAATTCAAAGCCTTCACGGCGCATTGTTTCAATTAAAATTCCCAGTTGTAATTCGCCACGTCCAGAAACTTCGAATGCCTCATTGTTTGCACTTTGTGAAACGCGCAAAGCAATGTTTGTTTCTGCTTCTTTGAATAATCTTTCACCAATCATACGTGATGTTAATTTTTTACCGCTTTGTCCAGCCAATGGTGACGTATTAACAAAGAAAGTCATTGTTAAAGTTGGTGGATCAATAGGCATAGCAGGAATTGGTTCATTAACACTTGGATCGCAAAGTGTATCTGCCACAGTTGCTTTTGAAAAGCCAGCAATAACTACGATATCACCTGCAGATGCACTGTCACGGGAAACCTTGGTCACACCCTGGTGTTCAATAATTTTTGTGATTTTTGCATTTTCAACAAATTCGCCAGCCATATTAATAGCCTTGACACTTTGTCCAACACGTACAGTTCCTGATTCAATTTTGCCAGTCAATATTCGACCAACATAAGGGTCTGCTTCTAGTGTAGTTGCCAACATTTTGAATGGGGCATCAATTTGACATCTTGTTCCATCACAATCAGGAGCAGGGACATGGTCAACAATTAATTGAAATAATGGTTTTAAATCTTTGTTTGGATTATCAATGTCTTTTAAATCACGAATTGCCCAACCGTCACGTCCACAAGCATAAAGATATGGAAAATCAAGTTGAGAATCCGTTGCGCCTAATTTATCAAATAAATCAAAAGTTTCTGTTAAAACTTCGTCAGGACGTGCGTCACCACGATCAATTTTATTAATGCAAACAATAGGACGCAAGTTTAATTTCAAAGCCTTACTTAATACGAATTTTGTTTGTGGTAATGGGCCTTCGGCACTGTCGACCAATAAAACTACGCCGTCAACCATGGATAAAATACGTTCTACTTCACCACCAAAGTCTGCGTGCCCAGGGGTATCAACGATATTAATTTTATATTCACCCCATTGAATAGATGTTGGTTTTGCAGAAATTGTAATTCCGCGTTCGCGTTCGATATCGCCACTGTCCATGACGCGATCTTCGACATGTTCGTTTTCACGGAAAGTTCCGGCTTGTTTCAACATATTATCGACCAAAGTTGTTTTTCCGTGGTCAACGTGTGCTATGATAGCAATATTACGTATTTTCATCGTACTCTTCTTTATTAGTTTTTTGCGTGCGTAATATTATAACATATTTTTCAGATTTCAACAAATTATTGACATTTGGCATATCTGGACTAGGATAAACGTGGTACAGGAACAGATAAATGAAAAAAGAAAATGAAAATATTACAGATGATTTTGTCCAGAAATGCATAGATTTTGGGTGTCATAACATAATTGAATTTATTCGGCTTTCTTTGATATCTTGGTCTCATATTATGCAGATTAAAGATGTGATGGCTGCGAACAAAGCCTTTGCTGTAATGCAATATGTTTTTGCAAATCGTCAAGAATATATGTCCAAAAAGGCCATATGTGTTTGGGAAGAAGAGGTTGCTTTGGTTGCTAAAAGAAAAAATATTGATTTTGAAGATGCTATGCCGTTGGTTCCAAGTCCTGCACAAAAGTTATTTGACCAAATTTCACCGTGTATCAAAGATGAAGGTTTTAGAACATCCGTTTTCTTTTTTATTTCGTGTGTATTTCTTTATGAATCTGCCCGTGGATTAACTGAAAAATGTTATGTTGAAAAATGTGATGCGGCTGCAAATCAATTGTTTGGGACAACACGGGGCATAAGAAAAAGTTTAATTGAACTTAGTGAACATATTGTCAGCCAAGTTTCTTTGCAATATAATTTCAATATGTCAAAAATAAGAAATTAAAAAATCGCCCATTTGGGCGATTTTTTATTAATGTTTGCCACCAATTTTTGTCCGACCACCCATTAATGGTTGTAATTTCTTTGGAATATTTACAGAACCATCTGCGTTTTGGTGGTTTTCAATTATTGGAACCAATGCGCGTGGCAATGCGATACCAGTGCAATTTAATGTCGCAACAAATTTCACATCGCCAGTTGCGTTTTCGCGATAGCGAGTGTTTATTCTGCGTGCTTGGAATTGACCAATTGATGAACAAGACCCCAGTTCGCGATATGCGTTTTCACTTGGAAACCATGCTTCAACATCATTCATTTTAACCTTGTTGAATCCCATATCTCCAGTAGAACTTGCAACAACACGATAAGGTAATTCAAAATCTTCCATCAATTCACACATATTATTCAAAATAAAATCGTGCATTTCATCACTTTGTTCCGGTTTACAGAAAATATATTGTTCAACCTTGTTAAATTGATGAACACGAACAAGTCCGCGTGTATCGCGACCAGCTGCACCAGCTTCTTTTCTGAAACATGGTGAAAATCCAGCATATTTTATTGGTAAATCATTTTCGTTTAATATTTCGTCAGCATGCAAAGAATTTAAAATGATTTCTGATGTCCCAGCCAAGCATCTGTCTGTATCCGTTAACATAAATACGTCATTGTTCATAACAGATAAATCAGACCCCAGAAAATGTCCAGCATTAAATATTGTTTGAGGTTTTGTAATTGCAGGGCATTCAATATATTTAAAGCCTTTGGAAATTAATTTTTGCAAAGTATATGTTTGCACCGCCAAATCTAATTCGGCCAATTCACCACAAAGTGCGTAAACACGTGTGCCACAAATGTTTGCGATTTTTTCTGGTATCCACCAACCATTCATATCTAATAATTCCCATTGTGGACGTGGTGTAAAATCAAAATTGTGTGGTGTGCCAATACGGCGGATTTCCACGTTTGCAGAATCATCATCACCAATCGGAGAATTCTTATCTGGAATTTGTGGAACACGATGCAACAGGTCGTTAAGAATCGCTTCTTTGTCTGCTAATTCAGCCATATCATTCGCAATTTCTTCACTGATTGCTTTGGATTTTGCAACCAAAGTAGCCTTGTCAGATGCTGTCGGAATTTCACGTGAAATTTTATTTTTTTCCGCGGTTTTTGTTTGTGTGATTGTTTTTAATTCACGAACACGAACATCAAGTTTCAAAATGTCATCGATAACATCTGGAAAATTTTTAACACGACAGGCATTCTTTACAATGTCTGGATTTTCACGAATAAATTTAATATCTAACATTTTATGCCTTCTTTTATTGTTTTGAATTTAAATATGCGATTGCATCCATACCAGCACTGCACCCTGTACCCACAGCAGTTGCGATTTGCATTTGAATGCCGCTTTTGACATCGCCAGCAACAAACATTCCTGTTGGTAAAGATTTTGCGATTATGCGGCCCATATCGTCACGTTTGATATTTTCTGATAAATAGTCTGTGTTTGCTTCGTGGCCAATAGCAACGAAAATACCATCACATTCTATTTCTTGGCCAGTTGTTGTTGTTGCGATTAATTTGTCAGAACCATCCATTTGTTTAACAGATTTTAATTCTGTATTAAACATACATTCAATGTTTTCTTTGGCAGCAACACGGTCACGCAAGATTGCTTCTGCACGGAAGAATTCTGATTTGCGATAAATTATTTTTACATTTTTTGCGACATCTGCCAAATATAATGCATCGTTTAATGCAGAATTTCCACCACCGATAACCAATACGTCGCGACCAGAATAAAAGAATCCATCGCATGTTGCACAATATGAAACACCATGACCAAATAATTCGCGTGCGCCATCAATTTCTAATCTGCGTGCAGATGCACCTGTACCCAATATCACAGTTTTAGAATCAATTGTTTTACCATTATCGCAAACGATTGTAAAAGTTTCGTCATCATTAAATTTGATGTCAGTTGCAGATGCAAATTCAAACTTTGCACCGAAACTTTCGGCTTGCTTTTTCATGAATTGTATTAATTCCATACCAGAACCGTTCCATCCAGGGTAATTTTCTAACTTTGCAATTTCGCCAGTTTGACCACCCAGTGACGCACCAGCTAACACTAAAGTTTTTTTATTTGCGCGCCCCGTGTATATCGCAGCGGTTAACCCAGCAGGTCCAGAACCTAAAATAATTACATCGTACATATTATTTTCCTATTTTTTGTTTTATTAAAGCATAACATAAAAACCGCGCTGTGCAAATATAAAAAGTGAGATTTTTTATTTTTTGAAATATTTTTTTAGTGTTTCGTATGCAGTTGTTATGCGGGTAAATTCTGCGGTTGCCCCAGATTTATCTTTGGCAGTATCTGGGTGATATTTTTTTGCCAATGCACGATATTTTGCACCAACTTCACGCCATGTAGCTGTTATCGGTAAATCAAACGTATGCAGTGCAGAAACAATTTGTGATGGTACTGATTTTTTTGCAGGCATTTTATCAAATGTATTGCGACCGTTTAAAAAATCGTTAATGAAATTAACATAATCAGCTTCATTTTTATTTGCTGTTTCTTTGTCTTTATCTGCAATACCAAATGTTTCACGTTCCCATTCTGCATCAATTTCATCAGGTGTCATATTGGCATAATAATTCCAATTTTTATTATATTCCGCAGCATGTTCTTTGCAGAACATCCAATATTCTTTTAAATCGCGTGTTTTTGGTGCGCGGCAAGTGCCTGCTTTGGTGCATCCTGGATGGTCGCATTTTGTTATCATATTTATATATCCTTTATTTCATTATGGGCCAACGGATGTGCGTTTTCAACCGTATCACGCAATTTTTCTGGTAATACGTGCGTATATATTTGTGTTGTTGAAATGTCTTCGTGTCCTAACATAGTTTGTATTACACGTAAATTCGCACCGCCTGCCAACAAGTGTGATGCAAACGAATGACGCAAAACGTGCGGTGATACACGATTTGGTTCAATTCCTGATAATACAGCGCATTTTTTTAAAATTTTGAAAAATCCATCGCGTGTAATATGCCCAGTTGCAGAATTTGTTGGAAATACATACTTTGAATCAATGTCGCCACGCATGTTCAACCATTTGTGTAACGCATCCTGGGCAGCTTCGTGCATAGGAACCAATCTTTCTTTTGCGCCTTTGCCATGAATTAATAATTTGTCGCCCAAATTTGCAGACAGTGGCAATTCACATAATTCAGATACACGCAACCCAGATGCATACAGCAATTCAATCATGCAACGTAAACGCACAGAATTTTTTATATCACCAGCAGATGATATCAACAATTCTATTTCTTCGGGTGATAAATATTTTGGTAATGTACGTCCACGTTTGGGTAATTCAAGATTAGACGTTGGATTTTTTGTTATGATTTTTTCCAACATTAAAAATTTATAGAATGTACGCAATGCACTGGCTTTTCGAGCAACGGATGATGGCTTGTCTGGCAAGTGAGACAAATAATTTTGTACATCATCTGAATTAGCTTTTAATAAATCACCAATTGAATCTTGTGCATGATGCAAATCAGACGCGTATGCCATTAATGTATTTTTGCCACGACCTTTTTCTGCTGATAACGCTTCAATAAACATCTCTATATAATTCATGGGAATAACACAATTTCTGTAAATTCTGGATGGTTAGGAAATGATACAAGCATCAACATGATAATGGTGATTAGTATCACCCAAATTAACAATTTTTTCTGTTTTTTTTGTTTGTTATAAATTGGCATATAATTTATTCCTTATATTGTGTCAAAACTGGTTATGAATACACATGCACCGGCAATAATAATTATTTGTGGGGCAATAATAGCAATTAATGGTGGTAATGTTCCCGTATTCCCCAACGCATTAAACAAATTAACAATAAAATATAATGCAAAACATGTTATTATACCCAAGCTAAATTTAATACCAAAACTGTAATTTCTGCGTTGTCTTGTTTGTGAAAACGCGATACCCAGCATTACCATGGCAATCATGTTTAACGGCAAAAATAGCAGTGTCCAAAATTGTACCAAGTGCCCACGTGTTGATACACCGATTTCGTTCATTTTTGTTATAAATGTTGGCAGTTTCCAGAACGATATCTGGTCTGGTTGTAAATATCTGTCCAGCACTGTTTTTGGGGTCAATTTTGTTTCAATGTGACGGTCGCCTTTGTGTGATATTCCATCGGCATTTATAACAGCAGCATTTTGTATATCAATCCCGTCATTTGATAATGTTGCAGTTTGCCCAGAAACACGTTCTTTCAATTTAAATTTTTCATCTTGGGACAATATAGTTATGTCATTAAAAATAATATCATTGTTTTTATCAATATTCATTCCTTTGGCACGTATCATTAAAAAACCGTTATCAGATGATTCACGTAACCATATTGCATTATCAATTAACTTTAATTGGTGATCTGTTAAATTACGTGTTGTTAAATTTACAGAATAAGGGTTAACCAACGTTGTTGCAATTACCCCAATTAAACATGCGCCAATTATAAATGGTCTGGCAATTTGAAAAGGTGATAACCCCGTTCCAGACACAATTATCAATTCAGATGATTTTGTTAAATTATAAAACGCGACCAATGTACCCATAAATACGGCCAACGGTAAAAACATAGGTATATATTCCAATAATCTTACCCATGCATCAACAACTGTGGCCAAAGCATTCGGGTTAGAAGAAAGGCGTTCCACGAATGTCACAGCATAAATTACACCGCATACCGTTAACATTACCAGAAAAAAGCTGGCAAAAAAACGTCGCATAAGGAATTTTGTCAAAACTTTCATTTTAAATATATACATAATACATATTATAATAGTTTCAATTCGTAATTGCAAAATTAAAATTAATGTTTTATCGTTATCCAACAAAGCAAGGTGAATTCAATGGAAAAGAAACCAATATCACGTCAAGGTTTTGACAATTTATTAAAAGAACTGAAAGATTTAAAAGAAAATCAAAGACCTGAAATATTAAAGGTTGTTCAATGGGCTCGTTCGCTTGGGGATTTATCTGAAAATGCAGATTACAGTGCCGCAAAAGAAAAACAACGACAAATTGATAAGCGCATTCAATTCATAGAATCTACGATTGAAAATGCCCAAGTCATAGATATTGATAATTTGGCGGGCAATCGTGTGGTTTTTGGTGCAAAAGTCATAACAGAAGATGAAGATGGTAATAAGATGGAATGTCGCATTTTATCAGATATTGAATCTGATGGACGCATGGTTATATCTTGTACATCCCCAGTTGGTCGTGCATTAATTGGACATTGTGTCGGGGATACGTGTACTGTTCGTTTGCCAAGTGGCGAAAAAGAATTTGAAATTATTGATATAAAATTCAAGGATTGATATGTCTATTCGCGTATTGCCTGATTTTTTGATAAATCAAATTGCAGCGGGCGAAGTGGTGGAAAGGCCAGCCAGTGTTGTTAAAGAACTGGTTGAAAATGCGCTGGATGCTGGGGCTGATCAAATCATAATAGATGTTGTCGATGGTGGTCGTACGATGATATCTGTTATTGATAATGGTAATGGAATGACGCGGGACGATTTAGCTAGTTGTATCTTGCGCCATGCGACATCTAAATTACCAGATGATAATTTGTTAAATATCAATTTTATGGGGTTTCGTGGTGAAGCTTTGCCATCAATTGCATCTGTGTCAGATATGGAAATAGACACATTTAACGGAATTGGTGAACATGGTTTCCATCTTGATGCAAATACGATGGAAATAAGACCGTCAGATTGGGAAAATGGGACGCGAATGCGGGTTGCTAATTTGTTTGCGAAAACACCCGCAAGATTAAAATTTTTGAACAGTGATAAATCTGAAATGTTAGCGGTTTTGGATGTTGTGAAAAGACTTGCGATGTCACGTAATGATGTTGGCTTTTTTATTAATAACAAATGGCATTTTCCAAAAAATCAGGAATTACTCGAAAGAGTTATTTCTGTTATGGGTGAAGACGTGCGTGGTCAAATGTTACCGGTGGACGCAAAATCTTCATCATCACAAATGCGAATTCATGGGTTTATATCAAATCCAACATTACGACGTGCATCATCTGTCGACCAATATTTGTTTGTAAATGGACGTCCTGTCAAAGACAAGGTTTTGGTGGCGGCTTTGCGTGCAGCATATATGGATGTTATGCATGCGCGTGAATTTCCATTGTGTGCATTATATCTTGAATTACCGTCAAACAGTGTTGATGTGAATGTTTCGCCAGCAAAAACAGAAGTGCATTTTTTAGAACCATCACATGTTCGTGGTTTTATTATAAAATCTTTGCGTGATGTGTTATCGAAAACATTGAATGAAAATGTTTCTTTAAACGTTGATAAAAATTCTGATATAAAAAAAGATGTTGTTTTTGATTTGCCACCTGTGCAGACGTATTTTTCATCTAATGTTGAAACGCGTGATTTTTATGCAAAACATTTTGTTGCAGAACATATTATTCAACAAGAAAACAACCATATGCAACAACAGGATAACGTTAAACAAGAAAGTGATTTTGATTTACCTCTTGGACATGTTATTGGGCAATTGGGCAATAAATATATTTTGGCTGAAAATACACAAGGTTTTGTGATTGTTGATCAACATGCCGCACATGAAAGAATTACGTATGAAAAATTACGAAAACATGAAATTAAAACGCAACCGATGTTAACACCAATTGTTATAAATTTACGCAGCGAAGATGTCGTTGCTGTATTAACAATCAAAGATGAATTAAATCAATCTGGTTTAGTTGTTGATGAATTTGGCGAAAATGCAATTGCTATATTTGAAAAACCGTCTGATTGGGATTTAAATTGGGAAAAATGTTTACAAGAAATTGCCGATGAAGTTCGTGCGTATGGACATTCATCGCGTTTAAACGAAAAATTACATTTAAAATTGGCTAATTTTGCGTGCCATCATTCTGTTAGAGCAGGGCGAAAATTAAGTATTCAAGAAATGGATGTGCTTTTGCGTGATATAGAAAAAACGGAACGTGGTGGCGAATGTAATCATGGACGCCCAGTTTACAAGATAATTCCTATATCCGAACTAGATTCTATGTTTGAACGGATATAGTGTTAATTTTGCTTTACTTATTGTTGTTTTTTTACTAGTGTTATCTTATAAAAAAGGAGAACATTCATGAACGAAACAGTAGAAGTTGTTAATCAAGTGACACAAAATGCACCATTAAATCAACAACCAAATGGTACATGGGGAATGATTATTTATTGTGTTGTTATTATGGCTATTTTGTATTTCTTTATGATACGTCCAAATAAAAAACGTATGGCGGAATATCAAAAAATGCTGGATAGTATCAAGGTCGGTAATCGTGTTTTGGCTGCCGGAATTTATGGCACCGTAAAGAAAGTAAACGAAAAAACTCTAAACATTGAAATTGCAAAAGGTGTTGTTATTGAAGTAAATAAGAATGCTGTTGCAAATATAGAATAATTTCAGGGGTGTAGCATGTTTAAGAAATTAGCTATTGTTTTTATATCGTTGTTTGGTATCTTGTTGGCTGTGCCGACGTTGTCACCAAAATTGGCACCTTATTTTCCATCATGGATAAAACCAATTCCACTTGGGTTGGACTTAAAAGGTGGTGCACAACTTTTATTGGAAGTGGACACAGGTGTTATGTTAAAAGAAAAATCTGCCCAGCTTTATGATGAAGTACGTGGTGCGATGATTGACAGAAGCAAGGGTGTGATTCGCTTTTCTGACTTACGTAATACTGGCAAGGAAGTGACGTTGATTGTCCGTGATGATGGTGAAGTTTCCAAGGCCAAAGGTCGTTTGAAAAGTGTGTTGGGTAATAATGTAGATATTTCTTCAAGTGGGAAAACTTTGACTGTGTCTTATACATCAAAGGCACGTGAAGAGATGATACAAGATGCTATGAACCGCAGTATCGAAATTGTGCGTCGTCGTATTGATGCGCTTGGAACCAAAGAGCCATCTATTCAATCTCAGGGGGGAAAATATATTTTGGTTCAATTGCCTGGGGTTGATAATCCTGAACGTATAAAAGAATTGATTGGTAAAACGGCTAAAATGTCATTCCATCTGGTGAATGAAAATATTACAAACGAACAATTAAAGTCTGGACATGCACCAAATGGTACAATGTTTTTGCCATATATGGAAAATCCAAATCAATTGGTTCCAGTGTATTCTCGTGTTGAAGTTTCAGGAGACAGTTTGAAAAATTCGCAGGCAGATTTTGATCAAAACAATATGCCTGTTGTGACAACGGAATTTGATGCGTCTGGAACACGTCGTTTTGCAAAATTAACAACAGAACACGTTAACGAACGTTTTGCAATTGTTTTGGATGACAAGGTTTTGTCTGCACCAACAATTCGTGAACCGATTCCTGGGGGACGCGGACAAATATCAGGTGGATTTACATTGCAAGGTGCGAAAGATTTGGCTGTATTATTACGCAGTGGGGCTTTGCCTGCGCCATTAGAAGTTATTGAAGAAAGGACAGTTGGTGCAGGTCTTGGTGCAGATACAATCGCTACTGGTAAGATTGGTTCTGTTGTTGGTGTAATATTTATATTAGTCTTTATGGCAATGTTGTATGGAATATTTGGTTTGTTTGCAGATATTGTTTTGATTGTTAATTTATTGATGATTGTTGGGGTATCTGCATTATTTGGTGCAACATTAACATTGCCAGGAATCGCAGGTATTGTTTTGACATTAGGTATGGCCGTTGATGCGAACATTTTGCCGTTCGAAAGAATTCGTGACGAAGTGCGTAGCGGTGTTCCGTCATTGCGTGCTGTGGATTATGGGTTTAACCGTTCTGCAAAAACTGTTATGGACGGTGAATTAACAAATTTAATTTGTGCTTTGATTTTATTCCAATTTGGTGCGGGTCCAATTCGTGGATTTGCAGTGACATTATCAATCGGTGTTATGACAACATTATTTACTTGTTTGTTGTTAACACGTGTTTTTATTGATTGGTATATGAACGGCAAAAGCAAGAAAATTGGTTATGTAAGAAATAAATAAAGTGTATGCAAAGGGGAAAATTATGAAACTGCATTTTATGAAATATCGTAAATTATCGTATTGGATTTCTGCAATCTGTATAGTTTTGTCGATTTTATCGATAGTATTTCGTGGGTTTAATTATGGTATTGACTTTTCTGGTGGTATTTCAATGGAAGTACAACCAACGTCGTCAGAATATACTATTGATAAAATGCGTCACGATTTGGCGCAATTTAGTCCAGAATTACAATCTGTTGATGGAAATTCGATTTTGTTGCGTGTAGGTCTTCCAAAAGGTGCGACAGATGAACAACAAAATGCGCGTGTAAGTGAAATTAAAAATATTCTTGGTGACCATGTGACATATTCACAAGTTCAAGTTGTTGGGCCGAAAATAGGTGGAGAATTAATACGTGGTGGTATTTTGGCTATCTTGGTATCGTTTATATTGATGTCTGTATATATCTGGGTTCGCTATCGTGGTGGTTATGCGGTTGGATCTTTTGTGTCATTGGTATTCGATTTGATATTGATGTTTGGATTCTTTTCAATCGCGGGTCTTGAATTTAATCAAACTGCAATTGCTGTTATTTTGATGGGTGTTGGTTATTCTATTAATGATAAAGTGGTTAATTACGATAGAATTGATGAAAATATCAAAAAATATCATAAAATGCCGATAAGCGATTTAATAGATTTGTCTGTTAATGAAATGTTATATCGAACCATTATGACCAGTGTGTCTACTATCTTGGCAATGGTTGGTATCTATATGTTTGGTGGTCTGATGTTGCGTGAATTTGCTGTTGCGATGACGTTTTCAATTATAAGTGGAACATTGACAAGTATTTATATTTCAAACGTTATCTTGTATCATTTTAATTTGCGTGAAACAGATTATTAAAAATATAAGAACAATATTGGGGGCAAAGGAGAAATATATGAAAATAATTAATTTGTTTTTTTCAATGGTTTTAACCTTTTGTCCTGGTATTGTTTTTGCATCTGATATATTTAATGATGATACAAAGCTCATAGACGGTATTGATGTGCACAAGGTTTCAGATGTTTTTGCAGATATTTATGAAAAATTAGACGGTGTAAATTGGGCTGGAAAAAACATAGATATTGCAATTGAAGGTTTGGAAAAATTAAATCCGAATGCACATATTGCTGCCACTGGTGAAAGGGCAGTTTTGGTTTGGGGTGATGAATTAATCGCTAATTATCCATATCCAGATGCAAAAGATTGGAAAAGTTATGGTGAAATAACAACGGCATTATTATTAAAAATGCGTGAACGTGATGAATATTTGCGTTCTTTGCAAGATGCAGGTCTGTACCAGGTTGTTGTTGATGCATTGCTTTCAAGTATCGATCAGAATGGAACGTATATTTATTCTAGGGATGCAATCAAGGATAATGATACACGCATTTTAACCAGTATCGGTTTTGATGGGGGGCGCGATTTCCGTGGCAATTTCAGAATAACCGGTGTATTCAAAGATTCACCGGCTGATATTGCAGATATTCACGAAGGTGATATTATTTCAGAAGTAAATGGGCAACGTGTATCAGAAATGTCTGATGCGGATATGTCTGCCGTGTTGTCTGGATATAATTCTGGTACGGCGAAATTAAAATTATTAACACCTTTTGGAAACAAAAACGTGACATTGCGTCGTGCAACTGTTGTGTTGGCCGATGCTGATATTATTCATCGTCCAAAGAATGAAACCACAGATGGTATATTAGAAATAATCGTGCATAAAATATCAAATGGTTCTGTTGATATTATAAATGAAGCATTGAATAAGTATGATGATATTGGTGGAATTGTTCTTGATTTAAGAACAACCAGCGGTGATGATGAAAAGGCGGCTGCAAAGTTGGCGGGTTTGTTTATTGGACAAAAACCAGTGATGCGTGTTGCTGAAACTGCTGTAGATGAATTAGAAGTTGTTCCTGGTGGTGATGCAATTACAAATGTTCCTGTGGTTGTGTTGATTTCCGATACTACACGTGGAGTAAGTGAAGCAGTTGCATCCGCATTTTATGAAAATAAACGTGGTGTTTTAATCGGTACACCAACTGCGGGACGTTCAAGAATTGCCAGTTTGATTGATTTGAAAAACGGTGGTGTTTTGGAATTATTAAACAAATCTGTTAAGACAGGAACTGGAAATATGTTAGATGGTCGCGGTGTGTTTCCATTAGTGTGTTTATCTAATATAAGAAATACCCAGCAAAGAGAGGCCTTCTTTTTGAACATTCTTAATGGTAATTTTAATGCACATGATTATAATAATGACAGCAAAGTTGATATTAAGGCCTTGCGCAAGGCATGTCCAAATATCACCAGCGGTATCGATGAAGATAATATGTCATCTGCGGTAAGTGTCAAGATTTTAACAGATAAAAAAATATATAAAGAATTAATGGATTTATAAAATGTTTATACGTAAAGATAATACTTTGAAATGGAAATGGATTATTCTCGGTGCGATTATTACGGCTGGGTTGGTTTTATTTGGTTTATTAGGTGGTGATAAATTATTATATTCGTGGATTCATAATCCAAATTGTAATCCGTGGGTTTATGTTGGAACAACATTGTGTTCAATATGTATAACACTGGGAAAAATATTTTCTACGAAAGTATGGGTCGTGTTTACTGCATTGTCTGTTATCGCTTTCTTTGTATATAAAGCAGTCACGAATGAAAATGATTTCAGATATGCATTTGTAAAAATCAAAAACAGTTATGTTTTTTATATATTTTGTTCTGTAATGTTAGCTGTATGTACAACCGGTCTTTTAAAGGTTTTAATTGGTCGTTCTCGGCCGATTATATATGAAGCATTAGATACGACGATATTTGTTCCTGGGACATTTGAGCATGTATTTAATTCAATGCCGTCTGGTCATACCGCTGTCAGCTTTGCCGGTTTGGTTATGATTGGGATGTTATTTCCTCGGATGAAATGGGCAACATGGAGTTTGGCGATTATTATTGGTTTATCGCGTTTGTATGTTGGTGCGCACTGGGCCAGTGATGTTATATTGGGGGCATTTATTGGTATGCTTTGTGCAGATATAGTCAAAGCTGTTTTGAAAAAAATAAATTCAAAATAATTTTTATACTTTTTTAACATTTTGTTTTGTGGTAAAATACCACGTATGAACAAGATTATGAAGAAGTCTTTATTGATATTTTTTACACCAATGGTTTGTTTTGGTGGTGTTGAGATTGGTTCACCAGACAGTTTGTGGCAAAAATGGTTGGCCTTTAATAGACAAATATTAGTATCTGAATATAAAAAAATCGTAGAGAACGATTGTTTTTGTACAAAAGATGCAGATATAGAAAAGATGTTTTTAAACATTAATCCTATTATACCTTTTTCCGCAAAAGATTTATTGGAGTTTTGTACCGATAATATAACACCAGACAGCGATCCGTATTTTGATTCGCAAGAATATTTTTATTCCGGTAAAGCGCATTGTGGTGAAGATGAATGCAAAGACAGATGTGCAAATTTTACATACAGTTATATAAAAGAGATTTTAGAATTTGTAGAATCTAAAAAGTTCTTTTCACAAAAATGCGAAAACATTATTAGCAATGGTCGTATGGATTTGAAGACATATGGGGTTTCTAAGAATAAGTGGATATTGGATGTTTCTGGCGGAAAAATTCATGGTGATGCAGCATGTAGTTCTACCGAAGGAATTTATGGACAGGTTGGAGATCCAAATATGGTTGGCAGAACAAAATATTGTTGGTGTCGTGTGACAAAATCTGTACCTGCGTGTCCTTTTTCTTCTTTGTGGGTGTATAGAGGGGGAAGTACCGATTCTGCCATTGAATGTATCGAAAATTGCGCGTTAAATTGTGTGGAATCAACCAAGGGGGATGCCGGTTTCCGTAAGGCAATGTTCATAGGCGATGTTGATTTTGTAAATCAAAAATAGATTTTTGCACTTTGATTTATTTTATGATAAAATACCGATTATGGAAAGAAGAACAAATTTATTACCTGAAAGCATTTCTATTATGTTACGCAATTTATCTTTGCGTGCGTTGGGTGTTTTATTTTGTTTATTGTCTTTGGTTTTTATTTTAAAATTATTCTTTATGAATCCTTACTTGTCTGGAATTGGTGCATACGGTTCTTTTGGAAGTCAGGGTTTGTTTGGAAATTCAGTTGGTTTTGTTCGTTATATTATTGGTTTTATTCCTGCGTTGTTTTTGTTTTTGTGTCTGGGACGTTTCGGACTAAGTTTATTTATCGGTTGGGATGAAGAAAGAACACCGGAATATAATTTATTACGCGGTTTTGTGACATTATGTATTGGATGTGCCGGACTTGGTTTAATGTTTCCAAGTAAAAGTTTTGGTGGATTGGCCGGGGCTATTGTCGGTGCTGATTTTGGGACTATGCTTTCCGGTGCAAGTTTTCCAATCGGGATTTTATTGTTTGGTTTGTTCTTGGTAATGTCCGGAATTTTATTACACATAAAGTGGTATCATGTAAAGAACGCATTAACAACGACATATAATTTAACAAGATGGGTTTTGTCTGCGTTCCATTTGATTAAACCAATTGATATGCCAGATGAAGAAAGTGATGAAGAAGAATACGAAGAAGAAGAAAACGAAGAAGAAACAGAAGAAATAGAAGAAGAAAAACCAAAACATAAACGTGCATCGCGCAAGAAAGTTGCTGCAATAACATCTGGTGAAGCATCGGCACATGAATACGAATTACCTGATCCAGAATTATTGGAAAAGTCTGTGTTTGGGAAAAATGTTATTACACCAGAATTTAAACAGACTGCTGTTTTATTACAAGATCATTTTGAAGAGTTTGGTATATATGGCAAAGTTGTTGGCATTAAACCTGGGCCTATTGTGACGCAATATGAATTTGAACCAGAACCAGGAACGCGTATCGCAAAAATTACGGATACTGCGCGTGATATGACACGTGCGATGGCAACCGAAAAAATTCGCATTACACCAATTCCGGGAACTCAATATATTGGTGTTGAAATGGTGAATTTAGATCGCAAGACCGTGCGTTATCAAACATTGATGTCCAATCCAAGTTTTGTTAATTCTAAATATGCTATACCATTGGCACTTGGGGTTAATATCAGTGGTGAAGCAATGTATTACGATTTAGCAAAGATGCCACACATGTTGATTGCTGGTCGTACAGGGTCTGGAAAATCTGTATTTGTTCAATCTATTATTACATCAATTGTTTATCATTTTACGCCTGATAAATGTAAATTGATGATTGTCGATCCAAAGGCTGTGGATTTTGCATCTTGGGATAATATTCCACATTTAATTACACCTGTGGTGACAGATGCAACAGAAGCTGTAAACGCATTAAAATGGTCTGTGCGTGATATGGAAGACAGATATAAAAAATTACAAAAAATGGGTGTACGTAATATTGGTGAATATAATCAAAAAGTTGCGTCTTTGCGCGACAAAGGCGAAGTTTTAACAGAACAAGTTGTTGTTGGAACTGACAGTGAAACAGGCGAATTTGAATACGAAACACGTGCAATTGATTTGTCTGATATGGCATATCTGGTTATCATTATAGACGAGGTGGCAGACCTGATGACAATCGCGCGTAAAGATGTTGAAATGTGTGTGCAGCGTCTTGCACAAAAGGCACGTGCAGCAGGTATTCATCTTGTGATGGCAACACAGCGTCCGTCTGCGGATGTTATCACTGGTGTTATCAAAGCGAATTTCCCAACACGTATATCATTCCAAGCACGCAGTAATATTGACTCTATGACAACACTTGGTGAAAAAGGTGCAGAACAATTATTGCCATGTGGTGATATGTTGTTCAGTGAAGCAGGGCGTGCCCCGGTTCGTGTCCACGGTGCATTTATTGATAATGATGAAGTTAATAGAGTGGCTGATTTCTTGCGTGAACAAGGTGAACCACAATATGCAGAAGGAGTCACAGCTGAAGATGGCGGTGAAGGTGGTGTTGTTCCTGGGATGCCTGTATCAAAAGAAGCAAAATCTAACGATTTGTATGAACAAGCAAAAGAAATTGTTATACGTGATAAAAAGCCAACTATATCATATATTCAACGCAGACTTGGAATTGGTTATAACAAGGCTGCAACATTAATTGAACGTATGGAAAATGAAGGTGTGGTAAGTAGTCCTGATGCGGGTGGGAAAAGACACATCTTATAAAAGATATATTTTTTTATTTTTTGTCTTTTTTATATTCACTTTTTATGGTATAATTATCGAGAAATTGGAAAGGAGTTTTTATGAAAAAATATACACTTGTGTTTGCTTTACTTGCAGTATTACCTATGTTTAATGCCGATGCTGCCTATCGTCGTAATACGAGAAACAGTTCGTATTCTGCAACACGCCCAGTTAAAACAACTACGTATAAAACAACAAATCGTAAATCTGGTGGATATTCAAATACAATAACAAATAATTTCTATTATCAACAACAACCTGGCCGTTACAGTTCATCAGCATCTGTATCTGATGATTCTGGATATTACAATGATTCTGGTAATTATGCGGTATCTAAGAAAAAAACAACCAAGAAAACATATTCTTCTCAGATACGTAAATATTTCTTGGCACATCCATTCTTTCAGCCTCTGGAAGGTAAATTTGGTTCTGTGACAGATGTTTCTTATGCACAAAATAATTTCAAGTTTGATATTTTGAATGGTTCTGCTTTGGATATAGACAGAAATTCACCAACATATAGTCAAATTGCTGCGGAAGGTATTGTTGCTATTAGTGGAAAACAAGAAACGTCACAATTTGTTGTTAAAGAAGATTTTAGCTATGGTATTTCTGATACTTTGGCTGTTGTTGGTATGTTGCAATATGATAAAACAAAAGTTACCTTTAAAGATTGGACTGGTGGTGAACCAAACGACAGCAGTTCAAGTTCTGGTTTGAATGTATTTGGAATCGGTTTGCAAAATCGTTTCATAGATAATGATAAATGGATTGCAATGTTTGCTGGATTTTTCCAACATCAAAAAGATACAGCAAATACTCTTATTGCTGAATTAAAAGCCGGACGTAAAATTAACAGAATGACTGTATATGGTTTGGGCAGATTGGGGTATTCTGATTTAATCGAAGGTGATATATACGGTGCGTTTGTTGATCAAAATGGTGGCGATTGGTTAATGTTATCATATAAAACAGATGTCAAAGATGTTATCTATGCCGAAGCTGGTGTCGGTGCATTTGCAGTATTAAATAAATATTTCACATTGAATGGTGAATTAGTTTATGGATATTATGATTGGCATAATCAACTGAATCTTAAGGGGGCAATTGGTTGGCAGCCTGGTGATTCATTTGCTTTGAATCTGTATGCATCAACGTCATTGTATGATAATGCCAAAGGCAAAATCAAGAAATACATGAATTATGATGTTAATCCAGATGTGTCTGAATTCCCAGTTGATGCACAAAGTACAACTTTGGTTTATACAACAGGTGATTATAAAATCAAAGATTACAATGAATGGAAAATTGGTGTCCAGGCAGTATTGTATTTCTAATAACTTAAAATATTTGGTGTGAATTTATGAAAAAATATTTGTTGTTTTTATGTGGTGCTTTGTGCCTGTCTGGTGCATACGGTGAAGGTGTTGTTTTGTCTGATACGTCTGTAAATGAAGAGCCGTTTTATGCGCCACAGACGACAACATCGTATCCAGAATCTCAATCAAGAACATATGTTGTGCAACAGGTAAGGCCTGTGACAAGAGATTTGTTATCAAATGATACATCTGATCCTTTGTTCTTGGTACCGGATAATATGTTTTTGTCTGATTCATATGTTTCTTTTATGGACAGAAGAATGCGTATTGGTGAATATTTGGGATATGGGATAAATAACAATTTTGTTGTTCATGCAAATATGCATTACCAGATAGATTTTTCTGGACATCATGAAAATGGTTTTTCTGCAACTGAATTTGGTGGAACATATCGTATGAGCCACGGTTTCAATGCTTCACATATTATTTCTGACGCGTTGTTTGGTTTGAAAGTGTGGGGGTCTTCGCATGTCAGAACGCCAGAATATGCTGATTCTTCCTATTATGCAGGACTTCGTTTTGGTCGTCAATATACTGGTATAACATTAGCGGGTACTGTTAAATCAACGTGGGTGTTTGATAATGCGCGTGGTTTATCTTATATAGATTTTATCCCAGAAGCATATTTTCGTTTTAAATATGATTGGCATGCTGGGCTTGGGTTCGATTTTCGTAAATCAACAAATCCACATCTGTTAGACAACCAAGAATGGTTGAATCTAAAATTGCTGCGTCAGTACGGCAACACACAGTATGTTGGTCGCTTTGATTATGAATTTGATTCTGGTGAAGTCCAAGTCGGTGCGAACGTCAAAATATTATTCTAGTTCTTTTTTCTAAAAGAATTCCAATAATCAAAACGTTTTTTTATTTCGCGTTCGAAACCTCGTTCAACGGGTTTGTAAAAATTTATGCGTTGCATATCATCAGGAAAACAATTTTGACCACTGCATCCGGTTTCTGTTTCTGGGTCGTAAATATATCCGTCACCATAACCAAGATTTTTCATCATTTTAGTTGGGGCATTTAAAATATTTTTTGGTGGCATCAAAGAACCTGTTTCACGCGCGGCCCTATACGAAGCGTTTTGGGCTTTATACGCAGAAATACTTTTAGGTGCAGTTGCTAAATATATAACCAATTCTGTTAATGCGATATCACCTTCGGGTGAACCCATACGTTCATAAATTTGCCATGCAGATAATGCAATTTGCATTGCGTTTGGATCAGCTAACCCAACATCTTCCATTGCAAACCTGGTCAATCGACGCAAAATATATCGTGGATCTTGACCAGATGTAATCATACGTGCAACCCAATAAAGTGCAGCATCTGTGTCAGATGAACGTAATGATTTATGTACAGCAGAAATCAAGTTATAATGTTCGTCACCAGATTTGTCAGACATCGGTGCGCGTTTTTGTATTATTTCATCAAGTTTATCTGGACTTAAATCTTTTTTAAATTTTGCACCGGAAATATATTCAACTGTATTTAAAAGAAATCTTGCATCACCATCTGCCATTTGACACAAATGTATACGCGCATCATTTGTTAAAGGTATTTTTATATTTAAAAAATTTTCAGCACGTTCAATTAAAACCAGTAAATCAGCCGTAGACAAAGGTTTTAATACACAAATATGACAACGTGAAAGTAGGGCGTTATTCAGATTAAAACTGGGATTTTCAGTTGTTGCACCAACAAACGTAACAGTACCATCTTCAAGGTATGGCAAAAGGGTGTCTTGTTGGGTTTTGTTAAATCTGTGTATTTCATCAACAAATAAAAGTGTATTACGACCGATATCACGATTCATACGTGCGCTGTCCATTGCTTTTTTTATATCTGCTGTGCCAGAAAATACAGCGGACATTGGTAGAAAATCCATGTCTATTGAATTAGCTAATGCACGAGCAATAGTTGTTTTTCCACATCCTGGGGGACCCCAAAGAATGATATTGGATAAATTATTATTTTTTACCATACGGCGAATAATACCGTTTTCACCCAATAAATTAGTTTGACCAACGATTTCATCAATCGTTTTTGGGCGCATTAAATCGGCAAGTGGTCGTGTCATTTTACTTTTATTTTATTTGATGTTTATTTTGTGATATAATAATTGTATTAAATAATAAAAGGATTATCAAGTTGCTAAATAAAAATTCTGATTTTGCTTTGGCTGTGGCAAATTTAGCCGCTGCGGCAATTGCGGCAAATCCAAAATTAACAATGAAAGAGGCTGTTAACCAAGCAAGAGAATCTTTGCGTGGTGCATCTGTATCACAGCAACAAATCCAAGATACTATCACTCCAGATGCAATTCAATGTTTGGAAGATGGTACATGGCATATCATGTTAAAAAGATATATCAAACGCAGGTTTAATATGTCACCAGAACAGTATCGTGAAAAATGGGGGTTGCCTGTTGATTACCCGTTTGTTGCAAAAAATTATGCACAGAAACGGTCTAAAATTGCAAAAAAAAGTGGTTTGGGTAAAAAATAAGGAATTATAAAATGGTTTTTTTAGGCAAAAAAATCAAAGAAGTTGTATCAGAAATATCATCGCGATATAAATATGTAAGCGGTGCCAAAGGGAAAAAAGAAAAAATTTATCAAGAAATAAAACAAACTAAACCCAAAGACAAAAAAGGTAAGATGCTTCGTTTTACTAAACTGGCAGCTATTGATATTGAATGGTTTTTATTTTGTTTAATGAAATTTGGAATTAAAGATGCAGATAAAATTTTTTTGAATAATGAATATATAACAAAATGGGAAGAAAAAAATAAGGATGTCGTATTCAAAGATACAGATTCTCGTTTTAAACAATTTTTTAAAGATTTAAAAAAAGAACACCCTTTAGCAGCTGCCAGATTGAAATTATGGATGATATACAGTTTGTTTACACTGGCTACAATTTGGGGCGCAAAAATTACTGAACACGATGATGTTGATGATTTGAAAAAATTTTTAATCGAAAAAATTCAAGAAAAAAAAGATGCACACGAACAAGAAAAAAATGTTGTTAAAGAAATAGATGCATTAAAGATAGATCCTAATTTATCAGACGAAGAGTGGAAAAAACAGATAGATTTAATATGGCCGTATTTATATATGGAAATAATTTTATCCGAAGGTTTTATTGATGAAGCATATGCGGATGTTGGAGATAGTGGTGGTTATTTAACAATTGGTTCTGGATATATGATTGGCAAGGCAAATCCTGCAGGAGATTTAGATCGGGCTATAATTAAAGAACGTAAGAGATTTTTTAAAAAAGCCTTGGGTAAATCTTATGTTAATGGTGTTAAAATTTCATACGAAGAAAATAGAATTTTAATATATGAATATTGTAAAACTTATGTATGGCCATATATGAAAAAGAGTTTTAAAACCCCTATGGATACACATTTGTTTATAGAATTGTGTATCGGCAATTTTAATCGAGGATCTGGAATTTATCAAAGCGGTCAAAAAGGTGAAGAAATAAGAAAAGCGGTGAACAGTGGAAAAAGTATAAAACAGATAGTTAATAAATTTGATGATTTTCATACATCAGGTAATGATGGGTTGTTGCCAAAATACGGGGTTGCTGCACATCGTGCTTTGGGAAATATAACAGACGAGGATGTTTTGAATTCGTTGGCAAATTCTGTTTATAAACTTGAAAAAGGTGATTTTTGGAAAAATGGAGTTTTGATTGAAAATGACACTATCGCACAAAAGCTAATGAAAATATCAAGTGCGAATGTTTATAAAAACGGAAAAACGTATGTTCAACGCAAGGTACGTGAATATATGACAGATGTAGAAATTGAAAAAATTTCACAGGGAAAATTATTTGTAAATTCTTCTGAAAATAGAAAAAAAGTACAAGAAAAAGAGGAAACACCGGCAGAAAAATTAAACAAACAAGCAGAAGATTTGTTCGCGGATGGAAAATATAATGATGCATTAGAAAAATTTAATGAAGCTATAAAATTAAATCCAAAGCTTTATATCGTATACAGTAATTTATCATTGGTATATTATAAACTGGGAGAATACGAAAAAGGTTTATCTGTTTTGGTGAATTTAGTAAATACAGGTTTATTTAATGACATACCGTCAAATATCAAAGGTTATATGTATTATAATGCTGCGTTGTGTTTAGAAAAATTAGGTGATAATGCCGAAAAAAATGAAAACAAACAAAAATATTACAATCGTGCTGTTAAATGTATAGAACTGGGTGAACGTGTTGCAAATACACAATATTCTGGCTTTGATAAACGTATCAAAAGAAAGGTGTCTGATATAAAAAAGGCAAACAAAACGAATGAGAATACAAAAAAGGTTACTTTTAATAAAGGTATTCAAAAAATGAAGAATAAAGAAAATTATAGTAATAATTATATGAGATTTTCTATAAACCACAGGAAGATAGTATGATAGTTTATGTAAATACTGAAAATAAAAGTTGGAAAAAATATAATATAGATTTTGAAAAAATCGCAAACGCGACTGTTTCTGGTGTATACAAGGATTCGGAAGTTTCTATTACGTTAATAGACGATAAACAAATTCATGCTTTAAATAAAAAATATCGCGACATGGATAAACCCACAAATGTATTATCATTTGAATTAGGTGACGATATTTTACTGGGCGATATTTTTATATCATTAGATACTGTTAAACGTGAAGCAAAAGATGCAGGGATATCAGTTGAAGAACATACTGCGCATATGATTGTTCACGGTATGTTGCATTTGCAGGGGTATGATCACATAAATGATAAAGATGCCAAAATAATGGAAAACAAGGAAATTAAAATAATGAAAAAACTTGGATATAAAAATCCTTATAATGATGAAAATTTTGTGTGCAATGATAAATCTTGTTGCCCTGGTAAATTTTTAAATAAATTAGAATCTATAAAGATTCGTGAAAACACGTTAACTTGGTATATGTTATCTGCGTTATTAGGAGGAATAACATCATTTGGTTTTGCACCGTTTAATTTGTGGTTTTTGTCTTTGTTCGGTGTTGCTGCAATGTATATGTTGATAACAAAACAAAAAAATCACGTTAATTTTTTCAAGGCTTGGATGTTGGCTTTCCCGTTTGGGGCATTTTATGGTATAGCAATGTTTTGGTGGGTTTTAAATTCAATTTATGTTATTCCCGAATTAACTGAACAATTTGCAATATGGACAATCCCAGCATTGATAGGAATAGGACTAATATGTGGTATTGTTCTATCTTTGCCATTTGCTGTTGTTCGTTGTTTTTCAAGAAAACCTGCGCAAAGGGCGGTTTTGTTCGCATGTATATGGACACTTGTATTATGGGGGCGTGAATGGTTTTTAACAGGGTTTCCATGGAATCCGATTTCCAACATAACAATGAATATGCCAATGGTTATAAATTCAATGTCTTTATGGGGGGCATTAGGATTGACATTTGTTATAATTGGATTAACAGTTTCTTTGGTTGAATTAATTCGTAATAAAAAACAAAAATCTTGTTTAATTGTTTTTTGTTTATATATTGCTTTATTTTTTATTGGTTGTTTTTTTGGATATCATAATATGATTATGGCAGATAATACAACAAAAACACCATTGATTAGAATTGTGCAACCCGCGCAATCTGCCGTATACAAGATACCAACTTCTTATCAAGAAGCACAAAATATTGCAATACAAAAAGTTCGTGATTTGTTTATTTGGGCAACAAATGATAAAAGCGAAAAACCTGACATAATAGTTTTTCCAGAAACAGCATTTCCGTATACTATCAGGAACGAATTGTTTCCATTATCACGTGTGTTAAATACAAATGTGATTATGGGTGCTAATTATGCTAATGAAGGTAAAATGTATAATTCTATGATTATTGCAGATGAAAATGGGATGATTAAACATTTATACAGTAAATCACATCTTGTACCTTTTGGTGAATACGGTCCATTTGGTGGATTAGTTCCAACACCAGGACATTTAACACCAGGTAATGGTAAAGAGTTAATAAATATAAATACAGAAAAAGGAAATTTCGTTTTCGCGCCAGCAATTTGTTATGAAATAATTTTTTCTGATTCTTTGATTCCAAAGGGTGTGACACCAGATGCAATTATAAACATAACTAATGATACTTGGTTTGGATTGACACCTGGTGTTTATCAACATCTTGATATGGTGCGCCGATATGCAATTGAATCAGGTGTTCCTGTTGTGCGTTCTAATTATTCTGGGATAAGTGCTTTTATTGCGTCAGATGGAAATGTTGTATCGTTAATGCCTGTTGGTCAAACCGGTAGTTTAGATGGCTTGGTTTGGGGGGCGCATAACACACCGTATAGAACAATAGGACGTGATTTATGGATGGTGATTATTTTGCTGTTTTCAACAATTGTTTCAATATCCATATCCGTATTTCAGAAGAAAGATTAGAATTTGGCATTCTTTCTTCATCAATGCTTTTTATTATAGACGCGACAGAAATGCCGCGTTCTTTTGCAATTTTTTGCAATATATCACAGAATTCTTGTTCCAGCGAAATGCTGGTTTGATGTCCAGATAAAGATACAGATATTTTATGCATTTTATATTTTTCCAATAACAAGACAATCAATCATTGCACGATATGGATCATCATATTTACGTAACGGTGATAATGTCAAATTGTCCAGCATAAAACAATTTCCCATTGTATCGAATGCAAACCAAAATAAATCGTTACGACCAAAGACTGTTTTTCCAAAAAGGTTTTTATTTCCACGCATATCTTTATTTATTTCCGTGATGCTGGGCAGGGGATATTTTATCCCACGTTTAATTTCTTTTGAACCAAATATGCAAGCAGAGCCTAATGTTATACCAGAAGAATATTTATATAAATCTTGCATGAATTTTGCCAACATTGCGGCATGCATATTTTGTAAATTTGTATTGGCAAAAGTTAAGTCTTTATCATCACAGGCTGGGAAAATCTTTGCCCCGCGAGATTTTATCAAAGATAGAAATTCTTGTGCTGTCATGTCGTTATTCGTTCCCCCGTCCAGACATTAAATTAAATGCGGCCTGGCTTAATCTGTCCGAAGATGCATTTCCACCATCACCACCACCACCAGAATGTGTTGTTAAATAAACTTTTTTTTCTGGATTTGGTAAATATACAGTTTTCGCATCACTTTGTTCAATTATAAATCTGTCAAGATTGTATGAATGCGGAAAAGTCCAGCATAAAAACATATTTTTAATATCTAATTTGCCGCCCCAAATCAAAGGTATTCTGAAACGTATTGATGTGTTCTCAGGCAAAGCCCGACCCATAACAAGATTTATAAATTCGTCTTGTGGTAAATTCATAAAAGCGATTTCTTCCATGGAATCTGTCAATGATGCAAGAAATTCGCGACGCAGTGCAGAATATTTTTTAAACCAATCAGGATCAAGTTTACAAACAGTTGGAGTATATTCTATGACAGGCATATCATCTATACCCAAGGCTGTCAGTCTTTGTAAAGCGGAATTTTGATTGTACTGCATTTATTCATAATCCTTTTATAAATTCTTTATATATTGTATAATTGTATCAATATATTCTGAATAAGAATTAAAATTATCTTGTTCATTTTCTTCTATTGTATCAGCAGGATTTTCAGATACAAATTTTTTTAATTCGTCAATGGATTGGAATACCAAAATAGATTCGTTCGACGTTTGAGTGTTTAAATTGTCAAGTATGAAAGCTTGTACATTAATAGGAATATCACTAAGTGTTTCTTCAAAAACAGATTCTAATTTTTGCACCGCATTTTGTAATGTTTCTATTTTGCAATCAACACCACCAATCCAAACAATTTCATTGTTTCCAATTGCAAAAAGATTTGGGGTAAAACCAGAAATTGTCGGGTTTGGTTTTACGACGTATCCAGCATCTTTAAATGTTTGTGTAATTATTGGGGTATAAGGGTTTTCTTCGACAACTTTCTGTGTGGTGCTTTTTATGGTTGTTTGTGGTTGGTTTGCTTGTGGTGAATTTTGCCGTTTAGTTACGATTTCTGCGATGTTTTTCGGTAAATTTAAACGTGGTGGACGAGATGCGAGTGGTGTCATCACAGGTTCTGGAATATTTTGTGAAACTTTTTCTGTTGTTTTTTGTTGAGAATCAGACGTGACAGCCGGCTTTGAAACAGGTTTTTCTTTTGTGCGTTTTATTGCTGGAATATAAATAATGACCAATCCGATTAAGAATAAAAATATGGCGATTGTAATATATGCATAAAACCAAGGGTTTATAGGTGTGTGGTTTGCCTGTAATTGTGCCAATTTATCCCAATGCTGTTTGAAAAATATATTAAACCCAAAATTTATATTAAGCAAAAATGACAGTCCTAATAGTATGGACAGTCCAAGCAATAAAGACAGTAAGATATGCTCTAATTTATTTCTCATTTTATTTTTATTCTATCATATTTTATGATAAACTGGAAACATAATGATAGATATAAATGAAATTTTTTTAGATTCTGATAAAAGAATTGCACTATGGTGTGATGAAGTTCAAGATACCAACGATTTGGCTGTGATGTGTGAAAATATCATGGAAAGTGGGGTTGATTTGATATCTGTTGCGCCTGATATGGTTCGGAATATGTGGGTTTATCTTGAAAAATCTCATGTTAAAATATTAACCAGATATAACTTTACTTCTAATAATAAGAATATAGATAATGATATTGCTGATTTAGCAAAAAACATAATCAATATTTGTAAAAGTGGCGCAAACGGTGTACAAATATTTTTAAAAATGTCTGGTTTTGAATATTTTTGCGATAAAATTTTGCCTGTCAAAGAAGATTTGTTTTTCGGCAAAGATTTATGTGTTGCGCTGGATATAGAAGATGTCGATATAAATAATTGGGATATGATATTTCAAAAATTACGTGATATAAAAGCGAATACATTGATTTTGACTTTGAATGAAGATATGGGGGTTCGGTCTGATTTTGTGGGTCGTGTGTACGGAATGTTAAAAAATTGGGATTTTAATGGTAATTTACATTTTATGTTGCACAATGATTATGACAGAATAGACCAGGTAATAAGATTGATAGAATCTGAAAAAACGGAATTGAAAGATTATATAAAATTTTTCTTGGAATATTAATTATTTGATAAAATCAAATATTTTGGTGTGGATGTACCAGCTTTGTTTTTCATTTGGTAACGGGTTTTTATGATATCTAAATCGGTTGATTTTATATTTAATTTTGTTTGTTTTAATTGTTCAACAATCCAATCGTAATATTCCCAATGATCTGTTCCAATAATTATTTTTCCATCACTGGTCAGGTGTTTGGATAATAAATTTAAAAAATCATGATTTAATAAACGACGTTTTTCGTGTCTTGCCTTTGGCCATGGATCAGGGTGTAAAACCCAGATTTCATCAAATGCGGCTTTTTCAAAATCCTTTAATAATAAACGGACATCATCCGCCCAAACGCGTATGTTTTTAAATTGTTCAATTAATGTGTTATCCGATTCGTTTGTTATTGCAGAAAGCAGGGCAGCAACACCATTCATAAACGGTTCTGCGCCAATAATAATGGATTCTGGATTATTAATAGATAAGTCGCGCAAATGTTCACCATTACCAAAGCCGATTTCTAAAACTGTATGTTTTGTGGTGAAATCTGGCGATTTTGGCATAATTTGTGGCAACAGGTTGTCCATTAACCATTGTTTGCGAATCGACAGTTTTTTACCATGTCGCCGACCAAATGTCCGAATGTCGTTTTGATTAAAATCTTTTAATTCTTGTTTTTCCATATAATTAGTATAAAATTAATTAGTCAAAAAACAAGGATAAATAAAATGCGTAATGGATTATCAAAAGATTTAATTGCACGTGTGTTGGGTGGTGCACCAAAATATACACTGGATGAATTAGAAGCAAAATTCCCACAACGTCAATTACCCGAAGGTGCGTTTGTGACGCGCGTTGCACCCAGTCCTACGGGTTTTATGCATCTGGGAACGCTTTATCAAATGATGATTGCTAAAAAATTAGCGCAACAAAGTGGTGGTGTTTTTATGTTGCGTATTGAAGACACAGATACAAAACGTGAAGTTGCGGGTGCAGTGGATGTTATTTTAAAATGTGCAAAATCGTTTAATTTGATTCCTGATGAAGGTCCTGAATATGGTGGTGAATATGGACCTTATTATCAGTCTATGCGCAAAGATGTGTACCATTCTGTGGCTGCGTATTTGTTAGAAAAAGGTTTGGCGTATCCTTGCTTTTTGACAGCAAATGAAATGGACGAAATTCGCGAAAAGCAAAAGGTTGCTGGTTGGGCAACAGGGATTTATGGTGAATGGGCGCGTGACAGAAATTTAACGGATGAAGAAATTATTGCCCATTTAGATAAAGGTGAGGTTCCAACGATTCGTTTGTATTCAATGGGAAATAAAGATAATAAAATTTATTATAATGACAAGGTACGTGGTCGATTGATTTTTCCAGAAAACGAAGAAGATATTGTTTTAATAAAATCTAATGACCGGTTGCCTACGTATCATTTTGCACATTTATGTGATGATCATTTTATGCGGACAACATTGGTACAACGTGGGGAAGAATGGTTGTCTTCGTTGAATTTGCATTTGCAATTATTCAGAATGATGGATTGGCAAAACCCAGATTATATTCATGTTGCGACTATTAATAAATTAGATGAACAAACACATAATTCACGGAAATTGTCTAAACGAACAGACCCAGAAGCAAACACAATGCAATATTTAATGGCTGGATATCCACAAGAAGCTGTGTTGAATTATTTGTATAATATTGTTGCATCTGGATATGAAGAAGAAAAAATTAAAAAGCCTGAAACAAATATTTGGAACTATCCATTGCGGATTAAAAAAATTCCAACCAGTTCTGCTTTGTTCGGAATTGAAAAATTACAATGGTGGGCCAAAGAATATATTGCAACTTTGCCGGTTGATGTTTTGGTTGAATCTGTTGTTGATTGGGCAAATGAATATGGAAATGATGATAATAAAAAACAAGTCGCAGACGTTAATTATCTAACATCTGTGTTGTCGATTGAACGCGATAATCCAAAACGTATTCGCAAAGATTTTATTACTTGGCAACAAACGTTAAGCGAAGTTTCTTATTTTTGGGATTTCTTGTTCACACCTAACAAAGAATACGAATATAATCGTGATGCTTTGCGTGAATTTTTGGCAACATATAATGCAGTTGATGACAAAGATACATGGTGGAATAAAATTGTTGCTGTTGCAGAAAAATGTGGTATTAAACCTGGTGAAGTTGCGATGAATTTGCGTGTTGCGATGACTGGTCGTACAAATACACCTGATTTGTATTCGATTATGCAAGTTTTGGGTGGCAACAGAGTGATTGTAAGGGCAAATAATGCAATTTAAACCGAATTTTGAATTATTATCAGATTGGCAAAATGTTAAAAAATCAAAAGATTTTGCTAGTAATTCTTCCTATGTTGCGTTTTTTAAATGCGATAACAAGACACTCGTTTATATGTGTGATGTACACAGATTAAACATATCTTTTAATATGGTCGATATGTGTTTTGCTGATGATTTTGGTATAAAGCCCGATGTTTTATTAACAGAAATGGAAAATTCTGGATTTGAAAGAAAATTAGATTGGCATGGGTGTCAAGACAATACTTTGGCATACGCAGCAGCAGTTGCAACCAAGAAAGAAATACCTGTGGTTTTTGCTGATTTATCAGATGAACAGATGATAGATGTTTTAAAAGCGGGTTTCCCGGATAAAGAGATTACACATGATGTTTTGCATCAGGTTTTAAGGGCAGGGCCAAGCAAAGATAAAATGTGTGAATATTTGAATAAATTTGGTCGCAACAGATTTATGTTAGAAAATATTGCTGCTGCATTAAATAAATATAACACTGTATTTGCGATATTTGGAAAAGGACATTACGAAGAGCAGAGGTTGGTATTAGAAGGTATGTTGGGAAAACCAGAATACATAACGCGTATAAAAGATATGCGTGGTGATTTTTCAGATATTAAAATAGATCCAATAAAGTTATGTGATTTTAAGTTATAATAATATTATTGAAAGAACAAAGGAAAGGTTATGGTTAAAAATAAAAAAGTTGTTAAACAAAAATTGCGTGCGGTAAAACAAGATAAGCACGCATACGGTTTATTAAAGGTTTTACAGGCAACTGGTCTGTTCCGTTGGGAACGCCCTAGCACACGTGCCGAAGAAACATTAAATATTTTAACACATGGTATTGGTATTGGTTTGGCGATGGCTGCGCTTTGTTTGCTTGTTGCGTTTGCTGTGGTACATCATAATGTTTGGGCAACAGTCGCATGTTCTATATTTGGTGTGACAATGTTCACGTTGTATTTTGGTTCGACTATGTGTCATGCGATGATAGGGGAAAAAAGCGAATGTTTCTTTGAAGTATGGGATTCAATCGCTATCTATGCGTTAATTGCCGGGACTTATACGCCGTTTTTGTTGGTAAATTTGAATCGCTGTGGACATACGGCATTGGGTTGGTCTATGTTTGGAATTTTATGGGCGATTGTTATTTTTGGTGCAGTTATGAAGATACATAATCCACATAACCAACCAAAATGGATGGTTGGATTATATCTGATTATGGGTTGGGCATTGCTTTGGGTTTTGCCTGCAATGGTTGAAACGATATCTGCACGTGGTATGTGGTTCATACTGGCTGGTGGTTTGTCTTATTCAATCGGTGTTATATTTTATTTATGGCGTCGTATGAAATTTGCACATGTGTTATGGCATTTGTTTGTTATTGGGGGCAGTGTATGTTTCTTTTTTGCGGTGCTTTATGGTTCAATAATAGATTTTGCACAAAAGTGTATACAGTAAATAAAACCGCCGTATTGGCGGTTTTATTATAATTAATCAAATGGATTTTCATCTTTTTTGTATTCGATTATAATTGGTAAATGTTCCAAGTGAAGTGCATTTGCAATACCGCGTCTTAAATAACGCGTATAAGATTCTGGAATATCAGATGCACCACCAACATTGATTGTGATTTTAATGGGATGATGTCCGCTTTGACGTGCAAATTTTATTTTCATTGGACGTTTAAGACGCGACATTGGCGGCTGACGATCATTGACTAATTTTTCAATTATACGGTTGATTAAACTGGTCGGGGTATCAATATTTGATAAATCCCATTGTTCATAAATGCGTTTGAATAAATTTTGAACGCCTGTACCTGTTTCTGCGGATATCGCAAGTATAAGTGGTTTTATGATTTGGTGAAAAGAATTAGTAAATTGATGTTTCAGTTTTAATAATTTATCATCGCGTTCTGATTCATCAACCAAATCCCATTTGTTTAATGCAACACATAATATTTTGCCTGCATCATAAACACGTGCCGCGATAGATAATGCCTGATTTTCAATGTTTTTTGTTGCGTCTACTATTAAAATTACAATGTCAGATTTTTCAATAGCATCCAACGATTTTAGTGCGGATAATGTTTCAACATCATCTGTGACACCCGCCTTGCGACGCAGACCCGCTGTATCCATTAATATAATATCACGACCATAAAATCGTGTTGGTATTTTAACAGTATCACGTGTAATTCCTGGGGCATCCATGACGATTTGACGTTTTTCACCTAAAACACGATTTACAAATGTAGATTTTCCAACATTTGGTTGGCCAAGTATTGCGATTTTTATTTCTTTTTTATCTTCGGTTTCAATAATTTCTGTTCCACCAATTTTATCTAGGAATTCATATATATCGTCAAATCCGCGTTTATGTTCAGCAGAAATCAGCACAGGTTCACCAAAACCCAGTTTATAAAAATCATGCACATCAGATAATCTTTTTGAAGATTCGGATTTGTTAACTAACAACAGTGCAGGTGCTTTTGATTTTTTATGAACCAACTTTGCCCATTCAATATCCATTGGATTTAAACCAACACGACCATCAACAACAAATAAAATTGCATCTGCACCAACGATAGCATTTATTGCGATATCTGTTGAATCATGTGCAATACCAGATTTTGCGTTTTCAAGTCCTGCTGTATCAAATATTGTCCACGGACGATTAGGAATATTACCAGATACCATATCACGTGTAACACCTGGACGATCGTGAACCAGGGCATCCCTTGAATTAGTCAGTGCATTAAAAAGTGTTGATTTACCAGTGTTTGGACGACCAACGATAACTATTCTTTTCATGTTTTTTTTCCATTGATTTTTTATAATTATAAAGCAAAATTATAAATAATCAAACGCAAGGGGGATAAAAATGAAAAAATTGAAAGCATTAAAGACCAATAAGATACCAAAAACATCGCGTATAAAAAAGAGAAGTTGGTTGGGTAAATTAACCGATATATTTTTTCGCCCGAAATATTTCTTTACCCGCATTGTTGCTGATGGTAAGATGGAAGATGCGATATTAAAAGCTTTTTTGTGGGGCTTTGTTGGTGGAATTATTGTTTTGGTATTAAATTTGTTTCATGGTTATCCTTTTACAGTATTTTCATTGTTTAAAGCTATAATTATCTATCCTGTTGTTGCAATTTTGTTATTGTTCATCGGGGCAGGTTTGATGATGTTGGTTTCTGAAGTGACTGGTGGTGAACGAGATTGGGAAATCGCGGTCAAAGGTATAGCATCAATATTTTTCGTTTATCCATTGGCGCTGATTTTGAATACATTAGCATTTGATTGTACGTCAATGTGGTTAACCAGCATATTAATAGATATTTATATTTTGTTCTTGATTTACAATATCGCGGTTTATTGTTTGCATGGAAAAAAAGTAAGTGTTTTGTTTGTTGTAATGGTTGCAGCAGTGTTATTGGCAGCATTATACATGTCAAATTACAGAACAATATGGTTTTTGGTTAAAAATATACCTGCAACATTGACGTGTCTAGGATGATTTTTGTTTTTTATTCAATATTATGATATAATGTTCATTGCTGGAAAAGAGAGATAATGAAAAAATTTATATTAATATTGTTGTTTCTTTGTCCTTTGGTAGCGAAATCGGAAACCGATGCTGAGATTCAGTTGATAAACACTATGAATGATGTTCGTGATTATTGTGGGGGAATATCCGCCCAGATGGAATCGTTGAAAAAGATGGCTGGAATTGGAACAGCAATTAATGCCGTTGGAACCGGTGCTGGTGTCGGGGGTGTCATTGCTGGGGGGATAAAAGAAAATAAAGATACAGAAACATTGGCTGCATTAAAACGACTTGAAGAATCAGAAGCAAATGTCAAAGCTTTGGAAGAATTAAAGGATGCTTATTTGAATTCCAGTGCAAGAGATAATATAAAAGCATTGGCTCTACAGCTATCAGCTGGTAATCAAAATTTTGAAAAAATTACAGAAAGCCAATCAAAATCAGATAAGATGGGAAATTTAAGAACTGGTTTGTTTGCAACGAATACTGCGACCAGTGTTGCTGGGGCTGTTGTTTCGTCAAAAACAATTTTGGATAATGCGACATTGGAAAAAATAAATTCGTGTAAAGAATCAATCGCAAAATTGCAAGCTGCCAGTACACGTATGAAATTTGAAGACGGGGATAAGGCGAACATTAATTTGATGCAAAAAAGTCAAAATATTGTTGAAAAATGCGGTGAATATGAAAAGTATGATATGTCATCTTTGATTAAATTATCCAAGGGTGCAACTGTATCGGGTGCAGTTGGTGCAGTAACAGGTACTGTGGCAACAATAACAAGTGCATTGGGAACAAATAAAAAAGCGATTAACATAGATTACAACAATTATGCCCAAGCACAAAAAGATGAAAAAAGTTTGGCTGCAACGAACAAAGCAAGTAATGTTTTTGGTGGTGTAACAGCTGGGACATCATTGGCAGGAACTGTATTAAATGTCACTATGATAAAGAAAATAAAACAATTGGTGACGATTGCTGATGACTGCGAAGAAGCATTAGAATAAATTTTTCCCTTATGGTATTTGTCAGAACTATTATTGTGTGAACAGTGTATCCCAGATTTTCCTGTTTATATTGTGTTGTTAAGGACAGATATTTGTTATTAAAATCCGGATTTTATACCAACTGCGAAAAACGGTGTCGAATCAGCAAATCCCACAGACATAAATACAGATGTATTTTGTGTGTATTTATATCGGAATGATGCCAAGTATGTGTGAACATAATCACCGTTTAGTTTTTCATTTGTTATTTTGTCGTGATGATTCCATACATTTGTGTCAGAAAACAAATATGTTAACGATAAATTATATTGTAACAAATCATAACTTAATCCAGTTCCTGCAACCAAACCATCCGCAGTTTTATATGTTGGATTTTCATCATAAATCATACGGATAGATGTTCCCCATATCCAGCTGTTGTATTGAAGGTTTAATCCAAATGCAACTTGACCACGCCAATCAGCATATACAGACGGGGAATACGAATTTTCTTCGTATCCATGTGGTTTATCCATATATGATATTGCCAACGAATAAGCGGTTTTTATTTTTCCACCTGATTGTTTTATTTTTAATGCACCATCAACTGCATAATCGTAATCATCACCAGCTGTTGCAAAAGATAAACCGTATTGCCCGTATTGTGATGCGCGTGTTGCCAGATTCAATCGCAATGCTTCGTGTCCGCTTACCGCGGTTGTATCAGATATTAAAACACGGTTTAAATCTAATTTTTTATATAACAACGATTTATCATTTATTCTTAAATAACCAACATCTGGTAACCCAAGCCCCATTTTACGTGCAATAGAATGAGTTAATCCAAATTCAGCACGACCAAAGTTTCTGTCTTCGAATAGAAGAAACGCATCATGAATATATTCATCATCTTCGACACAATCTGCATCCAAAGAATATACTGCCCCGATTCTTTGGGCTTTATTAAATCTGTAAATCGCTTGGGCTTTGACATCCCAATCATAAATAAATTCAACTTTGTCATCTTTGGGTTGTAATGTTCCTGCCATACCATCTGCATCCAAACTAAAATGCCAATTATTAACATTGTAATCAAGTGCGTGCGCATTTAATGAAAGTGTAAAACAAAGTGTGATAAATGATATTTTTTTCATGTTTTAATCTTTTTTGTTAATTAATTTTGGTGTGTTTGATTCGTTCAATACGGCATCACGTAATTTATTAAATGCACGTTCTTCAATTTGACGAACACGTTCACGTGAAATGTTATATTTTTGGGACAGTGTTTCCAATGTTGCAGCCGGGTCAGATAAACGGCGAGCCTTTAATATTTCGCGGTCGCGTTCCGGCAAAAGTGATAAATGTTTTTTTAACAGTTCATATCCGCGCCGTTTAAATTCTAATTGTTCCAGCCCGTCTTCAATATTGATACGTGAATCTGCCATATTAGACAGAATATCTTTGCTGTCCGAATCGGTGTTTAATGGTGCATTTAAAGAAACATCCCGTGCAGACATGCGTGTTGCGACACGTTCAACGTCACTTTCTGGTACTGATAAATATTCTGCAATTTGTTTTGTTTGTGTATCAGATAATGTGTTATCCATTATCCCCAACGCACGTTTTGCACGTGTTAAATTAAAGAATACACGTTTTTGGTTTGCAGAAGATCCCAATTTCACAATTGACCAATTATTTAAAATTGTTTCGTATATTTCTGCCTTAATCCAAAACATCGCGTATGTAGAAAATCGAAAACCGCGTTCCGGATCAAATTTTTGCAAAGCTTGCATCAATCCCATATTGCCACTAGCAATCAAATCAGACACTGGCAGACCATAATTTTTAAAATCGTATGCGACAGATACAACCAAACGCAGATGAGATGCAACCAATTTTTCAGCAGCCATATTATCACGATTTTTTACCCATTGTGTTGCGTATTCGTATTCCTGTTCGGCAGATAAAATTGGAAATTTTTGAATTTCACTGATATATTTTGCCAAACTGACATCGTCCCCAGCAGCATAAACAGGTACGCTGGAATTATTTGTTGTTGTTGGCAAAGTTGTCTTGATTTGCTTTTTCATAACTTTTATAGTATACCAAGAAAAAAGAAATTATCAAGAATGGAGATTTAATATGACAAGTATCCTTGAAAGAAAGAAAAATCTTAAAGAACCAGTTAAAAAAACACGTGAAGAATACGCAGAAGATGCCCTTTATCGCGAAGTCTGGGAAGATGTTAATAATGAAAAAACACAACAGTTTATAAAAAAATATTGGCGTCATATTACAGGGGTTGTGTTGGCGATAATGATTATTGTATGTGCGTTTCAATTGGGAATGCGTATGTATTATGCATCTAAAATTGCTACGGCCCAGGTTTATGAAAGCGCAATTTCAAATGTAGATGCGCGTGCGCTGGCAAATTTAGCCAAAGATAAATCCGGTGCAATATCTGACTTGGCGTTATTTCAATCGTATTTGATTGATAAAGATGTTACAAAACTTGAAGATTTGGCTGATAATGGTCATACACGCGATTTTAAAGATTTGGCACGTTTGCACATTGCAACAATCAAAGGCGATAAAATGGAAACAGATGAATTTGTAAAATATTTATCAAATATGGATACGAAAAAATCGCCGTTCTTTTATACTTCTCGTTTAATGGTTGCGCAAAAATATTTGGCAAACGGTGATAAAGAACATGCAGATAAAGTGTTAGATGTAATTATAAATGACAAAGATACGCCGGCATCTATTTCTGCAACTGCACAAACATTAAAATAGGGTGGTTTTCTTGAAAAAGATATATTTTATTTTGATTGGTGTTTTGGCTGTATCGGGATGTTCAAAACATGACCCGATATTGCCAGGTGTACGTCATGATGTTTTTGATTCAACAGAAATACATGTTAAAAATCAAGAATTGCCAGAATTATCTGATGGTATAAAAAATATATCTGGGGATGAAAATTGCGATTATCGTCAAGATTCTTCAAATATTATTTGGTCTGGGGATAAAAAGGTATATGTCGGCTTTTCATCGGGCAGTTTTGTAAAAAACAACCAATCTCCGATATGTGTTGGACAATTTTTATACACAGGGTTTTCAACTGGTGAAGTTGTAAAGATAAATACATCAAATAAAAGACTTGTTTGGTCAACAGATGTATTTAGATTGAATAATTTAACTGGCGGTGCATCTGTTGTTGATGTTGTTGCGCATGTTGGTATTGATGGTGCGCATGTTTATGCTGGGGGGTTGGGCGATGCTTTTTGTAAATTGAATTCGAATAATGGTGACAAGGTTTGGTGTTTAAATATTTCTGTCCCAGTAGATTTTATAATTGTTGATGATTTTGCTTTTGTTGTCGGTACAGATAATAATCTTTATGCAATCAATACAAAAAACGGTGATGTGTATTGGAAAACAGAAGTAAAAAAACAGGTTAAACCAGAATATAATGGAAAGTTTATAATTGTTGGTAAACAAAAAATAAATTATAAAAATGGTACGTTAATTTAAAGAAATAATAAAAAACACCGCTGGAATACAGCGGTGTTTGTTTTTACCAAATTTGATTTTACCATGTTGGTACGTGTGTACCTTCTTTGATAATTGGTTGTTCGTCTTCCCAAACTGATAAACCTGTATTCAAATCTGTTAATGTTAATTGCAGGTAATATTCTACACGAGTATCAACCGATGAAAATATTCCAGATTCCAATTTTAAATTTCTTTGTAACATTTTTCCAGAAAGCGACATGTTTGGTGCAACCAGCATTCCTTTGTTCGCGATTGTATTTTGTGCATATTCAATATTGTCACGCAAAGAACGAACACTGTTTGCAGTGGTATCTTCGCCACTGAAATTTGTTGCAATTTGTGCCTTGCCAGATTTCAACAATGTTGTGCGAATCTTTTTAACAAGAATATCTGTATCAAAGCGTTGTGTTGTATCGTTTACGATATTGGCAATCGCAATTGCAGGCTTTGGTGTTCTGTTTAGTGCACCACTTTCAATCATAGATTTTGTCATATTTTCAGCTGTTTTGGTCCAATCACGGTATTCCAGTTCCATAACCTGTTGCATTGCGGCAACTTCGGCTTCGTTTTGTAAATCAACGACACTGGTTCCGCCACACGCAGATAAAATTGCGCATAATGTAATCGGTATAATTTTTTTCATGTTTTTACTCCTTTAATAAAATAGTTTTGTTATCTGTTATTTTACCATTAATTATTCGTGTGTATATTAAATTATTATTTTTGTTTTCATTTTTTTTATGTCGTGAAACGTAAATATATTTTGGTAGTGTTGCCCATGTGCGAACATCTGTGTTGGATGATGATATTGTATATATTGAAGATAATATCCCCAGTATCGATGCCGCAGAAGAATTTGAATTATACATTGTTCCTTGCAGTACTGCTTTGGATACTGCTGATGTAAAAGAACGCAGTATTTCATTTGTTCTGTATTCATTATATTCTGTCATAAACATAGCATCAACATTTGCAAGTAATTCTGAATTTTGTGGCATATAAACATTGTTGTCAAAATAGGGGGTTGAAAAAGAAAAATATACTATACCAACAGATGGCATTGGTAAACCGGCATTTTCTTCGCGAAGACGTGGCGCAAATCCAGTTTCAATAAATTCCCATGTTGTGTTTTTTGGTTTTTTTCTTTTTTGTGCCATATCTAAATCAGTTTTTATGAATTTGTTTTCTGGCATCATGCCATTCGCGCGTTTTAAATATGTTGTTGCGTTATCAAAATCACCAGAATTCAAAAAATATATTCCGGATAAATACATCAACGCAGGATTCATAATTTCACGAAAAACCAACCAATCACCAGTATTTTTATCAATAAAATCTTTGATTTCAGAATATTCATAAACGCGTTCTTTGTTCTTTTCTATTAATTTTTCGTAATTCAATGACATGTTTTTTTGACGTTCGTATGATTGATTTATTACAACACGTGCGTTATCAAAGTCTTGCATGGCTAATAAATCCCATATCTGATAATAAGATACAAATAAAGAATCCATCATGTATGGTTTATATGAATTTACACCTTGACCGAATAATAAACCGCTGGTTTCACGCCATATAGAAGAAGATGTTTCGTCCAGATTTCTTTTGTTAAATTCTTCAAATACCGAATCGCTTTCATGAAATTTATTTGCATGAAATAGGGCAGAACCATTTATTAGTAAATCAAGATTTGTTTGTTCTTTTGGAACGGTGTCATCAAGTGTTTCGAAATTTGAATTTGAAAAATTGTTTTGCACATTATCAAGATGTGATTGCATTGTTGATGCACATCCATATAAAAATATTAAACAAATTAAAATTATATTTCGCATTATTTATTTACTATAAACCAATTAATGCAAAGGTTCTAATATTTTTATTTCGTTTGTATTTGGGTTCAAAACAGACGGTGTTCCTTCGTATCCCATAATCGCATGGTGTGATGGAATTAAAAATTCTGGCAATGGGGATGATTCGCCCATTAAAACTTTCTCGTGTAATTTCTTTTCTACTGAAGTTTTATTAATAAAATGGAAAACTTGTTCTGCTTCAATTGGACGATGATACCAACCTTGATAAATTATCAATTGTTTTCCTTTTGGTAATTTCATAATATCGTATTCACTGTAAAGCAGTTCTTCTTTCGGTTTTTTTACTTCTTTGCCGTCTTTGTCTTTTTCAATTTTTTCTGTCTTTTTCATACCTATCATTTCAGAAAATTTTTTCGCTGTTTCTGGATCGTTTTGACGCATCACAACTTTAGCAGCGGTTGTTGATATAATTGTTGATGCGGCATCTTGACCATATCTTTCACTTATCTGGTGGATATCCTGACCGATAATTAAGTAAGATACTTTTTGACCACGTCCAAGGTCTGGTCCTTGGATAACAGCATCCAATTTTTGCATTTTGGGCATTTCATCAAGTGCAAACAGAACGGGGTATGGTCCCATTTTTATACCATCTATGGTTTGATTAACATTGTGTGCCAATAAATAGTTAGACATTAATTCAATAAATATCGCGGTAATGGGGTTCAAAGCCTGGGCATCAACCATGTTAATAGACAGATAAACACTGACCGGTTTTATTTTTCCGTCCTTTGGATCTTTCATTCCGCGCAGGTCTGCAAAATGGAAATCAGAATGGCTGGTTCTGTTGCGAACTGCGCCATTACGGAATATCGCCAAACCTTCGACCATTGTTGATAATATAGATCCACGTTCTTTATCTGGGGTGTTTGCCAGCTGTGTTAATTCAGATACCGCACGATGTGCATACGCATAACGGCGGGCCTCTTCAACGGCTTCTAATAATAAATCTTTCATCGGGTCTGCCATCATAACCATCTGGTCACCTTGACGTCTGCGTTCTTCCATTTGTTCTGCAATTGCAACCTGACTTGATGTTAACCAATCAAGAATCATAGAAAGTGATGCTTCTTTGCCATGCCATGCATCTGGAATGTTTGTCCATGTTCCAACATGAACATAATTTGTTGTGTTTAATTCACCACGTTGCAATAAAGAATAGGCTGCATACGCATTTGGGTCATTCATCATTGATAAATAATAATCGCCAAGTACCGTTGCATCATCGCTGTTGAAGGTTCCGTTGTTTAGACGTGCATAAAAATAATCATCTGCTTTGGCACGTTCAACCTTAGACACAATAAAGTTTACAAGTCCTGCTAATCCTGCGCGTCCAGTGTTCGCCCAGTGTGGATCTGCGTTTGCACCTTTGGCATCAGGAACCAAAACTTTGCAGATTGTATCGATGTATAAATCGCGTTGTTCCGGATTGTATGGAACGTGTTCTGGCGATAATGGATTCCATGATGGGTAATAAATACCACGTTCTGGTTCGTCTTGTCCTGCCCAATTCATAATAAATACCGGACCAACAGTTGCACGATACCCAGATGTTTGTTGTTTCAATTCTGGTTTCGGGTCGTTAATAATCATTGACACTTTGTCACAATCAAGAATTGTCGGAATTATAACACCTTGGGTTTTACCGGTTCCCGGAGGTGCTAAACATAATGCAGACAAAGGTTCATCAAACATTAATGGTGTACTTTGTCCTTTGTACTTAAAATATCCAAGAACCATCATAAAACCATTGAATAAACCTTCTTTGTTTTTGAAATCGCTTCCCATTTTCTTGATGTCGTCAGCCGTTGCTTTGCGGGCAGATTTTTCATCGTAATCATCTTTGCCAACAGGGTTAAATTCAGCCTTTAATGTGTCATCAACCAAGAAGTAATACGCGATTACCGGCAATAATGGAGTAATAGATGCAATATCCGGATGTTGCATCGTGCGTGCCACCCAATAAGGAATTTCTGCAATAACAGAAAAACCAAATGTCATAAACATATTCTTTATATATATTATAACCCAATTCTGTGTTGCGGGTCCCCATCCATAACGCCATATATGTTCAACAGCAAAAGATAAACCAAATGCAAATGCGCATATTAACCATATGCCAATATTCCAACGAATATTCCAGAATTTACGCGCGACAGCAGTCTGTTCGTGTTCTTTATAAACACTTGAATCAAAGATTTTTAAACCTTTGCCAGAACCACTGTTCGATAAAATGTTGAACTTTATTGCCATGATTGCTATTATATCACAAAAATAAAACTTTTTATACCAAAAGATTAAAAAATGCAAAATATACCAAGAATATATATAAATGAACATATAGAAACAGGAAAAAATACGGCTGTTGATAAAAATATTGTCCATTATTTGCGTCATGTTATGCGCAGAAATGACTGTTTGGTCTTTAACGACGGATGTGAATACAATGCTATGCTTAGCGAAGATAACAAATATTTAATCATCGGTGAAAAAACAGAACATGGTGATCCTGGTAATAATTTGAAATTTTATTTTGCACCGATTAAAAAGACAGATGAAATGTTAAATATGGTGACACAGATGGGGGTGGCGGTTTTACAACCTGTTATGACAGAACGTACCGTGGCTCATCATATTAATTGGGAACGCATGAAAAAAATAATTATCGAAGCGGCAGAACAGTCAAATCGAAACAGTATCCCATTGTTATTGGAACCAATTAAATTTAATGATTTAGATTTGACTGATTTGATTGTTGCAGATGAACGATTCGCACATGGTAAAGATGCAAAACAAAATATCATTAAAAGTAATAAAATATTTGTTGGCCCCGAAGGCGGCTTTTCGGATGCAGAATTTGAAAAAATGGATAAAGCAGGGGTTTGTGGTTTGTCTTTGGGCAAAACAATTTTACGTGCGGAAGTTGCAGCAGTTGTATCTGTATCAAAGGTGTTAGATAAATGAGTATAAGATTATCTAAATTTTTAGCAGATTCTGGAATTGCTTCGCGTCGCAGGGCCGAAGATTTAATAAAATCTGGGGTTGTTTCTGTAGATGGTCAAATTGTTGATACACCTGTGTTTTTTGTAAATGGAAATGAAAAGATTTGTGTTAATGGGAATTTGGTAAAAAAAGAAAATGAAATAAAATTATACATGTTTCATAAACCTGTTAATACAATGACTACAACAAAAGACCCGGAAAACAGAAAAACTATATATGATGTTTTGGATAAAAAATATCACAGTTTGAAATATATTGGTCGTCTTGATTTCAAAACAAGTGGTTTGCTGTTGTTAACAAATAATGGTGATTTTGCACGTCAGATGTCTTTACCAAAAAATCATATTGAAAGAACTTATGTTGCAACTGTTAATAAATTTACAGAAAAAAAGTTGGATGTTGCACGTCATGGTGTAATAGTTGATGGAATAAAATATCGGCCGATGAAAATAGATGTTATTGATGAACATAATTTAAAAATCACTGTGACAGAAGGTAAAAAAAATGAAATTAGAATAGTTTTAAAATATGTTGGTTCACCAGTTATCGCTTTGCATCGTGTTTCGTATGGTCCGATTTCTCTGGGAAAATTAGCAGTTGGAAAAATTTTTGAAATAGACAAGAAAACGATTGACGTGTGCTTAAAAAAATTGCTAAAATGAAAATATCAAGAGAGGGAGTTTTTCATGAGAAAAATAAAAAACACAAAAAAGATAAAATCAACAACAAAGAAAGTTATTGCGAAAGAACCATGTTGTACTGGTAATGCTTGGTCTTGGACTATATATGTATATTGGTTCATTATTTTGTTCTTTATTGCTGCGACATTTTACCTTATTGGACGTAGTCACGAATTTCTACATCCTTCGAAAACAAATGTTGTTATTACCGAAGAAGCTTTGGTACAGCCAGATGATCATATCGCATCTGTACGTGAAAAGTTGGTCGCAGGTGATATGGAAGCTGCAATTTCGGAATTAGATGTCGCTGTGGAAGAAAATGCATCGTCTAATTTGTATGCTTTACGTGGCGAAGCATATATGCAGATTGGTGAATATCAAAAAGCCTTAGCTGATTTCAATTCGGCTATTGAGATGGATGGAATGAATGCAATCGCATTTTATGACAGATCTTTGTTGAATACCCGTCTTGAAAATTATGATGCTGCATTGGTGGATATTAATAATGCGTTGGCTGCACAATCTATAAAACCTGCTGATATTTTAACAATGCGTAATTTATATGCAAAACGCGGGCAATTGAATTTGTGGTTGAAAAACTGGCAAGGCGCAGTTGCTGATTATACAAATTCATTGGCACGCAGCGAAGGCAGTATTTCCGCAAATGTTTATGCAGAACGTGCAGAAGGTTATACTGCATTAGGGGATTATGAAAAAGCAATCAATGATTATACATCTGCTGTACGTGTAATCAGTGAACAGATTCAAGCTGCACCATCACAAGAAGAACGTGAAATGCAGTCAAGCAATGCAATGGCATATTTTGAAAAATCTGCAGCATTGAATTTAAAGTTGGACAGAAAAGATACAGCAAAGAGTGATTTAGAATCGGCTTTTGCAATAGCTGTCGCTTTGAATGACGAAGAAAGTATGAACAGAATTCAAAATCTGATAGATGGTTTGAATTAATAAAAAAATCCGCCAGTTTGGCGGATTTTTTCTTGCTTTTTACTTTTAAGATAATAAAATAAAAAACATGTTTTATAAAGCATTTGTTTTGATCACCAGTACTATGACAACCCCTTTGGGGGTGTCGTGATTTCTATTTGCGATTAATTTTCGCATGTATTATAATAAGCAAGCAATTAAAACAAAACAGTCCCATTTTGCCAAGGCTTTGTGGGATAAAAACAAAGAAGGTTAAATATGTCTTATCCAATAGAATTAATTCGTCATTCCTTAGCACATGTTATGGCGGCAGCCGTTAAAAAATTATATCCAGATGTTAAATTTGCTGGGGGACCTGCGATTGAAAATGGTTTTTATTACGATTTTGATACAGACCACAGATTCAGCGAAGATGATTTTGGTCAAATTGAAAAAGAAATGAGGTCTTTGATTAAAAGTGATGGCCGATTCGAACGTCGTGAAATTTCAGTGGATGAAGCTAAAGAAATTTTCAAAGACCAGCCATATAAAATGGAATGGTTGAACGAATATGATGCAAATGGTGAAGTATTATCAATTTATACTTTCCGTGATTTTACAGATTTATGTCGTGGTCCGCATGTTGAATCATCTAAATCTTTGCCAAAAGATGGTTTTAAGATTCGCAGTGTTGCAGGTGCATATTGGAAGGGCGATTCGAAAAATAAAATGTTGCAACGTATTTATGTTGATGCGTTTGCCAGCAAAGAAGAATTGGATGAGTTTTTAAAAATGCAAGAAGAAGCGGCAAAACGCGATAACCGCAAACTTGGCAAAGAAATGGATTTGTTCCATTTTGAACCAGAATATGCACCCGGCGCGGTTTTCTGGCATGACAAGGGATTCAAAGTTTATCGTAAATTGATTGATTATTTGCGTATGCGTCAAGAACGTGCAGGGTATTTTGAAATATCAACACCGTCAATTATGGACAGATGTCTTTGGGAACGTTCTGGACACTGGGCAAAATACGGGGCTCATAATTATTCTGGGACAACACAAGATGGCAAGGTTTTTTGTGTAAAGCCTATGTCTTGTCCTGGTGGAATGTTGGTGTTTGGAAACGGAATGAAATCTTACAAGGATTTACCATTGTATTTGGCTGAATTTGGCAAGGTTTGTCGTTACGAAGCTGCTGGTGGTTTGTCCGGGTTGATGCGTGTTCGTGAATTTACGCAAGACGATGCGCATATTTTCTGTACCGAAGAACAATTAGAAGATGAAGTTGTAAAGGTATTGCGCTTTATCAAAGATATTTATGGAAAATTCGGATTTGAAAAAATCACGATGAAATTGGCAACACGTCCATTATCAGAATTTCGTATAGGTTCTGATGAAATTTGGGACAAGGCCGAAGGTGCTTTGAAACATGCATTAGATGCAAATGGTATTGAATACGAAATTGCAGAAAATGACGCGGCTTTCTATGGCCCAAAGATTGATAATTATTTGAAAGATTCTATGGGACGTGTATGGCAGTGCGGAACAGTGCAATTGGATATGAATTTACCAGAACGTTTTGATTTATCTTATATTGGCGAAGATGGTGAAAAACATCGTCCAATAATGTTGCATCGTGCATTACTTGGTTCTATTGAACGTTTCTTTGGTGTTTTATTAGAATCGACTGGTGGTAATTTACCATTGTGGTTAAGTCCGGAACCTGTTGTGGTTGTCCCTGTGTCTGAAAAATACAAAGATTATGCAAATGATGTTGTAAAATCTTTGGTTGATGCGGGTGTTTACGCACGTGCAGATTTGCGTGATGAAAAGGTTAATTATAAAGTTCGTGAATTGTCTGTGTCCAAGACACCAATCATCGCAGTTGTCGGTGAAAAAGAAATGAATGATAAAACTGTGACGTTGCGTTATTTGGGCAAAGAAGGACAAGATGTAAAAACTTTGTCTGAATTTGTTGAATACATGAAAAACGCGGTAAAAATGCCAATGTAAAAATATGGGTGCGATTTCTTTCGCACCCAATATTATGAAAGGAAAGAAATAATGAAAAAAATAGTAATATTATTAGGACTTTGTTCGTTGCTGGTTTGTGTGGCTGGGTGTTGTAAATGTGAAAACGAACCGATTGTCGAAGCTAACCATAAATTGATTGTTCCACCAAATTTTGGAAATATGCCAAAATAATTTTGGTTTATCGTTTTTTTATGATATAATAGTTCCGTGAATTTCAAAAATGGGGGAAAATCATGGACAAAGAAGAAAATTTAGATTTATTAGATTTAGAACAAGACAATGAAGTTGACACATTGCCAGAAGCTACACCGTTTTCAAACCCGCGTCCGAAAAAACCGTGGCTTTTGATGGGGCTGGGCTTGTTGATTATTGTTTTGGCAACATGGATTGTTGTTGCAAAAATCGGCGGTGATTCTGGAACAACAATCAGCGTTGATTTAGATACACCAACAGAAAAAGTTGATAATGCAGCACCCGTGGCAGATTTAAATGTCCCAGATAAACCAGTTGAAGCACCACAACAGGTTGCTGTTGCACAAACGGAAAAGCCAGTTGAAGTAAAACCGGCAGAAACAAAACCTATTGAAGTAAAACCTGTTGAAACAAATGGTAATCCTGTACGTGTTGTAAGTGACAGAAAAGAAGTGACTTTTAATCCTGATAAACCGGCTGCAAAACCAGTTGTAAAACCTGCTTCTAAACCTGCAAGCAAGACAGCCACAACAAAAAAAACTGTGACATCGTCTACGAACGGCAGTGTATATGTTCAGTTTGGTTCGTACAGCACGCGTGCATTGGCACAAAGTGCAGAACAAAAGATTCGTGCATCGCACAGCAGTTTGTTCGCAGGTAAGCAATTTGTAATTTTGGCTGCCCAGGTCAAAGGTCAAACAACTTACAGATTACGTGTCGCATTCCACAACGCAAACGAAGCAAATGGTTTTTGCAGAAACGCGAAATCAGATGGTCTTGATTGTTATGTGACCAAATAAACCAAAGGGGTGAATTATGCGTGGCGGTATTTGGGAAATAATTTTAATTGTTCTTTTGGTATTGATTCTTTTCGGATCGGCTAAGATTCCAGCAATGGCAAAGAACATTGCAAATGGAATCAAGACCTTTAAAAAGGAAGTCAAAGAAGAACAACCAAAAAAGACTGTATCTTCAAAGAAGAAAACGTCTGGTAAGAAATCAAAATAATTTTCTTAAATGTCAAGATTCTCGGGTCGATATTTTTTATGTCGACCTGAATTTTTTTTGTTAATTTATTTTCATTTTTTTGATAAAATACGTCCATAAGAGAGATTATGAAAAAATTATCAGTTTATTTCTTTATATTAATCATAGTTTTTTGCCCGTTGGTTGCGGCGGCTGAAAATCGTGTTCGTACTGATGATAATACGGCGGCCAGTGGTTATACTGCGGAAGCAAATGGTGTAAGAAGTGCAAAAATTGCTGATAAGTATTGTGAAGGAATAGATATCGGTAAGTCGTGTCGGTATGCTGGGGTTACCGCGGCAACATGTCAAAATATTGTTGTTGATAACCAAGGAACCATAAAAAAAACGTGTGTTGCGAAAGAATGTGATTATGATAAGGGTTATGTGCTTCATGGCAAGGGGTATTGGGGCTGCAAGACCAAGAAGGCAGCAGAAAATTTTTGTAAAACCCCAAGTCTTAGCAAAGTTGAATGTAAGTCAGACGAAATTGCAATTGTATATCTACAACCAACTAGCAAAATAACAGGAGCTCGTAATGCCAAGGGTTATGGTTTTGATGATTGTTATTGTGTGACGTTACATTCTATGAAATACAATTGTGGCGAAGGTACAGGAACGCCGCCAACTGATACTGCCAAGTATACCAGTCTTGATGAAGTGGTTATTAAACAAAATGAGAGTTGTAAAAAAGTCGGTGCAAAGTTTAAAGGTTGGACTTGTGGTAATCCTGGGGACAATATACAGATAACTGAAGATCAGACTTGCACTGCTGTGTATTCTGGTGATGAATACACGGTAAATTATGATTGTGGTGTTGGTGCAGCTGGGACTGTGCCGGCGAATGAAAAAGTTCCTTATAATACGGCTGTTAATTTACCGGGGTATGATGCAGGATGTACAAAAGATGGATCAATTTTTTCTGGTTGGTTATGTGACGATCAAAATGTTAAAGAAACATTTACTGTAACCAAGAATACAAAATGTATTGCACAATGGGATGATTGTGACCAGTGTACCCCAGGACAGGGATGTACGTGTGAATTAAAAGTAGAAAACAACAAATGTAAATATTACACTGGGGTCGAACAGGGCTTTTTACCTGATGGTGGTGAAAATACTGCGACACCGCAATGTAAAAAAGAAAATGTATGTCCGGATGACCAAGAAGGTACCCCACCAAACTGTACGTGCAAAGACACTAATAAAACAATTATAAATGGTAAATGTGAATGTCCAGATGGTAAACAAGAAGACGATAATGGAAACTGCATAGAAAAAATCGAACCAGTGGTTGAAATAGAAGAACATAATTGTCCTGAAACTGATCAGCACTGGGATGAAACAGAGCAAGGATGTGTCTGTAACGACACAACACAACAAAAAGATGTCAACGGCAAGTGTATCACACCTGTCAAAGAAGAACCTGTGAAAACCCCGTGTCCGGCAGATATTACAACCGGGGAAGAACATCCAAATTGTAAATGTAATGACACAGACAGGGATTATAACAAAGAAACAAAAACTTGTGATTGCAAAACCGGTTTCAAAGAAGATGAAAATGAGAACTGCGTTAATAAATTGGATGAATTAAAACAAACATTTGAAGATGCGAAAGCGAACGAACAATCTTTGGCAAATCGTACATTAACTGCTGCATCAATCGCTGCAACTGGAATTGGTGGTATGGAATTGGCAATGGGACTGTCTGAACAAAAGGCGGATAAAGAAGCCCAACAAGATATGTCTGCATATATCGCATCATTCCGTTGTGAATACGGCAATGGTAAACAAGTTAAAGCCGGCCCCGAAGAAATAGTTTTACCAGGTGGTAATGACGAAAAATTAATGAGCCTGCGTACAAAGTACATGACATTGGCAACAGATTTAAAAGAACGCAAAACAGCATTGGGTATGAAACCAGGTATAGAAAGTGAAGAAATATTAGATAAAACAGCGATGAATCTTTACGATGATGAAAATACAGGTATAGAAAGTGGCGCATACGGTTCACTTTATCGTGCCAAGATGTTAGGCAGCGAAGAAGACCAGGCAAAATTAGATGAAGAAGCGAAAAAGTCCAAGAATCGTGTAATTGCAGGTGCAACAGTGGCGGGTGCAGGAATTGTTGGTGGTATCGCGGGCAATATGGCAATTAACGGTACGGATGGTAAAAAGAATTTAAACAAGATACAAGAAGCAAGAACAACAGAAAACGGGATGAGTCCAATACCGGCAAAACGGGACAAATGTGCCAGAGCATGCGAATTAACGAACGAAACCAAGAAAACAAAACATTTAAAGAGATTTAATTGTCCGGCTTGTGA
>Ga0310690_10000313_pt1 | contig 110568 bp, 79 predicted proteins | sample AusTroGonzalo_MG_2_FD_207661 | JGI IMG/M metagenome (GOLD analysis project Ga0310690, IMG submission 207661) | Bovine rumen microbial communities from tropical cattle in Woodstock, Queensland, Australia - Gonzalo_04 (v2) (version 2) | ecosystem: Host-associated > Mammals > Digestive system >...
TGTTGGGAGCAGCGCAGATTCTGACATTGATGGTAGCCTTTACATCGGGGTTGCCCTTTGCGGAGATGGTAACAGGAACGTTGTTGGACTCATCGATGGCAATGGTATTGCCGGTAGCGGTGAGGATGCCGTTGGCGTCAACAGTGTAAGCGCCCTCTTTGAAAGAATACTCGACAGCGGTTTTCTCTGCGCCAGCGGGAGAAACCTCGAAGAATTCCTTGAGGTCAACTTTCTCACCGATGGGGACGAAGATGTTCTTTCTGGGTTTGAGGTTTACGGTAATAGCTTCTACAGCGGGAGCTTTCTCTGCGTAGATGTAAACGTCCTTAACCTGGATAGCTTCATCGTTATTGGCATTTGTGGGGATGACGAAGCGGAACCACTTGATGGCTTCGGGATTGAAAGGAGTGCCGTCACCGCCATTGGTCTCGCCACTGTCCTTGAGCGCGAGGTCGATCTCGTTCCAGCCGACTTTTGCGTTCTTGACAAATTCGGTGGACCAGTTGCGTTCCTGAATGTCGGCGTTACCGGAGTTCAGCTCAACCTGACCGCCGGCCGGATTAAGTTTATCCAGGCTGCTGATGTAGTAGCTGAAGTGGAGGTGGCCGTTAGCGACAGTGATACCGCCGACGGGGTTGAAGGTGAAATAAATGTTAGCATTGCCGCCGGCACCCATCAGGCCGCCGATACTCTTGTTGATGGCGTTGTAGTTGCCCGCGCCACCGAGTGAAACCAGAGCGTTGAAATCGTCGAGACCTTCCTTGAAGAGATAGATCCTGTCAGCCTCGGGAACAGTAGAAGTGCTTGCAACCTCCACATTGTTGGGAGCAGCGCAGATTCTGACATTGATGGTAGCCTTTACATCGGGGTTGCCCTTTGCGGAGATGGTAACAGGAACGTTGTTGGACTCATCGATGGCAATGGTATTGCCGGTAGCGGTGAGGATACCGTTAGCGTCCACGGTGTAAGCGCCCTCTTTGAAAGAATACTCGACAGCGGTTTTCTCTGCGCCGGCGGGAGAAACCTCGAAGAATTCCTTGAGGTCAACTTTCTCACCGATGGGAACGAAGATGTTCTTTCTGGGTTTGAGGTTTACGGTAATAGCTTCTACAGCGGGAGCTTTCTCTGCGTATACAAATACCTCTTTAACCTGAACTGCATCTTCCATCTCGGCGGTTGTCGGGATGTATACGCGGAACCAGTTGATGGCAGCGGGGTTGAAATTGCCCGATATGCTACCGTCGCTGAACTTGAGGTCAACCTCGTTCCAGCCGAGCTTGGAGTTTGCGAGAACCATGGTGCTCCAGTTGAGCTCATCGTTGTCGGGGTTGTTGGAGCTGGTCAACTCTATCTGACCTGCTGCAGGATTCAGTTTGTTAAGAGTACCTACATAATATTTGATGTGCAGGTGACCGTTTGCGATGGTGACACCGGGGTTGACGGGCTGAGTCCTGATATAGATGTTTGCCAGACCGCCGGCACCCATAACGCCGGAAATACTGTTGTTCACGGGGTTCCAGGAGCAAGCTCCGCCGGCACCGGCGAGTGCGTTGAAGCTCTCGCGAGTGTTGCTGAACAGATAGGTTCTCTCCTCTTCGGGAACAGTGGAAGTGCTTTCGGGCTCTACGTTCTCGGGAGTAGCGCAAGTGCGGACATAGAGAGTAGCCTTAACGTCGGGGTTAGTCCTTGCAGAAAGGGTAACGGGGATGAAAGCATCGTTAGTGGCAGCCACCTTATGAGAATTGGCGGTAGCGGTGAGGATGCCGTCTTCGATGGTGAATGCGCCTGCTTGGAAAGCGAACTCCACATCGGACTTGAATGCGCCTTCGGGAGATACTGTGAAGAGTTCTCTCAGGTCGGTGGATTTGCCTACGGGTACGAAGATGATCTTTCTGGGACCAAGATCGATCTTGATGTCCTCAACGTTGGGAACTACGAAATCCTTGGGGAATACGAGGGTGGTGCCGTTGATGGTCACAATCACGCTGTTATCGGTAATCTGTACGTCGCATTCGGAGCTTGATCCGCCCTGACCGCAAGATTTCCAGGCGCTGTCACCTACGCGATACCACCAGATGCCGCCTTCAAACTTGAATTCGGGTGCGATGGAAGATGCCGATACGGGTTTACCGTCGGGACCGGTGACCACCTTGTCGTTAACTGTCCAAACGAGAACGCCGTCCACAGTGGTGATGCCGATAGTGGGTTCCTGGCCCTGGTCGCCTTTGTCGCCCTTGTCGCCTTTGTCACCAGTGTCGCCCTTGTCACCCTTGTCGCCCTGCTTACCGTTGGTAAGGACGGCTTTCTTGCCGTCGGAGAAGGTGATTTCCCAGCCGTTGGTGACTTCCTTTACGCCAGTGACATTGAGTTTGCCTTCGAGGGCAGTCACGGCGGACTGGATGTTGGAGGTGTTGGTATTGAGCTGGGTGAGGCCAGCCTCTACCTTGGCCAGGCGGCTCTCAAGGTCGTTGATACGGTCGGAGAGCTCGTCGATCTTAGTACAGGAGAGTCCGAGGAAGAGGACTCCTGTCAACAGAATTAATGTGAGTTTTCTCATAATAATTTGTTTTGGTTTGTATTGTAGTAAATCGGTTGACTAAGATATTATTACACATTGGTGAATATCTTCTACAAATCTAATGTTTTAAAATGACAATTCCACCTGATTATGCGATAATTTTTCAAAAAAAATATTATGCCGTGTTTCGGGTTAGTTTTTCGATTAACTTTTATATATTTGTGTATATAGACCCTATAATAATCCAAATTGGACAAGACCATGAAACAGCTGTTGTCAATTCCCGTTCTGGCACTGTTTGCCGCTATGTTTTTCTCTTGCGTACCCCAGAAAGAGGAGGTAAAAGTCAAGGAAGTAAAGGTCTCCCCGGCGGAGTTGACCCTGGTGGTGGAGGGGCGAGAGACCCTTTCGGTAGAGGTAATCCCTTCCGATGCTGAATATACTTACGCCGAATGGTCTTCGTCCGACCCTTCGGTGGCTACCGTAAACAAGGCGGGCACCGTGACCGCCGTCAAGGAGGGCAATGCGGTGATAACCGCCACCGTCAACGGCGTGAGTGGCAAATGCAATGTCACCGTGGCCAAGAACCTCACGCCGGTAAAAGGTATCCGGCTTAGCGCCTCTTCGCTGACGCTGGGCCAGGGGGCCGCCGAGACCCTCACGGCTACCATCGATCCGGCCGATGCGGCAAACAAGAATGTGATATGGTCTTCTACCGACCCCAAGGTGGCTACCGTGGCGGACGGGTTGGTGACCGCAGTCGGCGCCGGGCAGTGCGATATAGTGGCCAAGAGCGAAGACGGCGGATTCGAGGCCAAGTGTGCCGTGACCGTCCAGGAGGTCCCGGTGGAGGCCGTGGCCTTCTCTAACGGCAGCGAAAATGCCGTGATAGTGGAGGGGGGCAGCACATATACATTAATAGTATCATTCACTCCGGCAAATACGTCGGAACGCGACATCAAGTGGCGTGCATCTGATGCCGCCCTGGCTACCATCGACGCCTCCGAGGGGCAGGCGGTAGTGACTTTTGCCCAGGGCCGCACGGGCGCGGTGACCATCACCGCAACAGTGGGGAAGGCCCAGCGTACCGCCAGCCAGCAATTCTTTATCCAAGGGGCTACGGCCATGATAGTCAAGCCCGAAGGTAAGGTATACGCGGGGCGCAAGGCTGCCTGGAAGTTCAATACCGCCGACTATCCCACCGCCTCCAACATCCGCTGGAGCGCCGACGGACGCAACTTTACCGGCGAAACGGTGCAGATAGCCCCGGTGGCCGGAGGTTCGGAGCAGGTGACTGTCACCGCCACTTTCGACGGCACCGATTTCACATTCTCCGAGAGCGTTGAGGTAGAGGAGTGGTTCATTTGCGAGGCTATAGACGGGGCCAACCCCCGCAACACATATCCCGTGTTCAACAATGCCGCCACCCGTGCCTACTTTGTGACCCGCGGCGCCCGCCGGCTCTACGAAATCGACCTGGAGCAGGGCAAACTGGGATGGATGTTTGACCTGAACGAGGGCAAGAACGACAACGGCTACCAGATTGCCGTGAATCCGAACAGCGGCGATATCTATTGCGCCAGCCAGTACCATATCTACTGCATCACGCCAGAAGGCACTGCCAAGTGGGCGATTGAGGTTCCCAATAGCGGTAGCTGCTCTGCGATAGCAGGTTCCGGCCCCGGCCTGAGCAACGATTGCGGCACCGTGTTCTTCCCCGTGGTAGACGGCCGCTTTATTGCGGTAGATGCCGCTTCCGGCGCCATACTGGACAGTTTTGACGTCTACACCGTACACCTGCAGTTTGCGGTTTACGGCAGCGACGATATTGTGATCCACACCGCAAAGCAGGGGGAGACTCCCTCCCAAATCAAGTTCACCCGGTTTGACGGTAGCAAGTTCTCCGAAGTCAAAACAGTAGAATCCAACACTCCCGGAGCGACAGACATCACCTCTCCGGCAATCTCCCGTGACCAGAAGACCGCCTGGTTCTCTTGCGAGATAGGCGGACTTATATCGGCGAATCTCGAGACCAAGACCTTCTCCGGAGTGATGGATTTCACCGACCACAAGGGCATTCTGATGCAGCCGGTGGTAACCGACGATGACAAATACCTTTTCTTTGCCTCGGCCGTTGGCTCAAGGGTCAACCGCGTGATAGCAGAGATGAATCCGACCTCGGCCACTCAGGTTGTCCGCTATAACCACGGCGAGCAAAACGACTGGCTCAACTTTGAGTCGGTGGCTGTGGATACCCAAGGCAACGTGTATTTCTTTATCAAGGACGACGGCGCCGGCAACAACACTTTCTATCGCATTCCCGCCGATGGCGGACAGCCGGAAATCATCGCCTCCATACCCAAGCAGAACGCCGATCCCCAGGGCTTCTTCAACTTTGGCGGCGGGTTCCTGATAGGTGGAGGTGGCAACAACACCCAGAACCGCGTCCTGGTGCGCTGCATCGACGCCGAGAGGGGCCACGGCTGGTCCGGCCCGGGCGGCGACCTCTGTGCCACCAAGAATGCGAATCTGGTATATAACACTAAATAACTCCCGTTATGAAATACGGAAAGTTGCTTCTGGCTATAATCCTGGCCTTGATGCTGGATTGCGGAACCGCCAAAGCCCAGTTTATCTGGGCCTCTGCCAGCAACGAGGACCTCTATGCCGATATGCTGACCTACCTGCACACCTTCCAGACCGATATGGTGGGCGACCCCGCCTATTATATGGCGCAAGAGCTGGAGATTGAGCTGAAGGCGGCATACAGGACCAACCCGTACGCCTGGATGAGTCAGGTGCACAACTTCTGCAACAAGCTGGAGGCGATGTATCCCCCCACGCTCAGCCATCCCAAGGTTTCCAAGACTTATGAGGACCGGTACGACAAGTTGCGCCGGGGAATCTCCCGCCTGCGCGACTTTCCGATGCATGAGGTGACAATCAGCTACGAGACGCCCCCGCCCGCCAGCGGCCAGGTCGACGCCTTTACCGCCGCCAACAAGCAGTGGCTGCAATATAAGCGCGAGGAGTTTTTCCGCTTCTTGCGCGGTCCGCGCCCCACGGGCAACGAGCTCCAGGTGGCCAAGCTCTACAGTTCCGGCGTGGTGCTCCGCACCAAGGATGCCTGCATCGGCATAGACATATGCTATGGCGAAGGACTCTACGACGGCCTCTACAAAGAAGAACTGGCCGATATGCTGGACGTGCTCTATGTGACCCACGCCCACGGCGACCATTACGACCTGGAACTCTTCAGGATGATGATGGCCCGGGGCAAACCGGTAGTCGGCCCCTATACCATGGAAGAGCGCCACTTTTCCAAGGATGTGGGAGACAAGCACTTCTGGTACGACAGTCATCTGGAGCCCGAACTCATCGGCGGTGTAGCTACCACCCAGGCATACATGTCGGGCCAGGGCGACGAGCCTTGCCTGATATATCTGATCCAGATCGGCGACTGGCGCATAGTCCATGTGGGCGACAATTCCCACCACGAGAACGAGGAGTTGATATATCCGCTCTTCCCCATGGCGGACGTGGTCTTCGCCCCCGTGTTCCAGGGCGTCGTATATCTGTTTACCAGCACTCTCGCTGCCCCGAACCCGGACAATGTGGGGCAGGTATACATCAATATCCACGAAAACGAGTGGCATCACGAGATACACGGCCGTATCTCCTATGAATATCTATATAACCACAACGGTGCGCTCAACAATGCCGGCCGCCCGTACCCTTCGGTGGCCATCGTAGACAATGGCGAGCATATAACCCTTTATAAATAAGCTGGATATGAAATCTGCATATATATTTGTGATATTGATTGCCACCGCGCTGGCCGCATCGTGCAACGGGAAGGGCGACCCCGGCAAGAAAGATGCGGACGCCGATATCTGGACCCGCTCCAAGCCGCTGGTGGCCAGGGTCGAGGTGAGCGACGAAGGGCGGTTGATTGAGACCTACGAATATACCTACGACGACAAGGGGCGCATGCTGACCCTGGTAAAGACCGACAACATGTCCAAGGCGGTCATGCTGGACCTTCAGTACTCTTATCCGGCAGAAAACCAGATGAAAATTACGGGTAAGTTCTACCCGATATCCACAAACCGTTTCATGGATGTCTCGTATAGTCCAAAGGAGGGAGTCTTGACTTATTCCGGCAGTTGGAGCGGGGCCTGGACATACACCACGACCATAAATGCCGACGGCGTGGCTACCGCTACCCAGTGCAAAGAGAAGTTTGCCTCTACCGAAGGGTATTACAGCTCTGACATGGTATACTCCGAAGCGTACACTGTCGCCGGCGGCACCATTGCCGAATCGCTGGCGGGCACCGACATCAAGGCCAAAGGCAGCAATGCCACCAGTACAGCCAACTCTTCTGCCCTCAGGACGGTTTACGTTGCATCGGACAAGGCCGACAGGCAGAACTTTGCCGCATATCTGATGCCGGACACCTTCCCCGTGTGGATCGCTTCGGGCCTGCCGGGCAACAAGAATCTCATCAAGGGCATCACCGGCTTCACCGGGACCGTCCAAACCGCCGAATCGACCGCCATTGAGTACACTCTCAATGCCGATGGCGACATCGATACGGCTATCCGCACCGACAGTAATGCCGGAGCGCCTATTCTTGTCCGTACCTATAAGTTTATATATCAATAAATATCATACATGAAAGTGAAGTCGATCATATTTGCCTTCTTCGTCGCCGCGGTGGCCCTGGCCTCCTGCGTCAAGGAGCCCAAGGTGACCGAATACTGGGGCGGGGTAGGCGAAAAGCAGAAGCCGGATGTGGGGCCGGTCTCTCCGTCGGTGCCCGAATCGGACCCCGATGCGGTGGCCTACTCCGAGCTGCACGATCCGGTGCACAATGCCGGCCAGTTCTTTATTCCCGAAGATGAGCTCCGTCCCGAGGTGTATTGGTATATGACCTATACCGACTATCCCAACCGCCTGGAGCCCAACAGCGACGGCAACGAGAATTCCGGTCTCCAGAACTTTTTGCTGATGCAGTCCATATCGGGCCTGGTAAACCGCGCCTGCGCCGAGGGCCGCACCAAACTGGGCATATGGACGGAGCAGAGCGGCACCGGCTACGACATGGAGCGCAGCGAATATGGGCGTCAGATAGACACGCACCGGACGGCAGTCGAGTTGGCCACCATGACCTTCGGCTCCTGGAACGGCTACGATGTCAACGTCCGCTCGCTGATTGGCAACAAATACGTCCTGACCGACCTGATGGGCAATCCCGAGAGCGGGAACGCCGCTACGGTGGCCTCGCACGTCTATAACGCCATTATCGTGGATGTCCGCGACGAGGCCTTCTTCCGCCACAACGGTTATGAAAAGGCCTTCGACTGCACCAAGATGACCACGGCGCAGGCCTTTGAGACCTTCAAAGACCGCTGCGACAACTCCGCGCTGGTGATGATGCCGGTGAACACCGGCGAATTGCGCGACTATGCAATTCAGCACGGCCTGTTTGTCTTTAACCTGAACAAACGCTACTCCACATCCTCCGGCGGGCAGAATATGACTCTCCTGGAGGATATCATGAAATGGCTCAAGCCCCATTCCCAGATTATCGGCTGGGAGCAGGGGGTAGATGAGTACAGTTTTGTGAATATGGCCTCGCAGTATGGCCACATGCAGCTGGCGGCCGACTGGAGCTACAATATGGGAATCACTTCGCGCCACTACAGCGACCGCCAGAGCGGCGCCCGCGCCCGGGTTATCAACCCCCGCACCATCGACTACGACAAGAAAGCCAACTATCTGGGTTTCTTCCTCACCGACGGCGACAACTACCAGTGGCTGATTACCGACTCTTTTGTGAGCGATTATTATTCGCTGCTATCGGCGCCCAAGGTCAAGATGGCCTTCGAGATGGGCGGGCAGTCGCTTACGCAGATTGCCCCGACCCGCCTGGGATACCTCCTGGCCCAGCAGCCCAGCGCCGAATGCACCATTATGGAGTGCTTTGGCGGCGGCTACTATTATATCGACACCTATGCCACCAAGGGCGAAGCGGCCGCCAACCGCGCCGAGAGTCTTAAAGTGGCGGCAGAACGCACTGCGGCCCATATGCGACAGCACGGCATCAAGGTGCTGCACGTGATGGCCAAGGATTTTTCCTCGGCCAAGGGCAGGGAGATGCTGCAGGCGTTCGTAGATGCCAACGACCAGCTGGAGGGCATCACGGCGGTACAGTACAGCCCCTACACCGGCGGCCAGGGCGAGATATTCTGGTTCACCAACAAGCAGGGCTATGATATCCCCTGCATCACCGCCAAGTATATGTTGTGGTCGGGATGGACGACTCCCGCGCAGCTGGCCGACCGGCTGCAGAAAGACGAGCAGACTTCGCTCTCTTTCAATACGATAGCCGTTCATGCCTGGAGCAACTTCAATGGCGTCCGCGCCTCCGACGCGGTCAAGATGTGCACCGACGCCTTGCCGGAGGTGTTCCAACCCGTATCCATGCAGGAGCTTATCTGGCGCGTCCGCATGAAAGAGCGGCCGGAACAGACCCTGAAATATCTTAAATCCATCAAATAATGCGGCGCCCTATGAAAAAACTTCTTCTCTGTTTGTTTGTGGCGCTGCAGGTAGCTCTCGCGGCTTCGTGCGTGCAGCGCGAAGAGCGCGGCTACTGGGACGATTCCAGCGTGGGGAGCGCCACGGTCACCGGAGTGGTCAAAGACACCTTCGGCAATCTGCTGGAAAATGTCGAAATCTACTTTATGGGGACCAACCTGGCCCGGGAGGTGCGCTATGTGACATTCTCCGACTGGGACGGCAGTTTCAGGATGGACAATATACCATCCAACGCCCGCTATGTGACATTTGTGCTGGATGGCTACGCCACGGTGGCCTACACCATAGACCCCAGGCGCTTCGCAGAGGGTGGCGAGATTGAACTCAACCCCGTTATGGAGTATTCCCGTGCGCGGATCCGCGGCAGGGTGCTCAGCGCCGTAGACGGCCAGCCGATGGGTGGTGTCAGGGTAGATTGCGGTGCCAGTGCCGCCGCCACCGATGCCGAAGGCAATTTTGACGTCACCGGACTCACCCTCAAAGATTACACCGTGACCTACACGATAGCCGACGGCAGCACCTACACCCGCGAGGTAGCCATGGCCGACTTTGACGACGACGGGCAGATTGTGATGCCCGATGTCCGCCTTGGCGGCGAAGAGATTCTCCCCGGGCTCAAGTGGCAGGAGATTGCCGACGCACCCGTCTGGTATTCCAACAACTACCACGGCAGCACCGGCTTCTCGGGCATCAATCACTGGTCGGTGGGCTATATGTCCGCCTTCAACTGGGTCGGCGACTACCGCTACGAAGCCGAGGGGTGCGCGCTGGTCAACATCGCAGACGGGTATGAGAATCCCGACACCGAGCAGTTTATCGGATATACCTATGGTCGCAAGCGGATAGAAGAGGGTAACAGATACTTCTGCGTGAACCTGCGTACCCACTACGCGACCGCCGCCAACCAGGCGCTCTTCGGGGTCAAGGTGCTCAACCTGACCGACGGCGCCCTCAAGTGCGAGGATGTCGGTCGTGCCACCTACGCCAACAGCGAATTCAGCACATTTACGTTCGATTTGGGCAAGTATGTCGGCAAGGAGGTGGCAGTTGCCTTTGGTATTTACTGGACCAGTGAAAACTATCACGTTGCCTCCCGCCGCTTCAGCTTCTCGTCGGCAGCCATCAAGGGCGACGAAGCCCTCACCGGCACTCCCATAGCGGGTGCCGAGTGGCGTGGCTTCACCCGGGAGAACCTCTCGTCGATGATGGTCAACGAGGGGACGGTGTTCTCCGGCGCCAATTTCGGCCTGAATTCGAGCGACGGTGACCATGGCGCCCGCAGGGTGCACAACCCCGGCGGACAGCAGGGCTTCAGCCTGTGGGCCGGGACCAACCAGCTGGCCATGAGTTGGGCTTTCCAGTATGTCAGCAAGGAGGTCGAACCGGTCAATCAGCAGGGCTTTACCATCAAGACCCGCTCCGATGCCGATGCCGACTACTATAACCCCGAAAGCTTCATTTACAGCCGATTCAAGATATCCGGCGCCAACGACCGCCTGCACCTGTTCGTCCGCACTTTTTCCAGTGCCAATCCCACGGTGTTCAAGGTGACGGCGGTGCCGCTGGACAACCCCAAGGCGGTGGCGCTCGCCCCGGTGTCCAGCACCGCCGACGCCCTTCTGCCGGCCAATAACGGCTGTTGGAGTTTTATCCACGAGAAGGGCGACGGCAACCCCGACGATTATGCCGAATTCGTCTACGACCTGAGTGCCTACAGCGGCCAGGAGGTCGTGATTGCGATAGGTGTACACAAGGGAGCCACCCGCAGCGGCGAGCAGAAGTTGTGTATCTACAAAATAACCATGGATTAAGACGCAGGCCATATGAAGAGACTACTTATCATATTGACGCTGATTGCAGCGACTACCTGCGCCGCTTTTGCGCAGAAGACAATTACGGTGAGCGGTACCGTAACCGACACCTCCGGCGAGCCCGTGATAGGGGCCGGAGTGCAGGTGCGGGGCTCCCAGACCGGCACCGTAACCGACCTGGACGGCAAATATACCATCTCCGCACCGTCTGACGCCCATCTGGTATTCTCGTGCGTGGGCATGGCTTCCAAGACCATAGCCCTGGACGGACAGACCACCCTGAACGTGATGCTCGAAGGGGACAATACCTTTCTCGATTCGTCCGTCATCGTGGGCTACGGCACCCAGAAGAAGGGTTCGCTCACCGGCGCCGTGGTGGCCGTGGGCGGCGAAGAGATGATCCGCACCAAGACCGAGAATCCCCAGAACATGCTCACCGGCCGCGTGTCGGGCGTGCGCGTATGGCAGAAGACGGCCGAGCCTGGCCAGTATTCGGCATCGCTCGATATCCGAGGCATGGGCGCGCCGCTGGTGGTTATCGACGGTGTGCCGCGCGACATGAGCGACTTCCAGCGCCTGGCCCCGTCCGACATCGAGAACGTATCGGTTCTGAAAGATGCCGCTGCGGCCATCTACGGCCTCCGCGGCGGTAACGGTGTAATCCTGGTCACCACCAAGGCGGGCGCCGCGGGAGAGACCAAGGTCAACTACAACGGCAACTATACCTTCCAGACGCCGGCCAGCCTGCCGCGCCAGATGGATGCCCTGACCTCCATGATGCTGGTCAATGAGCGTTCCCGTGGCGGCATCGAGGGTGGCTCCCCCGAGTTTACAGACGATCTACTGGAGCTGTACCGCAACGGCACCCGCACCGGTACCGACTGGAACAGCTTGATAATCCAGAATATAGCACCGCAGAGCAGCCATGACCTCTCGGTGAGCGGCGGTACTGACAAGATGCAGTTCTATGTGGGTATGGGCTACTTTTACCAGGAGGGCTTCTGGAAGAGCGGCGACACCAACTACAACAAGTACAACCTGCGCAGCAACATAACTGCCGAGATTGCCCGCGGCCTCAAGTTCAACGTAAACCTCTCGGGTTATATAGAGGACCTGCACAACCCGCTGGACGACCCCGAACTGATAATCCGCTACTGGTGGAAGCAGAGTACCATCTGGGACGCCTACGCCGACCCGGAGCAGACGATGCTGAACTACAAGGACCTGGAGCTCGACTGGAACAGCGTGGCCCGCATCTACAGCGACATCTCCGGCCACCGCACCACCCAGCGGCGCAACATCAACGCCAACATGTCGCTCACATTCGACTTCGGTACCATCACCGATGTCCTCAAGGGCCTCTCTGCCAAAGGGATGTTCAGCTACGACTACCGCATCGCAGAGAACGAGACTTACCGCAAGGAATATTACCAGTACGCCTACAACGAGCTCACCGGCGAATATGAGCAGAAACTCTACGCCGCCAGCTCGCCCAGCCAGCTGACCCGTCAGGATACTCACGACCGGGCCTGGGTGGCGCAGGCGCTGCTGCAGTACGACCGTGCCTTTGAGAAACACCACGTGGGGGCGACCCTCGGCTGGGAGGTGCAGAAAAAGTTTGGCAACGGCTTCAGGGCTTTCGGCAACCTGGCATTCTCTACGCCTTATTTCACCGCCCTCACGGTAGAGGACCATCAGGTGAGTCAGGGTAGCCTCTACGAATATGCCTACCAGTCACTTATCGGGCGCCTGAATTATAACTACGACGAGCGCTACCTGCTGGAGGCGCAGTTCCGCTACGATGGCTCCTCACGTTTCTATGAGGGGCACAAGTGGGGCTTCTTCCCGTCGGTATCGGCGGGCTGGCGCATCAGCCAGGAGCCATGGTTCAAGAGCAGCGGCCTGGGCTTTATCAATCAGCTCAAGTTGCGCGCCAGCTACGGTATCCTCGGTACCGACGGCTCCGATTACGAGTGGGCTACGGGTTATACCTATCCCGCCGCGTCGCTTACCGACAACGGTTATTACACCTCCAACGCCCCGGTTTACTATCTGGGCAGTTGGGTGATGCGTGCCGACCCCAAGGCGCTGCCCAACGAAGAGATTACCTGGTACACCAACCGCACCTTCGATGCCGGCATCGACTTTGAGGCGTGGAACGGCCTGCTGGGTATCAGCTTTGACTGGTTCCATCGTCACCGCAGCGGCCTGATGGCCCGCAATTCTTCTGAATTCCCCACCATCGTGGGTGCCACCGCGCCGCTGGAGAACATCAACAGCGACAGCCACTTCGGCTTCGAGCTGGAGATGAGCCACGCCCACCACATCGGCGACTTCCGTTACCGGGCCAAGTCTATGATGAGCATTACCCGCAACCAGTATCTGAGCTACGCCCAGAGCACCAAATACGGCAACTCCTACGACAACTGGCGCAACAACTCCATGAACAACCGCTACCAGGGCATCAAGTTCGGCTACGAGGTTGTGGGGCGCTACCAGGACTGGGAGGATATCTGGACCTACGACCTGAACAAGGGCAACGGCGTCAGGCCGGGCGACTTCAAGTATCTCGACTGGAACGGCGACGGCCAGTTCAACAGCCTGGACGCCCATCCGTTTACCTATTCCGGCACCCCCTGGCTCAACTATTCACTCTCGCTGGAGGGGGACTGGAAGAGCTTCGACTTCAGCATCCTGCTGCAGGGGTCTGCGCTGGGTAGTGTCAAGTACGGTGAGCCGCAGCTGAGCATCTGGGGCCAGCACGGCGGCGGTATGCTGGAACAGTTTGCCGACCGCTGGCATCCGAGCGAAGAGACCAACGACATCTACGACCAGACGCTGACGTGGATTCCGGGCACCTATGCCTACGGTGGCGACTCGGCCGACGAGAATAGCGACTTCAACGTGCAGCCCATCGACTATCTGCGTCTCAAATCCATCGAAATCGGCTACACCCTTCCCAAGTGGAATTATATGCAGAACCTGGTTCTGAGGCTCTATGCCAACGCATATAATCCATTTACCCTCACCAAGGTCAAATACATCGACCCCGAGCATCCGGCGGACAATTACGGCCGTCTGTATCCTTTGAACAAATCTTACACCATCGGTCTGACGGTATCATTCTAAGAAGCTATGAAAAGATTATTCATATATATCGCAACTGTGATACTTCTGGCGGCCGGCTGCACCAGCCTGGACATCCCGCCCAAGAATATAATTACCGACGAAGAGTTGATGAGCAGCCAGAGCGGCCTGCAGGTCTATCTGGCCCGACTCTACTCCCAGATGCCGTGGGAAGATTTCAAATATATTGCCCAGCGCGGCTTTGACGGCAACTCGTGGCTCGGCTGCCTGGGTGTCGAAGGGACCGGCGAGGCGTTGACCCGCGACAACATCTGCACGTCTTTCACCGGGGAGTCTTCGAGCCTGTGGGGCAGGGCTTACACCCTGATCCATGACGCCAACCACCTGATAGAGACGCTGCCCGAGTATAAGGACAACTATCCCGAAGTGGCATTCAACGAGTTCCTGGGACAGGGTTATTTCGTGCGGGCCTTTACCTACACCCAGATGGCGCGGCGCTTTGGCGGCGTGCCCATCGTCAAGCACGAGATCAAATATCCTTTCGACGGGAATATAGAGGTGCCCCGTTCGTCCGAGAAAGACACCTGGGACGCCATTCTGGAAGATTGGGATACGGCAATCTCGCTGCTCCCGGCAGTGTCGACCTTTGCCGACACCCCCAACCGTTATGCGGCGCTGGCCTACAAGGCCGAGGCTATGCTCTACGCCGGCAGCGTGGCCAAATACAACGAACAGGTATCGGGCCGCCTCACCGGTCTGGGCTCGAAGACCGGCATCCGGGTTATCGGCTTTGCCGAGAGCGAGTGGAAGGAGTGCTCCAACAAGTATTTCGCAGAGGCCTACAAGGCCGCCAAGGAGGTGATTTCTTCCGGAATGTATTCCCTCTACCGCAAGAGTTGGGCAGCGGGCGACCGGGAGGCTCAGTACAAGAATATGAACGATATGTGGCGCGACCTTTCGTCTCCGGAGAACATTCTTGTGCGCGAATACGAGTATCCGATTCTCTCGCACGGTCTGGACGCCTATTCTTCGCCCTGGATTTACCGTATGCCGCTCTCGGCGGGTACCTGCCCCACCGAAGACCTGCTGGAGCTTTTCGACGGCTTTGACCGTTATTCCGACGGTACCATCCGGGTTACCGACGGCGCCAATCACACCCTGGGCACGTACCTGATGTACGACGACCCTATGGATTTCTTTGCCAATGCCGAGCCACGCCTGCGCGCCTATGTGATATTCCCCGGCGACGTGTTCAAGAAGACCCCGATTGAGGTGCGGATGGGCATCTACACCGGTTCGCTCCCCATAGCCCCGCTGCGCGACAATTATGACTTGTCGCAGCGCGGCCGCTTCTACCAGCATATGCCGCAGTATACCAACGAGGGCAACCGGACGCTCTATCTGAGCCCCAACGAGCACACCGGCCCGGTGACCTATACCGACGTGAATACGGGTGAGACTGTCACTACCTGGGCGGCGGGCGAGAACGGGCCTTTCTTCTCCAATGCCGAGGCCACCACGACGGGCCTTTACCTGCGCAAATACCTCGATCCAGACCGTCCGCTGGAAGATATCGGAGAGGGCAAGAGCGACCAGCCGTTCATCTTGATGCGCTATGCAGAAGTATTGCTGGCGGCAGCCGAGGCGGCGGTAGAGCTCTCGCTGGCGGGCCAGCCTTCGCCGGTGAACGACGATATGCTGCAGGTGGCCACCGATGCCATCCGCGACATCCAGAACCGCGCTGGAGCCACCGAGATTACCTCCAAACTGACCGGCACCATCGCCAGCCGCAACATCGTGCGCAAGGAGCGCCGCAAAGAGCTCGCCTTCGAGCAGAAGTCCAAGTGGGACATCCGCCGCTGGAGGGTTATAGACGAGCGTAACCGCGACGGCTTCTGGGGCGAGGAGAAGGACCACCGCCCCTGGAGCGACGGCAGCCGCTTCGCCTTCAAGGGCCTCTATCCTTTCTACTCTACCCAGGCGGGCAAGTGGTTCTTCGACATCTGCTACGAAAACCGCAAAACCTTCTCTTATTCTACTGTAGATTACTACTTTGCAATCCCCGGCGGGGAGGTTAACAAGAGCGAATATATAGACCAGCAGCCTAACAGATAATGCCATGAAGAAGATTGTTTACATATTGACGGCCGCCTTGTTTTTTACGGGCCTTATGTGCTTTTCGGGCTGCAGTGTGTTTGCCATAGACAATTACGAGCAGCCGGAGGAGACCATCCGCGGCAACATCGTGGATGCCTACACCGGCGAGATGATTCAGACGGAACAGAACTCCCGCGGCGTCCGCGTGCGCCTCACCGAGCTCAGCTGGGGCGAGAATGTGACCCACAACCCCGATTTCTACGCCCGCGACAACGGCTTTTACCAGAACACCAAAGTATTCAAAGGCGATTATAACGTCCGCATCGACGGTCCGTTCGTGCCCATCGTGCGCGAGACTCCCGACGGCGATACCCTCTTCAATGGTACTGTGGACTGCCGCATAGAGGGCATCACCCAGGTACACTTCCGCGTGCAGCCGTTCCTCAAGGTGGAGATAGTGGGGGATCCGGTGGTATCGGGTGGCAAGATCACTGCGCAGGTGCGTGTGACCCGCGCCACCCCCGAGCAGGACTTCCGCGAGGCGATAGAACCCATGGGAGGCTATTCAGATGCCTTTATGAACGTAACCGACGTCCGCTTGTATGTGGGCTATTCGTCTACCTGCAACGGCGACAACAAGTACGATGCCTGGAGCAATGTTCTGGAATATGAAGGAAGCGCCTTCGAGCCGTATTTGGGCGAGGTTATCACCATCAGCTCCCGCGGCACCGTGAAGCCCAACCGCAAAGTCTTCATACGCGCCGCCGCCCGCATCAACTACGCCACCGCCGGCGAACGCCGCTACAACTTCTCGGAAGTCCGCGAAGTGAACATACCGTAATACTGGGGCTTCGCCCCAACCCCCTCGTTCGCTGCATAGCTCCACCGGAGCTATGCTACTTCGCTCACGAGCTCCGCGCTGGCTATTCTGCAGGCCTACCCGCACGCGCTTCGCTATCGCCTGATGGCGATTACTACTCGCTTTTATATCCACGGCTTCTTTATCACCTGGTGTGCCTAATGGCGGAAAACCGACGCCATCGGGTACAAAATCGGCCCAAATCGTACCCAATGGAAGCGTTTTGACCCCATTGGGTACACAGTGTCCTTTCATCTCCAAGATTGTCCGATGTCCCAATGTATGGCGTACTTGGCAGAAGCCTACGCTGGAAGGTGGTGCCTCGCTGTCACTCCAGACGCCTGCTTTCCGCTCCAAAAACGCCTATGCTCGGGGACTCGCGCTTCGCGCTCAAACATCCCTCGCATAGCCGGCATTTTTGTTCGCTGCAGGCTGCGGCTGTTCGTCGCCCCAGCTTCGCTGTTGCTCCTCAATGGCCGCACCGGCGTCTTCCGCTAGCGCCGCTCGTCACCCACCTTCCAGCTCCGGACAGTTCTGCCCTACCGAAGGAGATAACCCAGCCGGATCAGATCTTCACAATCTTTGATGGGGAAGGTGTAACCGTCGCTGAGCAGGAACATATCGTCGGTAGATTCCATCACCGATTCGTACAGATGGTCGGAGATGATTATGCCTTTGGTGGCCTTCTGTTCGTCGATAAGACGCTGCATCTTCTCTACATATTTTGGGGCGATGTTGGAGAAGGGTTCGTCCAGGATGCAGAATTCCGCCTTGGTCTTGAGAATCAGGTATGTCTCGGCGATGCGGATGGCGCCGCCGGAGAGCTCGAATAACGGCCGATTCCGGTAAGAATAGAATTTGGTATCGAAGGCTATCAATCCTTCATAATCGACGCCGTAAAGGTCGAACGCTTCGCCGAAAGTCATGCTCGAGGGAATGAACACCTGCTGCGGCAGATACTTGATGCGGTTGCCGATGTGGTGATAATCAGTCTCGCGCTCTTCGTTGAACCGGATAAATATGTTCTGCGGCTTGATTCCGCCCATGATGCATTTGAAGAGGCACGACTTCCCGGTGCCGTTGCGCCCCAGCACCCCCGTCACCCGGCCCGTCCGGGCGGTGATGTATGCGCCGTTCAAGACCTGCTTGGCCCCGAAACTCAGTGTGACGCTATCGACCAGAAGTGTGTTTTCAGATTGCATTGCCGATAGCGCAGGCGATTATCATAAGAATAACGAAGGCTGCCAGATCCACCGCATAGGGGATAATGTGGTACTCGTTCCGGCTGATGCCGAGATTGAGATAAAAGTACATATCCTGCTGCTTGGACAAGGAGTTGTTCAGCAAAAAGATGAGCGGGATACTGATCAGTTTGATTATAATGCAGATAGGCAGGAGTCCTGTATTGGCGATAACGCATCCGGCTGCAGACAGAGTCAGAATGGCCGACACCAGATACACCGATCCGCCAAACTTCTTAGACAATCTGATTTTCCCCAAAAAAGTCATCTGAAAACTGTTCAACAGTGCTCTCAATGGAACAAAAATCCCGCCATTGGGAGCAAAAACGGCCCAAAACGCGCCCAATGGAAGCTTTTTGACCCCATTGGGTGCAGTGGGGCACGGTAAACAGGCACTTTACTCTTTCGTCAGCACATTCTCGATAAACGCATCCAGAGCTTGACCGTGCATGTCTTTGGCGAGGATGGTGCCGTCGGGGCCGAAGAGGATTGTGTACGGGATGCCGGTGATGCCGTATAGCTTCATTATAAGCGAAAAATCGACATTGAGTATCAGCGTCCATTCAACACCCAGTTCTTCGGCAGCTTTGAGCGATGCTTCGGGCCTGTCACTGACGGTTATTCCAAGAATATCGAATCGGTCGCCCCGGTATTTCTTGTAAATACCCTGAAGCGCGGGGATACTTGCCCTGCAGGGGCCGCACCACGAAGCCCAGAAATCAGCCAGGATATACTTGCCGTGGCCGACATATTCGGAGAGCCGTACAGTTGAAGTCTCGGGGTGCTCCGGATCCTGGACTACTTCAAAGTCAATGAACTTGTTGCCCACTGCGGTTGCCGCATGCCTTTCTATTGCGCTTATCGTACGCGAGGCCGTTGAATTTTTCTGAATCCTGTCGGAAAGCATACCGGCTGCCCTGCGCAGCATATCGAAATCCTTGCAAAAATCATTCAGGTCGGATAATGCCTCAGCCCCCACGGCATTGTCGTGATTGGCCTTTATTGTTTTCATTATCATATCAGTCGAGCGCTGTATGTATTCCTCCTGAAGTGCCAAGGTCTCCTGACGCACATCTTCCCCGGCCTCGTGGCGGGGCTTGAGGGGTGCAGCCTTCTCATCCATTTCATCGATAATTGCTTCTCCCGCCTTAATATAGTCCGTATATCTGGAGTGTACGCCCTTCTTGGATGAAGATGTAATCAGAGGGGTTCCCAGGTCAGCAGTCAGCGAAGTGCCGTCGGCGACGAAAGGAATTGAGCGCATGCTTCCGCGGATGCTGGAAAGTTCCGATATACAGGTCGGTATTTCCGCTTCGAACCGTCCGTCCACAACAGGAACGAACACGGCCCGTTGCGCCACGCTGTCGAGCTTTATCTCCACCCAAGTCATAATTTCTACATTCTTTATCGAATCACCCTCCGGCACTGTTCCGGATATCCTGGTGACAGCACTTGGCTTTGGTTTGCACGCCGCCAGCAGGGCCACCATCATGAAACAGAATAATATTTTCTTCATATTCACTCTGAGTTAGTAAAACAATATGCCATCTTGGGCCATCTGGGCGCGGCGGTTCTGGACGGCGTTCATCTTGCCGAAGTTCCACTTGATGCCGAACATCACGTAGCGGCCCAGGATCAGCCGGTAGCTGTCCTGCATATAGTCGGAGGCATCGATGTGGCTCAGGTTGCGCATCTGGCCCAGGATGTCGTGTGCAGAAATGCTCAGGGTAAAGGTGCCGATGTCCTTGGCGATGGACTGGTCCCAGTGCCATTCAGGGCGGCCGTACCCCTCGGCATAGCCGGTGAAGAAGTTGTAGTTAAGCTCGGTCCATATGCGGAACTTGTGAGGGGTGGTGTAGCTGCCCGACATACCGATGCGGTTCTGTGTGGTGATGACGTCCTTGCTGCCAGGAGTGGAGAAATGGGCATAGTTGAAGCCGTTGGTAAAGCCCACCGTCATAGACCAAGGGTCTTTGTTGTACTTTATATGGATGCGTTCGTTGGTGTAATAGTTGTCGGTGTTGTTCTCTTCGAAGCCGCTTAAGCCGCTGTAGAACCTGTTCCCCGTTTTATCGCCCCAGAACTGCTCCATAAATGCCGAATAGTCGGTGCGTTCAGCTTCAAGCGGCTCTGTCGGCCGGGAGGCCCTGTAGCCCAGCGAATTGCTGTAGCCGCCGCGAAGGTTCAGCTCCATAGTTAGGGTCCGCTCTTTGTTTATGGGAGAGTTGTACCCGGCATTGAAACTAACAGAGCTTCGCGGCCGCTCGGCATTGACGGGCACATAATACTGCACACCGTGTGTGTCGTACCAGAAGGCGGTAATTACCGGATGCAGCGTCATGCTGTACGACAAGGAAGCATTCATCGAAGAGAATTTCTTTGGAAAGCCCTTGCGCAGCGAGAGAGAAGAATATAGAGAGGTGAACGGCCGCAGGTAAATGTTGCCGGCGCTTATCTGGGTCGGATTGGACACATTGAGCGTGGGCATCATCTGATAGCCTGACGGCTGGCCCTGACTGCCGGAGACATAAAAGTAGATATTTGTAGATTCTTTAAAGTAGCTGATGTTGACTCTTGGTATGACGCTCCATATCCACTCTTCTCCGGTCAGGGCCTCTATTCCCTGGGAACGGGAGAACAGGCGGTTCTGGATACCCTCGGCAGACGCTCCGATGCCAAACTGCCAGCCGTTGCTGATATACGACCCGGTGGCGCCATAGCTCTGCCTGAGGTACCGGCCATCGGACAGTGTCGAATAATAATCGTTGGCGCTGCCGTCGGCATTGAAGGCGTCGCGAAGCGAGTAATCCCAGCTGCCGGAAAAAGAGGCTTGGGTCTGCAGCCTGAACTTTTTCCCGAAAGGTTCAGTATAGGAGAGAAACGCTCCAACCCTATTTGCTTTTCTGAAGCGATTGTAGTGCAGGTCAATGATTTGCGGTGTCGCGCCGGTGATGGTGTTGGAATACTCCTGGCTGGTCCCGTTTTCTTTGTCAAAAGAAAGATGGATGTTTCCGGTAATTGAGCGCATCGGATTTCCGCCGATTCCCGAATACCCGCCGCTGGCGTATGTGCCGAAACTCTTGCTTATGCCGTCGTCGCCGGATGTTCGTGCGCTGCTGTTGAGCATCATTGTCTCGCGCGTAGTCCGTGTGTCAGCCTCCGCGCTGTAATGAGATTCTGAACGGTTGAAATTTGCTTCGACGGTATACTTGAAGTTGCCCTTCTCTTTCCTGGCAGATGCACTTGCTCCAATGGAATTGCCCTGCCGGAAACCTTTGTCGGTGGATTCGGAGAGCATATCGCCCGCCTCCTGGAAGGTGGTGCGAAGAGTCTTGGACGCCGATTTGTTACTGGAATAATTATAAGTAGTAGATGCAGCCAGCTCGACATCTTTTACTCGGGTTGTCACGCCGTTCACGCCAAGCTGGGCGGATGTGGTCAGCCCGCCGCCACCTAAAGTGAATGTCTGCCCGTCTTCGGTGACGAAGGTCTGTCCGCCGTCGGAAATGTTTGACGCGTTGCCTATCAGCGTGAGCTGATCTTTCGGATTGTAGGTAGAAACCATCGACTTGACGCTGTACAGCAGGCCGCGGTCATCGCGCAACTCGTTGTCAGAAAAGTCCAGCGTCGTGCCGCCTTTGGCCGCGACATTGCCGAACCATCCATCCTCATATTCCTTCTTGAGCGCCACGTCCACCTCCTTGGTCCGTTTGCCGTCGGCAATGCCGGTGACGCGCTCCTCGTCCGACTTCTTGTCAATCACGCGTATCTTGTCCACTAATGATGCCGGCAGGTTGTTCAGCGCCATAGACTGGTCTTCGAAGAAGAAGGTCTTGCCATTCACGGTGATGCGGCTCACCTCCTCTCCGTTGACGCGCACCTTACCGTTGTCGGATATGTCTATGCCGGGCATCCGGGTCAGCAGGTCCTTGAGCACGGCGTTCTTGTCCTGCAGAAACGCCGCCGCGTGATATTCTATCGTGTCCTGCTTTATCACGATGGGGTTGCCGATGTCGCTTATCATCGCCGCCCGGATGAACGCGTCGTCCACCTGCATCTGCACTATGCCCATATCCTCAAGTCCGCGGCGGAAATAAATCTCCTTGGAGTAAGGTTTGAAGCCCATCATCTCCACGTGGAACTTATACTCTCCGAAAGGCACCTCGCGCAGCGTGGCGGCGCCCAGCGTGTCGGTGAGGGCGAAATGGGTGATTGTGGTGTCCTTCTTTTCGGTGAGATAGACCGATGCGTACGGCAGCGGATCCTTGCTCAGCGAATCAATCACCGACACCTTCACTATAGACATCTGCCCGCCTGCGATGCCGCCGTGAAACACATACACCTGCGCCTTGGCCGATATCGCCGCCGCAGTCAGAAATACTAAGAACAATAATAATTTCCTCATATTCACAAAGTTATTATTATCGGCCAAATTTTTTACTGTTTTATAGCTGTTAGCACCGTTATTTTTTCTGAACCTTGATACCGATAACGTAGTAATGCGGGATATGCTGGAGTATGTCAGATGTCATGCCTGAGAGGACTTTCTCCCCACAGAAGCGAACGACATTGTATCGTTCGTCATACCAGGAAGACCCGACCAATACCAGCGGAACATATTCATCGGGACCGATTGAGTCTGTCTTAAAAGGCCGTACATGATACCAATAATCCTGGCGGTTCCAGCCGGGAGCTTCCAGCAACTTTAATGTAAGTTTACGCTCTGTACTCCCCATCCCCTCCAGGGACAGCTTCATTCTCTTCAGTGAATCAACTGCCGGGAAAAAACCGATGGATATCTTCTTCCCTAATTTGTAGATTCCATTTTGCTCGTCATAAGCCGTCCCTTCCGAGATAATCCTTTTCTGGCTTTCTTCCGGGAAGTCAGAAATCATCTTTCGGCTCGGCAGGATCATGCAAGGAGTGTCTGATATCATTTTCCCATCGACAAATTCCTGAATAATAAACTGAATGGAATAAGTGTCATCCTTCAGGGAAGAAATATCAAAGTTGAACACTTCGTAACCGGCAGCATTCAGCAGTGCGATATAGTCAGACATCTCCGGCTCCATACTTTTGATATCCTGCGCCTTTGCCGGACCCGCCGCGACAAATATTGCGAAGGCGGCAAGGATTATCGGTATTATTGAACTTTTCATATATCGCATTACTTATCTAGACTCTTCTTGACATACTCCTCAATCTCCTCCACTGTGGGATTGACAGCAACCACGATGCCGTCACGGCCAATCAGGAAGATGCCGCCACCTCCGTTTCCTACGCCATACTTGGACCATACCCAATGGTCAGGCTCCATCGCCAGCAGGTTGACCCAGGGGTAGCCGTCCTTCTCCAGCGCAGCCCTCCAGGCAAGGTCATCTTTAAGCTCGCGGGCAACCCCAACTATGGTGAAGCCCCTGTCTTTGTACTTATCGTACAACGGTATCAAAGCCTTTGAGTGCCTGCGACAGCCACCGCACCACGACGCCCACAAGTCCAATACGGCAATCTTTCCGTCAATCAGCTCCGACAATGAATGGCTTACGCCATCTGCATCCGGCAAAGTGAAATCCACATAATGGCTTTGACCCGCAAGCATCGTTGCATTTTCCTGAAGCTGGGCAATCTTATCGTGGAAAGGATGACCGGGGAATCTGTCGGCAAAATCTGTCTCATAAATATCGAACAATTCGGACAGCGTCTTATAGTTATACTCATCCTCGGGGGACCGTGCGTAATCATATAATACCAGACATTCTCTGGCCAACATACAGAATGATACCAACGAACGATGAGACTGGATATAGTTTATTATGTAATCGTGATAATCATGTCCTAGCCGGGTCATTCCGTCCTTCACGTCCTTGTATGCCTGCGAATAGGCCAAACCTTTCTGCTCCAACTCCCCCAAAGCCTCATAACAAGCCCGCCGCTCATCGTCTGATGTATCAGGATTGTTGGCTTTTAAGTATAGCTCATTAGCTTCGGGAGTCAGGCTCAATGACGGGTTTTGTTCCAGTGCGGACATTACCGCATCAAGCGAGTCCTGTCTGGGGCCGATCTCCATCTCCATATTACGGTAAAACTTCCGGTATTCCTTATTGTTTCTGCCAGAATAAGAAGCGAGTTCCGGTGGAGCCAGGCCATATATTGAAAAAACGATATTCTTTTCCGGAAAGAAAGTGCAGTCGCAGCCTTGACCTTCTGCCAAATTCCATATTTGCGCCAGATAAGGTACAGATGTGTTTGCCTCGAATGAACCGGAAAAAGACCCGTCTGGTTGAATCTCAACTTTGGCGAGCGGCTGGCGCGGATCGCCGTCAATAGGGATTATCACAAATAGATCCGAAAATCCCACTGCGGTGCCGGAAATATTGCACACAATGGTTTTGCCCGGACGCTCGCACGCAGACAACATCAATATGACAAAGAAGAAAAAAGTTTTACATCTATTCATATCATTTATATTTTTTTGTGTCTACTGTGCTCCCAATGGCGCAAAAATCCCGCCATTGGGAGCATTTTGGGCCCTTTTTGCTCCCAATGGAAGCTTTTTACCGCCATTGGGAGCAGTGTCCCCGAAGCCACATCATGGTTTAGCTCGTTCGAGGGCATCCAGGAAGTCTGGGGAACCGCTGAGGCGGGGCAGGAGAGTGCCGCTCACTATGCGGCCGTCGGGAGTTACAAGTTCGCTGTGAGGTATGCCGTTGAATTTAAACAGAGTACTTAGCATAATGTATTGCGCCTCAGGAATGCGGTAAACAACCTCCCCGGCCAGGTTGGCGGCGACATATTCGTTGTATGGCTGCTGCGGGGAAATCCCTTCCCCGGTGATGAAAATCAGCTGAAGATTGTCCATCGCGGCAATCTTTTTCCGGTTGGCGGCAGAGGCCTCGATGCCGGTGCGGCAGGGTCCGCATGAGGTCGCCCAGAAATCCACAAAAACCCACTTGCCGCGGAAAGGAGCCACCAGCGAATTGAAAATATCGGTCGCTTCCCCTTCCGGCAAGGCATATGTGCCGGGCTGATTCCCGGTCAATTCTTCTATCGCTGCCTGTAACCGTTCTTTCTAATAAGGAGAAGCGGTCGCATCGACACATTCATCCCAATATTGCCTTGTTTCGATTGTTTTAGATTCGGTTTGGCCATCCGGATTCTTGACCAGCAATGTCGTTGTCGGTAATTTGGCGTCAATAGTCATCTTCATCCTGCTTTGCAGGACCGCCTGGAGGAAGATAGAAGGATTGCCTATGTGGAACAAAGCGGAGTCTGTTTTCACTTTATCGGCTGCACTAAACTGATAAATCAATTTAGAAAACTCATAATGGTTCACAAACAGGCTCGCTTCGTTGTTAAGGCAGTATGCAGTCCAGTCCGACGGGTCGAGCCGTGCTGTGGAAATGTATATCGACGGGTCCTTCATATCCTCCTCACGCTGGCGGGCGATGGAATCAGGTTCGCTGCCGGGCCTCTGACGAGGGATGTGATATGTAAATTCAAGCTCGTCACAAGCGGCAAGGATACGTAGATACTGCTTGAGGAAATGGGCCTCTTGTGCAGAAAACCCCTGGCGGGCAGATATATAATCTGCCAGAGACAGCATACGGCCGTAGTGCTCCGACACAAGTGCACAATAATCTGCAAAGCTGATGGTCTGCCACTGCTCTTTGGAGATGGCCTCCCTCATGGGAAATACCAGTCTCGGCATCGCATTGGACATCCACTGCGCCAGACGACCGCACTGAGTGCTGTCGGCAAAATGAATCAATCCTTTGGCATCGATGAGCATCTGAGTCTCCCCATCCGGTTCCAGATAGAAATAATATGACTTGTGATTGTCATCCAACACATAAGATATTATGGGGAACTCCAGCGGGATTTCCATAGAGAAAGCCCCGTCCGGGGCAATTGTGCAATAGACTTTGTCACTCTCCTGGAATACGCTGTAGCCGGAAAACTGAAGCAGCGACGGACGGCGGTCACCCTCGAAACGCCCCTTGAGAGTACCCACGCCTTTACGGAAAAACGCCGATTCGTCCCTGATCGCAGCTTCCTCATCTTTGATGGTCTTTACCTTGAGCGGTCTGCGGCTATCGTGGATACCATAGATAATCCAGCCCTGCGGCTCGATAAAATCCAAGGCCTTAGTGCTACCCCGTACCGGCTCAAAGACCAGGTCAAAATCAGCAACACCACCCTCAGGGTACGGCGTCCATTCCCCGGGGGTGATACCGTCAGAACCGATGAAAGCGTACTCCCTGCCGCCGTCGGCAACAATATACGAGTCGCCGCGAATGCTGAAATTGTCGCCCTGCTGGCCAGTAACAGACATATGCAGCACAGTTCGCTCCGCCTCGAAATCCACCCCGCTCACCGCGATACTGCCATCATAATACAACGTTTCCACAGAGTCCCACTGCCGCTGCCCGCAACCGGACAGAACGGGAATCACAATGGCGAAGAGGTAAAGAATATTGTTAATGTGGCTATTCATATTATAATCAATTCATTCAAAAACTGTACCCATCAGCTAGGCTGCGGGCCTGCTGGGAGCGATGCAAGGAGCTAAAACGGTTTATCGTGACCTGAATGTTATCGGGATAACAAGGCGTTGCCGGACGGGATGGCCATTGGTGGTGGCGGGCTCCCATTTAGGGGATTTCTCCACCAGCGATACGACGTGGCTGTCCAGTTCGTCGCAGATGCCGTCCACGATCTTTACATCCTCTACGTTGCCGTCTTCACCAATGGTAAAAGCGACTTTCATATATCCCTCGTGCTTGCAATCTTTGGGGCGCTGCAACCGGGCATACAGCCATTTTGCGAAACCGTTCATGTCTTCGCCCTGGAAAGTGGGCATAGTGTCTGGATTCAACAGGAAGAACTCAACGGGACCGTCGTCATTCTTCTTTTCGGTTTTATCTTTCACTTCGCCTTTCACTTCCTCGACTTCGACACTTCCGGTGATATGTGCCCTGAGCTTTCTTGTAGTGTCGGTCTTATTCTCCCCCGGCTCCTTTTCGCTGACCACGTAAATCGGGTCGAGTTCGTTCTTTGGTCTAAGGGTGACGACAATAACACCGCCCTTAGCCCTCTCTCCGTATTTCTCCGTGGTGCTTTCCAAATCGCCTTTATAAACAGTCATGGCTTCGATCCGGTTCTTGTCAATTTGTCGAAGCTCTTCCTCTGTGATTTCTTTTTCTTCTCCTCTTGCCGTCCGCAAGATATAAATTGGTTGGACGCCGTCCGCCTTTCTTATTCGGATAGTGGTAGTGTCTTTTCCGTCTTTTTCATTAACTTTGTCGGTGCTGTCGTAGACAGTCTGTGCGTTCAGGCTCAGCGCCAGGAACACGAGCGGGAGCACATACAGCACCCGCAGTCCCCTCGAAAGGGGAGATTTGGATTTTGACATCATAGTGATTCGATTTTTAAGGATACTGTGATTAAAGCTGTTGGCAACCGAGTAGCCGCTCTTGCCGACAGCTTTTCTTATTAATAGATATTGATAATCCTTGATTGGGGTGCCGGCGCGGAGCACGGCGTCGTCAGCCTCATATTCGTGCAGTTCCTGCAGGTCGCTCCGGAGCATCCATACCGCCGGATTGAACCACTGCAGGGCGGAAAGGACGTCCACCAGCAGCAACTCCGCCGAATGGCCGTAGGCGATGTGCGCCTTTTCATGGGCGAGAATAGAAGTATGGTCGCCCTCCCAGTCCTTGCGAGAAAGGACTATGTACCGCATCCAGCTGAAAGGGTCGATATCCCTGTCGGTCACCACCACTTTGTATCCATCTTCCTGCTGTACCAATGTGCCCTGCCGGACTATCCTGGCGATGGACAGGATGGAAATCACTACGCGCAGCAGCACGAAAGCGGCTCCCGCCCAGAAAAGGGCATAGAGCGCGGTGGGCCACCAGGGGGCGGCTTTCTCCGCCACGGGGGCCGCTTCCGGCGCTGTCCCGGCAGCCGTTGCCAGTATCTGGCCCGATTCCGGCGCCGGCCTGTGGATGGTGATTATACACAGTGGAAGCGCAAAAGAAAGCACCACGGTTCCCACCAGTACCGCACGGTTTAAACGGTGAAAAGTCTCCTTCTTCAGCAGGAAACGATAAAACAGGTAGAAGACCAGCAGCCCTACGGCCACCTTGGCCTCATAAACAAGATAATCCATCATTTCCCTTCCCCCTTCTCAACCAATCCGATGAGCTCTTTGAGCTGCTCCACGGTAATCTTCTCTTCCTTTACCAGGGCCGAAACGGCGCTCAGGTAAGAATTGTCAAAATACTTGTCGATGAGCCCGATCAGCGAGCGCTGATTATACTCTTCGCGAGTGACCTTGGCAAAATATTGATAAGTAGGGCCGTACGCCTTATGGTCGATAAAACCCTCTTCCTGCAGCGTGCGCACCTGGGTGGACAGGGTGGAGAAGTGCGGTCTGGGCTCCGGGTACAACTCCCTGAGCTCCCTGACGAATAACGGACCCTTCTCCCAGAAGTGATCCATTATAACCTCTTCTTTTTTGGTAAGTCTTTTCATGCGAGTTAAATTTTTTACAAATGTAGCTAAAAAATTTAACTACGCAACTAATTCCTTTTAATTATATCCTGGGCTTGCGTACGATGCGGATAATTAGCGACACCAGATATACGAATAGCCCGTAGATGAGAGTAACCATATGGCATTTCACGCCACCCCATACTAATACAGGGCTGATATCACCGTTTGTTTGAATCAGGGCATCCGATGCGTTGTACCAGCCTAGAGCAATACTTATAAGGCATACGACAAGCGTAGCGATGCCGATTTCTTTCACCCAGGCGGGTGCTTTCCAGGCGGCAAACAGCAGGCATACCAGAAGGACGGTGATCAGGGACATCGTGAGAACGCCTCCTTGAACAAAGAGGCCAGGAAGGGAAGTAAGTGTAATCATAATAACAACTATTTGATAGTTAACAAAGGTACGATTTACCGAAAAGAATCCCTACTGTCAAAACCCATCGTTAGGTAGTTAAATCCCACCAAAGGCAATCAGAGAATGGGTTTTAATACAAAATGACCTATCTTTACTTTTGCGATGAAGAATAAGCTCATAACTATTGGATTCTGGATAGCTGCCGTCGTGTTGATTGCAGTTCTGATTATGAGCATGGGCTTCTCTTTTCCCGAAGCTCTTCTTATTGGCGTTCTATTCCTTCCGGGAGTTCTGGCAGCACGCTATTTCTTGTCCAAGATATCCTTCAAATCACGCAAAGCCGGGCTGCTGGATGCCCTGTTTCTAATACTTGCCATTATGGTGGCCGAGACTGCATTGGTTGTACTTGCCAATATCTCTATTATCCAGATGCGTGATATTTTTCTCCTGACATATGAAGGGTATCCCAAGATGCTATTCAATCCAGTGTTCATCGGGATGACTCTAACCTTATTCATAGTTGGCGACACAGCTCTCTCCAGATATCTTGGCAAACGGTTCCCGTCAAAACAGACTCCGTTACATTTCGTCTCCGACCGCAGGACGATATCTCTCCTCAAAGACGAAATCCTATATATTGAGTCCAATGATACAGAAGTAACTGTCTATGCGACACAAGGCCGCAGTTTTCGCAACAAAACAGGTATCGGACAGTGGGAAGATATTCTTGGTGATGAATTCCTTCGGATTCACAGGTCATATCTGGTCAATACAGCTCACGCTACCCTCATAGCCACCGATACCGTCACCGTTGCCGACGCCCGCCTTCCCGTCTCCCGCAAATACAAAGAATGGGTGTGCGCGGTGTTGCAAACAGAATCGAGGGCCTGTTGACAAATCGTCCGGGATATGGCGTGCTCCCAATGGCAGAAATTTGACGCCATTGGGAGCAAAAACGCCCCAAAATGCTCCTAATGGGGTCGGAAAACTTCCATTGGGAGCGGGGCAAGTAAAAATGGGTGCAAAAAGTTTTGGAATCCCAGCCTTCCCCATGCTATATTTGTACTTACAGAGCACTGTGGCTTTGACAAATGAGTATGCAGCAGGAGAAAAAGATTTGGCTTGTCACCACGGAACACCTGGAAGATGGGTTGTGGTTTCCGGAAGAGGCGGATTTCAAGACAGGAATGAACTATGTGGCGGCCCTCGCCGCTGAAGGCTCGGTTTTCGTACTGGCTTTTATACTGATGTCGAATCATGTACACTTCGTTTTGTATGGAGTGCGAAATGATATTTTGTGGTTTATAAACGAGTTCAAGCGACGCCACTCAAAGTACTTGCAAACGAAGTACGGTGCCGGGAAGTCGCTCAAGAACAACGCTGTAGATATTCGCGATATACCAGATGAAGGCGAGGCTGTCGAAAGGGCCGTGGCGTACGTCCAGATGAATTGCGTCGCCGCCAATATCTGCTCGCACCCGACCCAATATCCGTGGGGCAGCGGTAACGTTTTCTTCAACGTCGCCTCGCCAAAGGGTATCCGTCTTGATTCGATGTCCGAGAGAGCCCGGTACAGGTTGCTGCACAGCAAGGCCGCCCTGCCGGGGAATTGGCTGGTGGGAGAAGATGGATACATCCTCCCGTCATCCTATATCAAAAAGGCCTTTGTCGAAAGTAAATACAAGAGTCCTAAACGGATGGATTTCTTTCTAAGAACCTCCTCCAAAGCCCGAGTGCGGGTTGAATCCGGCGAGGAATCACTACCGGCGTTCAAGGATCAGGTGGTAGCATACGCCGTCCCGGATCTTTGCCGGACACTGTTCCAGAAGGGCTCATTCGGCGAATTGTCCGACTCTCAGAAGTGCGAGATCCTCCTCCAGCTCCGGTATAGATTTTCAAGCAACATTCATCAGCTTGCCCGGGTGACAGGTCTCAGTTACGATGAGGCCGCGAGGTTGATGGACTCGCGTTTCGACTGAACCTCGTCCGGTTACATGCTACGGCCTGTAGATAATATGCTTCGGCAGAGGAGGGTTTACAGAAATGGGGCGATCGACCTTGCCATATGATCCAAAGTTAGATGCTCCTGGTGTACCTAATGGCGGAAAAACGGCGCCATTAGGTACAAAAACGGCCGTTTTCGTACCCAATGGAAGCTTTTTAACCCCATTGGGTACGGAAGCGGCTTAAAACATTCCCTGTGGAAGCTTTTGAACCCCACGGGGAACGCCAGTTGATAAATGTGATAGGGTGCGGTGGGAGTTGAGGTGGCGGCGGCTGGGGGATTGCGCGAATAATCAGAGGTTTACGGATTGACTTGAGAAAAAGAGTGGGGTTTTCGTTGGAATAATCGTAAAAAATAGTTATAATTGTAAAAATTAACGAGGGGTTGGTCAATCGGTTGACTAAATCGGTTGACCGGCTCCGGAAGGGTTGAAGAACAAAAAACAGTATATATGGAACGTAAAGGTATCATCGCAGTCGGCAACTGGATCGTGGATTCAGTCAAATTCATCACCGTTTATCCACAGAAGGGCAACCTCACAAACATCGTAGGGCAGGACCAGGGTCTGGGAGGCTGTGCGCACAATGTGATTGCCGACCTGGCGAGCCTTAAGAGCGGGCTGCCGCTGTACGCAGGCGGCTGCATAGGCAACGATGAGCTGGGTCGCATGTGCCTGGACGAGTGTGCCGCACTCGGGATTGATACCACCAACATGAAGGTGATGCCGGGCGAGGCTACCTCCTATACCGACGTGATGACCGAGACCAGCGGCGGTGCGGCCCGTACCTTCTTCCATTGCCGCGGTGCCAATGCGAAGCTCTCCGTAGAGCAGGTGCTCGCGTCGCAATCTCCCGCAAAGATTTTTCATCTAGGATATTTGTTGCTTCTCGACGGGCTCGACAAAGATGATCCTGAATACGGCGTGGCAGCCGCAAGAGCATTGGACGGCCTGAGTAAACAAGGCTATCTCACCAGCGTCGATGTCGTGTCCGAAGAGAGCGACAGATATCAAAAAATAGTGCTTCCCTGCCTTAAGTACACCGACTACCTCATTGTCAACGAGGTTGAGGCGGAAAACAGCCTCGGCGTCAAACTTCGCAAGGCCGACGGCAGCATCAAGATGTCCGAAGTAGAAGATGCGGCCCGCGCGCTGCTGGATAAGGGCGTGCGCAAGATGGTGGTAATCCACTTCCCCGAGGGCGGCGTGGTGGCTACCAAGGAGGGCCGCTGCTGCAGCGCCCCCAGCTTCAGCCCAGCCAAAGAGGACATCGTGTCTACCGTCGGTGCCGGTGATGCCTTCTGCGCCGGTGCCCTGTATGCCATCCACGAGGGTTACGACCTCGAGGACCTGCTCGACTTTGCAAGCGCGTGCGCCCGTTTCAACCTGTTCAGCAGCACATCCACCGGCGGCGCCCCGACCATCGACAAGGTAAAAGAGTTTATCGCATCCCGCAAATGACAAATAACACGACATACTATGAAACGTTCACAGATTAACGCGATTATCCGCGAAAACAAAGAGCTCTGCCGCAAGGGCCATTTCTTTCTCCCCGCATGGGCCGACTGGACACCTGCCGACTGGGCAAAAAAGGGCGCAGAGTGCGCAGAAATCAAGAACAACTGCATGGGTTGGGACATCACCGACTTTGGTAGCGGTGACTTTGAGAAGATAGGCCTCAGCCTGATTACCCTGCGTAACGGCAACCCCGAGAAAGACCGCAAGCCCTATTGCGAGAAAATCATGATGGTACGTCCGGGCCAGGTGACTCCGACCCACTTCCACTGGAACAAGATGGAGGATATCATCTTCCGCGAGGGTGACGGCGAGTTCTGCATGAAACTCTGGAATGCCGACCCCAAGACCGAAGCTCTGATTCCCGACGGCGTGGTCAAGCTCAAAGTCGACGGCGTGGTGACCGAGTTCGAGGCTGGCAAGACCTACAAGATCAAGAAGGGCCAGAGCGTATGCTACACCCCGTACATTTACCACACATTCTGGGCCGAGGGCGCTACCTGCCTGATTGGCGAGGTCTCCATGGTGAACGACGATTCTGCCGACAACCGCTTCTGGGAGCCGGTGGGCCGCTTCCCCGAAATCGAGGAGGACGAACCGGCCGAGGCTCTGCTCTGCAACGAATACCCCGAACTGAAATAATCGAAGGCTATGAAATCGGCAGTAATGTATGGCGGCGGGAATATTGGCCGCGGATTCGTAGGGGCGCTGCTTTCGCGCGCCGGATACAGGGTGACATTTGTAGATGTGGCCGCCCCGGTGGTGGACGAACTGCAAAGTCGCGGATGCTATCCGCTGCGCATAGTTTCTGCCGAAGGCAACACCGACCTTAAGATAGAGAACGTCACCGCGGTGAACGGCAACGACACCGCCGCCGTGGCGGAGGCTATCGCCGGATGCGAAATTATGGCCACCGCCGTGGGCGCCCGCATCCTCAAATTCATTGTCCCTAACATCGTGGCGGGCCTGCGCAAGCGCTGGGAGCAGGGCGGCAAACCCCTGAACATCATTATCTGCGAGAACCTGAACGACGCCAACAAGATCATCGAGGGGATGATCAAGGAGCAGCTGACTCCGGAAGAGTGCGCACGTTTCGACGAAACCGTCGGCTTGGTGGAGGCCTCCATCGGCCGCATGGTGCCGGTGCAGACCGACGAGATGAAGGATGGCGAGCCGCTGCGAGTGTGCGTGGAGAGTTACGGCTTCCTGCCGGTGGACAAGGCCGCCTTCAAGGGAGAGATTCCCGAAGTTGCGGGGATGGTTCCCTTCGAGCCGTTCGACTTCTTTGTGAAGCGCAAACTCTTTATCCACAACATGGGCCACGCCACCACCGCCTATCTGGGCGGCCTGCTCGGGATGGAATATGTATGGCAGGCGATAGACAATGCCGAGATCCGCGTCATTGCGCAGAATGCCATGATTGAGAGCGCGATAGCCCTGTCCCGTCACTACAATGTGCCGCTGGACGGCATCCTGCTGCACATCACCGACCTGCTGGGCCGCTTTGGCAACAAGGCGCTGGGCGATACCTGTGCCCGCGTAGGTGGCGACCCCGCCCGCAAGCTGGCCAATGCCGACCGCCTGATAGGCTCGTCGCTGATGGCCCTCGAGGAGGGCATCACCCCGGCATACATTGCTGTGGGTGCCGCTGCCGGCATCAAACGTTATCTGGACGAGGCCGGCCAGGCGCAGGGGGTAGAAGCCGCCGGTAAGGTGCTCGAAGAGGTCAGCGGCCTCAAGCCCGACAGCAAACTCGTAAACCTTATCATACCTTATTATAAAATGATAATCGAAGGATGCACGCTGGAGGCTCTCCGCCGTGCGGCAGGTGCGCTCAAGGCATCCTCGCTGGAAAAAGTCATCTAGATCTGCATGAAACGTTTAGGTCTCATATTGTTGCTGCTCGCAGCCGTCTCCTGTTCCAAGCCCGACTACACCTCTCTGGTGAATGTCTTTGCGGGGACCGACGGGGCGGGGCACTGCCATCCGTGTGCGGCGCTGCCGTTCGGCGCGGTGCAGGCGGGTCCCCAGACGGGCAACTACGGTTGGGACTATTGCGGTGGCTACCAGTGGCGCGACACCGTGATGATGGGCTTCTCGCAGAACCGCATCGACGGCACGGGAAGCAGCGAACTGGGCGACCTGCTGATGATGCCCTTCACGGGCGAGAGCATCCGCGACAGCTATTTCAGCCGCTTTGACAAGGCGACGGAGCAGGCGACTCCCGGCTACTATGCATGCGATTTGACAGATTTCGGTATCAAGGCCGAGATGACTTGCACGCCGCACGTGGCACTGCACCGCTACACCCCCGCTGGCGGGGAGCCGGTGAAGTTGCTGCTCGACCTCCAGAGCGCCCAGATCGGCGGCCTGGACCGCATGTATAAGCGCGTGGTCGATTGCGCCGTGGATTATTCCGATGCGATGCGCGTGACGGGCTACACCCATTCCAAGGCCTGGAACGACCGCACCATATATTATGAGATAACTTTCAACCGTCCCTACACCGTGGCCGCGGAACTGCCGCTGCGCGACAGCGCCGAGATGTATCACCGCACCGTCCTGGACTTTGGCGAGAGCACCGAACCGCTTATGGTGAAGGCCGCCATATCCATAGACGGCATCGACGGGGCGCACGGTAACATAGAGGCAGAATTGCCCGGCTGGGAATTCGACGAGGTCCGCGCCGAGGCCAAAAAGGCCTGGAACGAGCATCTCGGCCGCATAGAGATAGAGGGTAGCGAAGAGCAGCAGCGGATATTCTACACCGCGATGTATCACCTGATGCTGCACCCCAACGACATCTCCGATGTGGACAAGCCCGCTTTCTATTCTACCTTGTCGCTGTGGGATACCTTCCGTGCGGCGCATCCGCTGTTTACCATCATCGCTCCCGAAATCGTGGGCGACGTGGTCAATTCGTTCATGCGCTACTATCGCGCGCAGGGCTTCCTCCCCATCTGGACGCTGTGCGGCACAGACAATTTTGGCATGATAGGCAACCACAGCGTGCCGGTTATCGTAGATGCTTATCTCAAGGGTTTCAAAGGCTTTGACCCCGACACCCTTTACGCCGCTATCAAGCGTTCGCTCACCGAAGACCATATCAAATACGATTGGGGTGCATACGACCGCTGCGGCTATTTCCCCTACGACGTGACGCTGGTCGAGAGCGTCTCCCGTACCTTGGAGTGCGGCTTCGACGACTGGTGTGCGGCGCGGATGGCCGCCAGACTGGGCCACGCAGACGACGCGGCTTTCTTTGCCAAGCGTGCCGGCTACTGGCGCAACGTGTTCGACCCCGAAACCCACCTGATGCGCGCCCGCAACAGCGCAGGGGAGTGGGAGACCCCGTTCGACCCCTTCCGCGTGGCACACTGGAAGACGGGTGGCGCCTACACCGAGGGCAATGCATGGCAATATACCTGGCACGTGCTGCAGGATCCCGAAGGGCTGATGGAGGCGATGGGCGGCCGGGAGGCATTCGTGGCCAAACTCGACACCTTGTTTGCCCTTAACGGTGACCTTGGCGACGGCGAGAAGGTCGATGTAAGCGGCCTGGTGGGCCAGTACGCCCACGGCAACGAGCCGAGTCACCATATAATATATTTATATTCCCTGGCGGGAGAGCGCGACAAGGCTGCCGACCTCATCCGCGAGGTATGGACCAGCCAGTACAAGGACGGCCCCGAGGGGCTGTCCGGCAACGACGACTGCGGCCAGATGAGCGCGTGGTACATATTCTCTGCGATGGGATTCTATCCCGTGAACCCCGCCGGCGGAGAATACGTGATTGGTGCGCCGCAGCTCAAGAAAATGACAGTGCACCTTCCCGGCGGCAAGACGTTCACCGTGAAGGCCGATGATATTTCTGACACCAACCGGCGTGTCGCTTCCGTGAAGCTTAACGGGGAGCCGTTCGAAAGTGCGACCATCTCCCACGAAGCCATCATGGCGGGTGGCACCTTAGAATTTGCGATGTGCCGATGAAGCGGATAGTGACCATACTTGCCTCGGCCATCGTGTGCCTCACCGCTGCCGCCGGCAACGCCAAGTACGTGAACATGTTCATGGGCACGGCGGGCGACCACGGACAGGTGAGTCCCGCGGCACAGGTCCCCTTTGGCCTGGCCAGCGTATGTCCCGACTGCCTGGTAAGGGACCGTCATGCCGGATACGACTATTATGTGCCGCAGATAAGCGGTATTTCGGTCACCCGCATGAGCGGCACGGGCGGCGACGGCACGGGCGGCAACCTACGCATACTCCCGGCGATGCCCGGCACCCCGGTGTCCATTGTCAAAGGGAGCGAAAAAGCCGTCCCGGGCTTCTACAGCGCCCGTCTGGACAATGGCGTCAAGGTAGAACTCACCGCCACAAAGCATTGCGCGGCAGAGCGTTACATATTCTATAAGGATGCCGACAGGGTGCTCAGCATAGACTTCAATTCGGCCATCGACCCGCGCCGCAGCGAGTGTCAGTACTATCTGGCGGGGCAGTCCAACAGGCATCTGGCGGGTTGGGTCCAGACCTCCACGGTATGCAACTTTGGCCAGTACAAGCTCTACTTCTACATAATCACCAGCGAGCCGTTCGTGGTGGAGTCCTCCGACAGGACCTCCGCCGTGCTCCGCTTCGCCGGGGATGTCCGCAAGGTCGAGGTCCGCATAGCCCTCTCTGCCATAGACAATATCAACGCCTTGAAAATGATTCACGCCATTGACGGAGCAGGTTTTGCCGACATCAAGCGCGGTGCCGCCAAGGCTTGGGACAAGGTGCTCGGCAAGGTCGATGTCAAAGGCGGCGACGACGAGCAGCGGGCGTTGTTCTACACCAGTCTCTACCGTGTGTACCTGAGCCCGTTCAATGCCACTTTCGAGCGGATGTACCGCACCGCCGACGGCGAGCTCTATTGCGCCGACGACAACTTCTTCTACAGCGGCTGGAGCATGTGGGACACCTACCGCACCAAATTCCCGATGCTGTGCCTGCTCTCGCCCCGCGAAATGAACGATATATGTCTCTCCCTGACAAGTCTTTACTGCAGCGGGAAGCGCAATTGGGCGACCATGACGGAGCCGGTGCCCACAGTGCGTACCGAGCATAGCCAGATTACTCTGCTGGATGCATGGAACAAGGGCATCCGCAGCGTAGCCCTGCAGCGGGCACTGGGCGAAGCGTTCGCCGCAATGGAGGCCGAGGCCGAAGAGGGCCGCACCCCGGGTGCGCGCAACGGCCTCACGCGCAATGCCCCCGACCAGAAGATGGAGACCATCTACGACCTCTGGGCGATGTCCCGGATAGCCTCTGTCCTGGGACGTGACGATGCCGCAAAGCGCTACGGCGCCGAGGCCGACAGTCTGTTCGAGGCGACCTGGAAGGCAGAATTCATGAACATCACCCCCGACTTTGACAAGATGCGGGGCAACGGCATGTATCAGGGAACCCGCTGGCAGTACCGCTGGGCGATGCCCGTTTTTGCCGACAAGATGACCGATTGGGTGGGGCAGGAGACCCTCGCGGCGCAGCTCGACGAGTTCTTTGCCCGCCACCTGTTTAACCAGGGCAACGAGCCCGACATACACACCCCGTTCATGTTCCACCTGTTTGGCCATCCCGAGAAGACCGACTCGCTGGTACATGCCCTTTTGACCGACGACAGGATGGTGCACCTATACGGCGGCAATGCCGAATTCCCGCAGCCCTACGTGGGTCGTGCCTTCCGCAACACCACCGACGGCTATGCCCCCGAGATGGACGAGGACGACGGCACCATGAGCGCCTGGCTGATGTTCTGCCAGATGGGATTCTATCCCACCCGCGTCGGGACGGGCCTCTACGAGATGTTTACCCCGATATTTGACAAGATAACCCTCCATCTGGAAGGCCACGACGTGGTTTTGCAGCGCAAGTGCGCCCCCGCCTCGGTCAAGAGAATAGTGGTGGACGGCCGCCCGCTGGATGGATTTACTATATCGCACGCACGGCTCACCTGTGCGGGCAAGATAATTTTTGAATGACGCGACTATGAAAAGAAGTTTGGCAATAATCGCAATCGCCTCCCTGCTGGTCTCCGGCATGGCGCAGGCCAGACCCGCCGCGAAGGAGTTTTCTCCGGTAGACGAGGTCAATCCATTGATGGGTACCCAGTCCCACCACTCGTTCTCGCAGGGCAACACCTATCCCGCCATCGGCCGCCCCTGGGGGACCCATCTCTGGACGCCCCAGACTGCCGCAAACAGGGATACCTGGACCTATGTCTACACCGCCTACAAGATGCGCGGCATCAAGATGACCCATCAGCCCAGCCCCTGGGTGGGCGACTACGGCCAGTTCAGCCTGATGCCGGTGACTACCGGCCCCGTGACCGACGAAAACCAGCGCGAAAGCTGGTTCACCCATAAGGCGGAGGTTGCCAAGCCCTACTATTACAGCGTCTATCTGGCAGAACACGACGCAACCTTTGAATTGACCCCCACGATGCGTGCGGCGCGCGTGAGGATAACATACCCCGAGAAGGAGCAATCTTACCTTGTGGTGGACGCCTTCGAAAAGGGTCCCGCCGGCGGTTCTGAAATCAAGATCGACGGCAACCGCATATATGGTATCAGCCGCAAGATCCACAACCAGTCGCTCAACGCCGCAAATCAGTTGTGGTTCGTCATCGAGAGTGACACTCCCTTCGAGACGGCGGAGGTCGTGATTGCAGAAGAGGATCACGCCCTGGCGCTGGTGGGCTTCAAGACGGCCCGTGGCCAGCAGGTCAACCTGCGCGTGGCCGCATCGTTCATCGGCCCGGAGCAGGCAGAGCAGAACCTCAAAGAGGTTGAAAAAGATTTCGAAACCATAAAGGCTGAGGGGCGCGCCGAGTGGAACGACCTGATGGGCCGCATCAAGGTCGAGGGCGGCACCGCAGAAGAGCAGAAGACCTTCTACAGCTGCCTCTACCGCAGCCTCCTTTTCCCGCACGACCTCTCCGAAGTTACCGCCGACGGCCGCCGCGTGCACCGCAGCCCCCACGACGGCCAGATTCACGACGGCTATCTTTTCACCGACACCGGCTTCTGGGACACCTTCCGCTGCCTCTTTGGCCTGCTGGATCTCGTATGGCCCGACCAGGCCGCCAAGGTACAGGAGGGTCTTGTGAACCATTATCTTGAGAGCGGCTTCCTGCCCGAATGGTGCAGTCCCGGTCATTGCCCGACCTGCATGATTGGCAACAACAGCGCCAGCGTGGTGGCGGAGGCTTGGGTCAAAGGGCTTCGCGGCTATGACATCGAGAAACTCTGGGAAGCGCTCAAACATGGCGCACATGCCGCCATGCCGGGGACTACCGCCACCGGACGCCTCGGCTGGGAGCATTACGACAAGCTCGGCTACGTGCCGTGCGACGTGAACATCCGCGAGAGCGCGGCCCGCACCCTGGAATATGCCTACGACGACTGGGCCATCTGGCGCCTGGGCAAGGAATTGGGCAAGAGCGACGAGGAGATTGCCCCCTATGCTAAGGCGGCTCTCAACTACCGCAACCTCTATCGCGGCCAGGCCGGCATGATGAGCGGACGCAAGGCCGACGGTACCTGGCCCGAACCCTTCAATCCTTTCAAGTGGGGTGGTGATTTCACCGAAGGGAACGCCCTGCAGTATTCCTGGAGCGTATTCCACGACCCGGCAGGTCTTGCAGAGCTGATGGGCGGTTGGGACAAGTTCGCCGCATCATTGGATGCGCTGTTCGAACTCCCCCCGATTTATGACGACAGCTATTACGGCTTCACGATACACGAAATCCGCGAGATGCAGGTGATGAACCTGGGCAACTACGCCCACGGCAACCAGCCCGCGCAGCATGTTATCTATATGTATGACTGGTGCGGCCAGCCCTGGAAGGCCCAGGCACGCGTCCGCGAGGTAATGAAGAAGTTTTACAACTCCGCCGCCGACGGCTACTGCGGAGATGAGGACAACGGCCAGACATCGGCCTGGTATATATTCTCGGCACTCGGATTCTATCCGGTGTGCCCCGCCTCGGGCCAGTACGCAATAGGTTCGCCGCTGTTCAACAAGGCTGTCATAAGCCTGCCGAACGGCAAAAAGATAGAGATTAGCGCCCCCGAAAACAGTGCGGAGAACATCTATGTCGGCGCTCTCAAACTTAACGGCCGCAAGCATACGGCCAACTACCTGACTCACGACCAGCTGGCCAGGGGGGCGAAGATCCTTTTCAGGATGCAGGACGCACCCGAAACCAGCCGCGGCACAAAACCTGCCGACAGACCTTATTCTTTCAGCGAAAATCATTAACTTCACTTCATATTTAACCATGAAACTACTAAGAACAATCATCCCGATCCTGCTGTTGCTGTTTATGGCAGCGACGGGGGCGAACGCGGCTAATGTCAAAGTTAGCGGCGTCGTGATTGACAACATGGGAGTGCCCATCCCGGGCGCGGCGCTAGTGGGGCCTGGCAATGTCCACGCCATCACGGACCTCGACGGTAAGTTCTCCATGTCGGTTCCTGAAGGGGCAGAAGTCAAGGTTACGTGCCTGGGCTTCCTTACCTACACATTCAAGGCCAAGGGTAAAAGCACCATGACCATCACTCTTATGGAAGACCATGAGAGTCTCGAAGAGTCAGTGGTGGTCGGCTATGGTGTGCAAAAGAAAGCGGTGATTACCGGTTCGGTGACCAACGTCTCCAGTCGCCAGATTGCCACTACAACCGCCAATGACCTGGTTACCAAACTGCAAGGCAAGGTCTCCGGTCTTAACATCCGTAACAACACCTCCACTCCGGGTGCCTACGACCACAGCATCAACATCCGTGGTTTCGGTAGTCCGTTGTATATCATCGACGGCATCAACCGCGACGGCACCGACTTCAACAAGTTGAACTCGGAGGACATCGAGAGCATCACCCTGCTTAAGGATGCCTCCGCCGCCATCTACGGTATCAATGCCGGTAACGGTGTTATCATCGTGACCACCAAGGCCGGCAGCGAGGCGGGGGCCACAAGGTTCCAGTTCAACGCCAATATGGGTATCTCCACCCCGACCGACCGCGTGCGCATGGCCAATGCCTATGAGTACTACTGGCTGCGCAACGCCGCCAACATCAATGCCGGTGACCCCGAATTCATCTCAAGGGATGAATTGGAGGCATGGCGGATTGCCTGCGAAACGGGCACTGACTATCAGACCTTCGGCGAAGACGGCGAGATTATCCACCACCGTAATACCGACTGGTACGACGAGACCTGCAAGCAGTTCAGCGTCCGTCAGGAGTATTCCCTCTCTGCCGACGGCGGCACCAAGAACGTGAAGTACTATTTCAATGTCAACTACTCCAACGACAACGGTCTGCTGCGCAGCGGCGACATCAACTACGACAAGTGGAGCTTCCGCAGCGTTATCACCGCCAAGCTGGCCAAGGACCTCAAGCTGGTGGCTAACGTGTCGGGTTATATGGACGACCGCTGGGATCCCGCTGCCGACATGTTCAACGTGTTCCGCGGAACCATCTGTCTGCTGCCTACCGGCAGTGTGTATGCCAATCCTTTTGTGGAGCCGTACAACGCATATCCGTATTACCACAGCGTAAAGGAGGGTCAGAGCTACAATGCCGTGGCCCAGTCGTATATCGACGATTGCGGCTATCACCATTACGTTAACAATGCCATCCAGAGCGTATTCTCGCTCTCCTACACCCCCGAGTGGCTCCCCGGCCTGGAGGTGTTGGGCAAGGTGTCGTTCGACAAGCGTTTCGCGCAGACCAAGATCCTGCGCAAGAACTGGAAGATGTACACCTACAACGAGCTCACCGGCACTGTGGCAGACGAGGACTGGAATCCGAACGTACAGATCAAGAACAGCGACGATTATACCCATATCTACAACTATCAGGGTCAGATCAACTACCACACCGACCTCGGGAATCACCATATCGGCGCTTCTCTGATTGCAGAGGCCACAAAGCGTGACCGCGACTACAACAGCATCAACAAGTATTTCGACTTCTTTACCCAGGCGGAGCTCGACTATGCGGGCGACAAGGACCAGAGCACCGGCGGTAACGAGGACCACCAGCGCAAGCTCGGCTTCATCGGCCGTTTCAACTACGACTACGCCGGCAAGTACCTGCTGGAGGCGGCTGTCCGCCGCGACGGTACATACCGCTACCATCCCGATGTCCGCTGGGGTACCTTCCCGGTGTTCTCCGCCGGCTGGCGTATCTCGGAGGAGAAGTTCATGAAAGAGAACGTCAGGTGGCTCAGCAACCTCAAGTTGCGTGCATCGTGGGGTATCCTGGGAGAGGACGCCGGCAATGCATTCCAGTATATCAGCGGCTACGGCATCGGCGGCGGCGGATGGTGGGAGTATGTTCCCGGCAGCGTCAGCTACGGTGTCACCAGCCCCGCGCTGGTCAATGAGCACCTCTCCTGGCTCAAATCCTACCTGGCCGACATCGGTCTGGACATAGGCCTTTTCGAGAACAGGCTCTCCCTCACGGTGGATATCTTCCAGAAAGACAAGACCGGTCTGCTTGCAACCCGCAGCGTGGACCTGCCAAATACCTACGGCGCCAAGTTCCCTCAGGAGAACCTGAACAGCAACCGCACCAAAGGTATTGAGTTCAGCTTTGACTGGCAGGACCGCATAGGCGACTTCTTCTACTCGGTCAAGGGCAATGCCACCTATGGCCGAACCATGAATATGTATATAGAGCACGGCCCTTACACCAGTTCATGGTCGGTATACCGTAGCGCCAACGACAATCGCTGGAGCGGCCTGGGTTGGGTTTATACTTTGAAGGGCCAGTTCCAGACGGCAGAAGAGATAGAAGCGGCTCCCGTATACAGCACTGCCATCGGCAACAGATATATGCAGCCTGGCGACTGGGTTTTTGAGGATGTGAACGGCGACGGTACCATCGACGGCGATGACTTCCGGCCGATTACCTTAAGCCCGGGTGCGGCACCTATATGGAACTATGGTCTCACACTTGACGGCAGCTTCCGCGGGTTTGACTTCAGCGTACTGTTCCAGGGTGCGGCCGGCTTTACGGCACATTACGACGGCCCTTACGCAGAACCCTTCTGGCTTGGCGGCAACGTCCCCGCATATATGATGGATTCCTGGCATCACGAGGACCTGTTTGATTCCAGCAGCCCCTGGGTGCCCGGCTACTTCCCGGCCATACGAACGGGAGACAAGGCTTGCAACTACAACTCCCCCAGCAGTTTTACATACAAGGACTGCTCTTATGTCCGTCTCAAGAACGTCGAGTTGGGATACACCTTCCGCCAGAAGTTCCTCAAGATGGCACATATAGAGAAGTGCCGCATCTTTGTCAACGTTTACAACCCCATAACCTGGTGTAACAAGTTCATCAAGGCCTACGATCCCGAAAAGGTGGCGGGCCAGCAGAACCTCGGATGGAACTATCCCCTGATGATGACCTTCAACTCAGGTATCAATCTCAATTTCTAAAGGAGGCGCGCATATGAAAAAGATAAGTATTATTCTTATGACGGTTGCGGCAATAGCCTTTTCGGGTTGTACCGCCCTCAATGATTTCCTGGACGTGAAGCCCACCAACAAGGTCTCTGCCGAAGAGGTGGTTTCGTCTCCCGAAGGCATCCAGGCTTTCCTGGCAAACCTCTATTACAGGATGCCTATAGAGGCGTTCGATTTCACTGCAGAGAGCAAGCCCAACCCGGAGCAGGGTTATCGTGATGGTTTTCACCATAACGACGGAGCCCCCAACAACAGCGCCCGCTACGTATGGCTGCTCACCGACGACTGCACCGGCCCCGAAGTGGATGATATCCCCAATGACAATTACTATATGTGGTGGGATACCGCATTCGAGCTGCTCCACGACCTGAACGAGTTCACCGCCCTGATTCCTACCATGGAATCGATTAACGATGATACCCGCAGGGAGCTTACCGGTCAGAGCTGGTTCATCCGCGGCCAGATCTATTTTGCACTTGCCCGCCGCTACGGTGGCGTTCCCATCATAGAAAGTGTGATTGATATCCAGCCTCTGATTGACAATCCGAATGATGAGGAAACGATGAATGAGACGATAGCAAAACTCAAGGTATCCCGCGCCACCGAGGTCAAGACCTGGGATTATATCCTCGAGTGCTTTGACAAGGCTGCAGAATACCTCAGCGAAACCGACAACGGTCACCATACCATGGCCACCAAATGGACGGCGCTGGCCTACAAGAGCCGCGCCGCGCTGCACGCTGCATCCCTTGCAAAGTTCTGGGACGAGGCCCCGCTTACGGGCGATGCCGTGGATGCAGGCTGCGTTGGCGGATTTACCCCGGACGATATGAACCGCTACTATCAGGCGTGTCTGGATTGCAGCAAAGAACTCATCGAGAGCGGCCGTTTCAGCCTGTATATGCCCAACCCCAAGAGTCCCGAGGAGGCCACCGAAAACTACGTCCACATGTTCCAGAAGCCCGAAGATGCCTATTGCGAGACTATCTTCGTGAAGGGATTCTACAAGAAGGGCCGCAAATATGGCACCAACCAGGACGTATGGGGGCAGCCGGCCCAGACCGGTGGCGCCTGGCCCCATCCCGGCCGTATGAATCCCACCCTGGAGTTCGTGGAGAACTTTGCAACATACGACAGCCCTGAAGAAAGCGTCAAGTTTGTCACCTACGACGGCGAGAAGTTCGATTATGACGGCTACAAGGACGACCGCGTATATTACAAGTTTGACAATCCCCTGGATATGTTTGCAGGCAAGGATGCGCGCCTTGCGGCCATCACCATCCTGCCCAACTCATACTGGCGCGACACGCTTATCGTGATTCAGGCCGGCGTGATTGACATGCAGGGCAAAATCCATCACGATATCAGGGGCGATATGAAGGCCCAGTACATGGGCTGGGACGGCAAGGTCCACTATCAGTTCGGAGCTGCCGACAACAAGTTCTTCAGCGGATTCTGCTACGAGCGCGGCAACAACACCCGCACGGGCTTCAGCTTCCGCAAGTATATGGATCCCACTTTCGTGTCTTCCGGTTCCGTCTGGAACGAATCCACCACCGACTGGATTGACATCCGCTATGCGGAGATACTGCTCAACTATGCCGAGGCTTATGCCGAGAGCGGTCTGGGCGATGGCGGCCTGGCACTCCAGTGCCTGAATGCCACCCGCCGGCGTGCGGCGTTCACTACCGACATCCCCGTGACGGTAGAAAATGTCCAGCGGGAGCGCCGTTCCGAGTTCGGTATGGAGAACAACCGCCACTGGGATCTGATCCGCCGCCGCGAATATCACAAGATATTCCGCAGCTACCGCCGCGGCGCCCTCGAACCCATTCTGGACCTTCGCGACGGCAAGACCTTCTTCGTGAGGGCATACCGCCAGTATGCAGCCATCAATACCTTCAAGGAGAAGTGGTACTATCGCGGCATCCCCGGCTGGAATGTCAGCGGACTTATCAAGAACCCTCAGCAATAAAAAGAATACGCATATTATGAAAAAGATATTTAACTGGATATTGTTCATCTGCCTGGCAGCGGCTCTTCAGGCCTGCCTGGGAGACAACTATCAGCAGCCCGATGCTGCTTTCCATGGCGGCGTATTCGATGCCGAAACCGGCGAATTGATGCTGCAGGACATCGGCGGAGAAGGCTCCCAGATAGAGGTGCTGGAGTGGACCAAGGACAAGGACGGCAATCTGATCTATCCCAAGCCCGACACTCGTCGCCTCAATTTCATGACCGACGGCAACTATCGCGACAACAACTTCTTCAAGGGGGACTACCGCGTGCAGTTCAGCCTGACCAACTTCAATCCCGCTACGGTACAACTCAGCAGCAAGGATTCGGAGATATGGGACGACAGCGTGACCGTCACCGACGAAGAGACCGGCGAGACCAGGACCACCAATTTCAAGGTGATTCATCTGGGCGGCGACACCGAGATGAACATCACCGCCCTGCCGTGGTGCCGCGTCACCGTCAAGGATATATACTTTGACGAGGCCAAGCAGCGCGTCTTTGCCCAGTTCGAGGTGGAATGCACCACTGCCGACCCGCTCAAAGAGGTCGGCGTGTTCTGCGACGAGTCGCATCACGTGTCATACAGTATAAACTACTTTGGTGCACAATCTACAAAACAGGTGAAAGTGGACAAGGTGCTCAAGGAACCCACGGTCTTCACCGTCAAGATGCCTCTCGAAATGTTCCAGGACAAGGACAGCGGAAAGGACTATTATGTCCGCGTCGGCGCCCGTTCGTCGCATACCGACGCCCGCTGGAACTATGCGCCTGCAGTCAAGATACACATCGATATCAAGCCTGTTGTGACTAAGCCTCTCGGTATCCGCTGGGATCTGTTTGACGGCAAGTATGAGGAGACATGGCTGAATGGCATGCACAAGAGTCTGGACCAGCTCTATTTCGACGACAAGGACTTCAAGAGCGGAGATGGATCTTTCGTGGCGATTTCCGGCCCCATTCCGGATGGTGAATCGTTCCGTTTTACGACGTTCATGATGCCAGAGGTCCGTAAAGGTATCAAACCGGCATTTGACATAAGCGCTATTCCCGAAGAGGGATGCTATATGCAGCTAACTATGTATGTATCAGACGCGAGTCACTTCCGCTACGACGAGAACAGTCAGATTGAGATTGGCTCCAACGCTATCTATGACGACGAGGAGGTCGGCTGGACATTCGGCCAGTTCCGATGCAAGAACGGCTGGCAGACGCTTGAATTGTCTCTGCCCGAGGCAGCATCCCAGTTGGGGTCGTTCCGTCGCAACAAGGTCAACTGGTTCCGTTTCTATCACAAGGAGTTTGACGGCAATACAACCCTCAAGTTCGACGAAATCCGTTTCTACTACAAGACCATGATAGAGAGTTGCGACGAACTTAGTGGCTTTGTCGGCTCTGGCGAGGTTACGCTGGACGAGAGCGACCTACAAGAGGGCGAAGCTTCTGTAAGCACCGTCAACAACGCCGATATGATACGACTGGAGAAGACATGGGTAAGCAAGTATATTCCGACTCCCGTAAAAGGCGGACATTTTGAGTTCTGGCTTTATGTCTCTGACGCATCTGCATTCAATGGCGTTGACAATCAGGTTGAGATCGGCAGTGAATATAAGGCAGATGTTTGTGAGCTCAATTGGAAACTTCCTACCCTGCATGACGGCTGGAACAAGGTAGACCTCAAGTTGGAGGAGGCACGTTCGGTAGGTGGCGATATGGATATGCGTCACATGAGATGGTTCCGGGTTTACAGTACTTGCAAATTGCCGGCAGGCAGTGTGACCATGAAGGTCGACCGGCTGCGTTTCTATAAAGAGGGTTACGACCCTGCACTTGCCGACTTTTAGCCTCAAATGATTCGACAATAACATATCAATAATTATCATTAAACACATTTTCCTATGAAAAAAGCTTTAATCGCTTTGCTTGCAGTTGCGGCTCTCATGGTCGCATGTAAGCCTGAAGTTGTTAAGGTGAGCAGAATCCAGCTCAGCCAGACCGAAGCTTCCATCGTAGTGGGGGAGTCCCTGACCCTCAAGACCATCATCAGTCCATCCGATGCCGAAAACCAGCAGTTGGCATGGACCTCCAGCAACGAAGCCGTCGCTACTGTGGCAGACGGTAAAATCACCGCTGTCAAGGAGGGTACGGCCACCATCAAGGCGGCTTCTACCGACGGCAGCAACGTAACCGCCGAATGTGCCGTTACGGTTGTCAAGAAGGCAATACCTGTGACTTCGATCGCTCTCGACGAGTCGGAGATGAGCCTCAAACCGGGTGAGACGCTCCAGCTGACCGCCGTGGTTTCTCCCAAAGATGCCACAGTGCAGGCCGTTAACTGGCGCAGCTCCGATGCCAGTGTGGCAAGTGTAGACCAGAACGGTCTTGTGACCGCATTGGCCGGCGGCTCTGCCAATATCACCGCTTCGGCTACAGACGGCAGCAATGTCGCCAGTGACCCTTGCGTAATCACCGTGCTCGAAGCCAAACCGATGTTTGCAAAGTACAAGAACATCCGCCTCTATCAGGGCCAGAACCTCTTCAATGAAACCACAGTGTGGGTTTATTATGGAGAAGAGACCGACTGGGCCAACAGGGAGATTATCTATGCGCCCAATGCAACCTGCAAATCTTCCAACGAAGGTGTGATTACCGTTGCAAAGGTTTCGGAAGACGAGGATGAGGATTTCAGCGTCAATGTCACTTCGGTCGGCATAGGCGAGGCCAAGATTATCATAACCGACATCAACGGCACCACTCTGGAGATTCCCGTCAAGGTAGATCCCATCCCTGAGATGACCGAGGATTGGCTCCCCGGCATCAGCCTTGTATCCACCAAGCAGCTTTATGATGCATCCACCGGCAAGGGTTGGTTTGCCCAGGGCGATCGTTCCCTCGACTTTGGCTTTGCTCCCGGTACCGAGTGCTTCCATGTGAAGAACCATGCCTCAGGCGCATCCGAGACCACCGGAACCAACTATCTCGTGGCCCAGTGTAAGTTTGACAAGGTGGATATCTCTGCGATACCCAACCCTGCACTTTATATCCGCTTCTACTGCAGCAATGTAGCTGCCCTTAACCTCAATGGCGCCAATTCGCAGATCGAGCTCGCCAGCAAGGGTATGGATAATCAGGAGCTCTGCTGGACCGGCGGTACCGTGTTCAAGAACTGGTATCCCGAAATCGACCAGACCGACAATGCCGCCATCAAGAAGCTGTTCAAGCTCCAGGACGGATGGAATGTCATCGTGCTCCCGCTTGACAACTATGCACAGGGTGACCTGCCGGGTTCTTTCAACCCCTTCGATCCTAAGAAGGTATGCTATTTCAGATGGTATTCCGACCCTTATAATACAGACCTTTCCAAGTTCCCCGACCTGGATATCGCCATCGACCAGCTCCGCATAGTGGACTGGACTGAATACGATGCTGTGGACTGCAAGGAACTCTGGATGCAGAGCGGTACTGCCAACAACTGGGGTGCATATGGATGGAAAGATGAACTGGACGGCCACCATGGCGTATTCGGCGGTGTCAACGAGTACATGGGCGCAACTTATACCCACATCTGGCTGCGTGCCCGCTACGATGCTTTCAAGGCCCGCCGTTACTCCGTTCCTGCAAACATTGATGTAAGTGAACTTAAGCTGGTTTGGCACATCTGGGTAGATGATCCCGACTTCTTCAACAAGGTGACAACTACCGTCGAGATTTGCAGCGGCCCCAGTACGAATGATACCAAGAACTTCAAATGGACGCACAACCATCCCGGCATGCCTCACGACGTGAACTACCAACATGGTTGGAACACCATAGAGGAGGAGTTGTCTACCGGCATCGGCGAAGGGACACCTGCTGACATTCGCGACATGTACACCTTCCGCATAGTATTCACCAACAACTATGCTTCGGGTGAGCAGCCCAATCCCGGCCGCAATACTTATTACATTGACGATATCCGCCTGGTTAAGAAATAACCGTTGGATATCCATTGAAAAAGAGGGTGATTCTTTAGTGGAGTCACCCTCTTTTTATTTGGTTTTGTGCCAAAGATAGCTTAATTTCGTCAATCGGTTGAATTTATCTAAAATACATACTATGAAGAGATTCTTTACCATTGTATTGGCATTGTCTCTATTGATGTCTGTCTCTTGTACCAAAGTCATCAAGGAGACGGTAGAAAACACTTATTATGTGGAGGTTCCGGTAGAGACGGAAGATGGTGACGTGGTGCTGGCGTGCAGCGTTGCGGCTTTCGGCGTTTCTGCCGAGAACACCGCTGCCCAGAACAAGATTTACCTTCAGGAAGCTATCGATTGGGCCAGTGCAAGTGGAGCAGCCCTTTATGTCGATCCGGTTGTGGGGGGATATCCTATGGCGAGCGGCCTCGTCCTCAAGAAGAATGTCTCCCTGATAGGTGTGCACGGTCCCACCGGTCGCGGCACCGTGAACGAAGGCAAACCCACCGGCTCGCTGTTTGTCATTACCGACAGCAAGCACCCCTTTATCACGGTACAGAGTGCTACCCAGATCAAGGGTATCCAGTTTTATTATCCCGAGCAGGGCTTCAACGACGCCAGCAAGATCATAGAGTATCCACCGACAATCAAGGTGGCGCACGACCAAGCGGTGCACGGCGTCACTTTGCAATGCCTGACTTTCTACGGCGCGTATTTCGCCATGGACTTCAGGGCCGCGCAGGCGCACCCTTGCGAGCAGATTCTCTTCGAGCATTGCTATGGTTACCCTATCGGTGGCCGCTTCATAGCGCTGGACTATTGCTACGATATACCCCGCATCCTCCATTGCCACGTCAATCCGGCGGTGATGCGCGAATTCAAGGGGGACTATAACAATACCATCAACGACTATGTGGTCAACCAGAGGACTTACGCATATTGGATTGACCATACCGACAACGCCCAGGTGATGGATATCTTCACTTTTGCGACTTATGGCGGCATCTATCTGGGTCCCAATACTTATGGCCAGCTGACCAACTTCAACTTTGACCAGGTGGGCATCGGGGTGTTCAAAGACGGCGCCAGCCCGTTCAACCGCATTTGGGAGGTGGCGCAGGGCTCCATCATTGCCAGCGTTTCGCCAGACGGCGACGTGGCTAACATCCACCCCTTCCTGGTGCAGGGTCAAGGTCAGATTTCCATTACAAATGTCGATTGCTTTTGCGGCAAGGCGGCGGCTGTTACGTTGACCACCCAGGGCGTATCTTACGACTTCCTCAAGGTGCAGGGTGGCAGCTGGGTGATAATTACCGGTGTCAACTGCCGCATGCGCAATTATCAGTCTTCTGTCCCCATTACCATTGCCAACCCGAAAGCCCAGGTCAGTTTCATAAACTGCTCAAACAAAGAAGGCAACTTGTTCGAATTCCGCCGTACCGGCGAAAACTCCGGCGATAAAGGCACGTATATCGTTTATGAATAGGCTCCTCAGGTTTGTTTCGATGCTATTGCTGTTTGCGTCGACGGCGGCAGTGGCGCAGAGCCTTCAGGTTGAGGTTACCGTGGTCAATGAGGCCGGAGAACCGCAGCCGGGGGCTTTCGTGCAGGTAAAAGGGACCCAGAGCGGCGCTGCCACCGACCTCGACGGTCGCGCCCTCCTTACCAAAGTCCCGGCAGGGTCGGTAATCCTGGTTTCGCTCATCGGCTATCTCGATGCCGAGGAACCGGTGGGGGACCGCAGCGCCTTCACCGTTGTCCTTAAAGATGATGTCGAGGCGCTCGAAGAGGTGGTGGTCATAGGTTACGGTACCGCCAAACGCAAAGATTTTGTGGGTAGCGTGTCACAGGTCCGACTGACCAACTCCCCCGTGGCGCTGATGAACAACTCCAATGCCCTGGAGGCCCTCAAGGGTAACGTGGCGGGCCTGGATATCGGTGCGGTGAGCAATGCCGGCGGCCAGCCTTCGATGCAGATGCGCGGCCAGCGCTCCATCTCGGGCAGCAACGCCCCGCTGATTGTGGTGGACGGAGTTATCTTTATCGGCGGCCTCAACGAGATCAACCCGGCCGATATCGCCACTATCGATGTCCTCAAGGATGCCAGCAGTGCTGCGGCATTCGGCTCCCGTTCTGCAAACGGCGTCATCCTTATCACCACCAAAAAAGGTTCTACCGACAAACCGACCGTCAATTTTAACGCGTCGGCCGGCGTCCAGACGTGGAGCAACAAACCCAAGCTGCTCTCGGGCGATTCGTTCTTGATGGCGGTGATGGACCGCCTGCAGTCTACCGACCTCAGCTGGATGACGGCGCAAGAGTGGGAGAACTACGAGGCGGGACGCTCTACCGACTGGCTCGACTTTGCCACCCGGCTCGGAGTCAAGCAAGATTATCAGGCGAGCGTGTCCGGCGTGGGAAAGCGGGTAAACTACTACCTCTCCACCTCTGTGACAGACAACAAGGGTATTGTCATAGGCGACGATTTTAACCGAACCTCCATGATGGTCAAACTCAGCAGTGACATCACCTCATGGCTGTCGCTGAGCCTGGACGGCACTTACGCCCGCCAGGACTATTCCGGAGTCGCGGCTAACATCGGAACGGCATATTTCATAAGCCCTTACGGCCAGCCCTACCGCGCCTCGGGAGATCTGCTGGAGAAGTATCCCGTGACCCAGAGCGACGGCTACCAGAACCCGTTGTGGCAGGTCGACCCCGCCAATCGCCAGAACAAGGATATCAGCGATGCCTACCGCCTCAATGCCGCCGTCACCCTCAAGTGCCCGTGGGTCGAAGGCCTCTCGCTCAAGGTCGATTATATGCTGCACAACATCGACGGCTACAAAGAGGATTTCACTACCGAGCGCTACTATGTGCAGGAGGGCGCCTATACCGACGAATCGCGTTATTCGGCGGCAACGCTCAACGGTTATCTGGCCCGCGCCAACGGTAGCATTTTCCACAGCCGCAAAAACGGTTATGTGTTTGATGTCATACTCAATTACACCCGCGAATTCGGCAAGCACAGCATCGATGCCACGTTGGTTTCTACCCGCGACTATACCACCTACGACGAAGACAAGACTACCGGGACCAACTTTGCGGAGAACGGCAATACCCTGCTGGGCATAGCCGGCCTGCAGAAGGCCAAACTCATCGAGCTTTCGCAGAATGGCAGCGCCGCATCGAATGTGGGATACCTGGCCCGCGTGATGTATTCTTACGACAACCGCTACAGCGCCACCGCATCTTACCGGCGCGACGGGGCTTCTTTCTTCGGCGTCAACAAGAAGTGGGGTAACTTCTTCTCCTTTGGCGCAGCATGGACCCCCAGCCGCGAAGCCTTCTGGCAGGACGGGGCAAAAGATGTGGTGGATAATCTCAAGGTCAAAGTCTCCTGGGGCCGCAACGGCAACCAGGGGCTGTCGGCTTTCGGGACGCTCTCGCCCGTGCAGAACGGCAAGACCAGCGGCCAGCAATACGAATTTGACGGAAGTGCCATCCACTACGGCCTGATGGCCACATCGCTGGGCAATCCGGAGTTGGGCTGGGAATCTACCGACGCGCTCAACGCCGGTTTCGAGTCCTCATGGTTCGGCGGCCGCCTCCATCTGGATGTGGACGGCTATTATTCGCAGACGCACGACCAGATTTTCTCCCGCGACATCCCTTCGGTTTCGGGCTTTACCAAGATGTCCTCTTCCATGGGCCAGATAGACAACTGGGGCATCGAGGCGACCCTGACCGGAACCGTGCTCAAGGCTGGCGATTTCTCCTGGAACACCGGCGTAACCTTCTGGTGGAGCCGCAACAAACTGGTCCACCTCTATGGCGAGGACCTCGACGGCGACGGTAAGGAAGACGATGACATAACATCTTCCCGCTTTATCGGCAAGGGGCTGGGCGCCATCTACGGTTATGTCCAGGACGGCATCGTGCAGGTAGACGACTACGACTATATCGGCATTCACAACGCCACTCCAGGTTATCCGAAGTATGTCGACCTGAACGGCGACGACCGCATAACCGCCGACGACCGCACCATCTTGGGCTATACCACGCCCAATTTCAAGCTCAACTGGAGCAACACTCTCTCTTGGCGCGGGCTCGAGTTGTACGCCATGATTACCGGTACCTTTGGCGGCGACCACCATTGGTTGCGATCCAATCCCAATGCGTACCGCATCAACGGCTACGGCTATCCTACCGGAAACAGTCTGGATATCCCTTACTGGACGGAGTTTAACCCCTCCAACATCTATCCGAGCGCCTCGTTTACCACCGACAGCCGCTTCATAGGCCTCCAGGACCGTACTTTTGTGAGGTTGCAGGATATAACGCTGACCTACAACCTCCCGGCAAGGCTGCTCTCAAAAATCAACATCCCGGCCTTGCGCATCTATCTCACCGGCCGCAACCTGGTGACTCTCACGAACTGGGTCGGAGACGACCCCGAAACCGGTTCTTATGTCCTGACCAGCGCCATGCCGGTGGCCAAATCGCTCTCGCTGGGTATTTCGTTAACATTGTAAAACTGCCGCCGTATGAAAAAGACATTATACCTTTTGTTTGCAGTTGCAATGATGTTCACCACGTTGTCGGCATGCAACGACGACGAGTTCCTCACAGAGCATCCCAAGTATTTCTATACCCTGGACAATGTCTTCTCCACCTCGGACCAGGTGGACCTGGCTCTTGTGAGCTGCTACTCGCAGGTACGCAAATACCACAATCTGGTGAGCGACGGCAAGCGCCACCTGTTGGCCTGGAAGGGAGGCAACGGCACCGACATGTTTGACGTGCCCACCACCCGCAAGAACCTGCAGTTTACCAACTATGGCACCCTGACGGCGGAGACCGGCGACTATAACCAGATATTCACCGATTTCTACAAGTTGATAGCCAGCGCCAACATGGCTCTCTATGCCTCGGCGCTGCCCGAGATAGAGTGGACCGACGAGCAGGCCCGCAAATATGCGGTGGCGCAGGCCCGATTCTTCCGCGCATGGGCGTACCGCAACCTTGGCGAGGAGTTCGGCGGGGTGCCGCTGGTCACCGAGATGACCACATCTCCCCGATACGACTATTGCAGGGAGACGCGGCTCGTTACCTATCAGTTTGCCATCGATGAGCTCGAAGACATCCTGCCTGACCTGCCCGAGACTCCTCCCGAGCGGGGACGGATAGTGCGTGGCGCGGCCCAGCACACCCTCGTGCAGCTATATATCGACAAGGGTGTCGTGCTGGAGGCCGAAGGTCGTGCCCAGGAGGCAAGGGAGGCCTATCAGAAAGCCGTCAGCTATGGCGACGACGTGATTGACGGCGGCATCTACCACCTGATGACGGAGCGCTTCGGTACCCGCAAGGACGAGGGCCCCAAGTACTACTACGATTACACTCCCGACGAAAACGGCAACTTGCGTGAAGACCGCACATACGCCTCTGCCGGAGTCAGAATTTCCGGAAATGTGTTCTGGGACCTGTTCCAGTCGGGCAACCAGAACTATGCCGACGGTAACTTCGAATCTATCTGGACCGCCCGGACAAGCTACGAGGCGTCGCTCGAGAAAGACGGGGATGCCCGCCTCAACTATTCCCGAAGCTATGGAGCCTGCTTCCGCGACATCCTGCCCAACGACCTTATAGGGCAGACTCCCGATGTCGGCGGCCGCGGCATTACCTGGATCATGCCCACCGCATATGCCCGCGACGAGATTTACAGCGGTCGCTGGGAGGGTGACATGCGCAACAGCGAGGCGGTGTTGCGTCGCACCTTCCTGGGCAACAAGCCCGGCAGCAAGTACTACGGCAAGGTCATTCCCTGGAACATGATGTACAGGATGGATGTCTCCAACCAGGATACCCGCGATGCGGCATATACCCAGTGCTTCCCCCTCTCGTGCAAGATGCACATGGACAAGTACGACGACGATATATCGGGTGGCAACCGTTCTTACATCTACCGCGACGAATATATCATCCGTCTTGCGGAGACGATCCTGCTGCGCGCCGAGGCCAAGTTGCGCTCCTACGACTATCAGGGGGCGGCAGACGACATCAACCTGCTGCGCCGTCGCGCAAAGTGTACCTATCTGGTTACTTCGGGCGAAGTCGACCTGGACCTGATACTGGACGAGCGTGCCCGCGAGCTTTATCTTGAAGAAATCCGCTGGAACACCCTGCTCAGGATGGGCGGAACGGTGGCGGTAGACCGAATCCGGGAGCACGCTTATTGGGATTCCCCTCGCGGAGCCTCCATGAAGACATTCAACCTGTGGCCGATACCCCAGACGTTTATAGATACCAACAAAGAAGTAAAAATCGAACAAAATGAAGGCTGGTATTAATCTGATGTTCATCATTGCGGCGTTTTTTGCCCTTTTTGGTTGCGAGCACATGGACAACATGAAGACGTTGCCACAGCCGCAGATAGAAGAGGGCGATATCGTGATTCTGGACATGAGCCGCTGGCGGGAGGTGACTGCCAAGGACTCCCTCGGCGTGGTGCGTCTTTGGGAACACATGCATCTGGCCTCTACCCTGCAGGGTATCGTGAACCGCGACGAGCCCCGTCTGTATATCAAGTATGTCAGCACGGGCGGCATCGAGATAGACCAGTTCTGGTGGGACAAGATAGTGGGTGAGGGGCGTTGGCTTGCCGGCCGCCGCACCGTGACCATGTATGACCCGGTGAAAGTGCTGGAAGTTTTCCGCGACAAGATCCAGGGGATGGTCGTATACGACCCTGCGGTGGCCTCTACCAGTTGTGTGGCCTCTACCGTGGCCGGAGCCGACGATCTGGTGGCGGTGCGCTACGACCCGCGTCCGGGCAGCGTGTACACCCGCCTGGTCCAGCGAGAAATCCCCGTAAAGGTCTGGCTGCTGAACGAGGACGGTACCTCTAAGTTCCATACCAAACTGGAGCCCTATCGCTGGGCGGTGGACAACTATCTCAAGACCGACAAATGCAAGGGCGAGTGCGCCGGCTATTATATCGACCAGTATTGGATGACGCAGCCCGGCAACGCCGGCCTCAATCACCACCAGCTCACCAATCACGATTACTTTATCTCACACAGGGGATTTGTCTTTGACCTCTCTCCCTGGGACGACGAACCCGCATCGGATGCCATCGACGAGGGCAACGGCGACAGGGCGATGTTCTGCGAGATATTCAAGGAGATTTACCGCATCAACGGCGGGCAGACCTTCTGCCACGTGGGCGGTTTCGCCCCCTGGGCGCACAAGTATTCCAACAACTCCAAGGTGACCCACCCCAGCAAGCACGGGGCTGCCGAGACCGAGTGGGAGGTCGTCAAACTGCTGAGCGCCTACAACGCCTTCAACGATGCCGACGCTGCGGGCTACGGGGCCATGGCGAATGCCTCTTTCTGGCAGCATTATCCCGTAAAGGAGAGTTATCCTCAAGGTTGGGTTACCCGCGATCAGCTTAAGGAGAAGGGTTATCTCCTTCCCAACGGCAAGGTCAACACAAAAAAGAAGTATGTTCTCTTTTATGTCGGCGATTATGACGCTGCGGCATGGATTTATCAGCGTATGCCAGATTTGTGGGAGGACCCCACCCGCGGCAGCGTGCCCATGATGTGGAGCATTGACCCGTCGCTGGCGCTACGTGCCCCCATGATAATGGATTATATGCGTTCTACGGCCACCGATATGGATTATTTTGCGGCAGGAGACAATGGCGCCGGCTATCTTAATCCCGGCATGCTGGAAGAGCCTCGTCCGGTAAGCGGCCTGCCCAGCGGCGTTGCGGCTTGGGCGGCGCACAACAAGGCATATTATACCCGCTGGGGGTTGTCGGTAACAGGTTTCGTGATTGACGGCAACGGCCCCGGAATGACCGACGCCGGTTTCAAGGCCTACGCCACGTTCAGCCCCAACGGCATCTGCCCTCAGAAACTGCCCGACGGCCGTCAGATGTATATGGTAGACAATATGCCGATGCTCCGTTGCGGCGGTGCCAGCGTTGGAGCCGAACGTGTAGAGGAGGCGGGCAAGACCGCCCTGTCCATGGTAGAAGGGAATACCGCTACTCCGTTCACCTGGATCCGTACCATACTCAAGTCCCCCACCTGGCACAAGGGGGTCAAAGACTATTTGGAGTCCGCCAATTCCAATATCGCCGTTTTGAGCGGACCCGAATTTTATGAATTAATGCGCTGTTATTTAGAATAAAACAATTACCCTCATGACATCGATGCAAGACATAGCCGACAGGCTTAACATTTCCAAAAGTACCGTATCGCTGGTGCTCAGCGGCAAATCCGCCGGCAGGGTGAGCGATCCGGTGCGCGATCTGGTACTGCGCACTGCGCGCGAGATGGACTATCACCTCAACGAGCTGGCGCGAAGCCTGCGAGTTGGTTCTTCCAACCTTATCAGCGTGATTGTCACCGATATTTCCAACGAGTTTTTTGGCCAGATGACCTTCCACATCCAGGAAGAGGCCAAGAAGGCGGGCTATCTGGTGCTCACTATCAACAGTAACGAGAGCGACGAAGAGTTCGAACAGATGTCGCGGATCCTGATCAGCAAGAAGGTGGACGGCATAATAGCCGTGCCGACTCCGGGCGGGGCAGGCGCGATGAAGATGATACTGGACCAGAAGGTCCCGTTGGTCACGGTGGACCGCTACTGCGAAGGCCTGGACGCCGACTATGTCGGTGTAGACAACTACGAGGCGGCCAAGAGTGCTATGCAGCAGCTGCTCTCGGAGGGTTTCCGCAAGGTCTCCATGGTACGTCTCGACCTGGACATCCCGCCGTTGAACGAGCGCGAGAGGGGATATGTCGATGCCATGCGCGAAGCCGGCCTTGAGAGCAATATCGACATTCACCGCATCCGGTTCGGCGAAGGCCAGGAAGAGGACCTTTCTAATGCCAAGGAGACGCTGCTCGCCGCGGACGCCGTGTTCTATACCTCCCACCGCGTCTTTACCGAGGCGATGATCATGGCCTCCCGCGAAGGTGGTATCCCCGCAGGGCAGTGCGTGCTCTGCTTTGACGACGTGCGCCCGTATATGAACGGCAATTCCGACATCCGCTATGTAGAGCAGCCGGTTGCCGACATCGCCCGCAAGTCTTTCGAACTGCTGCTGGCCAAGATTCACGGCGAGACCAGTAACGGACGCTATGTTTTCCCGACACGTTGTGTCAACAGAAATAACATGTAACCATGAGAAAGATATTACTTCCGTTGTTGTTTATGGTGGTTTTGGGCGCTTGCAACAGACCTTGCACCTCTGCGCTCGAGAGTGTCGACCCTACGATAGGCGGAGTGGGCGTGCTGCTGCAGCCGACCCGCCCCACGGTGCAGCTGCCCAACCAGCTGGTCCGCTGGTCGCCCGCCCGCGCCGACCTGCTTGACGACCGCGTATGGGACTATCCGCTGACCCTCACAACCCATCGCCTGCAGAGCGTGTTCGGGTTCCTGCCCCTTGCCGAAGGCTTTTTTGACCGCCCGTGGCAGAACGCTTGGCAGATTTACGACCAGGAAGTGACCACACCTTACGACTATCGCTCTTCGTTGGAAGGCTGCGACATCCGCTTTACGGTGGCCAAGAAGAGCGGTATCATAGAGGTTAAATTCGAAGGGCCCGGCATGTTGAGGTTCCATTCCCTGCAGGGACGCGGCAAATTCGAACTCGACGGCGACGTGTTGCGTTGCAGCGAGGCTTTTGCGGGCATGAACGCCTATGCGGCAGTGCTCTTCGACTGCCCGGTATCGGTGGTCGAGACGGCCGCCGGCGGCAATCTGATGCTGCTCAAACCCGAAGCCGACAAGGTGACCATCCGCTACGGCATATCTTATATCGACTGCGACCAGGCACTGGCCAACCTGCAGAAGGAGATTCCCGAGCCCGATTTCGAGAAGGTGCGCAGCGCCGCCCTCGATGTCTGGCAGAAGACCATCGGCCGCATCGCCGTCAAGGGCGGTACCGAGGCGCAGCGCAGGCTGTTCTACACCTCGTTCTACCGCTGCTGCGAGCGTATGGTCGACATCAGCGAATACGGCCGTTACTACAGCGCCTTTGACCATGCGGTGCACGAGAGCGACCAGCCTTTCTATGTTGATAACTGGCTGTGGGATACCCATATATCCCTCGAGCCGCTGCAGACCATATTGAATCCCGCACAGGAAGAGGACAAGCTCCGCAGCTATGTGGAGATGTACAAACAGGGCGGCACCATGCCCTCGTTTGCGGTTGTATGGGGCGACTGGCCCGCAATGACGGGCAACTATGCCGCAGTATGGTTTGCCGACAGCCGCGCCAAGGGGCTGGACTTCGACCTCGCCACCGGCTACGAGGGTGTCCGTGCCAATTCGCTCGATGCGACCCTGCTCCCCTGGCGCAACGGTCCCAAGTGCGAGCTGGACGATTTCTACAACGAGCACGGCTGGTATCCCGCGCTCCATCCGGGTGAAGTGGAGACTGTAGAGGCGGTGTCGCTCCCTTGGGAGAGACGCCAGGCGGTGGCCCTTTCTACCGCATTCTCTTATGCCGACTGGGCTACTGCGCAGCTGGCGCGCGAACTGGGCAAGCCCGAAGATGTGCAGCTGTTCCTCAACCGCGCTGCATTCTACCGCAACGTCTACCGCCCCGACAAGAAGATGTTCTGGCCCCGCGACAAGGAGGGCAACTGGATCGAGGGTGTGGACCCCCGCTACATGGACCGCGCATATTTCACAGAAAACAATGCATATACCTTCCAGTGGGATGTCAAGCACGACCTCGACGGCCTGTTCGAGCTTATGGGCGGCCGCGAGCAGGCAGAGCGCAATCTCGACGACCTGTTCCGCATCCAGCTGGACATGGCCAAATTCGACTTTTTCAAGATTCTCCCCGACGCCACCGGCATGGTGGGCCAGTTTGCCATGGGCAACGAGCCGAGTTTCCATATCCCCTATATCTACAACTATCTTGGCTCGCCCTGGAAGACCCAGAAGCGCATCCATCACCTGATTGACAACCTCTTTGCAGACACAGTGTCGGGCATCCCCGGCGACGAGGACGGCGGCGGCATGAGCTCGTTTGTGGTATTCTCCATGATGGGTTTCTTCCCCGTGACGCCCGGTATCCCCGTGTATGCCATTGGCAGCCCGTTCTTCGAAGAGAGCACCATCACGCTCCCCGACGGCAAGAAGTTTACCCTCCGCGCCAAGGGCTATTCCAAAGAGAACAAGTACATCCAGAGTGCCCGCCTGAACGGCAAGGCGCTGGACCGCAGCTGGTTCACCCACGACGAACTGATGGCCGGCGGTACCCTCGAACTGGTTATGGGTCCCAAGCCCAACAAAGAGTGGGGCCGCGACAACCTCCCTCCGTCCAACATCAACTGGCATCTATCAGACAATAAATGATACGACTTTTGACCATCGCCCTGGTCGCCCTTGCGGCAGCGGTGCAGCCTGCGCAAGAGCGCAACAGCCTGCGCGCGCCCGCCTATCCGCTGGTGAGCATCGACCCCTACACCAACGCCTGGAGCATGGCCGACCATCTCTACGACGACGATGTGCGCCACTGGACCGGGAAGCCTTTCCCGCTGCGCGGCACGGTTACGGTCGATGGCATGGACTACCGCTTCATGGGTGCGGGAGAAGGGACCACCGCCGTGCAACTTTATGCCGATGTGCAGGCTACCCAGACTCACTACGCGTTCACCTGCGGCCCGGTGGAGTTGAAGGTGACCTTCCTGGCCCCGTTGCTGATGGACGAATTGGAGTTGATAAGCCGTCCGGTGAACTATATCTCCTACAGCATTGCCTCGACCGACGCTTCCAAGCACACCGTGGGCATCCGTTTTGAGGCGTCGCCCCTCTGGGCGGTGAATTCTCCCGACCAGGAGACGGTGTCGCAGCGTAGCGAGGGCGGCAAACTGGTGTTCCTGAAGGCAGGGACCAAGCGCCAGGAGGTCTTTTCCGGCAAGGGCGACGACATCCGCATCGACTGGGGCTACTTTTGCCTGGCCGCCGAGAAGAAGGGCACCGACGCCCAGGTGCTGCCCGACGGAATGCTCTCCATAAGCCGCAATCTGGGGCAGGTAAGCAAGGCTTCGGGCAAGATAATGGTTGGATACGATGACATCTACAGCATCCGCTACTTTGGTACGCAGCTTCGCCCGTACTGGAACCGCACCGGCGACAAGACCATCGAGAGCCAGTTCGAGGCGGCGCACAAAGATTACCGGCGCCTGGTCAAGCGCTGCACCGCGTTCGATGCCGATATGATGGCCGAGGCTACCGCCGCCGGAGGGCGTAAATACGCCGAACTCTGCGCCTTGTCGTACCGTCAGAGCATCCATGCCCAGAAGCTGGTGCTCTCGCCCGAAGGGGATCTGCTGTTGCTCTCCAAAGAGAACAACAGCAACGGCAGTATCGCCACCGTAGACATATCCTATCCCGCTGCACCGCTGTATCTTAAGTACAATCCGCGCCTGGCGGAGGCCATGATAAACGGCAACTATTTCTATTCCGAATCGGGGCGCTGGACCAAGCCGTTCCCCTCGCACGACCTCGGGACATATCCCATCGCCGAGGGACAGACATATCCCGGCGACATGCCGGTGGAGGAGGCGGGCAACATGATTATTCTCACCGCCGCCATCTGCCACTACGAGAACGACTGGGGCTATGCCGCCCGCCACTGGGAGACCCTCACCACCTGGGCCGGGTACTTGCGCACATTCGGCCTCGACCCCGAAAACCAGCTCTGCACCGACGACTTTGCGGGGCACTTTGCCCACAATGCCAACCTCTCTGTCAAAGCCATCGTGGCGCTGGCCTGCTACGGACGCATGGCCTTCCAGTTGGGCAAACCGGATTTAGCCAAAGATTACACCGCCGGGGCCCGCCAGATGGCCGCCGAGTGGATCAAGATGGCCGATGACGGTGACCATTACCGCCTGACTTTTGACAAGAGCGGTACCTGGAGCCAGAAATACAACCTCGTATGGGACAAAATCCTCGGGCTGGGAATCTTCCCCGCCGACGTACGTGCCCGTGAGACGGCTTATTATCTGACCCGTCAGAACCGCTACGGCCTGCCGCTGGACAACCGCGAGACCTACACCAAGAGCGACTGGATTGTCTGGACCGCGACCCTGGCCGACAGTCAGGACGATTTTGAGGCGCTGATAGACCCGATGTGGCGCTTCTACGACGAGACCGTAGACCGGGTGCCCATGAGCGACTGGTATTTCACGATTGCCCCTAACCGCCGCGGCTTCAAAGCCCGCGCAGTGGTGGGAGGGCACTTTATAAAGATGCTGGAAGCGGCAAGGTAGCCTCTTGGGCGATATAATTGTCGAACCACGCGACGCGGCGGTCAAAGAAGTCGGCTGCGTAGGCCGTCTCGGCCTCCCAACTGCCCAGTGCTACGAGTCCGACCGAAACATATTCGTCCAGCAGCGGCCAGCGCTCGAAGTTGCGCTCCTGGGCCTCCGCTATGGATTCTGCGATTTCCCTGATAATAGCCTTGAATCCTGGCAGTTTGGGCTTAATCGCGGCCCATTCAGAGCGGACTTCCGATAAGAAATAAGGGTCTTGGAACAGTCGTGCGAAGAACTTCTCGTTGCGCCACAGCTCGATGTCCAGGGGCGACGTTGCCGGTGGCTCGGCCCAGCCCAGGCCGTGTTGCTGGCGGGCGGCCAGCCCCAGGCACCACTCGCCGTCCCAGCAGGGCCCCATCTGTAGCTTGGCTCCCTTGTGCGGCAGCACATAATAGTAGTTGGGGTCGTAGTTGCCGAGCAGTTCGTTTACCAGGTACCACCGTGCAAAGCTCTTGACGTCGATATAGGCCCGGTATCCAAGTTCGGGGTCGGTAAAGTCCTTGCCGTAGAGTGCCTCGTCCAGGCTCTCCATGAACTTCTTGATATACTTGTAGTTATCGTCTATGCGGGTAATCTCTTCCCTGTCGGCGTCGGGATATTTGAAGGTGTAGTATCCGGTGTGCCTTACGTAGAAATGGAGCGGTTCATCGGCCCAATAGTTGTCGTTCTCTATAATGAAGCCCTCTTCGCCGATGTCGATCCTGTGGCCGGAGCGCTCGATGCACTCTGCGAGCAGGTAGATTCCCGGGTACTCTCCGTTGAGGGTGACCTCGATGTGGCGGTAGCGGACAGGGTAGGGGACTCCCGCCATCCTGGCCAGTTCATACAGGTATGTGTTGCGCAGCAGCGATTTGTCGGTATACTCAGCCAGAAGGGTCCAGTCCCTGTCGGCCGGAAGGCCGCCGATGGAACGCTTCTCGTCCAGGTTAATCCGGTAGGGCTTCTTCTCGTAGGTCCAGGTAGCGTTGCCCCGGCCGCGGATCCTCCCCCTTACCGTGAACCGTTCCTTTTCCGGCACGCCGGTCAGCGAAAAAGTCGCGTCGGTGTATTCTCCTTTGCTCGTTATCTCCTTGAGGTCGTCGGTGGTAATCTCCAGATGGGCGGGCTGGTCGTACCCGTCCACCGGCGGCCCGTCCGGGACGATGACGTCATTCTTGCATCCGGCCAGCAGAGCCGCAATCAGGAGTAACTGTGCCAGAAGCCGTTGCATATCGTATAAGGGGAAGCGTTACAGGGCTGCAATCTTGCCTACAAGGTCGTCCGGCGTGGGGCAGACCTTGAGATAATCCATGTCGCCGCCGTCCATGAACCCCTCGGCTATCATCTTGCGGAATTGCGCGAGCAGGCCGTCGTAATAACCTCCGTAGTTGAGCACGAAGGCCGGCTTGAAGTGATAACCCAGCTGCCACTCCTCCATCCAGCTGAAGGCCTCGGTCATGGTGCCGAAACTGCCCGGGAGGAATATCATGGCGTCGGCGAGATTCTCCATGATGGCAATGCGCTCTGCGATGTCCTTTACAAAGATGGTTTTTGTGAGGGATACCCCTTCGGGCCCGACCGCGATTCCCGCAGAAGCATTCTCCCGCTTGCCCTTGAACCCGGCCGGGAATACGCCGGTAATATGTCCGTTGGCGGCGGCAGCCCCGTCGGCCAGTGCCTTCATGGTTCCTACCGATGCCCCGCCGTACACTATCCTGATATCGTTCCGGGCCAGCAGCATCCCCAGCCGGTACGCATTATCTGTAAACTCGGTCCCCCGCCCGCTGCGGGAGCCCAGATACACAGCCACTGTCTTGATATTGGTCATGCCCCAAAGATACGAAAAAGGATGCTCGGGAGCAACTGGAAACCCGCTGTGGCGGCTGATGTGCCCAATCGGCTTCAGCGTGACGTTTTTTATTAGTATATTTGTTGATATGAAACACATTGGCATAGATATAGGCACCAGTTCTATCTGCGGCGTAGTGTATGATGATTCCGCATCGCAGGTGAAATCTGTTACAAGGGCAAACGACTCGGCCATCGCTGGCGGGCCGTCGTGGAGTTTCCGGCAGGATGCCGGGCGTATACTGGAGGTGACCAGGCAGTTACTGGACGAACTCCTGGCAGGGGATGTGGCGAGTATCGGTTTTTGCGGGCAGATGCACGGGATGCTCTATGTCGATGCCGACGGCAGGGCAGTGAGTCCGCTGTACACTTGGCAGGACGGCAGTGCGGCGCAGCCGTTTCGCGACGGCAAGAGTTACGCGCAGTGGCTCAGTGAACGCACCGGCTATGAGATTGCCACCGGCTACGGGCTGGCGACCCATTTCTACAATATGCAGACAGGCAACGTACCGCAGGACGCGGTGAAACTCTGCACTGTGATGGATTATGTGGCGATGAATCTCTGCGGCAAGACGCAGCCGCTTTGCGAGCCCTCCAACGCCGCCAGCCTGGGCTTCTTTGACAAAAGGGGGCTGAGGTTCGACACTGAGGCCCTGGCCGCAGCGGGCATCGGCACGGACATCTTGCCGCAAGTTTTCCCGGCCGGAACACATGTGGGGCGTTACCGCGGCATTCCCGTATTCAACCCCATCGGCGACAACCAGGCGGCATTTCTCGGCTCGGTAAGCGACAAGGCTTCTTCTGTGCAAGTGACCATAGGCACCAGCAGCCAGATATCGGTCTATTGCGACAGCTATGTCGAGGTCCCTTCCCTGGACACGCGTCCCCTCCCTGGCGGAGGATACATCCTGGTGGGTGCGGCCCTGTGCGGTGGCTGCTCGCTGGCGCTGCTCAAGGACTTTTACCGGCAGGTTATTGAGGATTTCACGGGATGCAGCATCAGCGACGGCGAACTCTACGACAAAATGAGTGCGGCCGCAGCGTCGCAGACCGACGGAATAACCGTCCGAACCACATTCGAAGGTACCCGCAGGGACGCAACCCTACGTGGCGAAATCTCCGGAATAAGCTTGCGTAACCTGACTCCCGACCGCCTTACGACGGCCTTTCTGAAAGGCATCTGTCAGGAATTGAAGGACTTCTACGACCTCCTTCCGGAGTCAATCAGGCAGGGCAGAACGGCAATAACCGGTTCCGGCAACGCCCTGAGAAAGAATCCGCTGTTGAAGAAGATCCTTTCCGACACCTTCTGCCTGCCCGTAGTGATGACCTCCCACCAAGAGGAGGCCGCGCTTGGCGCAGCTATTGCCTGCAAGGCATAAGCCGTACGTTCTTTACGGTAAATCCGCTTGCACCGATACCAAGGCTGTCCACAACCAGGCCGGGGCGATGGCTTATCATGGTGCGCTGTCCGGCAATCTCTACGTCTACCAGCGAGCCGCCCCATTTGGGCTCACCCTTGACCACAACCCGTACCGGGAATGAAGCGTCCAGCCCACGGATGTTCTCTATGGCGTAGTTGCCCGTTTGGTGCGGCGCGCCCCCTTCGCGAATCGACTTCTGCCTGGAACCGTCGTTGGAGAACTGTGCCCTGGCTGTAGCGGCATCGAGGTCCCACAGGCAGGCGTGTTCACCGGTGCCTAGGCATAGCGACAGTTGGCCGTCAGCGGTGGGTTCTACGTCAAAAGTGAGCACAAACGAGCGGCAAAGTGTCGCGGCTCCCAGCCCGTTGTCGCCCACGGTACGCCCCAGCAGCCTGCTTCCGTTGGTGAGCGGCATCATCTCGGGCATGAACCTGGAGCCTATGGTGCCGTCGGGATATTGCAGCAGTTCGCGTACCACCAGCGGACCGCCCCAGTGGCTGTTGACCATAACCCAGCCCGCCATCAGGTAGCGTCCGTCGCCGATTTGGGTGATGCTGGGTACGCACAGTCCGTCGTAGAGGTCAAGCCCCTGTGCCACCATGTCTTTGTATTCTTCTATAGGGGCGGAGATGGGCTTCTTCCACATATTGGTGAAGCCGCCCACGATGTATTCCCAGTCTCCCCAGGTGAAGAAGAAGGTGCAGTCGCCTCCGGGAGGGAAATCTTCGCTGATGCAGCTCCACGGGCCGCGGAGGTCCTCTGCGGTCCAGGTGCCCTTGGAGGCATAATTGGCCAGCATACACAGCCGCCCTTGGTTGTCGGTATATATGGTGGGATTCTCTGAGGGATGTATGATCAGGTGCGACTTCTCAAAATTGCTGATGCCGTCGCGGCTCACGCAGAAGGTGGTGCCGGAAGGGTATAGGCTGTCGAGGCTGTCAAAGGGAATGACCTCGCTGCAGCCGTATTCCCGGATGTGCTCCCATTCGCGAGGCGAAGCGGTCTGCTCGTAAGGGTAGAGGCGCGAAGTGTGCATTCCGTAGCTTATCATCAGCGAGTCGTGCCATACGAACGGGACTCCGGTCCCCATGGTCTCCCACTGATGCTCTATGGGTGTGGCCGCTTCGTGCTCGGTCCAGTGGCGGAAATCGGTGGTCGAGAGGTGCTCGAAGTAGTGTCCGCCGCGGCCGAACTTGCCCTGGTGTCCGCGCCGGTCCAGCAGATAGAACACATGGTAGCGTCCCTTGTACCAGATCGCGGCCACGTCGCCCACCCACGAGTTGTGCCCACGAGGGGTGAAATACTGAGCCTCGACATACTCCTGGCGGGTGGCAGGCATCGGCCGGGCCTCGAGCCCGGGGGCAAAGATGCGGCACTCGTTCACATAGCTGCCGTTGCAGGCGGCCATCCCCTCTGCAATCTCCTTTCCGGGATAGCCGAACGCATAGTCGCGGTCTGCCAGGGAGCCGTCAATGTACATTTCCCAAGCCGCTCCGCTAAAGTTGAGCACCATCTCGTGCTCTCCCCAAGGCTGCTCCAACAACCCAAGGGGCACTCCCACGGTCATGTCGCGGGCCCCTTCGGGGGGATACAGCGTGAGCGAAGCCTCCAGCACCGGCACCCGTCCGTCGCTCAATGGCCCTGCCGGATAGTTCTGTTTGTCTATCTCTCCGGGGTTGTGTTCCCTGAGCCGGACCGAGAGTACCTCGGGTATCGAAACCAGCTCCACGATTCCCTCAAAGTCGGCCAGCGTCAGTTTGGTTACGATAGTGAAGCCCTCCCCGGAGGTGGCCAGGGTGTCAAAAGATACGGCATTGCTGCGCAGCAACACCTTGCTCCCCCCGCCCTGGTTGCACGCAGAAAGCGCCAGGCAGAGAAGCGTCACACAGAGTAGCAGATTACGTCTCATATAAAGGATTTATGTACGATTGTTGCGTAAAGGTAATCATTTGCGTAAATTTGTAAGCTATGAACTACATCAAAACTGATATCGAGGGGCCGGTGATCATCGAGCCGCGGGTGTTCGGCGACGCGAGGGGCTATTTTTTCGAAGCTTTCCGTCAGAACGATTTTGAGGCCAATGTCGCACCTGTCAAGTTTGTGCAGGACAACGAGTCGTGGTCGGCGCGCAGGGGCGTGCTCCGGGGGCTGCATTTCCAGAAGGGAGACCATGCCCAGGCCAAGCTGGTGCGCGTGGTAAAAGGGTGCGTGCAGGATGTGGCGGTGGATATCCGCGAGGGTTCGCCCACGTTCGGGCGGTATGTCTCGGTGATTCTCGATGCCGAAAGCAAGCGTGCGCTCTATATCCCCCGCGGGTTTGCCCACGGCTATGCTGTGCTAGAAGACGACACTATCTTCCAATATAAGTGCGACAACTATTACGCCCCCGGTTCCGAGGGTTCCTACCGCTGGAATGACCCTGCATTCGGCATTGAATGGATGCTCGACCCGGCGGAGGTGATACTTTCTGCAAAAGATGCCGACGCGCCGCTGCTGACCCGCTGATATGTACAAAGTGCTTGCATATCTGCTGGTTGCGCCGCTTTATGTGCTCTCGCTGCTCCCGCTGCGGGTGCACTATTGCTTTGCGCGTGGGATCACCTGGCTCTTGCGCGACGTGTTCAACTACCGCCGCGAGGTGATTGACACCAACCTGCGGGGCGCGTTCCCCGGCTTGGACGAAGCCTCCCGCAGACAGATTGCCCGCGATTACTACCGCAACCTGGGCGAGATAGTGGTGGAGATTGTCTGGTCGATGACCCGCAGCGGGCGCCACATATGCCGCAAAGGCTTCTACCGGGTTGACCCGGAGGGCGAAAAGGTCATCAACGAGGCTTATGAGTCGTCCCCTTCTGTGGTGACGATGCTCGCCCACACCGGCAACTGGGAGCTGGCCAGCGACCTGACCGGTTATATGCAGGCTCCCGCCTTCGCCCCCGCCGACATGACGGTGGCTTACCAGACGCTGCACAGCCCCCTCTCGGAGCATCTCTTTTTGCTGCTGCGCCGCCACCGGCTCTATACTGCAGACAGCCTTGTCCCGTCGCACAAGATACTGCGCTACATGCTGGAGCACCGCAACGACCGGCGGATGTATTTCTTCATAGCCGACCAGTACCCCTACGAAGGGGCCGCCCGCACCAACACATTTCTCGGTTTGCAGACCGAATGGCACGGTGGCGGGGAGGCGATTGCCCGCAAATTGCACCTTCCGGTGCTATATGTTTACCTCGAGAGGGTCAAAAGAGGTGAATATGTCATTAAAATTTCGCAAATTTGTTCCGACGCTTCTTTGCAGGCGCCCGGGGCGGTGACCGATGCCTACGCCTCGCTGCTCGAGAGGGATATCCTTTCGGACAAGGATAATTGGTTGTGGAGCCACCGGCGCTGGAAAAACCTCTGGCCCTACAATTGCAACAAAACCGGGAAATAATATTAAAACGATATGAAAACTGTATTTAAGTTAATGATTGCCGCACTGCTGCTGGGCATATCTGCCGCAGCTCCGGCGCAGATTATTCCTTCAGTCTCCGCCTCTCCCAGCGGCACGGTGGTTTATTCGCTCCCCGTGACCTCCATCAATTTCTGCGTGGATGCCGTGCGCGAAGATTTCATCGCCGGCCCGTACGCCCAGTATGCCAAGAAGTATATGGGCAGCGAGGCCCGCACCTCCAACGAAGTCAATTATTATCTCAAATCGATAAAGGTAGTGCCCTATCTCGAAGCCGACCCGTCGGTGCGCGTCACTGTCAATCTCAAGAAAGAGGGTGCGGGCGACAGCTTTTTGAAGCTCTGCTCGCAGGGCCTCGTGGTGGCTTCTGACAGCTACACTGGCAAAGAAGAGATCTGGCGCTTCCCCTCGCTGGCCGGCAACGACCAGTTTGCGGGCAAGGATGTGGACAACAACCTCTCCACCGCCACCACAACCCTCTACAAGACCGTCAAGACCGCTACCGGCTACGAGAAGGTGGCCGTTTCGCAGAGCCAGGTGGTAGAGAAGTCGGCAGAGAAAAAGGCCTCCGAGACCGCCGCTACCATCTTCAAGCTGCGCAGCATGCGCATGGCCATTGTCACCGGCGACACCGACGCGACCTACAGCGGCGAGGCCATGGCCTCGGCCATCAAGGAGTTGCTCCGGATGGAAGAGGAGTATATGAGCCTCTTCTACGGCACCACCGTAGAGTCGGTGCAGACTATGAGTTTTGACGTGGTGCCCAAGGGCAACAACCGGGAGCACATGTACGTGGCCTTCCGCCTCTCCGACACCGAGGGCCTGCTCCCCCCGAGCGACTTGTCGGGCCGTCCGATTGTGCTTGACCTGGAGCTTGACCCCGCGGCTGCCTCTGTCTCTGGCGGCAAGGCCAGCGGCATAATGTACCGCGTTCCCCGCATCGCCACCGCCCGCGTGCTGGACGGCAGCCAGATGTTGCTTCAGACCCGCATCCCGATGTATCAGTTTGGCGAGACCATGTATTTCCCCCTGTAATAAAACAAGCGTAAAGATATGTCAATAGCTACATTGAAACCCGAGCGCGTCTGGAAGATATTCCACGCCCTCACCCAGGTACCCCGTCCCTCCAAAAAGGAGATCAAGGCGGTAGAATTTGCAGAGAAATTCGGCCGGGACCTCGGCCTCGAAACATACCGCGACCCGCTGGGCAACATCATTATCCGCAAACCTGCGACCCCCGGCATGGAAGATCGCAAGGGCATCATCTTGCAGGGCCACCTCGACATGGTTCCCCAGAACACCGTAGACACTCCCCACGACTGGGAGAAAGATCCCGTGGAGGCATATGAATACGAGGTTGACGGCGAGAAATGGGTCAAGGCCCGCGGCACCACCCTCGGCGCCGACGACGGTATGGGCGTGGCCACCGCCATGGCTATCCTGGAGGCCAAGGACCTCAAGCACGGCCCCATCGAGGCTCTCTTTACGATAGACGAGGAGACCGGCATGACCGGCGCCTTCGGCCTCGAAGAAGGCAAACTCCAGGGCGAAATCCTCCTCAACCTCGACTCCGAAACCGAGGGTGAGATATATGTCGGCTGTGCCGGCGGCCTGGATGCAAAGTTCTCCTTCCCCTACCGCACCGAAGCCGCTCCCGAAGGGTTCAAGTTCTTCTGCATCACCATCAAGGGTATGCGCGGCGGACACTCCGGCATGGAGATCAACGAAGGCCGTGGCAACGCCAACAAGACCATGGCCCGTCTGCTGCTCCCCGTGCTGCGCGACATGGAGGGCCGTCTGGCCTCTATCTCCGGCGGTAACCTGCGCAACGCCATTCCCCGCGAGGCGACCGCAGTCGTGGCTGTACCCGCAGCCAAGGCATCTGCCCTCAAGAAGCATGTGGCCGCCACTTTCGAGGATGTCAAGACCGAGATCGGCAGCATCGACCCGGCGGTGGAAATATTCGTGAAACCTTGCGACGCACAGCGTGTAATGCGTGGCACCGTGGCCCTGAGAATGGTCAAAGCAGTGATGGCATGTCCCAACAACGTGGCCCGCATGAGTGCGGATGTCCCCGGCCTGGTAGAGACCTCCAACAACCTGGCCATCGTCCGCTCCGACGGTCGCGCCATCACCATCGAATGCCTGCTGCGCAGTTCGGTGGACAGCGCCAAGAATGACCTGGCGGAATCGATGCGCGCCGTGATGGAACTCGCCGGAGCCAAGGTAGAGTTTACCAGCGGCTATTCCGGATGGCAGCCCAACATGAAGTCGCCCATACTGGCCGAGATGAAGCGGATCTACAAAGAGATGTACGGCAAGGAACCCCTCGTGATGGCAATCCACGCCGGCCTCGAGTGCGGCATCATCGGCGCCACCTACAAGGGACTCGACATGGTCTCCATAGGCCCGACCCTCTGCTCGCCCCATTCTCCCGACGAGCGCGTCAACGTGGCCTCTGTAGCCAAGTTCTGGGACTTTGTGGTCAAGGTCCTGGAAGAGGCCCCCAAAAAGTAATAACTAATAATAGCTTAAGATATGTTTAAAGGACAACCAAAAGGACTTTTTGCCCTTGCACTTGCCAACACCGGCGAGCGCTTCGGTTACTACACGATGATTGCCGTGTTTGCCCTGTTCCTCAGGGCCAACTTCGGCCTGTCGGCAAGTACTGCCGGCCTTATCTACAGTTCGTTTTTGATGTTTGTGTATTTCTTCCCGCTGGTAGGAGGTATCCTCGCCGATAAGTTCGGCTTCGGGAAGATGGTTACCACCGGCATAATTGTGATGTTCCTGGGCTATCTGCTGCTCTCGATACCCCTCGGAAGCGGCACCGTGGCCCTTGTCGGAATGCTGGCGGCGCTGATCCTGATCGGGTTCGGTACCGGCTTGTTCAAGGGCAACCTCCAGGTTATGGTGGGCGACTTGTACAATGAGCCGCAGTATGCCGCAAAGCGCGACTCCGGCTTCTCCCTGTTCTACATGGCCATCAATGTGGGCGCCCTGTTCGCACCCACGGCAGCCATCAAAATCAGGGAGTGGGCAATCGGCCTGGGCTTTGACGGCAACTCCGCATATCACTTCTCCTTTGCCGTTGCGTGCGTTTCATTGATAGTTTCCATAGCGATTTATTATGCTTTCCGCAGCTGGTTCAAGCATGTCGAAGGTGGTCACGCAAAAGGGGACAAGGCACAGGTTGTCGATACCCTCACCCCCGAGCAGACCAAGAAGCGCATGGTCGCCCTGTTCCTGGTGTTCGCAGTCGTCATCTTCTTCTGGATGTCGTTCCACCAGAACGGTCTTACCCTGACATACTTTGCAGATGAGTTTACACAGCGCAGTGCAGAGGGCCTGGCTTCCATGCCGTTCAATGTTTGGAACCTGGTGGCAGTAATCGCCATTGTCTACGCCTTGTTCTCAATCTTTGACAAGGAGGCGACCGGCAGGGGCAAACTCATCGGCGTCGGAGTCGTTGCGGTAGCCTGCGCATATCTCGTATGGCAGTACAGCCGCCTGAGTGGCTCCATCGAAATCAGCGCTCCCATATTCCAGCACTTCAACCCCTTCTACGTAGTGGCCCTGACTCCCGTGTCGCTGGCAATATTCGGTGCCCTTGCAAAGAAGGGCAAAGAGCCTTCGGCTCCCCGCAAGATTGCCTATGGTATGCTTGTGGCAGCCGTAGCCTTCGGCCTTATGGTGATTGCCTCCATCGGTCTCAATACTCCCGAGACCCAGGCGGCAGCCCGCGCGGCCGGTATGCCGGAGACCCTCGTATCGCCCTATTGGCTCATCAGCGTATACCTTGTCCTCACCTTCGGAGAGCTTCTCCTGAGTCCGATGGGTATTTCTTTCGTATCCAAGGTCGCTCCTCCCAAATACAAAGGTATGATGATGGGTATGTGGTTCGTTGCTACCGCATTGGGTAACTTCCTGGTGCAGGTGGGAGGCCACCTCTGGGGCAACCTTCCCTTGTGGATCGTGTGGGCAGTGTTCCTCGGCGTCTGCGTCGTATCTGCCATCTTTATGTTCGCCATGATGAAGAAGCTCGAAGCCGCCACCGCCGACAGCTAGTATCATGGACGTTGCAATAGTCATACTCAACTGGAACGGCCGCTCCCTTATGGAGCGGTTCGTCCCGGTTTTGTTGAATAACATACCCAAAGAAAACTGTTTTGTGGTGGTGGCCGACAACGGCTCCACCGACGACTCCCTCGCGTGGCTCGAGGCCAATTATCCGCAGGTCGAGATAGTGGCTCTCGACAAGAATTACGGCTTTGCCGGGGGTTACAACCGCGCCCTTAGGGAAATCGAAGCCGACTATTACGTGTTGCTCAACTCCGATGTCGAGGTCGCTCCGGGATGGCTCGAGACCCTCACCACCTTCATGGAAGACAATCCCGACGTCGGCATCTGCCAACCCAAGATCCGCTCGCTGGCCAAACGCGACTATTTCGAGTATGCCGGGGCGGCGGGTGGCTACATAGACCGCTACGGCTATCCGTTCTGCCGCGGCCGCATCCTCTCCAATGTCGAGAAGGATCGCGGTCAGTACGACGAGCCCGACCAGTGCTTCTGGGCCAGCGGAGCGTGCATGATGGTGCGCAGCGACCTCTATCACTATCTGGGCGGCCTGGACGAGATGTTCTTCGCCCATATGGAAGAGATTGACTTCTGCTGGCGGGCCAAATTGGCGGGCCACCAGGTGTGGGCGGTGCCGGAGGCGGTGGTATACCACCTGGGCGGCGCCTCGCTCGACAATGCCAGCCCCCACAAACTCTATCTCAACTACCGCAACAGCCTGTTGATGTTGCACAAGAATCTCCCCACCAGCGATTTACGCCGCATCATGACCGCCCGCAAGATACTCGATTTCTTGTCGTCCCTGGTTTATCTTGTCACTGGACGCTGGAGCTATTTCAAGGCTGTCTGGAAGGCCAAGCGCGACTACCGGCACCTCGCCCCGGAACTTGAGGTATCGTCGTTCAGCGAAGACGGTAACGACGTGGGCCGCTACGACGGCAGCATAGTGCTGCGGTACTTCCGCTCGCTGGGACATCTAACATTTGACAAATTGCGCTTGTAACGGGGTATAGGCGGCTGATATGCAAAAACGGGCTGGCGTAATGCCGGCCCGTTTTGCATGGTATGTGTTAAGTGTCTATTCTTCGTCTTCTTCGTCGTCATCGCCGATATCCTCGGTGTCGGGGATAATCACGTTGCGGGAGTGAAGCTCGCCCGGAAGGATGGTGATGCGGCGGGGATTATCGCTCTTCTCGTAGTTCTTGAGGTAGGCAGCCACAATCTTGCCTTCGTAAGAGCAGGATACGAGGTAGTCACCTGCGGGGAGTTCTTCGAAATAGAAGTACCCGTCGGTGATGGTGGTGAAACGGTATGAAGCGGTAGCTCCGGTGAGGGTAACCTCTACGCCTGGCATCTGATGATCACGATAGCTTACATCGCCCACCAACTTGCCTGTAGTGGGGGTTTTCTTGCAAGAAACAACGGTAAGGGCTGCGAAAGCCACCAATAATATTGTCAAAATCCTTTTCATATCGCAAAGATGGAAAAAATATTAGAAGATTATACCCATTGCCTCGCATATTTTGCGGGGAATTTCGGTATTGTCCATCTCTCCGGAGAACTTTTCGCATCCGGCACCGATGGCATACACGGGCACGCGGTCGCCGGTGTGGGAGCCGGAGGTCCAGCCGATGCCGGCTTCCTTGGAAATCTCGGACTGGTTGTTCTCGCCGGACATGTAGTTGTCTACAGTGGTCCCCTCTACGGGCTCGCACATGGCTTTGACCTTGAATAACTGGGGCTTGTTGCATGCGGGGCCGCCCGTTTCGTGGTCTGCGGTAATCACTATCAGGGTGTTCTGGGGGTGCTTGCGGTAGAACTCAAGTGCGACTTCTATCGCGTCGCTCATGTCAATGGTTTCGTTAATCATGCCGGGAAGGTCGTTGCTGTGGGCCGCAAAGTCTATCATGGAACCTTCGGCCATCATAAAGAAGCCTTTGGGGTTGTCCAGGCACTCGATGCCGCCCTTGACAATCTCTGCCAGGGTAAGGTCGTCGGGATTGCCGCGTTTGATGCGTTCCAGGCGGGTGGGGAACTGGGTGGTCGAGCGGGTGGTGTCGCGTTTCTGGAAGAAGACTACCTTGTCTGCACCCTTCTTTTCTGCGAATTCTTCGCGGCCGTAGGCTATCGCATAGCCGGCAGCCTCGGCCTTGGCAAAGCAGTCGGGTTGCTCTTGTGCGGGACGGTTAAAGTCGCCACCGCCAAAGAACTCAAAGCCGGAGGTGGCCAACTGGCTGCCTATCTGGTAGTAGTTGCCACGGCTTTCGTTGCGTCCGTAGAACGATGCGGGGGTAGCGTGGTCGATGCAGACGGTGGCGGCGATGCCGACCTTGTAGCCTGCGTCGTGAACCTTGTATGCGATGCTCTGGAGCGTATCACCGCTTGGGGTGATGCAGATGCTGCCGTTGTTCACCTTCTGTCCAGATGACAGGGCAGTACCTCCCGCAGCAGAGTCGGTGGTCTGATGGTCTGCAGAGAATGTGGCAGAAGCGCCCATCACCGGGAACGAAGAGAAAGCCAGCTGTCCCATGCCGATGGCGCCGTCGCTCTCTGATTGCGCAAGGTAGGCCTCTGTCACGGAGACTGCACCGAATCCCATGCCGTCGCCGATAAACAGGAACACATATTTTGCTTTGGGTTGTGAGCACGATGCCGCCAGGAGCGAGACAAGTAATAATAGTATCGAAAAACGTTTCATTGTGTTAAAGTGATGGGGATACGTTAAAGGTAATGTGCGGGTTAGGTACTTCGCACTTGCGAAGATAGTATAAAAGAAATGGGTAACAATAGCTGCCACCCATTTCTTTCTGTCATATTTGAAGAAGCCTATTCAACTGCGTTGGCGCCGTATAGAATCTTGAGCGCGTTGCAGCGGCGAAGCTCCTGCTTGATGTCGGTGATGATACCCATGCGGGTATCTTTGTCAGCCTTGATGGATACGGTCATGAACGGACGGTCCTGCTCGCTGAGGTTCTCGCGCTCGGAAGCGACGAAATCGCGGATCTCATCTACCGTGCGGAAAGAATCGTTGAGCTGGATACGGCTGTCAGTACCATATTTGCCTTGATACTTCTTGAGGGGAGTACCAACATAGATGTACGACGAAAGGTCCTTGCGTTCCAGTTTGGAGATTTCACTTGCTGCGGGCAGATTCACCATAACCATGTGCTCTGTCTGACGCATAGTAGTAGTCACCATGAAGAACAGCAGAATCATGAACACGATGTCGGGCAATGAACCGGTAGAGATGGCCGGCATTGTCTTTTTACCACTTTTCTTGAATGTTGCCATACTATAAATCTCCTATTGCTGAAGTTTGGTATCCTTAGGTTCGGCCTCGGAAATCTGCTGGGGAATACATTTGCGCACGATCTTCTGCTTGTCGTCGTCTATCTGGGCGTACGGCTTGCCGTAGTGTGCCATGGAGAATTCATCGCGGATCTCGTTGATGGCCTTTACCAATTCGTTCTGTACGGCAATATATTGGCTATATGTCGTACCACGGTCGTTCTGCAGCGAAATCACACCTTTGGAAACGGGATAGGGTCCGAATCCTTCGATATCCTTGACAACCTTCTCCGGGAGGTTGGGGTTGTCCATGGGATTGGTGAGAAACTCTACGATCTTATCTTTCAGTTGACTGACATCTATAGGTTCGTCCCCGGCGAAAACGCGGTCATTGACGTTGATCTTCACGATGACGATGTTACGACGGTTGACCTTCTCGTTCTCCAGCTTCATGTTCTCATCGGGCATGGGGGGGAGACGACGGGGGAGACCCTTCTCCTGGTCCATAGTCGTTACCATCAGGAAGAATATCAACGCGATGAAAGCGATGTCGGCCATTGAGCTTCCATTTATTTCGGGAGTCTTTTTTGATGCCATGTTCCTAATAATTAACGATTCTTAATAGCGTTGCTGATGGCGGACCATATGATAGCTATGATAGATGCGGCCACCATTGCATATGTGACGTAGAGGGCTGCGTCAGAGAATTTCGATACCTTCGGGGTGTAGTCTACGGAGGTCATTACTTCTCCACCGGGAGCGAGCAGCCAGCAAATGACTACCAGCGCAACCGCTCCGACAATCAGTGCCAAAAATGTAATCAAGCTCTTCTTGGTCTTGCTTACATCAATGAGCAGGAATGCCAGAACCAATACGATTGAGATAGCGACAAGTACGTAGGCCCAGATGATATAGGTATCTACTATCGCATCGCTCGCGGTATTGTGCGGCAGGAGGAAGAAAACAACCAGCAATATCGCAGAGATTCCCAGAAGAATCCATTTTAAATATTTAGCCAGTTTCATTGTTTCTTTGTTTTCAATTGTTAATAATACTACCCTTCAATCCAGATTATTTCTGATTTGCAACCATGATGTCGACGAAGCTGATGGAAGCGTCCTCCATCTGTGCTACGATGGTGTCGATCTTGGAGATGAGGTAGTTATAGAACAACTGAAGGATGATGGCAACAACCAGACCGCCGACGGTGGTGATCAGGGCGACTTTCATACCGCCTGCTACCAGGTTCGGGGAGATATCACCTGCAACCTCGATGGCATCGAATGCCTGGATCAGACCGATCACAGTACCAAGGAATCCGAGCATAGGTGCGATACCGATGAACAGGGAAATCCAGGAAAGACCCTTCTCGAGCTGAGCCATCTGAACGGAACCGTAAGAAGTGACAGCTTTTTCTACGTTCTCAACGCCCTGGTCCATACGGATGAGGCCCTGATAGAAAATGCTTGCGACGGGACCGCGGGTGTTGCGGCAAACGTCTTTAGCCTTCTCGACGTCACCTTTCTTGAGGGCGTCTTCTACCTGACCCAGAAGCTTGTTGGTGTTGGTCTGGGCAAGGTTGAGAGTGATGATACGCTCGATAGCGATTGCAAGACCCAGGATAAGGCAGATGAGTACCAATGCCATGAAGCCTGCACCACCTTCGATGAATTTAGCCTTGAGCTGCTGGTGCAGGGGTTTGTCGCTGCCAGTAGCCTCGAACGGGTTAACGGGTGCCTCGGGTGCGGGAGCGGCTACCTCTTCCTGAGCCTCTGCTGCTGCAGTCTGCTCGGTAGCCTCTTCGTCTTGCGCGCTAACTGATTGATAAGCAGTGAAAGTCAGAAGACCAGCAACTGCCAAAAACATGAAAACTTTTTTCATAGGTTTTTAATTAATGATAATATAGATTTTGTCTAGTTTGCAATAATGTGGTGCAAGTTAAATTATTTTTTTGAAAAATCGAAATAATTTCTTGGCACTTGCAGTGGTAACCTCGTCCACCAGCGCAAAATCCATCCCTTTTATGGCGGCGATTTTCTCGGCGACATAGCGCACGTAGGCACTCTCGTTGCGCTTCCCGCGGTGCGGAACGGGTGTCAGATAGGGGGCGTCGGTCTCGAGCAGGATATCTTCGACCGGTATCCGCTCCAGTGCCGTGGCGATGTGTGCATTCTTGAATGTAACCACCCCGCCGATGCCCACCATGAAATCTCCGGCGGCCTTGATGCGCCGGTATGTCTCGTAACTCCCGGTAAAGGCGTGGAAAGTGCCGCACAGCGGCTTGTTTACCTTTTTAATGCATTCGAAAATCTCTTCGGTCGCTTCCCGGGCATGGATTATCACCGGCAGATCCTTCTCGTGGGCGAACTCCAGCTGCGCGCAGAAGACCTCTTTCTGCTCTTCGAGATACTCCTTGCTCCAGTAGAGGTCCATGCCGATTTCGCCTATCGCGACCCACGGCCGGTCGTCAAAATGGTCAAAGACAAACTGCAACTCTTCGCGCCAGTTCTCCCTGATTTCAGTGGGATGCAGTCCGATGGCCGGGTATGCGAATCCCGGCAGAGTGTCGGCGCACGCCACCATGCGGTCGTAGCACGTGGAGTCGATGCCCGGCATCACGATTCTCTCTACCCCGGCCGCCCTGGCCCGCTCTACCACTTGCTCAAAATCGGCGTCATACGCCTCGTCATAAATATGCGAATGTGTGTCAATCATAGTAGAAGTACTAATAATGACTAGTTTGGGTTTGTATCTTCTTTAGCACCTGCTTGTTTGATGGTATTAATTTCCTGCAAGAAGAACATTTAGAAAGGCTCCATCCTGGTTATCAAACTGCATAAAATGAGGACGAGTGCTTATAACGTTTTCGTGCTGACATCTATGACTGTGATTATTAACTTCTGCATATCTTCGATATTGACGTTAGACGTAATTGCTAGTTATCAATTACAAAACATTTAAATACCATTTGACATATAAAGGACTATGATGAGAGTCAGGACGGAACTGGGGCTATTAGTGGGTAGCCATGTGAAAGTACATGGAATCTATTCTACATTTTTCTGTCATAAGGTCTGGATAATCAGGAATCATCGGACAAAGAGTAATTCTAATATAATGATGCTGTATACTTTTATGATTATGCAGATACATTTTATCAGGCAAAACCCGGGCGGGGAAATGCTCACCAATAAAAGCCTCACGATAGATCCTTTTGCTGACATGAATATCATCCCAATAGTACCTCCCATCATATAATACGTCATAATACAAGGTGCTATTTTCTTTTCCAATTACTGTCGCAATAACATCTACACCGCGTTGCTTAATCAAATATGAGTTATATACATGCCAAATACCGTCAATTATAGCGAGTACAGAGACGATACATGATAGTACAAGAACAACATAAGTATAAATGGTTGAAATAGTCTCTTTAGTGGGTTCTTTCATAACTTGGGATAATGGTATACTGGTTGTGTTGGCACCATCGGGGAGGAGTATGCATTGCCGCCTAGATAAAGGTTTTCTTTAGTAATACCCGAGTCGGCATCATACGCCTCGTCGTAAATATGCGAATGTGTGTCAATCATAACAACCTACTAAGGTAGTCATTTTATCCGATACTTGTTGCCGGAGACTATGGCGAGGCGGCCGGAGAGTTCGAGTTCGAGGATGGCGAGAGCGAGTTCCCTCGGGGTGGAAGAGAGGCCGGCGGCGATGTCCTGGATGTCCGACTCGGGGTTTTTATGCAGGAAGTGGAGTATCTCGCGCTTTCTGGGGTCGCTCTCGCCGGCGGCCAGGCTGCCGAAGTCGAGCGGCAGGCGGGCGTCGGCTGTGTCCCAGTCCATGGCCTTTATGATGGATTCGGCTCCGGTGACAATCGCCGCCACATTGTTCTCTATGAGGTCGTTGCAACCCTTGAAGGTGGTGTCGTCGATGCGTCCGGGCAGCGCGAACACGCTGCGGTTGTAGTCGAGCGCCAGTCCTGCGGTGATCAAGCCGCCCCCCTTGGCTTTCGACTCCACCACCAGCGTGCAGTCCGACAGACCGGCGATGATGCGGTTGCGGCGCACGAAGTTGATGGGATATGACGGCACGAAGGGGGAGAATTCGGTCACCAGTGCACCGTGTCCCTCCAGAATCAGCTCTGCAAGTTGCTCGTTGGCCGGGGGATAGATCTCGTGGAATCCGGTCCCCATCACCGCCACGGTGTCGAGCCCGTATTTGAGGGCGAAGGTGTGGGCGTGGGTGTCGATACCCAGCGCCAGCCCGCTCACAATGACCGGTTTGATGGCCAGGGCGGCCAATCCCTCGATGATTTGCTCGCAGTAGCGCCGCCCGTACTGGGTGCTGGCACGCGTGCCCACGACGGCGACGAAGCGCGGCCGGGAGAAGTCTATGCGCCCCTTCTTGTAGAGCAGCAGCGGGGCGTCGGGGCATTGCCTGAGCCGCTCGGGATAGTCACTGTCGGTGACGGCAATCATCTCCACGGCGTGGTCCAGCGCCCAGTCGATGTCGCGGGCGGCGGCATCGGCCCGCTCGCGGTTGAACAGTTTGTGCGCGATGCCGGCCAGCGGCGGATAAATGCGCAACGCCTCCTTCTGACCCACCTCAAAGATGGCGCTGGCATCGCCGAAAGCCTCCAGAATCTCCTTTGCGGGGGTGCTGTTCCCCTCGAAACAACCCGCCAGGCGGGCGGTGTCAATCAAATAATCCCGTCTCATCTGCTTGCGTTTTTTCGCGCAATGTAGATAAACGGGATTGTCTGGGCAGAAAAGTTCGGGAATTCTGCCGGAATCAAGCTGATTTTATAATCAGATAATCAGCATGGCGTCGCCGTAGGTGCCGAATTTGTAGCCCTCCTGCAGCGCAACCTCATACGCGTGCATCACGTTGCGATAACCGCCGAAAGCGGCGACATTCATCAACATTGTCGATTTCGGAAGATGGAAATTGGAAATCAGCGCGTCGGGGATGGAGCATTTGTACGGCGGGAAGATGAATTTGTTGGTCCAGCCCTCGAACTCCTCGATCTCTTTGGTGGTGGTCACGAAGGTCTCGAGGCCGCGCAGCACGGTGATGCCCACGGCAACCACACGGTGGCCGGCGCGCTTGGTGGCATTGACCTTATTTGCGGTCTCTTCGGAGATGAAAAGCGGCTCGCTGTCCATCTTGTGCTTGGAGAGATCCTCCACATCTACGGTGTGGAAGTGGGCGTTGCCCATGTGCAGGGTGATGAAAGCCTGCTCTACGCCCTTGATTTCGAGCCTCTTGAAGAGAATCTTGCTGAAGTGCAGGCCTGCGGCGGGAGATGCCACGGCGCCCTCGTTCTTGGCGTAGATGGTCTGGAAGCGCTCTTTGTCAATCTCCTCTGCGCGGGGACGGATCCATTTGGGAACCGGCAGCGAACCTATGGAGTAGAGGGCCTTCTTGAACTCCTCGTAGGGACCGTCGTAGAGGAAACGGAGGGTGCGTCCGCGGGAGGTGGTATTGTCTATCACCTCGGCCACGAGGCTGTTGTCGTCGCCGAAATAGAGCTTGTTGCCGATACGGATTTTGCGTGCGGGGTCCACCAGCACGTCCCACAGGTGCTGCTCCTGATTGAGCTCGCGGAGCAGGAACACCTCGATTTCTGCACCGGTCTTCTCTTTGTTGCCGTAGAGCTTGGCGGGGAATACTTTAGTGTCGTTGAACACGCACAGGTCGCCTTCGTCCAGATATTCAATCATATCCTTGAAAATGCGGTGCTCGATTTCGCCGGTGTCTTTGTGCAACACCATAAGGCGGCATTCGTCGCGCTCTTCGGAAGGATATTTTGCAATTTGTTCGAGGGTGAGGGGGAATTCGAATTCTTTTTGTTTCATGCGCTATTTCGGTAATCAAACCGCAAAAGTATGCGATGAAAGGAAATATTCCAAAGAAATTGCGTTATTTATTTCAAAATCACCGCTTAATGTGCGTCTGAGGGCGGTGAGATGAGCGCCGCTTCCCACCGCCAGGCCCAGGTCACGGGCAAACGAGCGGATATAGGTCCCCTTGCTGCAGCGCAGGCGCACCGTGGCGGCCGGCCGGCCCGAAGGCGCGGGGGCGAATTCCACCAACTCTGCCTCCTCTATGACAACAGGCGCCGCCTTGACCTCCACCGGCTCTCCGGCGCGGGCATATTCGTAGGCCCTGACGCCGTTTATCATTTTGGCCGAGAAGATGGGCGGAATCTGCTCTTGCGGCCCTATGAAGCCCTTCAAGGCCTCTTCTACCGTGGCGCGGGAGATATGTTCGTACGGATAGGTCTGGTCTATCTCCTTCTCCAGGTCGTAGCTGGGGGTGGTGGCGCCAAACTCTATGGTCGCCACATATTCTTTGGTGTGGGCCTGCAGCTGTTCGGAGATCTTGGTCGCCTTGCCTATGCAGATGATGAGCAGTCCGGTGGCCAGGGGATCCAGCGTGCCGGCATGTCCCACCTTGATGTTCTTCTGGTGGAAGTGCTTTTGCAGGGTGAATTTGATCTTGCGCACCGCATCGGCACTGGTCCAGCGCAAAGGCTTGTCCAGGACGACGAGCAGGCCGTCCGGGTAGCTCTCCATGGATTCGGCGAGCGGGCCGGAGAAGTTGCGGTCTACGATCGTGGCCTTTATCACAGGTCTATCTGCAAGGGATTTTGTTGATTCTGTTCTGGTGGCGTCCCCCTTCGAACTGTGCATTGAGGTATGCTTCGAGAATGGCGACAGCCTCTTCTTTCGAGATGAATCGCGCCGGCATCGAGAGGATGTTGGCGTTGTTGTGCTGCTTGGCGAGGGCTGCAATCTCCGGGCACCAGCAGAGTGCTGCGCGCACCCCCTGATGCTTGTTGAGGGTCATGGTGATGCCGTTGCCGCTGCCGCACATCGACACTCCAAAGTCGACCTTGCCGTTCTCTACGGCATCTGCGAGGGGATGGGCGGTGTCGGGATAGTCCATGCTGGCGGTGGAGTGGGTGCCGAAATCGGTTACCTGGTATCCTTTCTGGGTAAGAACCCCTTTGATATATTCTTTAAGTTCGTAACCTGCGTGGTCGCAGGCCATTCCTACCGTTGCCATATTACTGTTCTGCCTGTTTTTCTATGTTCTGCATTATCTGTTCCTGGCGCTGCTTGCGAAGCATCCGGTCGCGGCGGTCAAAGGCGGTCTCGCTCTCTTTCTGCTGCAAATCTTCTGAATTCTCTACTATCAGCGCCGGTTTGCCGTTGTAGCGGTCTTTCTTGGTCACCGAAACCATGTCCCCGGTGTTGATGGGGAGGCCGTGACGTACAAACGAGAAGTCCTCGTCGTTGATGTCCACAACTATGATCTTGTCGCGGTTGACCCTGTCGAGGTCTACCTGTGGCAGGTCGGTCATGTCGTAGCCGGTAGCCACTATGGTGACGCTGATCTTGCCGCCCAGGGTGTCGTCGCGCACCACGCCGCACTTGAAATTGCTGGCGCCGCCGGTGGCATTGTTCACATAGTCCATGATCTGCTGCTTCTCCTCTACGCGCAGTTCGCTGGCGGTGATGTTCACCAGCGCCTTGCTGGCCTTGGAGATGTCGCAATTGCTCATAAGGGGCGATGTCAGGGCGCTCTCGACGGCGATGCGGGCGCGCTCGGTGCCCTCGCCGCTGCCGATACCCATGAACGCCATGCCGCTGTCCTTCATGATACGCTTCACGTCGGCAAAGTCGACATTGATGAGGCCGCGGCACGAGATGATCTCGGTGATGCTCTTGACGGCGGTGGCCAGCACCTCGTTGGCACGGTCAAGGGCGTCGAAGAACTTGAGGTCGGGATATACGTCGTACAACTTCTGGTTGTCGATAATCAGCAGGGAATCGACGTGACGGCTCAGCTCGCGGATGCCTTCGGTGGCGCGGTACATGGCGTCGGGACCCTCGTCGCGGAACGGGATGGTCACTACCGCCACGGTCAGCAGCCCTTTGGACTTGGAGGCCTCGGCAATTACGGGGGCAGCGCCGGTGCCGGTACCGCCGCCCATGCCGCAAGTAACAAACACCATCTCGTTGGTGCCGGCGAGCATGTTGTTGATGTCATCGAGCGACTCGGTCGCCGCCTTCTTGCCAATCAGATAGTCGGTTCCGGCGCCCAGGCCCTTGGTGATGACACCGCCCAGCTGCAGTTTCTGGGGCACGGGGCTGGCGCTGAGGTGCTGGAAGTCGGTGTTGCACACCACATAGTCGATGTGCTCCATCTTCTGCTCGTACATGTAGGTCACGGCATTGGTGCCGCCGCCTCCCACACCTATGATTTTTATAATGTTGCCCTTCTCGATCCAGTCGTCGGGGATTATGGATTCGTATTGCTTTTTCATAACTAGTTGGATCCTCCTGTGTCAAATAAATCTTTGATAAAACCGCCCCAGCGCTTCTCTATCTTGCTGGGCTCCTGCGGGGGCTCTACTTCGGGCTCTTCTTCTTCGATGTCCTCTTCCTCCTCTTCTTCTGCAGCCAGTTTGGCCTTGCGTTCGGCCTCCTTGCGGGCTGCCTTCTCGGCGGCCAGCTGCTGTTTGAGCCGCTGTTTCTCTTCTTTCTCTATGCGGCGTTTCTCGCGCGGGGAGAGGCGGGTGATGTCCTGGTCCTTGAAGATATCGGCCTCTTTGGCGGGTTTGGCGTCGATGCGGGCGTAGTCGCGGTGGCTTTCAAGCTCACCTTCGTTGTTGAAGCAATCTATCAGCGCGCCCACGATAGAGCAGGCGGTGGTGTCAAAGCAACTCTGCTTGGAGGCCTCGGAGATGTTGCCCTGGGCGTTGGCCAGGCGCACGCGCATTCCGGTGATGGCCCTTGCGAGTTCTTTGATGTGCTCCATGTATGCGGTTCCGCCGGTGATTACCAGGCCGGTGGGAATCTTGTTGATGTAGCCGGACTTCTCTATCAGGTAGTATGCCGCCTCCAGAATCTCGCTGGCGCGGGCCTCCACGATCTGCTGCAGGAAGTCGAGCGACACGTCCTTGGTTTCGCCGCCGCCGACCCCCTGTATCACGAGTTTCTTGTTCTCGGTGAAGCCCTCGTCTATGCAGTTGCCGTATTTCATCTTGATGATTTCGGCCACTTCTGTGGTCAGGCAGGTGTGGTAGCGGATGTCGCTGGTGATGGTGTTGCCGGCAAAGGGAATGACTCCGACCGCCCTCACGATGCGGTCTTTGACTATTACCACATCGGTGGTGCCGGCGCCGATGTCAATCATGGCGACGCCGTTTTCAAGCTCGGTCTCGTTGAGGGTCGCGATGGCGCTGCCTATGGGCGAGAGCACCGTGCGGACTATCTTCATGCCGCACTTCTCTACCACGTCGCGCTTGATGCGGTCAGCGTTGGTCTTGCCCAGGATCAGGCGGTAGCGGGCCTCGACGTACCTGCCGGCCATGCCCTCTACCGAGTCGGGGGGATTGCCGATGCTGTCGTCGATGTCGTAGGACTGGGGAATGGCCTCAAGCACGGTCTCCCCGGCCACGGTGTCGGCGTGAAAGGCCTGCATGCGCCATTGCTGCAGCTCTTCGGGGCTGATGAGGGAGTTGCCGCTGCGTTTTGCCCGCAGGGTATACTCTACGGTGCGCAGGCTCTGGCTCCCGGCGCAAAGTATCACGTCGGTGACGGTCTCGCCAAACTCCGACTCGATTTCGCGCTTGCAGCGGGAGAGGGCCTCTACGATGCGTTGCGTGTTTTGCACGTCACCGCGGGACATACCCTTGGAAACGGGCACAACCTTGTGGTGGATTACCCTGACGCCGTTGTACCCAGCCTCTGCGACCGCCATGGCAACCTTGGAGGTACACAATTCAACTGCTACTAAAAAGTCATTCATATCTATTTGCAAATAATTTGATCTTTATACTTGAGGTTAATCACTTCGTACTGTTTGCCCTCGGCAAGGGCCTTGGGGCGGATGGTGCGGTAGTAACCCGCCATCTTGGTGAGTTTGTCGCCGGAGTCGTTGAGGCTGCCGAAGATGAACTTCTCGTTGCAGCTGCGGGTATAAACCACCACGTCGCCGTTGTCTTCTACCCATAACTGCTCTATCTCCTTGCTCCAGTAGGGGTTTTTGCGGATCTGCTCGGTGAACTGCAGCAGGCTGCCCAGCCACTCGCGCCCCGTCTCGGGATAACCATCCCTGGTGGCGGGTACTTTGAACGGCAGTTTGCCGCTGACGATGGGCAAATCGAGGGTAATGCGCCCCAGCAGGGGCAGTACGTAACCGCTGCTGTCGCAGTAGAAGCCCCCCTTGTCTGTCTGGAAGCGGACCACCGGGTTGCGCTGGGCAACCTCGAGCACCAGCGTGGCGGGATGCTGGATATACGCCTCCGCCTTGCATATGGCGCTGCTGTTGCACAGGTGCTGTTCCAGCGAATTGATGCTGATCTCTTTCATGGTCATGTTCTTGACTGCGGGGCGCACCATCTCCACAATCTCGCTCTCAGAAATAAAGTTCTGGCTCTGACCGTTGGTGATGATGACTTTGATGTTGTCGCCCGACAGCGGCACTGCCTGCTGCGCCGCATACCTGTCGGCACAGTAAAAGTATCCGCTGAACAAAACGCAGATCAAGACGAACATGAATATGACCAGTATCTTCCTAAACATTCTTAAGGTATTCTTCTATTTGTGGTACGAACCGGTCTATATCGCCCGCGCCAAAGGTCACCAGGCACTCCAGCTTGCGGCTCTTGAGGGTATCCATGAGCTGCTCTTTGGGCACCAGGACCTTGTCTTGCAGGGTCACCTTGTTTAATATCATTTCGGAATTCACGCCCTCGATGGGGAGCTCCCTGGCGGGATATATCGGCAGCATTATCAGGCTGTCGAGCCCGCTGAGGGCGGCTGCAAAGTCGTCGGCAAAATCGCGGGTGCGAGTAAACAGGTGCGGCTGGAAGATGCCGGTCAGGTGCCGCCCCGCAAAAATCTCGCGTATCGAGCTTATGGCAGATGCAATCTCGTTGGGGTGGTGGGCATAGTCGTCTATGTATGCCACCTGCGGAGTGTTCACATGGATGTCAAAGCGCCGCTCCACGCCGCTGAACGATGCTATCGCGCTGCGGATCTTTTCCGGCTCCACGCCGTAGAGCAGGGCTACGGCCGATGCCGCCACCGCATTCTCTATATTGACCCAGCCCGGTACGCCCACCGTGCAGTCGGTAAGCTTGCCCTTGGGATGGTTGAGCGTAAAGGAGAAGTGTCCGCCCTGGAGCGGGACGATGTCCGATGCGTAAAAGTCGCAAGGGGTGTTGTAGCTGTAGTGCAGCACCTTGGCCTTGACGCGGTCGGTGTAGAGGTCCGCGCCCAGCTTGGCAATCACATAACCGTCGGCAGCTACCTGCGAGGCGAACTGCGCGAACGACTCTTTTACCGCCTCGTGGGTGCCGTAGATGTCCAGGTGGTCGGCGTCGATGGCGGTGACCACAGCTATCTGGGGATGCAGCTGGTGGAACGAGCGGTCGAATTCGTCGGCCTCGGCCACCAGAACGTCGCTGCGGCTCATCAGCAGGTTGGTGTGATAATTCTTGGAGATGCCGCCCAAAAAAGCGGTGCAGCCATCTTCGGTGCCGCTGGCAAAGATGTGGGCCAGCATCGTGGAGGTCGTGGTTTTGCCGTGGGTACCCGATATCGCCAGGCACACCTTGTCGCTGGCTATCTCGCCGAGCGCGCGCGAACGCTTGCACATGCTGTAGCCCTTTTCGCGTACGAACTGCAGCTCCTGCAGCGTCTCGGGAATCGCCGGGGTGTATATCACAAAGGTCTTGTCGACATTGAGCGGTACCAGGTCGGGACGGTCGTCGTAGTGGACCATGATGCCCTCTTTCTCAAGCTGCGCCGTAAGACGCGAGGGGGTGTGGTCGTAACCCGACACATTCTTGCCGATATATTTGAAGTAGCGTGCAAGGGCACTCATCCCGATGCCGCCTATTCCTATGAAATAATAGTTATCGTACATATTATTTACAAAGCTTTAAAACTTCGTTTGCTATCTCTTCTGCTGCGTACTTCTTGCCGAGTTTTATGATTTCGCGCTCCATGGAGGCAATCTTTTCGGGATCGCCCAGCAACTCAGTCGCGGTCTTCATCAGGTTTTCGCGGGCGTCGGCGTCCAGCACCATCATGGCCGCATTCTTCTCTACGAGCGCCATGGCGTTGTGCCGCTGGTGGTCTTCGGCCACGTTGGGCGAGGGTACAAAGATGGTCGCCTTGCCGCACACGCACAGTTCGGAGATGGTTCCGGCACCTGCGCGGGATACTATCACGTCGGCCACTGCATACGCCAGATCCATACGGTCAATGAAAGTCAGGTTCTTGACCGCAGGGCAGGGGTGCTCTTTGAGAAACGCCTCGATCTCGTTCTTGTAATATTTGCCGCTCTGCCAGAGTATCTGGAAGCCGGCGGCATCGCCCTGCTCGATGATCCACTTCTGGACGCTCTCGTTGAGGGTGCGCGCTCCCAGGCTGCCGCCTACCACAAAGAGGGTCTTCTTGTCGGGATTGAGGCCGTAATATGCATAGCCCTCTTCGCGCTGCTGCGCTGTGGGCGGGTTGATGTCCTTGCGGATGGGGTTGCCGGTAAAGAGAATCTTCTCTTTCGGGAAGAACCGCTCCATGCCGTCGTATGCCACGCAAATCTTGGCCACACGGCTGCCGAGTTTGCGGTTGGTGAGCCCGGCGAACGAATTCTGCTCCTGTATCAGGCAGGGGATATTCATCGAAGATGCGGCCCAGAGCAGGGGGGCGCTGGCATAACCGCCTACACCGACCACTGCGTCGGGTTTGAAATCGTTGATGATGCTCTTGGCCTTGCGGACGCTCTCGATGACTTTGAACGGAAGGGCGAGGTTCTTGAGCGTAAGCTTGCGCTGCAGCCCCGCCACGGGGAGGCCGATGATTTCGTAGCCCGCCTTGGGGACGCGCTCCATCTCCATTTTGCCCTGTGCGCCGACAAACAATATCTCGCACGGGGTGCCGCTGTCGCGCAGTGCGTCTGCAATGGATATTGCGGGGAAGATGTGCCCGCCGGTGCCGCCGCCGCTTATGATAATCCGTTTCATATCTTTTCCGGGTTAGATTGTTCTGTCAATTCTATGGCGGCCCCTGGCTCTTCGCCCTCGGTTGCCGCTGCTGCCGCCTCAGCCTCTTCTGCCGCCTTGCGCTCTTCTTCTATCTTGTTCACGGCGCGGCTCACCGAGAGTATCATGCCGAATGCCGCAGAGAGCACCAGATATGCCGTACCGCCGTGGCTGATAAGGGGCAGGGTGTGTCCCGTGATGGGTATCAGGCGGACATTCACAAGTATATGCAAGAAGGCCTGCGTGGTTATCAAAAATGCCAGGCCCAGCACCAGCGACTGCGAGAAAGTGTCGGGACACTTGAACGACAGGCCGATGCACCTGAACAGGAATATCAGGTAGAGCAGCACTATCACAATGCCGCCTATAAGCCCCGTCTCTTCTACTATCGCGGCAAAGATAAAGTCGGAGAATGCCATCGAGAGGGAGTGGCGGGCGATGCCGTTGCCCACACCCTTGCCAAACAATCCGCCCGCCTTGATGGCGATTTTGGCGCTCTCGCTCTGGCGTTCGTCGCGGTCTATGTCTTCGAGCTGTTCGCGGGTCATCTTGGAGATGTCCATGGTGGTGTCGCTCTCGGGCTTTACAAAGTGCTCGATACGGCTCTCCACCGTGCCCAGACGGTTGAATATCGGGAAATCGGCCGCGTCGGGCGACACCTTGAGCGACAGGTGATACAACCCGAACAACCCCGCCACCAGTGCGATGGCGATGCCCACCGTGAGCAGCAGATGCGTGATGCGGATATCCATGAAGTAGAACAACATCATGCTCACCAGCGCTAGCAGCATCGCCGACGAGAAACTGTTGACCATGATGCAGGCGCACACCCCCACGACCCATACCAGCAGCTTGACCACAAACCCCTTGAAAGTCTTGACCTCGACGCTGTATTTTTCCAGGGCCCAGCTGATGAACAATATCAGGCCGACCTTGACAAACTCGAACACCTGTATGGTGTGCCCCAGCAGCTTGAGTCCGCGCACGGCGCCGTTGCGCCTGTCTTGCAGCGGCGGCACGAACAGCATCAGCAGCATCACCACCGAGGCTATGAACACGTAGGGCGATATCTTCTTGTAGAACTTATAGTTGACGGCATAGCACAGGAACAGGGCGGCGAAACCGAGCGCCACGCTGCCGAACTGCTCCATATAAATGGAGGTCTTGCTGATAATGTCAGGGCTGTTCTTGACGAGGAATGACCCCACCGAGAACACGGCGATGATGGATATCATTGCAAACACTGCAACGATAAACCATATTACGCGGTCGCCCCTGAGCCTGACTCTTGCCATATCCCTTTATAAGTTTCTGACGGCCTCCTTGAACTGCCGTCCGCGGTCTTCATAACTCTTGAACAAATCGAAACTTGCGCAGCAAGGCGACAGGAGCACTGTGTCTCCCTCTTCGGCCAGCATGCTGGCCTGCTTTACCGCCTCTTCTGCCGACAAGGTGTCCACTATGGTAGCGACCTTGTCGTCGAATGCTGCGTGTATCTTGGTGTTGTCTACCCCCATGCACACGATGGCGCGGACCTTCTCGCGTACCAGGTCAAACAACGATGAGTAGTCGTTGCCCTTGTCCTTGCCTCCCAGTATCAGCACGACCGGGGTGGTCATGCACTCCAGGGCATACCAGGTAGAGTTGACGTTGGTCGCCTTGGAATCGTTCACGTAGAGCACGCCGCGCACGCTCAGCACCTTCTCCATGCGGTGTTCCACCGGCATGAACGAGGTCAGCGCCTTGCGGATGCCTTCGTTGGTGATGTTCATCAACTTACCGGTGAGGGCGGCCGCCATGGTGTTGTATACATTGTGCTTGCCCTGCAGGGTGAGGTCGGCAACCGGCATCTCGTAGGGGTCGCCGCCGTAATTGACGTGCATCCGTCCGCCGAGGGTGTAGGCACCCACCTCCACCTCTTTCTCCTGGCTGATGGGGAGCATCTGCGCCTTGATCACTATCTGGTTGAGGTTCTTGATGGTGATCTCGTCGTCGGAGCAGAAAATGAAGCAGTCCTCCGCCGCCATGTTCTGGGTGATGCGGAACTTGGCGTTGACATAGTTCTGCAGGTCGTAACCGTAGCGGTCCAGATGGTCGGGGGTGATGTTGAGCAGGATGGCGATGTCGGCCTTGAAGTCGTACATGTTGTCCAGCTGGAAACTGCTCAGCTCCAGCACATAGATGTCATAATGCTCGGTAGCGACCTGGAAGGCGTAGCTGCGGCCGATGTTGCCGCCCAGACCCACGTTGAGGCCGACGTTCTTGAGCATATAATATATAAGTGAGGTGGTGGTAGTCTTGCCGTTGCTGCCGGTGATGCAGATCTTCTTGGCGGTGTCGTAGCGCCCGGCGAACTCTATCTCGGAGATGATGGGGATACCGGTCTCGATGGCCTTGGCCACCAGCGGGGCGGTCTCGGGGATGCCGGGACTCTTGATGATCTCGCTTGCGTTGAGCACGTTCTCCCAGGTGTGGCCGCCCTCCTCGAAGGGGATGCCATATTTCTTGAGGGTCTTCTTGTAGTCAGAAGAGAGGGTGGACATATCCGAAAGGAATACGTCAAACCCTTTGACCTTTGCCAATACCGCTGCTCCTACGCCACTTTCGCCGCCACCTAATACTACTATTCTATTTTCAACCATTATATCTGTTATTACTTTTTCCTGTTATTTAATCTTCTGTCTCCCGCACCCTTGGCTTATCGTATTTTCAGGGTTACAATAGTCAACACGGCAAGTATGATAGATACAATCCAGAAGCGGGAGACTATGCGCGCCTCGGGCTGGATCTCGGCGGGCTTCTGTATCAGCGCGTCGGGATTCTCTTTCTGGAAATGGTGGTGCAGGGGCGACATGCGGAATATCCTGCGTCCCGCACCGTATTTCTTCTTGGTGTATTTGAAATATGCAGTCTGTATGATTACGGAGAGACTCTCTGCCAGGTATACGCCGCACAAGATGGGGAGCAGCAGTTCCTTGCGGATAAGTACTGCGCACACGCCTATCACGCCGCCCAGCATCAGGCTGCCGGTGTCGCCCATGAAGACCTTGGCGGGGAATGAGTTGTACCAGAGGAATCCCAGCAGGGCGCCCACCAGGGAGGCCATATACACCGCAATCTCGCCGCTTGCAGGTATATACATGATATTCAGATAGTTGGCATACCCGATGTGGCCCGACAGATATGCCAGGATGCCGAGCGTGGTACCCACTATGGCCGCGACTCCGGCCGACAATCCGTCCATTCCGTCGGTGAGGTTGGCGCCGTTGGAGCAGGCGGTGATGATGAATATGATGACCAGGATATAGAGGATCCAGGTCCACCATTTGCCCGCCTCACCCTTGAGGGGAGAGAGCCACGAGTAGTCGAACTCGTTGTTCTTGACAAACGGGATGGTGGTCTTGGCGTTGTTCTCTACGACCACCGACGCCACGTGTTCTTCGGCCACCGGTTCGGAGGTGGCATTGTTGCTGCGCACGCGGAAGCCCAACTGGCTGCTGAAAAGCAGCGTCAGGCCCACTACCAGGCCCAGGAGCACCTGTGCGATGATTTTCTTCTTGCCGGAGAGGCCGTCCTTGTTGTGCTTGGCGATTTTGGCGTGGTCGTCGAGATAGCCTATGAAGCCCAGCCATACGGTGGTGATGATCAACAGGATGTTGTTAAGGTTGGTGAGGTCGCCAAACAGCAGTATGGGTACCAGCACCGCCAGCGCTATGATCATGCCGCCCATGGTGGGGGTTCCCTTCTTGCTCAACTGCCCTTCGAGCCCGAGGTCGCGGATCTCTTCGCCGATCTGTTTGGATTTGAGTTTGGCGATTATCTTCTTGCCCGCCCAGAGCGCGGTGATGATGGCCACCAGGGCGCAACATACAACTCGGAAAGAGATGTAGTTCATAAGGCCGGCACCTGCGAAGTCGATGCCTTGGGATTGCAACCAGTTGAGAAGATGATATAGCATGGCGTTTTGGGTTCTATAGTGATGCGAAGACTTCGGAGATGACCTCCTTGTCGTCGAAATGATGTTTTACTGTTCCAATTATTTGATAATCTTCGTGGCCCTTGCCGGCAACCAGTATCACGGCCCCGGCGGGGGCAAACAATATGGCGCTGCGGATGGCTTCGGCACGGTCGGTGATGAACACCGACTTGGCGCGCGCCGCGGTGTCCATGCCGGCGCGGATGTCCTGGATGATGTCTTCGGGCTGTTCGGTGCGGGGGTTGTCAGAAGTGACCACCACGCGGTCGGCATATTTGGCAGCTATCTGGCCCATCTCGGGGCGCTTGGTCTTGTCGCGGTCGCCGCCGCAGCCGAACACACATATCAGGTATTCGCCCTTGGCCGCCTCCTTGAGGGTCTTGAGCACATTCTCCAGGGCGTCGGGGGTATGGGCGTAATCTACCACGGCGGTGATGTTGTCGCCACCCTTGATGTATTCCAGGCGGCCGTCCACAGCCTTCATGGCGCTCAGCAGGGTGAGGGCCTCCTCTTTGTCGGCCCCCAGCAGTATGGCGGTAGAGTACACCGCCAGCAGGTTGTAAGCATTGTGCGCCCCGATAAAGCGGGTCCACACCTGCACGCCGTCTATCACGAGCTGCATGCCGTCCATAGTCTCTTCCATCAGGCGGCAGCGGAAGTCCGCCATCTTCTTGCAGGAGTAGCGGTAGATGTGTGCCTTGCAGTTCTGCACCATGACTTCGCCGTTGGCGTCGTCGATGTTGACTAGCGCGAAAGCCTCCTTGGGAAGGCCGTCAAAGAAGGCCTTCTTGCAATCGCGGTAGTTGCTGAATGTCTTATGATAGTCGAGATGGTCGTGGGTCAGGTTGGAGAAGATGCCGCCGCGGAAGGTCAGGGCGGCGATGCGGTCCTGGCTCACAGCGTGCGAGCTGACCTCCATGAAGCAATACCCGCAACCGGCATCTACCATCTCTGCCAGCAGGGAGTTGAGCTCCAGCGGGTCGGGAGTGGTATGGTCGGTGTGATAGCGCTTGGCCCCGATAAAGTTGGCGATGGTCGATATCAGGCCGCACTCGTAGCCGAGCGAGGTGAAAAGCCGGTAGAGCAGGGTGGCGGTGGTGGTTTTGCCGTTGGTGCCGGTGACCCCCACCAGATTCAGCTTGGCCGACGGGTTGTCGTAGAAGTTGGCGGCCAGGGTCGCCAGCGCGCGGCGGCTGGAAGCGACCTTGATGTACACCACGCGGTCGGTGTCCGTCTTCTCAAAGGCGCCGTCATTCTGGTAAACCACTGCCGTGGCGCCGTTCTCTATGGCTTTGGATATGAATTTGTGCCCGTCCACCGCGTTGCCTTCGACAGCCACGAACAGGCTGCCTCCGGTGCATTTGCGCGAATCGGTCTGCACGCTGCTGACCTGCTGTGCGCGTTTTGCCGATATTTCAATTATGTCGAGACCTGCCGTCAATCTGTCGAGTGTCATAGCTTCTCTGCGAGTGAAAGGGTTACACAATCGGTGTTGGTGTTTATGCGGGTGCCGGCGGCCGGAGTTTGCTCTACAATCTTGCCGCGGCCTTTCGATGTTACTTTATATCCTTGTGATTCAAGAAGATATACTGCGTCGCGAAGACCCATGCCCAATACGTTGGGCACGCCGTGGATGGTGTCGTTCTGGCTCCGGTGCAGATCTTTTGCTATGCCGGGCATGGCTCCGGAAGAGACTATCGGGGTCTCCCAGTCGGGCGACGAAGCGTATATGTGGTCTATTATTTCGCAAGCCACCGGGCCGCCCCAGGTACCGCCGTAGAAGTTCTTTGCGGCCAGTTTGGAGTAGACGACCACGATAATCGAATATTTGGGATTCTCGTAGGGGAAGAAGCCCACGAACGAACCCTGATGGCGCTTGCGTCCCGAGCCGTCCATATAACCACCCTGCGGCAGTGCGATTCGGGCCGTGCCGGTTTTGCCTGCGACATGCACCTTGCAGTCGGCAAAGGCGCGGCGGGCAGTACCGTTTTCGCCAATAACGACCCCGCGCAGCGCCTCCTTGGCCTGTGCGGCGGTCTCTTTGGAACATACGCGGCCGATGGTTTCGATGGGATAGGTGTACTCTACGTTGCCACCGCGCTGCAGGTTGACAAAGAGATGGGGCTTGACCATAACGCCGTCGTTGGCGATGGCGTTGTAGAAGCTCAGGATGTGCAGCGGGGTGAGCTGTACCGCATAGCCCATGCCTATCTGCGGCAGGTCGGAGGGGCTCCAGGTCTTGTCTTTGGGACTGCGGATGCGCGCCTTGCCCATGCCGGGCAGGTCAAAGTCGTAGTTGTAGCTGATGCGGCGCTCGTTGTTGAGTTTGTCAACGAACTCCTGCGGGTTCTTGTCGTATTTTTCGCCGGCGATGCGGCGGAACACGTTGTTCGACGAAATCTCCAGCCCCTTGCGGATGGAGATAGTGCTGTAGTTGGCCAGGTAGGTATCCTCGAACGACTTCTTGACACGGTAGTAATGCCAGTGGACTTCTGCAGGCTGGCGGGTGTCCAGAGTCACCTTCTTGTCTTCGAGGGCGGTGACCAGGGTGGCCAGCTTGAACACGCTGCCGGGCTCTCCCAGGCGGCCGATGGCATAGTTGTACTGCTCTGTGAAGCGGCCGTGCTCGTCTTTTTCCATGTTGACCATGGCGCGGATCTCTCCGGTGGCCACCTCCATCACTATCACGGTGCCCGCCTCGAGGTCCGGTTCGTTCTCTATCTTGCGTAGCAGTGCCCTCTGGGCCACATCCTGCATATCCACGTCAATCGAAATCTGTACGTCCTGCCCGTTGACCGCGGGAGTTTCGGGGTACTCTGCATCGGGAATCCAGATGCCCTTGTCTATGCGCCTCATGGGCCTCAGGCCGGGTTTGCCGCGGAGCACGGAATCGAGCGCGCCCTCTACGCCGATGCGGGGGCGGTCTTCGGTGCTTTTAAGGTAACCCAGGGCGCGGTATGCAAGTTTGTCGTAGGGGTACTCGCGGTGGTCAATCTTCTCTATGATGAGCCCTCCGCGGCGCCTTCCCATCGAGAGCAGCGGGTACTGGCTTATCTCCTTCATCTCGTTGTAGCCGACGTGCTGGCGGAGCAACCTGGTGTAGCCCCTGCCGTCGGCACGGCGGGAGGTCAGCAAGTTGACGTATTCGTCGGCGGAGCGCTCTTTGTAGTTCTTTGCAAGCGCCTCTGCCAGGGGGCGTACATTGGCCTCGAACACGCTGTCCGGAGCCACCGTGCAGTCGAGCCCGATGAAGTATTCGGGGGTGGAGAAGGCCAGGTAGCGGCCGTCGCGGGCAATGATGCTGCCCCTTATGGGCGCCACCGGATCTTCGCGGGTAACCTTGGTGCGGTACGATTCGGTCTTGATATCCTTGTCGAAGAATTGCAAATACACAATCCTGCCGATGGCCGTAACGCCTATCAGCATGAACAGCGCGTACACCAGCGCCACTTTTATTGCGTTTTGCTTCATCTTACTCTATCACAATGCGTTTGGGCGGGTCTTGCGGGGCGTGCAGCGCGGTGTTGCCGCTGCCCACCAGCATCTTCTCTATCTTTGTGCGCTGGTCTAAACTGGTGAGCGTCAGGTCTTTCTCGTGAAACTCTATCTTGAGCTCCTCGATCATCTTGTCGTTCTGGTTGATGAGCGCCATGCGGTCCTCTACCCAGAGCCCCCACATCAAGTAGAGACTCACCAGTATAAAACAGAAAAAGATGAACAGGATTTGCCTGTCAACACCTTTTCTTGCAATGTACTCACCACCGAACAACCCGGTGAACCAAGACTTTGTCTTCTCTTTGACGCTCATATTCCCGCTTACTTGTGTCCCATCGCAATCTTTCTTGCCACGCGCAGTTTAGCGCTGCGGGCGCGCGTGTTGCCCGCTATCTCATCTTCGGCAGGGGTGATTGGTTTTGCCGTTACTTTTTCCATTACCCCTTCGGATATCGCATCCCGCAGGGCGTTCTTCACTATGCGGTCTTCGAGCGAGTGATAAGTTATCACCGCCAGTATGCCGCCCTCTGCGAGAGACTTTACCGCCATCGGCATAAAGCGCTCCAGCGCCTTCATCTCGTCGTTGACCTCTATGCGCAGCGCCTGGTAGACCTTTGCCAGATATTTGTGCTGCGCGAACTGCGGGGTGGCCTTTTCCAGGGCGGCGTTCAGGGCCTCGGTAGAGGTAATCCTGCCAGAGGCGCGCTTCTCGCAAATCAGCTTTGCCGCCAGGCGGCTGTTGTTGATCTCCCCATATTCCCTGAAGATGCGCTCCAGGTCCTCCTCGGAGTATGTATTTATCACCTCTTCTGCATTCTTGCCGGCGCCGGCATTCATGCGCATGTCCAGCGCACTGTCAAAACGGAACGAGAACCCACGCTCTGCGGTGTCGAACTGATGCGACGACACCCCAAGGTCGGCCAATATCCCGTCCGCTGCCTCGAACCCGTTGAAAAGGAGCCAGTTGCGGATAAACCTGAAATTGGAGTGGGCCAGTATCAACCGCTTGTCTTCGGGCGCATTGGCCAGCGCGTCGCTGTCCTGGTCTATAGCAATCAGGTGTCCTTTAGACGATAATTTCTCAAGAATGGCTCTGCTGTGACCGCCGCCGCCGAATGTGGCATCTACGTACACGCCGCTTGGCTTAATCGAGAGGGCGGATACACTTTCCTTCAAAAGAACAGGTGTATGATATTCAGACATGACCGGTACCTCCTGCTATCCAAGCGTCTTTTCTGCGAGTGCTACATATTCATCGTCGGATAATTGAATGCTTTCGAGGCTATCCTTCGCCCATATCTCTATCTTGAAATCCCTCCCGCAGAAGACGGCCTCCTTTTCGATACCAACCGATTCGAGAAGACTCTTAGGGATGGATATCCTGCCCAGTTTTTCGTCGGGAACCACAAAGGTGCGGTTGCTGGTGTATGCACGCCAGAAACGCTCGTCGTCCCGGTTGAATAGGTTAAGCCTCGACCGCACTGCCTCGGACTCTTTCTCCCACGACTCGTAAGAGTACATCTCGAGGCAGTTGGCGAACAAGGTCTTTTTAACGACGAATCCCTGCTTGATGCTCTCGCCGCAAGCAGCCTTGAAGGCAGAGGGGAAAACCAGCCTCCCCTTGTCGTCTACCTTCGCTTTGTATTCGCCGATAAAGTTGGTCATATAAATAGAGTGATGTGTGTATGCAAAGGTAAAACACTTTTCTCAAATTTTTTACATTTTTTTACAAATTTTTACAAAAACTTACACTTGACCCCCAAAAAAAGAATGCCCCGCGTTTTTGCGGGGCATTCCTGAATGTATGAGGGAATTATTACGGCAGGGTGATAATCATGGGGAAGCAGTCAAAATAACCGTAACCCTTGATGTAGTAGAATGGATACAACTGTATCGTTTTGCTGTCTAACCAGCTGTTCGAAAACTGCGAGCAATCCTTCTCCAGGTGCTCTTTCCTTTCGGTAGGGTTGACGCCGTACACCTTGTATTTCTTCTGGAAATACATCCCGTCGGCAAACTCGTCGAAACGGATCTCGCCGTTAGGCTTGACCTCTATCTGGACATATTCAGAAGGGGTCGTGTACCAGCCGTTCTTGACATAGTCTTCTGCCACAAGCCCTTCGTCAAAGGGATGCATCACCCGGTAGATTTCTGCCTCCCGCGCCTTGAGTATCTCGACATCGTAGGTCTCGTAGAAAAGGAACTCGTCGTAGAAGGTCCCGGTTCCGAGGGAGTCAAAGGTGAGGCGCCGGTTTACGGTCACCACGGTGGTGGCATAGCCGCCGGGAGTTACGGGCGCATCTACGGTGAGCCGGAAACTGTATTTGTCGGTCATCCCAAAATCGTCGATGCTGGAATAACTTACCTGCACATAACCTGTGCGGGCATCGTCGATAAAAATCACGCGGGTGGTCGCCAGCCGGAATCTCCCCTCGGGGTCGGCAGTGACATATTTCTCGGTTTCGGGGTCGTAGAACTCGCACTTTATTGCGGCTACCTCCTCTGCCGTAGCCGACCTGAAAAGGGGTATGCGCAGCACATTCTCGTCAGAAGGGTCCGTCTCCATGTTGAGCACCGGCGCGGCAAAGGAAAAACCTGTCGCCCGGTCCAGAACCGGCCCGAGAACCTGCTTGTCACAGCTGACGGGCAGGCATATTGCAATCGCAGCAATCAAAAAACATAAAATCTTTCTCATCGCTTAATTCACATAGGGGTTCTGGTCGGTGGCTTCGATATTCGGGTTGAGATCTATCTCGGTCTGGGGTATGAGGTAGATGCTCTCGATATAGTCAGACGGGAAGGCTTGGTAGTCGGCGTAGCGCGAGAGCATGTCGGAGTGGTTGGACTCCTGACCGTTGATTGTCCAGGACCTGGTCCATGACTGGCCCAGGCGGTGGATGTCGTAGATACGGCCCGCCTCGCCCCACAACTCGATGCGGCGCTGCAAGATAATCTCGTCCATAAGGGTCTCGGGCTCGTCGCAACTCAGGGGGCGCAGTTCGTTGGAGTCAGAGACAAGGGCCAGCCGGTCGGCATAATTGGGGTCGCGCTTGTTGCCAAGGACAGATATCGCATCCCGAGCCTCCTGGTAGCGGCCGGCGTGGCAGAGGGCCTCAGCCTTGATAAGGCAGGCCTCTTCCATCCTCATGAAGATATAGTCGCCCGCGAGGGTGCTCTGGTTCTTCCACTGGAACTTGTGCTGGTTGTAGTTGATGTTGGCGCCGTAGCCCCAGACAGAAGCGGGAATGTTGATGTCGCCGTTCCACCATCCCTTGCGGATGTCGCTGTCGGGGATGTGGGCGTAGAGCCAGTTGCTGATGCACTTGGGACTCTCGGCGGCATAATAGACATCGGTGCAGGCGTCCATTATGGAGAAGAGCGTGCCGTAAACGCGCGACTGGGAAGATATTATCTCCATGCCCCAGAGCACATCGCCGCTGGCGATATCGTTGAAAGGGGTGGAGCCGGTGGTCCAGCCGTCGGAAGAATACGTGCCCTTGACCACAGTGGCTTCTTGCTGCGAGAGGATATGGCATCCGGGTTTCGAAAGTGCGATGTCGGCAGCTTCGATGGCCGTGTCCCAATCGTTCATAACCAGGGCGATGCGTCCCTTGAGCAGGTTTACTGCATATTTGTCGAGATGAGAAATATGGTCCTGAGACTTTCCGGAGGCCTCCAGACGGACTAAAGCCTGGTCGATGTCGCTCACGATGAGGTCGTAGACCTGCTGCACCGTGCCGCGGCCCTTGGTCTCACTGCCAGAAGTCGTCGCAGTGGTGTAGAGGGGCACGCCGGGGCTGCCTTGATGGCCGATGTAGGTCTGCTGATAAGATTGTATCAGCATAAAATAGCAGAAGGCGCGGATGGCGTAGGCCTGACCCATGATGCAGTCGCGCACCGCGGTGTCGCCGCTTGCGGTCTCACCCGCGGCGAGAATCGCGTTGGCGTTGTTTATCAGTTCGTAGAAATATGCCCATACGAAGTAGCAGCGCTGGATCTTGCTGGCGTAGCGCTCGCGTGTCCCGTAGGTATAGTCGTTCCAGAACCATCCCGGTCCCTTGGCTGTCTGCACGATATCTTCGCCCATCAGGTCGGCGGCAAGGAAAATCGCCATGTTGCCGAAGGTCTGGTGGGTGTTGGCCGTGAGAAAATCGATGCGGTTGTACATCGATGCATAGATGCCGTCGAGTGCCACCTGCATTCCGTCGGTGTTGTCGAGCATGCCCAGCGAGGATTCGGTGGTAGGCTCCGTGTCCATCATCTTGGAGCAGGAGAGCATGAGCAGGAGTGCCGTTGTATATAATAAAATCTTCTTCATCGTTGTGTCTCCTTATAAACTCAGTTCAACTCCCAAGGTAATGCTGCGCACCGGCACGTAAGAGTACCCGGTGGAACCGCTGAAACTCTGCTGGGGGTTCATGCCGTCCAGATGGGTGAAGGTCCACATGTTGTCGAGCGAGATGTAGGCCTTGCTGCGGTTCAGGATGGTATCCTTCATTATGGAAGAGAAGTCGTAGCCCACGGTAATGTTCTTCACCGAAAGGTACGATGCATCTACGAGGAAACGGTCGGTAGTGGCCGTGACAAGGATGGTGGTAACCTTGGGCACGTCGCTTATGTCGCCCTGCTGCTTCCAGCTGCGCAGTACGTTGCGGTGATATACCTGTCCCACGAAAGAGGGCTCCATCATGTTCTGGTACACCGAGTCGTAAATCTTGCCGCCCAGCGAATACCCGAGCATCATGTCAAAAGAGAGCCCTTTCCACTTGAGTGAAGTGGAGAAGGAGCCGTAGACGTCGGGGATGCGGCTGCCGAGGATATACTTGCAGTTGGCGGCAACCTGCTGGTCGGCTGTGATATACTCGCTGCCGGGAACCATACCGCCGGCGTCATCCTTCTCGTATGCCCAGTAGAGTTGGTTGCCGGTAAGCGGGTCGACGCCGGCGCTGCGGGACATGTAGAAAGAATTGATGGGATAACCCTTCTTGTTGATGTAGCTGCCGTTCACTATGGGCTCGTCGCCGGAGGTGAGGGCCAGTATCTTGTTGTTTAGCACCGAGGCTATGATCCCGACGTTCCACACCAGGTCGCCCCGGTGGATGATGTCCCATCCGAGGGTCAGGTCGACGCCCCGGTTGACCATGCTGCCGACATTGGCATAATAACCCTGGATGCCCTGGGAGGGCGCCTTGGGGTAGAGCAGGAGCAGGTCGGTGGTCTTGCGGTTGAAAACCTCCACCGTTCCGGTGAGATATTGCAGCAAGGTGAATTCTATGCCGGCGTTCATATTGCCGTTCTTCTCCCAGCTGATGTCGGGATTCTCGAGCGAAGAAACCATCGCGCCGGAGAAGCCGGAATTGGCGTAATTCATGTTATAGAGCCCCTGCCAGGCGTAGTAGGTGCCTATGTTGTCGTTGCCCTGCACGCCGTAGCTGGCCTTGAGTGTAAGGTTGTCTATCCAGCTGATATCTTTCATGAACTCTTCCTTGGAGATGCGCCAGCTGGCGCCGATGCTCCAGAATGCGCCCCAGCGGTGGCTCTTTTCGAAGCGGGAAGAACCGTCAAGGCGGAAACTTGCCGAGAGATAATACTTGTCGTCCAGATCGTAATTCAGACGGCTCAGCCACGAGTCGATGTAATACTCTTCGGAGGTGCTGTAGGCCTCCGAGATGGTGGAGCCCATGCCGAGTTCGTCATAGCCGCCAAAGGGGAAACCGGTGCGCTCGCCGTTGAGGTAGAAGAGCTTCATGCCGTAGAACTCGTGTCCCGCCATGGCGTCGATGTGGTGTTCGCCCCACTTGTGGTCCCAAGAGAGGAGTTGGTTCCAGGTGTAGCTGTTGGTGCGCTGGTATTCTTTGGTCAGGCGGCCCATACCCTCGGCGTTGCCGTTGTAGCGGTTGTAGTTGGTCGTCTGGTTCTCGTGCCGGTTGTCCAGTCCGAGGTTGGTGGTCAGCGAAAAGTCGCCCCAGCGGGCCTTCAAGAAGCCCCTGCCGCTAAAGTTGTCGCTGTATGTGTAGTAGTTGTCGTCGTAGAGGGTGGCTACGCTGTTGCGGTTGTTCTGGGCACCTGCGGGGCGCGAATCGCCGTAGTCGAAAATCTTGTTCCCGGAGGCATCGAGAATCGGCGCCCCGGAGGCGTCGAGCTTGTATACCGGGTAGATAGGCGCCATCAACTGGGCGGAATACCAGACATTTGTGCCGGTCGAAGCTTCGCTGCCCAGAAAATGCGTATTGGTGTGTGAGTAGCTCATATTAAGCCCGGCGGTGAGCCAGCTGCATATGTCGCTCTCAAGGTTGAGACGGCCGTTGTAGCGTTCGAAGCCGGTCGTCTTGAGCAGGCCGTCCTCGTCGAGGTAGCCTATCGAGGCCAGATAGCGCGACGTAGGGGTCTTTCCGGAAAAAGATACCTGATACTCCTGGCGCAGGGGTGCGGGGGCCGTCACGCTGGACATCCAGTCTTCGTCGTATTTGAGCCCGGCGCCGTCAACTACCTTGCCTTCCGGGGTGAACAGTTTGTCCACCGGCAGGTCGTAGGGGTTGTAGACGGAGTTGGTGCCGAGTATCTCGGAAGCCAGTCGGGAGGGGGTCCTGGATGCCGCCTCCTGCGGGAGATAGCCTTCTGTATAGGCCAGGTCGTTGTACACGGCATTGTACATCAACTCCATGTACTCCCGGGCGTTTACGGTGTTGTATTTGGGTATGGCCCTGGACATTACACTCATCTTGGCGCTGAAATCGACGCGCACTTTCTCCTGGGCTTTGGCGCTCTTGGTGGTGATCATGACCACGCCGTTGGCGCCGCGGGCACCGTAAAGCGCACCTGCAGAGGCGTCTTTGAGTATTGTGAGCGACTCGATGTCGGAGGGGCTTATGGAGTTCAGGTCGCCGTCGAAGGGCATGCCGTCCACAACCAGCAGGGGCGAACTCGAGGCGTTTATCGAGCCGTAGCCGCGGATCATGATGCCTGCGCCGCTTCCGGGCTGGCCCGAGCCGGAGGTGGACAGCACCCCGGCTACCTTGCCGTCGATGGATTTTGTGACGTGGGTGACGGGACGTTCGGACATATCGTCGGCAGAAACCACCTCCGCACTGCCCGTGAACGACGACTTGCGGCTGGTGCCGTAGGCCACCACGAAGGCCTCTTCCAGGGTCTCTTCGTCTATCTGCATCACAATGTCGAGCTGACTTTCGCTGCCGACCGTCACGAGGAGGCTCTTGAGCCCCACGAAACTGATTTCGAGGACATCACCTTCGGATGCCTTGAGGGAGTAGAACCCGTCTGCATCGGTAATGGAGTAGGCGCCGCTGTTGGTGTTCACCACGCCTGCACCCACTACAAACTCGCCCATATTATCAGACACCCGGCCCTGGATGTTGTGTTGAGCCAAGGCCGGGATGGTCTGAATAATCAAGAATAATATTAGTAGTTGTAATCTTTTACGCATCTTATACTATATCCGTAGTCTCTTCTCAAACCTGTCTCACTTGCGGGGTTGCCGAATGCGAACAACTCAACCATAGCATATTTGTTAGACGGTTCCGGAGTCCAGTAATCGCATCCGCCGCCGGTGTTGCTCTGGCTGCCGCTCGCATTATCCCTTCTTCCGGAAAGAGGGAAGAAATACTTGATCCCCTTCTCGGAATCGTTGTAATAGAAGCCGGCGTCGGTGCCGCCGTCGTTCTTGTCGTCCCAATACCAGGGGTAAGTGTTGTCGTAAGGAGAGGAATCCTGCAGGCTGCCGCCTTTCTTATAGAGTTTGCGGAAAGTCCACGCAGCAGTAGGGGATACACGCCATCCTTCCGGACAGGGGTCATATTTGGTTTTGTACTTGGAGATATAGCCCCAGAGATCGTTGTCCTGGTCTGCTGCGACGGTGGTCAGCCAGTCGGTGAACTGCGAACTTGTAGAAGAACCGGACTTGGCAATGATAAACGCGTCGGGGTTCTCTATTGCAAGGTCGATATTCTGATCGCCGCTGTTCATCACAGACCAGTCGTACTGGAGTACCTTGTCGGGAATGATTTTGTTGTCGATGTCGTATTTGCTTATCAGGACATCCTCTTCGATGCCCCTTGCACCCACGAAAGGATCCTTGCGGCCCCACTGGTACAGCAGGCCGAAGCATTCGTTGGAACCGGCTTTCTCTGAGCGGGCGCCGAGGTTGCGGTCCATCATGGTGTAGGTGACGCCCGTGTTCTGGTTGGTGAACACCAGCGGGGCGGCATCGGGATTATAGTCGGTAACCCAGAGGTGCCAGCTCCAGACAATCTTGGTGCCCAGCACTGCGGCCACCAGGGCATTGCCCGAGTTGTTGTTGGTCTGGACCACGATGACACCATCTTCGCCGCTGCCGGCCACCGATTTGACCAGGCTGGGGGTGTCCTGCCAGATCAGCACCGCATAGTCGAACTCCAGCGGCTCGGAAGAGCCACCCTTGACCTTGGCGTTGATGGCCTTGGTCTCCCCAGGAGCGACTATGTAGCAGTTGGCTGCACCGGAAGTCTCCTGCACTCCGACGACCTCGATGGTCTTGGAGATCTGGCTGGAGCGCGAGAAGTTGTCTTCTACCTTGAGCGAAACATCCACCGAAGAGCCGATAGACGATGCCGTTACGGTTACATAACCCTCGTTCTTGCCAGTCATGGTGACGTTTGCCGTATAGCCGGAAGATACGGTGGCGACCGGTGTGGACAGCACCACTGCGTCGGACTCGATGCCGGTGACTGTGAAGAACACCTTGAACGAGCCGCCGTCTTTGAGCGCCACGGACTTCATGTCGCTGAGCCAGATTGCCTCAAAAGGCTCGGAGGCAGATACCCTGACAGCTACGGTGCTCTCGGCTTTGCGGGAATTGGCCTTGTCTTCTGCCGAGAGGGTTACGTTGATGTCACCCTCCGCCAGCATCACATTAGGCGCGGTAAACTTGATGTTGCCCGCATAGCTGGCGTCGTTGCTCACCTTGAGTTCGGCGAGTTCATTGTCGGCCTTTGCAGTCAGCGTGAGGCTCTTGCCCTCTACGCCGGCAATCGAGAACGGGATGGATATGGTCTCACCCGCCTCGGCTGCGAATTCGTCCGAGCCAAAGTAGATCTGGAGGTCGCTCAGCGTGGGCTTGTCGGGGTTATCCGGCTCCTTGGGGTCATCGGGACCACATCCCGTGGCGATGAGCGCAACTGCCGTGAGTGAATATATTAGCGATTTAAAAGACATATTATAACACTTTCACGATTACTCTTTCACGCAACGGACATTCAATGCATAACCCATAGGCTGGCCTGCGGGAGCGGCACTGGTCGGGGTGCCCTTGAAGCAGGTGGCGCGGTAGTTAGCAACCTGCATGTCGGCAGCCCAGATATATGCTGTAGGGAAGGTGTTTTCTCCGTTGTAGTATGCTTCGTATTTAACGGCATTGTTGAAGTCGCCAGCTGCGGGGAGGAATGTGCTGCCGCCCTCGTTGGAGAACTTCCAGCCGATGAAGTTCTTGTTTGCAGTCTCGCCGTTGAACTGCTTTTCCTGAGTGGTATTAGCTGTCTTGAATGCGTCCAATGCTGCAAATGAGGGAACCTTGTATCCTTCCGGGCAGGGGTCATAAACGCTCTTGTTGCCGCTTACGCCGCCCCAGAGGTCAGCTTTCTCCTCCCACTTGGCTGCGTCCTTGTGGATGAAAAGCCACTCGTAGTTGCCGGTTTTGTTGGAGTTGCTTGCAAAGAAGGTCAGAGGACGGGTGAACGCGTAGTCGTAGATGTCGTCGAGGCTGTTCTCGCTGCAGATGGTTGCGGTCTCCTCGGTGGCGTATTCAACGGCGTTGCCCTCGATGTCATACACTGCGGTTGCGGCACCTGCATAGGGGTGCATGTTGCCCCAATAGTAATACAGGCAGGTCGCAGAGCCTTCCGAGGTTGCAGCGGTTGCACCCAGGTTGCGGTCTATGAAAGAGAATTTGGCGCCGTCGGCGTTGGTGTACTCGTAGGCCACAGCAGGGGTGTCGTTGATTACCCAGAGGTGATAGGTCCATACCAGTACATCCTCGTAATAAGCACCTATAAGGGCGTTTCCGCAAACGCCGGCGGTCAGCCACGCTGCGATTTCATCGTCGCTTCTGACAACTTTGGTGACGAGGTTCTGCTGGTCCTGCCAGATGATTTTTGCGGTGTCAAAATCCACGATATCGCCGCTGTTGCCCTTGAACGCCTTGAAGCATGCGATCTTGCCGGGCTCGCTGATGATGCAGTTGGCCTTCTGTGCAGTGCGGAAGAGATTGGCTTCGGGCTTTGCGGTGACGGTGATGGTGCGGGAGATTGCCTCGCGTTCCTCGTGCATGAAATCTTCTACCTCTACCAGGAAATCAACTTTTGTCTCTTCTTTGATGAAGTCGGGAGCGTTGATGCTGAATGATATGGTATTACCCTCAATCTGGGGGAGGGAGAAGTCGTAATCAGCATTGTCGGTTTCCACGGAAACTGACAATTGACCATCCTGAAGGTTCTCGATAGCGATGCTGATGTCCAGTTTCTGGCCGGCTACGATATCGTAAGTATCAGTCATGGTTTCCGGAAATGAAATTTGTCCGATGTCCTTTTTACAAGATGAAAGCGAAAGAACTAGAAGCAGACATGCTGCTAAAAATCCAAATTGAAACTTTTTCATATACGTTGTGTTAAAAAATAGGTTCTGTTGTGGGGTAAAAGTATTAACTTGTAACCCGAAAAGTGGCTCCGGTGCCATTGCGAAGCCGATTTTGAGTGCAATGTTAGTGATTATTAGCCAATCGGGCAAACCAGGGGCGGTTTTTCTGCATTGTTGACGTTTGTTAATCAAATTGTGCTTAAATTTGGCTCAGGAAACCAGCATCACAATGAGCATTAGAGTCGCATTACTGGCCGTTGCAGCGGCGGCCACGATAGTGGCGGGATGTGCCCGCAGCAACACAGACAAAGCAACCACAGAGCCGCATAAGACGGTTCGCGAGAGTTCCGGCAAAAATGCTGCGGTAGACGATGAGCATATCTACGAGCACGGGATTCCGGTGGATATGTATTCCGTGGAAGACGGCGTGATCAAAGATGGCGACTATTTCTCCGTCATAATGGATAATCTCGGGGTGCCCCAGGCGACGGTGAACGAACTGATTGCGGCGGGCAAGAATGTCTTCGACGTGAAAAACATCAAGGTCGGCAACCAGTACCATGCATATTTCACCCCCGATACATCCGGCGACGAATCGCTGGCCTACCTGGTCTACGACCGCGACCGCCGCAGCGTGGTGGTCTTCTCGCTGGAGGATACCCCGCGGGTTTATATCGATGAGAAAGACATAACCACCACGGTACACTACGACGAAGTCACCATCAACAATTCCCTGTGGTACGATACCCAGCAGGCGGGCTGCACCCCGCTACTGGCCATCAAACTCTCTGACATCTACGCCTGGACCATCGACTTCTTTGCCCTGCAGAAAGGCGATTCGTTCAAGGCTGTCTACGAGGTGGAAGAGTGCGACGGACAAGTGATGGAGGTGGGCAAGGTCTACTACGCATCGTTTGTCCATTCCGGCAAGGAGCATCAGGCGTATTATTTTGACGACGGCACCGCCGGAAACAAATATTGGAACGAGAAGGGCGAGGCTTCGCGCAAAGCGTTCCTCAAGGCCCCCCTGAAGTATTCCCGCATCAGTTCCGGCTTCTCCTACGCCCGCCGCCACCCCGTGACACGCCGCGTGCAGCCGCACACCGGTGTGGATTATGCCGCCCCCAAGGGGACGCCTGTGGTGAGCATCGGCGACGGCGTGGTACAGTCGGCCAAATATGAAGGGGCGGGGGGCAACACCGTCCGCATCCAGCACAATCGCGTCCATCGCACTGCATACCTGCACCTGTCCAAGTTCGGCAAGGGCATCCGTCCGGGCGCCAAGGTGAGCCAGGGACAGGTGATCGGCTATGTGGGAGCCACCGGCCGTTGCACCGGTCCGCACCTCGACTTCCGCATCTGGGAGAACAACAAACCCGTCAACCCCCTCAAGATGATAACCCCTCCTGCAGACCCCATCGCCAAGGGCAAGCTGCCGGAGTTCGAAAAGGCCAAGACGCGCGCCTTCGAGATGCGCGACAGCCTCCAGGTCGTCGCATACTATCGCAAAGCGGTCCTCGACCGGCTTACTGTTTCTTTCTGAAGCTGTAAACAACCTTTAGCATGATGTTGCGGCCGTAGGTGGGTGTCCAGGTCTGGGACATCATAGCGGAGTTGATTTCTGTGGTGTAGAGCGAGCCTGAATTGAGAAGGTCGTAGCCCCAGAGGCCAATGGTTAGGGACTTGTCCTTGAGCAGCGGGGTCTCGATTCCGGCGTTGAGAAATTGCGAAAAATGGTTGCGGCCAGTGCCGGCTGTATAGGCATACCAGGTGCAGGAATAGTCGGATATCAGTCGTATCCTATCTGAAATGTACCAGCGAATCTTGAATACCTCGCT
>Ga0310690_10000314_pt1 | contig 110197 bp, 89 predicted proteins | sample AusTroGonzalo_MG_2_FD_207661 | JGI IMG/M metagenome (GOLD analysis project Ga0310690, IMG submission 207661) | Bovine rumen microbial communities from tropical cattle in Woodstock, Queensland, Australia - Gonzalo_04 (v2) (version 2) | ecosystem: Host-associated > Mammals > Digestive system >...
ACATCGCTGCCAGCAAGTGCCCCGGCGTACATGCAGGCGTGGTAGAATCTGTCCCTGCGGCATTCCGTGCCATCACCGGCAACGGTGTCAACGTATTGGCAATGGGTGCGTTCTATGTAACTCCCGAGCTTGGCAAGCAGTGCGCCGACGCGTTCCTCTACAACGACTTCGGCAGCGGCTGGGAGTGGTGGCCCGATTTTGACAAGTTCCACCAGATCGCCATCGACGAGCTCAACGCCTTCAACTACGAAGAGTACAAGGCCAACGGCTTCAAGGTTAAGCACCTGGGCGACTGCCACTGCGAGCTCTACGACCGTCCCGAAGGCTTCTCCAGCGTTCCGCTGATGTGCAAGAGATAAGGGGGTCAGAGACTACTCAGATAATCGTCTACCACCTCGGGGAAGTGTTCTTTCTCGAGGTGGTGTATTTTTGCGGCGACGTCCAGCGCGGTGTCGCAGGGCATCACTTCGCAGTGCGCCTGGAACAGAATCTTGCCGTGGTCGTACTGCTCGTCTACCAGATGTATGGTGATGCCCGTCTCGGGTTCGCCCGCCGCCACCACCGCTTCGTGCACGTGTATCCCGTGCATCCCCTTACCGCAGAACTTGGGCATCAGGGCGGGGTGGATATTGATGATGCGCCCCGGGTAGGCGTTCACGATTTCGGGGGGAATCATCATCAAAAAGCCCGCAAGTATAATGGCGTAGGCGTCGTATTCTTCCAGCAGCCGGGCAACCTTCCCGCCCCAGAGTTCCTCGCGGTTGAAGATCTCGGTGGGCACTCCCAGCCGCGCCGCGCGCTGCAGCACAAGGGCGTCGGGACGGTTGCAGAATACCGCCGCCACCCGCATCCGGTCGGAGTCTTTGAAATAGCTGATGAGGTTCTCGGCATTGGTGCCGCTGCCAGAGGCGAATACAATCAGATTGTTCATGACCCCAAAGGTAGCAAAACGGGGCGAATTTGCTATTCCAAAATTTATTAATTACCTTTGCAACCAATTTCGTCGATACAAAGACGACGCAGATAACTACTATTTAACTAATTAACAACAAATTAAAATGGAAGACATCGCTTCAAAAGTTAACCGAATTATAGCTGATAAACTTGGCCTTGACTTGAGTGAAGTTCGTCCTGACGCCACTCTGACCGGCGACCTCGGTGCAGATTCTCTCGACACCGTCGAGCTGATCATGGAATTTGAAAACGTTTTCGGAATTGACATTCCCGACAACATCGCAGAGAAGATCTCTACTGTCGGTGATGCAGTCAAATACATCGAAGACAATCTTCAGAAAGCAGAGTAATAATGCAGTTGAAAAGAGTCGTCGTTACCGGCATCGGGACCATTAACCCGATTGGCAAGAATGTCCCGGAGTTCTTTACGTCGCTGGACGCAGGGCGCAGCGGGGCTTCTCCCATAACCAGGTTCGACTGTTCTCTTTTCAAGACACGATTTGCATGTCAGATTCCGGACTTTGACATCACCAACTACGGTTTCACCACCAAGGATGCAAAGACTTGCGACCGTTACTCCCAGCTCGCGCTCGTAGCTGCCCAAGAGGCGGTAGAAGATTGCGGGATGGATCTCGAGAAGGTCGACAAAGATCGTATCGGCGTGGTCGTTAGTTCTGGTGTCGGCGGCCTGGAAACCATACTGACAGAAGCTGAGAGCTATATCCCGGGTGAACCCCCGAGATATAGCCCTTTTTTAATCCCCAAAATCATAACCGATATCGCTGCAGGCCATATCTCCATTAAATATGGCTTCCGCGGTCCCAACTTCGCTTACACGGCGGCTTGCTCTACCAGCGCCATCTCCATTGCGGCAGGTGCGCAGATGATTGAGACCGGCCGTGCCGATGCGATGGTAGTGGGTGGTTCCGAGGCCCCCATTTGGGATGCCGGTGTGGGCGGGTTCAATTCGATGCGGGCGCTTTCTACCCGCAACGACGACCCGTGCGGCGCTTCGCGTCCCTTCGATCGCGGACGCGACGGTTTTGTGATGGCCGAGGGTGCTGGCGTGCTGGTGCTCGAAGAGTACGAACACGCGGTAGCTCGCGGCGCTCACATCTACGCCGAGTTGCTTGGCAGCGGCCTTTCGGCCGATGCCTATCACTTCACTGCACCCGATCCCAAGGGCGAGGGAGCGGCGTTGTGCATGAGCAAGGCTCTCGCTGAGGCTGGTCTCAAACCCGCCGACATCGACTACATCAACACCCACGGCACATCGACCCATCACGGCGACATTGCCGAGACGCTCGCGATCAAGTCGGTATTCGGTGCGGATGCCTCCAAGCCCAGCATCACCTCAACCAAATCTATGACCGGGCACCTGCTGGGTGCCGCCGGGGCGGTCGAGGCCATCGCCTGCATCCACTCGATGCACGACGGCATCATTCCACCCACCATCAACTTTGCCGAAGAAGACCCCGACATTGACTATAGCCTCCACTTTGTGTTCAACAAGGCGGAGCGTCGCGAGGTCAACATCGCCATGAGCAACAGCTTTGGCTTCGGCGGCCACAATGCCTGCCTGATTTTTGGCAAAGCCTAGTGGCGCCGCCATGCGGCAACTACATTGACCCGAGGATTTCCTTGGGTTTTTTTGTTTTATGGGTACAGGGTCAGAAGCCGATGCCGACGTGTAGGCCGTAGCATTTGGTGGCGAGGGTGGGGCCTACGAAGAGGTGGAGCCGGTCGTAGACGCGTACCCGGACGCCGGGTTCCCATGAACCGAAGATGATGATATCGCCCGGCCGTTTGTCGGAGCCTCTCCATACCCCGGTTTCGGGGTCGGTGTAGCCTCCCGTGTTCTTAAAGACGCAGGCGAGGCCGGCGGCGGCATCGCTGTAGAGCGAGACGGTCTCCCGCCTGCCCAGATGGAGGTAGCTGCGCATGTAAAGGCCGGCGCCGTATGTATATACGGAGGCGCCGTACTTGGGGATGTGGCGCGTCCACTGCCCGGCCACGATGCCCAGGGTGCGGTTTCTGTCGACCCTGATGCCGGCAGTTACCGAGGGCCCGGAGGTGCGGAAGCCCAGGGAGTAGCGCAGCGTGAATTCCGGCCGCCACTCGGTCATGCCCTCTTCCGAGAAAGCATGCTTCCACCCATAGAAATACGAGATTGCCGTCCCGAGCTGGGCGTTGGCCGTAAAGGCCGCCAGCGACAGGGTCAAGGCAAGTATTATTTTTCTAAGGGTCAAAGACATGGAGCAAAGATAGGAATAATTACAGAAACACCCCCTGGGTACAGGAGGTGTTTCTGTAATTGGGGCCGTTGTGCCGGAGCTTAGAACTCGCGGATCTTGGGCGGATATACGCCGGCTGCGATGAGGGCGTTGATCTTCTCTACGGTGAAGGGGCGGTCTTCCTTATAGGTGACGCCGAACCACTTGGCGTCGCAGTCGAGAACCTTGACAGAGGCTTCGCCGCGGGTGATGAGCTTGTCCACGATGTAGGGGATAAAGAACTCTGCCTTGAGGTTGCCGCTGGCCAGGGCACCGTCGAGGAACTCTTTGAAGACCTCTTCGCTATAGTCGAAATACTCGGGGGTGAAGCCCCAGAAGTTCATAGATACGGGGCATGCGGGGTCGAGTTCGAACTCCTGGTCGCCCTCTGCGTAAACCACCTTGTCGCCCTTGCGGGAGATGGCGGTGCGCTCGGTTACGGAGGTCAGTAGCGAGTTCTCGTCGGTCTCGCAGACGCCGCGCGATACGCTGCCAAAGTCGGAGAGGGTGTTCTCGAGGCGGTAGCCGATCATGGAATATTTGCCCTTGGTGCCTTCGATGCTGCGGAGGTAGTCGGCCATGGTCTGGTAGCTCTCCTTGCCGTAGAAGTCGTCGGCGTTGATGACTGCAAAGGGCTCCTTGATGACATCCTTGGCCATCATCACGGCGTGGTTGGTGCCCCAGGGTTTAACACGGCCTTCGGGAACGGAATAACCTTCGGGAAGGTATTCCAGCTCCTGGTATACGAACTCGAACTCGACTTCGCCGCCAAACTTCTTTGCCTGGAAGTGCTCTTTGAAGGGCTCTGCGAAGGAGTGACGGATCACGAACACGATTTTACCGAATCCGGCGCGGATTGCGTCGTAAATGGAGTAGTCGATGATGGCCTCACCGTTAGGGCCCAGGCCGTCCATCTGTTTGAGTCCGCCGTAGCGGGAACCCATGCCGGCCGCAAGTATCAAAAGTGTAGGTTTCATATTTTTATATAAAATTATGTGCCGATTTACCGAATGGTAAATGTACTAATTATTTGGCGGAATCTGCAATCATCAGGCGGAGACATTCGAGCAGCGCGGTGTGCGAAAGGATGCTTCCGAGGGTAATATTCATGCGGTAATACACGGCCTCGTCCCGGCTTTTGTCGCTGTCGCCGGCGGCGTCGCAGGGCAGGAGGGAGGTCGTGGCGAGCCAGTCCTCGATGGGTAGGATTACCTCTGACTGGCTGTCATTCAACATGTTGCGGATATACGCCTCAGCGACCCACGGTTCGGGCGATGCCGGCGCCGGGCCCGTAAGCCCAAGCTGCCCGCCGTAAATCTGCTGCCGCTGCCGCTCGTCAAGCGAACTCCACCACTGCCTGAAAAAAACGTTTCGTGGGGTTTCGTTGCTCACAACCAGCGAGATACCCCTTTCGGAGGCGTAACTTGCCGCCCGCTGCAGCTGGGTGTGTAGCAGGAACTGGACGTACAGGTGGAACTTGATGTCGTCGGAATATTCGTTGATAAAGTGCGCGTCGGCGAGCATCGATTCGTAGTCGCCTTCTATCACGTGGCGCGAATTGCCGGTGCCGTAGTTGTGCCGCAGCGCGCAATACACCGAGTAGCGTTCTATCCAGGGACGGTTTTCCCGCCAGAAAGTGTGATAGGCCTCGCTCCCGAGCAATTCGGCACCCTCCCATCTAAAGCGCTCGCGCAGGATGTGCATCTTGACGTTGTAAACCTTCTGGCAGTCGATTGTCTCCAGGCGGTCCAGTGCGGCCGCCTCGGAATAATACTTGTCCAGCTTGGCGTGCACCGAAACCTGCGGCAGCTGCCTCAAGTCTATATAAACGGGATAGAGCGGCTGTCCGCCGCCGTCGAACGAGGAATCCACCACCGACTGCAGCACCACCTTTCCCAGCCCCAGCGTACAGGCCACATCAACCAGGGCGGCGATGTCGCCAAAGTCGCCGATGCCGGCCGCCCCCGTGCTGCGCAGCTGATAGAGGGGGGTGCAGATGCCTGTGCGCTGTGTCATGCCTGCCCTCCTTTGCGGACTATGGTCTCGCCGTCGAATTCCAGCCAGTTGGGCCCATGCGACCAGTCGGTGAGTATGACCATGGTGGCGCCGCCGGGCGTAGTGAGCGAAATGTTGCGGTGGATATGTCCGAATATGAAATAGTCCACCGGTTGGGTCTTCTCAAACTCGCATGCAAAGCGGTAGAGCGGACTGCCGGTGTCAAATTTATACGGGTTGAGGTCGTTGCTGTGGCGGCTTGACTGCGACCAGCGATGCGCCCATCCGTAGAGCCATCGGGTGGGGGTGACGCGGGCCAGGGCAATGGTCACGCGCCCCTTGAGGAACAGCTGGGTGCAGCGTTCGCCGAAGCCCAGCGGGCCGAGTCCGTCGCCGTGGGCCAGGCAGAAGCGCTTGCCCTCCAGGGTAAGGCATTCCGGCTGCCTGTGAACTACATGCGCCCCCGTGCGTGAAGCCAGATAGCCGAAGGTCCACCAGTCGTGGTTGCCTTTGAAAAAGTATACTTCGATGCCCCGCTTGACCACCGCGGCTATGGCATCCAGCACGTTTTCGAAGCCGGCGGGGCAGCCGCCGTGCTGTTCGAACCAGAAGTCGAACACGTCGCCCAGCAGAAATAAGGCGCGGGTGTCGGAGGGCAGTCCGGCGAGGAATGCGATAAACTGCGCCTCGGCGTCGGGGCAGCCGGCGGCTCCCAGATGCATGTCAGAGGCAAAGATATAGCGCCCGCCGCCAGTCATTTAAGACAATACGATGCAGAGTATGCCGACTATGGCGCAATAGATGGCGAACCAGCCGAGGGAGGCCTTCTTGACCAGCGCAATCATCGCCTTGCAGGCGAACAGACCGCTGCCGAAGGCGGCCACGAAGCCGAGCAGCAGGGGCAGCGCACCCACCGAAGATGCCGCAAAACCGCCGCCCACCAGGTCGAGGAACGCTTCGCCCAGGATGGGCACGAGCACCATCAAGAAAGAGAAGCGGGTGATCTCTTCACGCTTGGCGCCGCAGATGAGGCCGGTAGCGATGGTCGAGCCGCTGCGCGAGAGACCCGGGATGACCGCGATGGCCTGTGCGCACCCGATGACCAGCGCCCTCCACCAGTTGATATCTTTCTGGCGCGGCTTGTATACCTGGCTGAAACCGAGCAGGATGGCTGTAACTATCAGCGCGCATCCCACTACCGTGAGCCCGTTGCCGAACAGGGCTTCAACCTGGTCTTTGAAAAAGACGCCGACTATGAACACCGGAATCATGGAGATAACGAGCAGTATGATGTAGCGCGTCTCGTCGTTCATCTTGAACTTGAAGAGCCCTTCGAGCAGCTTTACGATGTCCTTCCAGAACACCACAATCACGCTGAGCACGGTGGCTGCATGCACCACAATCTCGAATGCCAAATCGGAGGTTTCGATGCCGAAAAGGGCTTTGGCGATGGCCAGGTGGCCGCTGCTGCTCACCGGCAGGAATTCTGTAAGACCCTGGATGAGGCCCAGGATAATAGCTTCAAACCAACTCATTACTTATCCTCCCGGGGTTTACTCATGATACCGATGATTACTACTGTGATGCCCAGCAAGATCACTATCGGTGCCACCACCAGCTTGCCTGCGTCAAACATTCCCTCGTTGAATACCTCGGGGTCGCCGCTGCCGCCGCCCATCATCAATATGAAGCCGGCAATCATCAGCACCAGGCCGATCAACATATTTCTCACGCCCTTGGGGGATACAGAAAAATTGCTCATTGCGTTACAGATATAAATCGTCTTTTGATATATCGGACAGTTTGTTGACCATGTATGCCGCCGTGCATACGCATATCAGCACTCCGGCGGCGAAAACGACTGCAAAGATAGGAATAATAAGTTCTTTGTTGAATATTCCGAGCATATCTCCGATATGGCGCCATGCATATTGCAGCGTCAGCGCGAAGGCTGCGTCGGCAATCAGGGCGGAGATGGCCCCCTGCCAGAAGGCCTGCCGCATGAACGGCTTGCGGATAAAGCTCCGCTTGGCCCCCACCAGCCGCATGGTGTGTATGGTGAAGCGCTTGGAATAGATGTTCAGGCGCACCGTGTTGGCTATGAGCGCCACCGATATAACCAGCAGGATGGTGATGATGGCCGCCACAATCAGGCCGATGGTCTCCAGGTTGCTGTTCATGGCCTCTACCAGCGACTCCTGGCAGGAGACCTCACGCACCAGCTCTTCAGAGGCGAGCACCTTCTTGACCATCTGCAGCGAATCTTTGGAGAAATATGCGCTGCGCAGGCTCACCTCCAGCGAAACGGGTATCGGGCTGGTAGAGAATACGTCCAGGAAACTCTTGCCCAGCAACTCTTCCATCTCTTTCTGCCCCTGCTCGCGCGAGATGCATTTGGCGCTCTTTACAAAATCGTATTTCTCTATCTTGTGCATCAGGTCCGCGGCCTGCTCTTCCGTGGCGCTGTTGTGAAGGATCACCGACACCACCGAATTCTCTTTGAAATAGTCGGAGAGGCTCTTGGTGTTGATCCAGACGAAGCAGGCGATGGCCATCAAAAACAGCACCAGTGAGATGCTGATGACGGAGGTAAGATAAGACCGTACCAGGCGGCGTCCCACTATCTTACTGTTGTCATTTTTCATTGTTTTATACCTAATTGAGTCTCAAAGTTAAAAAAAATTATTACCTTTGTATGAATTTTGCCTTAATATGCCTGCGGTAGTTTCAAAAGAGTCCAAGAAAGTGCTTTTCGTCAACTCGGAGATTTTTCCGTATCTCCCTGAGTCTGACATAGCTACTGTGGGCCGTTTTCTACCTCAGGGCATTCAGGAGAAGGGTTACGAAATACGTTCTTTCATGCCCCGCTACGGTTGTGTGAACGAGCGCCGCAACCAGTTGCACGAGGTCATCCGTCTCTCGGGTATGAACATCGTCGTGGGGGCCGTAGACCGTCAGCTGGTCATCAAGGTCGCCTCCATCTCCTCGGCCAGGATGCAGGTATATTTCATAGACAATGAAGATTATTTCCACCGGAAGGCTGTAGACCGCGATGCGGCAGGCAATTTTTTCGCCGACAACGACGAACGTGCCATGTTCTTTGCCCGCGGCGTGCTCGAGACCGTTAAGAAGCTCCGCTGGAAACCCGATCTGGTGCATTGCCAGGGGTGGATTTCTTACCTGATGCCGCTCTATCTCAAGAAGGTTTACAATCAGGATCCCATTTTTGCCGACAGCAAAGTGGTACTCTCGCTATATAACGATTTGGACGGGCTCAAGTTCGCCTCCGAGATGGCCGAAAGGGTCGCCATCAGCCGCGTCACCCCCGATGACGTGAGCGAAATCGCCACCGACCCCACTGGCATAAATCTTGCGAAATTGGCCATTCGTTATTCCGACGGTGTGATAACTGCAGCGGGTGGGGTAGACAGCAGCCTGGAGGCCTATGCGAAGGAGAAGAATCTCCCGATTATCGCAAGCCCCGCCATCAGCACGGAGGATACAGCTTACATCGACGAATACGAAAAGTTTTACGACCAAATTTTAGCATAAGGGGATGTCTATAGCAAAAAATCGGCTATTCGGTTTGGCGGCGGCTGCCGCGCTTGCACTTGTGGCTCTTAGCGGCTGCATCAAGGTCAATCAGACTCTCGGTTCGGTGTATGTCCCTACTGACCGCGACCTCAAGATACATACTATTACTTTCGACTTGCCGGTCGGAATGAAGATGGCCGACAGCCTGCAGTCCAGCACCAGCTATCTGGTGCTCGGCAACCTCGAAGACGAGGACTACGGCTACACCAGCGCCGAGTTCGCCGCTACTGTCAATCCTCCGGACACCCTCCCCTGGGGCCAGAATCCGGTCTATAAGAGCGCCAAGCTGCAATTCCTCAAATTCTCCGTGCAGACATTTGCCGACGGGCAGGAGGAGTTGCCGCAGAACATACATGTCTACGCCCTCACCAAGCCCATGGACACCACCAAGATCTACTGCAACAGCATCAAGCGCGAAGATTATTCGCTCGAAGAGATTGCAGACGGGGCGGTGATCTACTGCGGCGGCGACACCCTCACCGTTCCCCTGAAGGACTCCTTTGCCCGCAAGTATATGGATGCCACCCAGCAGGAGCTGGACAGCGCAGCGCTCTTTATCAAGCGCTACTACGGCATCTATGTCACTTCTGACAAGTTGATGGGCAGCGGGGCGGGCGGCCGTCTGGTCAAGTTCAGCGCCGGCGCCATGAGGCTTACGTTCAACTCTGTCAGCGACACTGGCGAGCAACGCGATACCACCGTCAACTTCCCCATCGGCAGCAGTTTTGCCACCGACATCTATACCCACGAGACCCGTGACCTGGAGATAGACGGCGACAACAACCTCGAGAAGATATACTACGAGGGCATGGCGGGCATCAAGCCGCACATCAAAGGCGAAGCCATCCGCGACAGCCTTATCCAGTGGGCGGCCAAGAATAATGTCGACCTCAAGAACATCATCGTGGCCATGGCATCCATAGAACTGCCGTACGACGTTCCCGAGGGAGATTACTCCATTGCCGACAACTATCCCGCGGCGCTGTATCCCGTGACCCGCTACAAATACGTCTACGACGATTATCAATATTACCCCCTCTCGGCCATCTACGACAGCAGCTACGACCGCGGCGACATCAACCGCTCGCTGCAATACTACAAGCCCGACGTGACGCTGTATGTGCAGAATGTCATGAAGATGATTGCCCAGGACAAGGAGCTCAACGACAGCTGGGACCTCTGGTTCTTCAACTATTACACCGGAGAGGAGACCGAAGACGACAGCACTTCGTCCAGCTATAGCGACTATTACAACGCCTACCTGTACAACATGTACTACGGCGGATACGGCGGCTATGGCTATGGCGGATACGGTTATGGTTACGGCGGCTACGGCTACGGTGGTTATGGCGGATACGGCGGCTATGGCGATTACTACGACTACTACAACATGATGAACTATTACAACTACTACAACAGTTCGTCTTCGTCGTCGAGTTCGTCCGATGCCTCGGTATATTATGTGGATTACATCAATTACTGCAAGGGCACGATAAACGGCAACGGTGCCGCCCGACGCCCCAGGATGCATATCACCTACACCACAATTCAGTAACACCCTTGATGACATGCCGAGAGCTCTCATCATAGGTCCTGACTTCTACAATTTCAACGATGCAGTATCCCGCGCCTTCTTTTATCAGGCGGGCTATGATGATGTCCGTACGGTGGCATACGGCACTCCCGTGGATCCTTATGACATAGGGAACAAGCTGGGTTTCAAGTTCGCCCCGGACAAGGAGGCTTACCGCGTCCGCAACCGGCAGCGGCGTCAGGGGTATTACCGCGATATCTTTGACGTGCACAAACCCGACGTGGTGTTTATCTTGAACGGCGAGATTTTGCTGCCCGATACTCTCGATTATTTCTGCAGCAAGGCGCGCGTGGCGCTCTGGTGTTTCGACAGCGTGAAGCACGTCCCGGCCATCGGGAACCACATAGACCATGTGGACCGCTTCTACTGCTACGACAAGGGCGATATCGAGTATTACGCCTCCCTGGGCAAGCAGGCGCTCTTTCTGCCGCAGGCGGCCGATACCGCGGTGTACCGTCCGCTGCCGGGGGCAGAAAAGGACATCGACATCCTTTTTGTGGGAGACGTGTACCATTCGCCGCGCCGCCAGAAGTACATCGCGGGGGTCATCGATGCTTTCCCGGACAAGAAGATTAAGATCGTGGGCATTTACAAGCCGTGGTACAAGAATCCGCTCAAGGCGCTGCTGCGCGAGCGGCGTGACATATACACCAACCGCAATGTAAGGCCGGCGGAGGTTAATGCCCTCTACAACCGCGCCCGGGTGGTGCTCAATATCCACAACGAGCAGCAGACCGACGGCGCCAACCCCAAGGTGTTTGAGATATCCGCCTCGGGGGCGTATCAGGTTTGCGACGCGAATCCCTATCTGCAGGGGCTCTTCCCCGGCGGGGAGATAGGTCTCTACGACAATATGGACCGGATGATCGGGCTTGTGAAGGAGGCCCTCGAGGGCGATATGTCGTCCCGGGCCGCCGCCGCAAGGGACAAAGTGCTTGAAGGACACACCTTTGGCACCCGCATTGCTAAGGTTATCGAAGATTTGAACAATATAGACAAGTAAGATATGAAAGAGCTGTTTCTATTGCTTGCACTGACTTTTGCTCCGACGGGGCAGTATTACTCGGATGCCCCCTACAAAAACCTGTGGGCAAAGGTCGACGCCGCACTCGAGGCGGGCAAGCCGCAGACGGCGGTGACCTACCTGAACCAGTTGGAGCAGATCGCCATGGACAAGCGCGACACGCTGGAGCAGTATCAGATAATGCGTACCAAGTACGACTGCCTGTCCAAGTACAACTGGAAGGAGGCCAACAAGTATTATCCCGACTTTATGGCGCTGCACAACAGGCTGTCGGGCAACCTGGACCACTACATCGAGCAATATGCAGAGCATCCCCGCGCCGGGGCCTTGATATACGAGAAGATAATGCGGCTCAAGCTCTCCGAAGATGCCTCCAGGAACCGTACCGGCAAACGCTACCGCGAGATTCGCAAGATGTGCACCCTGGCGGCCGAGAACTACCCCAAACACGCCAGGGAACTGCTCGAGATTGTCTCCGAAATGGACAGCAAAGATGTGATAATCAGTCCCAAAGGTGACACCCGCTACAACGGCTTCATATATCCCGGCGAGACGGTAGAATTCGAACTCACCGGCCGCAACATAGCCGAGAGCGAACTGCTGATCTACCGCCTGGACGACCGTTACGAGGTGGCGGGCGACCTCACCACGCAGGATGCGGCATCGCACGGCAGGCAATATTCCAAACAGAAGATAGCTACTTACAAAAACGAATACAATATCTCCGAGACGGTGGTTGCGGAGTATACCTTCGAGAAGCCCGGCATCTACGCCATCTTCAACAAGGGGGGCGGACAGAGCGCCTACATGCGGCTCTTTGTGAGCAGCGTGGCGCTGGCAACCCGCGAGATGGGGGGCAACAACCAGATTTACGTGGCCGATGCCCGCAGCGGCAAGCCCCTGCCCAACGCTACCCTCTATGCCATGGTTCTCGAGAAGATGCCCGACGACCCGGGTCCCCTGTACAAGCCCACTTACCTCTCGCAGAAGGTCTACACCCTGAACGGTTTCACCAACCTCTCCCAGACCCTCTTCGGCAAGAAGGACCGCACCTCGCAGTTATTTGCCGAGTACGCCTCCGACATGTGGTCTCCGGCGGTGGATGTCACTTCGGCTGCCGTGGTCAAGAAGAAAGCCTCCGCCGAGGTGGTGCACTACATCTACACCGACCGCAAGCTCTACCGCGCAGGTGACACCGTGCAATTCAAGCTGATAGCCCTCTCTACCAACCACGAGACGGGCAAGGTGCTTTCGGGCAAGAAAATAGCCGTGTCGCTCTATGCTCCCGACGGCAACAAGCCGCTGGTCAAGACCAATGTCACCACCAACTCCATGGGTTCGGCAGCCGGGGCGTTCATAATACCCAAGGACAACAAGAACGGCTACTGGCGCATCGGTACCGACTATTGCACGGCGAGCTTCAACGTGGAGGCCTACAAAGACCCCAAATACAAACTCGAATTTGAGAAGATTGCGACACCGTATACCTTTGACGAGACTCTGGTGCAGAAAGGGCGCCTGCTGGGCTACACCGGCGAGCCGGTGGCCAAGGCCCGCATAGAGTATTCCGTGGAAACATATTACAGCACCCGCCCCTTTGGCAAGAAGATTATCGCAGAGGGCGAGGCGCTCACCGACGCCGACGGCGTGTTTGAGATTCCCTTTACCGCGCCCCTGCCGGCAGATGCTGTCACCCAGGCCTGCTATTACAACGTAAACGTCAAGGCGGTTGCCCGCAATGGCGCCACCTGCGAAAGCTCTAAAGGGGTCATGGTCGGGCGCGACCTGTTTGATTTTGACATCGAGTTCGACAACCAGTACCACATGGACACCCTGCTGTTGGTCAACAAAACCAAGGCGGGCAGCGTCACCGTCACGGCCCGCAATTTTGACGGCCTGACCCAGAATGTCGAGGGCGAATACCGCCTGTTGTTCAAAGACGAGCCGGTGCTCAACGGCAGGATGCGTTACGGGGAGCCGCTGGCCATCGATTTCGCGAGCCTCTCTTCTGGCAAATACGAGCTGGAGTGCCGCGTGGTTTCGGGCAAGCGCGAGCAGCGCACCAAGACCGCATTCGTGCTGTTCTCGCCCGACGAGCGCAAGTGCCCCGTGGACAGCCGCATGTTCTTCTATCCGGTAGAAGACAAGGGCAAGATAGACTTTGTGGTGGCAAGCTCCAAGGATATCTATCTCGAGCTGGAGCTTTTCAGCGACGGGGTGGCGGTCTATCGCCGCGCGCTCCATCTCAACGGCACCGCAGAGCACATCAAGCTCGACTACAAGAGTTCTTACGCCGACCGCGTCACCGTGTCGCTGTTCGGCTTCAAGGATATGGAGCAGATCTCGCATCGCTACGAGTTTGCCCGCGACGTCCCTTCTAACAATTTCGAGATCAAGGTCAGCAACCTGCGCGACAAAACCACTCCCAACACCAAGGAGACCTTTACCGTGGAGGCTCCCGCGTCGGAGATGCTGGTTTCTATCTACGATGCCACCTGCGACCGCTACCAGAAGAATATATTCTCTTTCAATCCGATACATCCCCGCTACTCTTACCTGCCGCACGTGCGCTCCAATGTGTACGGCTACCGCCCGGTGATGATCCGCGGCACCGGCAAGGGGCTCATGATGGTCAAGACCGCCGCCGCTGCCAAGAATGTGGCGGTTGCTGAAGAGAGCATGGATATAGTGGACAACGCCATGGATGCGGAATTCAGCGTGGCCGACGAAGCAGGGGCAGCAGTGGCACCCGACAGCGAATATGTGCGCGACGACTTCTCCCAGACGCTGGCGTTTATCCCGCAGCTGTCGGTTCCGTCGGTAGGCAAGGCCAAGGTCACCTTTACCACCCGCGACGGCCTCTCGACCTTCCGCGTCGCCATGCTGGCGCACACCAAAAACTTGCGCAGCGGCACCGCCGAGCGCTATTTCGTGGTCAATAAGACGGTCAAGATAGAGACCAGTCTCCCGCTGTTTGCAGTGGAGGGCGACCGGCTGGTGGTCAACGCCAACATCACCAATTCGAGCTACGAGCGCGTCAAGGGCGTCGCCCGCCTCACCCTCACCGACGAGGAGACCGGCGATGTGCTGGATGTGGACATGCCCGAATCGGACGTGGCTATCGCCAGCGGCGAGACCAAACTCACCTTCTGGGTGGTCAAGATTCCCGAGGATGTCCGAAAGATGGGGGTTACCGTGAGCTTCACCTCCAAGAACGCCACCGACGGCGAGAAGCATCTGGTGGAGATTCTCCCCGCCTCGCGCACCATCACCGAGGCCGAGTCGTTTATCCTGGGCAGCGGGCGCAACAAGGAGAGCTGCATCCGCGACCTCAAGGCGCGCTACCGCTATCCCGGAGCCACCATCCGCTACGAAGAGCATACGACCCGCGAGACGCTGCTGGATGTGCTCCGCAAACCCGAATATCCCGACAACGACAATATGATAGCGTGGCTGGACGCCCTCTATGTCAACCAGATGCGAGGCTGCCTGCTGGGCGCCGACAGCATAGATGTCCGCTTCTCCCGCCGCGCAGTATCCAAACTCGCCTCCATGCAGAAGAGCGACGGCGGCTTCGGCTGGTTCCCCAGCAACCCCTCCAACGACCTGCTCACGCTGATGTTCCTGGACAAGACCTACTACATGAGCGAGGTGGGCAAGCTGCCCCGCAACACCTCCATCAACTCTATGATAGAGAAGGCGATGGGTTATGTGGACAAGCGGATCATGGAGGTAACTGCCGACAAGAACTGGAACTGGCGCAACCTGACATACTTCTTCGCGGCCCACATGGAGCATCTGGGCAACGGCATGAACAGCCAGATACACGCCATCCTCAAGGAATACCTCAAACGCTGCAAGAAAGACTGGCAGAACATCCCGATAGTGGAGAAGGCCAAACTCTGCATGATACTCGAGGCTACCGGCGAGACATCCATGATGTTCACGGTGATGCGTTCGATGCGCGACTATGCGGTGACCAACAGCACCGTGGGGTGCTACTTCCCCAACGCGGTGATGCCCTATCGCGGCATGTTGCACACCGAGCTGTATGCCCACTCGCAACTGGCGGTGGTATTTGCCGAGATGGACCAGATGGACATTGCCCGCGGCATCATGAAGTGGCTCCTGCTGCAGAAGCACAACCAGCAGTGGGAGAGCAATATGGCCAGTGCCGACGCGATATTCGCCCTTATCAAATACAAGGCGCCGGAGCTCATCTTCGGTGCGGTATATTATACCTACACCGCCCCGATGCTCGACGTCAAGGCCTCTTCCAGCCAGATGAGTGTAGAGCGCACATACTGGCGTTCCGGCAAGCAGCTGCGTGACGGCCAGACGCTGCGCGTGGGAGACAAGGTCGAGGTCCGCTACAAGATAGACAACACCGAGAACCGGTCGTTCGTGGTGATGGAGGCGAGCCGTCCCGCATGCTTCTATCCCACCGACGAGCGCTCTTTCGGCTCGCACTGGTTCTACTGCGAACACAGGGGCGAGTGCACCAAATATTATTTCCAGGTCCTCCCGGAGGAGACCACCAACCTGAGCGAGACCTTCTATGTGACCCAGGAGGGTACCTTCAACAGCGGCCTGGTGCAGATCGAGTCGCTCTACGCCCCCGAGTACCGGGCTCACACCGATGCGATAAGGGTAGAGACCGAGGCATATTGATGTCGCTCTATCCCTCATTAGCCATGTCTGCGGCGTCGCTGGGCTTTGCGGCCTTCGGCGCCGCAGAGGCTTGTGCCCTGGGTCCAGAGGCCCAAAAACGGCTCAACGACTATCTCGCGGAGGGGCGCAATGCCGACATGGATTACATGGGCCGCAATGTAGACAAGCGGATGGACGTGACGCTGCTGGTGCCCGGCGCCCGCTCTGTGCTGGGGTTCCTGGCCCCATACGACCATCACGCCGACCCGCACATCGCCTCCTTTGCCCATGGCGAAGATTACCACAAGGTTATCAAAGACCGCATCCACCTCTTCGTGCAAGAAAATCTCGCGGCGCTCGAGGCTGCGGCCGGGGGCACATTGAGCTACCGCGCATTCACCGACAGCGCTCCCGTGATGGAGCGGGAGTGGGCGGTGCGCTGCGGTCTGGGCTTCATCGGCTGCAACAATTTCTTGATAAACCCCACGGCGGGCCTTCGCACGCTGATAGGGATAATGATATGCAACGTCCCGTTCGAGGCACTCGACTGCGATATGTTGCGCGAGCAGAAGGCCTCCATGCCGCAAGATTGCGGATCCTGCGGGGCGTGCCTGGAGGCGTGTCCTACCGGCGCCCTGATTGCGCCCTACAAGATGGACGCCCGCCGCTGCATATCGTTCCTGACCATAGAGAGCCGCACCAAGGATCCTGCGAATCCGGCATGCGGGGGGCACCTGTTCGGCTGTGACTGCTGCATGGATGCCTGTCCGTGGAACCGCGAGGTCAAAGGGTGGCCCGAATTCAGCTGCAATAGCGAGCGGTTGGACCGCAACCCCGACGAAATTTTTAGTATATTTGCAAGGCAACGTAAATAACAATCCGCTTCATGAAATCCATTCTCGGCATCGGTAATGCCCTGACAGACATCCTGGCAATACTGCCCGACAACGAAATCCTAGAGAAATACTGTCTCCCCGTGGGGAGCATGCAGCATGTCGATGCCGACACCGGCAACAAAATCTGGCTCGACCTCAAGGACCGGGGCATCAAGTATGTCGCGGGGGGCTCGGCGGCCAACACCATCAGCGCCTGCGCCATACTCGGCATGAACACAGGTTTCATAGGCAAGGTGGGCAAGGATGACATCGGCTCGCTGTTCAAGTCGGACCAGGTGCAGGAGGGCATCCACTCCATGCTGATGAGGGGCAAGGCTCCCAGCGGCCGTTGCATTGTGATAGTAAACAAAGAGACCTCCGACCGCACCTTCGCCACCTATCTGGGAGCGGCGCTGGAGCTGGAACCCGAGGACCTCAATCCGGCCGATTTTGAGGGATACGATTATCTGCACATCGAGGGCTACCTGGTGCAGAACCAGCGGCTCGTGCGCCGGGCCGTAGAGATAGGCAAGGAGCTGGGCATGACCATCTCGCTCGATCTGGCCAGCTATAATGTGGTGGAATCCAACGTGGCGTTCCTGCACGACATCGTAAACAATTATGTCGACATAGTCTTCGCCAACGAGTCGGAGGCGCTGGCCTTCACCGGCCTCGCCCCGCGCGATGCGGTCGATGCCATAGCCGAGAAATGCTCCATTGCCGTGGTAAAGGAGGGCAAGAAGGGCTCCATGATAAAGTCTGGCGACAAGTACTGTTTTGTAGAGGCCGCCCCCGGAGTGCCGCGCGACGGTACCGGAGCGGGCGATGTGTATGCCGCCGGCTTTCTCTATGCCCATTCCCTGGGCCAGCCGCTGGACATCTGCGGCGAGGTGGGGAGCATCATCGCCGCCAAGGTTATCGAGGTCATCGGCTCCAAGATTGACATACCGCGCTGGAAGCAGGCCAAGGCAGAGATCCGCGCTTTAATAGGGATAGAGGCATGACGTTCGAACTTCTTGCTACAGACAGCGGCTCCAACGCCCGCTGCGGCCGGATAACCACCGGCCACGGCACCATCGAGACCCCCATATTCATGCCTGTAGGCACCGTGGGCAGCGTCAAAGGGGTATATCACAAAGACCTCAAAGACGACGTCCGCGCCCAGATTATCCTGGGCAACACCTATCATCTGTATCTGCGCCCCGGCCTGGAGACGTTGCGCAAGGCGGGCGGACTGCACCGCTTTACCGCCTGGGACAGGCCCATGCTCACCGACAGCGGCGGCTTCCAGGTGTTCTCGCTGGCCCAGATGCGCAAGATCACAGAAGATGGCTGCACCTTCTCTTCGCATATTGACGGCAGCCGGCACACCTTTACCCCGGAGAACAACATGGATACCCAGCGCACCATCGGCGCCGATATCATCATGGCGCTGGACGAGTGCTGCCCGGGCGATGCCGACTATGCCTATGCAGAGAAGTCGCTGAACCTCACGCAGCGGTGGCTGGAGCGCTGCATAGCCCGTTTCGACGCCACCGAGCCGCTCTACGGCTATCCCCAGGCGCTGTTCCCCATTGTGCAGGGTTGTGTCTATCCGGACCTTCGCAAGCGGGCCGCCGAGCATGCAGTGGCCTTTGACCGCGAAGGATATGCCATCGGCGGACTGGCGGTAGGGGAGCCTACCGAGAAGATGTACGAGATGCTGGAGCTGCTGCACCCGCTGCTGCCCGCCGGCAAGCCGCGCTACCTTATGGGCGTCGGCACTCCCGCCAATATTCTCGAAGGGATTGCCCGCGGAGTGGATATGTTCGACTGCGTGATGCCCACCCGCAACGGCCGCAACGGCATGATATTCACCTGGGAGGGGACCATCAACCTGCGCAATGCCAAGTGGGCCGACGATTTCTCGCCGCTGGATGCGAACGGCACATCGTTTGTTGACCACACCTACACCAAGGCTTATGTCCGCCACCTGACCATCGCCGGCGAGATGATGGCGGCGCAGATTGCCAGCGAGCACAACCTCGCCTTCTATCTCGATTTGGTTACAAAGGCCAGGGAGCATATCTTTGCAGGAGACTTTGCGGCATGGAAAGATGCTGTGGTTAAAAAACTTGAGACAAGGTTATGAGTCGAATATCGTTGAAGCCCAAGATTCTTGACTGGTACATCATTAAGAAGTTCATCAGTACCTACCTGGTGGCGCTTGTGATAGTGGTGGCCATCGTCATCATCTTTGACATCAGCGAGAAGATAGATTATTTCGTAGAGCGCGAGGCGCCCCTGAAGGCCATCGTGTTCGACTATTACATGAATTTCATCCCGTACATATTGAACATGTTCAGTCCGCTGTTCGTGTTCATTACGGTGATTTTCTTTACCTCAAAGCTGGCCAACAACAGCGAGATCATAGCGATGCTCTCCAGTGGTATCAGTTTCCGCCGCCTGCTGCTGCCCTACATGGTGTCGGCTACCTTTGCGGCGCTGGTGTCGCTGCTGCTCAGCATGTATGTGATACCCCCTGCCAACTACACGCGACTGGAATTCGAGCAGAAATACATCAAGGCGACGCGGTTCTTCAACACCAACCACAATATCCACTACCAGCTGGCCCCGGGCCTGTTCGTGTATGTGGAGTCGTTCAGTTCGTGGAACAATTCGGTGAACCGCTTTACCCTGGAGTCCATCGAGAACAACCAGTTGGTGAGCAAGATGACCGCCGCCTCGGCCGTCTGGAACGAGGAGACGGGGGGCTGGACCTGCAAGAACTATTTTATCCGCAGCTACGACGAGCACGGCAACGAGACCATCGAGACGGGCGCAGTGAAGGACACTGTCATAGCCCTCACCCTGGATGATTTCTACCGCCGCAAGAACACCGTCGAGTCGCTCAAGATCAAAGAGTTGAACGAACTAATAGAGATGCAGAACATGCGTGGCGACCAGATGGTGGTGCATGCCCTCATAGAGAAGCACACCCGCATCGCGACCCCCTTCTCTGCGTTTATCCTGACGCTGATGGGCGTGGCGCTCTCTTCGCGCAAGCGGCGCGGAGGTCTCGGTCTCAACATCGGTATCGGCGTCGGCCTGAGCTTCTCGTACATCCTGTTCATGCGCTTCAGCCAGATGTTCGTGCACACGGGCACGCTGCCGCCATGGCTGGCAATCTGGCTGCCCAACATGATATATGCGGTCATAGCGCTGTTCGTATACCGGATGGCACCCAAATAGAAATCGACAAATAACCATACTATGAAAAAGAGCAATATCACTATCAGGCTCATCCTGATGCTTTTCCTGGAATTTGCCGCCTGGGGCGCATACCTCACTTCTCTGGGCCGCTATCTGGGCAATATAGGCCTTGGCAGCCAGATCAAATGGTTCTTCGCCATGCAGGGCATCGTTTCCATATTCATGCCGACCCTCATGGGTATCCTGGCCGACCGTAAGATCCAGGCGCAGAAGGTGCTCTCGCTGTGCCATGCGCTGGCAGGTGTCAGCATGACGGCCGCCGGCATCTATTGCATGAACGCCGGCAGCGCAGTGGAGTTCACCCCGCTGTTTGTGCTCTACAGCATCAGCGTGGCGTTTTTCATGCCCACCATCGCCCTCACCAACTCGGTGTCTTACAATGCGTTTGCGCAAGAGGGCGAGGACCCGGTAAAGGCGTTTCCGCCCATCCGCGTGTTTGGCACCATCGGTTTCATCTGCTCCATGCTGCTCACCAACTTCTTGCATATCAAGGGAGTGGCGATGCAGGACAGCTATACCCAGTTGATCTCTTCGGGCATCATCTCGCTGGTGCTGGCGGTTTATGCGCTGACCCTTCCGGCATGCCCCGTCAACAAGGCCCAGGGCAAGCAGTCGTTCTCCGACGCGCTCGGACTCAAGGCGTTCTCGCTTTTCAAAGACAGCCAGTTTGCCGTCTTCTTCATATTCTCTATGTTGCTGGGCGCTTCGCTGCAGATTACCAATGGTTATGCCAATACCTTCCTGGGTTCGTTCGCGGCCGATCCGGCGCTTGCAAACACCTTTGCGGTGAAGAATTCCAATGCGCTGATAGCCATCTCACAGGCTTCTGAGACGTTGTGCATCTTGCTTATCCCGTTCTGCATGAAGCGGTTCGGCATCAAGAAGGTGATCCTGATCGCGATGTTCGCCTGGGTACTCCGCTTCGCATTCTTCGGACTCGGCTCGCCCGCCTTCCCCGGCGTGCTGCTGTTCGTGCTCAGCTGCATCGTTTACGGCGTGGCATTCGACTTCTTCAATATCTCGGGTTCCCTCTATGTAGAGCAGAATACCACCACCGACATCCGCTCCAGCGCACAGGGTCTGTTCATGCTGATGACCAACGGTCTCGGCGCCACCGTAGGTACCCTCGCCGCCGGCGCAGTGGTAGATGCAGTGGTCTACAAGGCCGCTACGCCTTCGTGGTCCACAGCGTGGTACATCTTTGCCGCCTACGCCTTCGTGGTCGGCATCCTCTTCATGATTCTCTTCAAGAATCCCGATAAGGTCCAGAAAGAGGCCTAAGGTTATTTGCCGCTGAATCTACCGGCAAAGAGTATTGCGCCTGTGCTGGATTCGGTAATCAGGTACAGGAACGGACTGTCGGCATGGAACACTATGTGCTCTCCCGGCGCAGCGGCGTCGGCTTTCATTCCGGCATGTGATACTACCGCAGCTTCGGTTCCCTCTTCGTCTACCTTGATAAAGGCATCCTGCTGAACATAGCTCAGGCACAGGGCCCGCTCCGACATGGCTTTGAAATCGGCTTCAAACATGTTGAATGCGGTAGGCATCCCCATCGCAGAGAGGATATCGTTCAGTCTGATCCTGAATTTGGTCTCGAACTTGGGCAGCCACAAATCGACTTCGCAGCGCACCATCATTGATATGAAGTCGGCCCACTTGTCGCCGTCCAGATACTTTGTCACGTCGCGGAGCGTCTTGCCTTCGGCGGGGAGGATTACCATCATGGAAAAGGCGCCGTTGCCGTAGGGGAGCCGGACGGCCCGCAGCACTTCGTTGTCCTGATAGTAGAATGACTTGTTGGCCTTCATCATGGCGACGCTTGTCTTGGTGCCGCCTTCTGTGGTGAAGGTCTCCTGCGCAGTGTTGCCTTTCGGGAATTTGTCTTTCCACTGGCTCTTGAAATACATCGCGTTCATCAGGTATGCGAGCGCGCTTGGATCCACGTCTTCGATGATTTCCGGGATGAGCTGGTTGGTGTGGCTGGCGCACCATTTGTTAATCTTCTTGGTAGTACCCACGTTATCAGTAAAATCCATGTTGGAGACCTCGGCCTCATAGTATTTGCCGACAGTATTCTTGTAGCTCTCCAGCAAAGAATACTCCTGGTTGACCACAATGGCGTTGGCAATGGCCAGCTTGGTCTTCTTGTCCCGGTTGGGAAGCTGCTTGAGCATGGACAGGCAATACTCGTTTACATCATCTGTCTCGTCGGCGCCATAGCCCAGCACGTTGCATATCTCGTCGGCCGTCTTTCCCTGTGCTCCGTCCAGAATCATCCCCAGCAAGAATTGCATGCTGAGCGGCGAGATGATATAATCGTCTTTGGCAAAAGCGTCCACACGCTCCAGATAATTGAATGCAAAAGAATTACCTTCTTTTGCAAAGTCCAGCGACTTTGTAGACAGGTCAATCGGCTTGTAGGGATTGGTCTCGATTTGGAATTTATCGCACGCAACGCTCCCCAGCAGCGCAGTCGCGCAAATTGCCGCAGCGGCAAGGCATCTGATGATTCTCATAATTTTGTGGTCTTGTTTATTATTAAATGCACAGATGCCGGAATAATAACAATATTTTGCCGTTGTGCCAAGGTGGCATACAGTTCGCCTTTACGCTAATTCAAGTTCTTGGGGATAGTGAAGTCGCAAGTCAAAACTTCGTCCCGGTATTGCATCGGTGCATCCGGGTCGGTGAGCCTGTCCTGGAGCGTGTGCAGCAGCAAGCCCACTTTCACGGGTATCTCAAGGTGCATTGCGACATCCTCGGTAACAATTTCCCTGTCATTCAGAGGTATCATTATCTCAAAGTACCGCCAAAGTGAATTCATGCCTTCTGGCGGATTAACAGGGAAAGGTGATGGGTATTCAGGAATAATTGCCAACTCCGCCAATTCTTCTCCGGCAGCAATACCGGCAAATTGTTTATTTGCCTTTAAACTGAGACCCCCGTCAGCATAAATAGTAGTGACCATATACAAAGGGTAAGTTACACTTGGATTAGAGTTCACGATAGAGTAATATGATTCTTTGACTTTTTCTGAATCATCTCCGAAGGTATTAAAGACTGCATCAGTGGGGCAATATCTATACGCGGTAATCCGCCCTGTCGCTGATTTTGATAGAACTTCATAGCTCAACTTATCAAATTCTAATCTGAAACGGATCCAAAACCCGGTATCCACTCCAGTGCTGTCAACCTCGAAACCGGTATAGCGATAACCATTAAAACACTCCCCAGGATACAAAGAAAATTCACATGGAGCAGGTGTTGCAGCACCAAATTTATCACAAGAGATAAGCGCTGAACTGCTCATTGCAATGAGCAGAGAGATGATATTAATAGCTTTCATAGTGAAAATTTTCTTTATTACCATTATTCTTCAGCGATGGCCAAATCGTATATCATGTTGACCCAATAATTAGTGAATTCTAATTTAGAAGTGCAACACACTTCATAAGTCAAAGTTAAATAATTGTTTACAATATTCCAGCGGAGTCCAGTACCCCAACGATTTACGAGGTCTGTGGTTCAGTTTCTATTCTATCTCGGCAAGCATCTCATCAGTGAACTTCAGATAGTGCCGTCTGGTCTTCATCCTCCTTTCGTACTTCTTTTGAGCCAGTTGCCATCGGTGCCGATGGTAGCCATGCATGTCGCAGTTCCTGAGAATCTCACGGCTCACCGTGCTCGCACTGACTCCGATTACTTCTCCTATCTCCATCAAACTCATCGAGGTCTTCAGCAACGCTTCTATCGTGTATCGCTGCTCCCTTGTCAAATGCTCTTATTAAATGCACAGATGCCGGAAAAATAACACTATTTAAGAACCTACAGTCCCGGGCGGCAGAAGAAGACGAGATAGGGGGCGGGGTGGTTGAGGGTGAGGGAGAAGGCGCTCCCCGAGGCTTTGTTGAGGGAGGCTTTCCAGAGGGTGTCGAAGATTACGGCGTCGGTGGGGTAGTCAAGGCCGTCGGCACTCATGCGCAGCGTGTTGTCGAAGGCGAAGATGCTGATTTCCTGGCCGGGGATGCACTCGAATGTGCGGCTGCCGGTGGCGGCGCAGAACACTCCGTAGTCGCTCACCATGTCTATCTCGCAGGCGATGCCCAGGGCCTCAATCTCGCGATAATACTCCGCCAGCAGGGAGATGTTGCCCAGGGAATGGTCTTCGCGGCCGCCGGTGGCGCCCAGAATGTGGATCCGGCGGGGAGCAAGGCCTATGATCTCGTGAAAGGTCTTGGTCAGGTCGTTGTCGTCCTGGCCGCTGCGCAAGACTATCCGGTCGGCATATCTTGCCTGCAGCTCTTCCGGGATGGAATCCAGGTCTCCCACTATAAGGCCCGGTTCGCGGCCCGAGGCGACTAGATTGACCGCGGCGCGGTCGCAGCAGGCTATCAGGTCGGCTTCGTCCAGCAGGCGGAGCACCTCACTGCGGCGGGGAAACTCGCCGGCAGCCAGGATTGCTATGCTTTTGGGAGTGGACACTGCGGTTATACGAACTTGCAGTCTTCGCCGGGACGGAATCCGCGAAGGAAGTCGGCGATGTCCATGCGTTTCTTACCGGCCAGCTGTACATCCAGCAGGCGTACCGAGTAGTTGCCGCAGGCTACACCCAGGTAACTCTTGCCGTCGGTGAAGATGGTGCCGGGCACCTCGCTCTTCTGCTCTGTGTAGACATACGCCTCGAACACCTTCATGGTGGTCTCCACGCCGTTGTTGACCAGCGTGGTGTAGGCTGCTGGGTAGGGAGCCAGGCCGCGGATGAGGTTCACGATGCGGTAACCCTCTATGCTCCAGTCTATGCGGCAGGTCTCCTTGGTAATCTTGGGCGCCGGTATCAGGCGTGCGAACGAGTCTTGCTCCTGCGGCTTGGCCCGCTTGCGGGCAAGGGCGTCGGCCGTCTTGACCACCAGGGCGGAACCCATCGTGCAGAGTTTGTCGTGGAGGGTGCCGAAGGTGTCGTAGTCTTCTATCATGCACGGCTCGCTGAACAGTATCTTGCCGGTGTCTATCTGTTCGTCTATCAAGAAGGTGGTCACGCCCGTCTGCTTCTCGCCGTTGATGATGGCCCAGTTGATGGGGGCGGCGCCGCGGTAGCGCGGCAGCAGCGAAGCGTGCAGGTTGAAGGTGCCCAGGCGCGGCATGCTCCATACCTCTTTGGGGAGCATGCGGAAGGCGACGACCACAAACATGTCGGCCTGCAGAGCCTTCAGTTGCGCCAGGAATTCGGGATCCTTGAGCGAAACGGGCTGCATCAGCGGCAGGCCCTGCTCCATGGCGAACTGCTTGACGGCACTTTGGTTGACCTTGAGTCCGCGGCCGCTGGCCTTGTCGGGCACGGTCACCACCGCCGCAATCTCGTAGCCGCCCTCTATGAGCGCCTTGAGCGGGCCGACGGCGAACTCCGGGGTACCCATATACACGACCCTGATGATGCCGTGGTTCTTCTTGAAGAGGTTAAGTGCCTTGAGCACGACCTTGTCTGCCTTCTTTCCAAACATCTTGAACTTGTATTTGATTGCGGCGAAATTGATGGTCTTCTCGCGGATGGCGAGCCATAGCAGCAGCATGCCCACCGGGAACAACACCGCCGACGATACGAATGACCCCTCGAAGGGAGTTATGGCTCCGTCGCGGGCGAGCTTCTTGCCGCTGATATCCACCACCCAGTAGAGTAAGAAGATGAGTGAGGATACGATGACGGGCGTGCCGAGGCCACCCTTGCGCAGGATGCTGCCCAGCGGCGCCCCGATAAAGAAGAACAGCAGGCAGGCGAGCGACAGGGTAAACTTGCGGTACTCCTCGATGCGCATCTTGCGTATGGGGGAGACGTAGCGGTAGGTGTTGCGGTCGTAGTCGGTGAGCGAGGCCTTCTGGGTCTCGAAATTCTCCAGTGCGTGCTGGGTGAGCTCCAGGTCGCGGGCGCTGCGGGCCGTCATCACGCTGTCTTTCCAGGCCTTGAAGTCCCAGTCCGGAGCCTCGCTGAGGTTTCGGGAAGTCACCAGGGAGGTGTCTATCTGGTTGATGTATTTGAATGCGTTGCCGTAGGTAAAGCGCCGGAGGTTGCCCGGTTTGACCTCGGCGAACTCATTGGAGAGCGAGTCGCGGTCGTGGCGCAGCATCTTCAGGTCCTTGGCCATGATCTCGTTGCCGAAGCGTTCGTCGTCGCTGCGTTCGAACGAATAGTCGTCGCGCGCCACAATCATGGTCTGCTCGTCAAAGGTGATGATGTCCTGCTTGAGAGTCGTGTCGCGCGATTTGTAGATGTTCTCTTCGTTGTATGAAGTGCCGTTGAAAAGCTTGAAAATGATGGTGGCGCCGTCGGCCGAGACGCGGATGGAACCTGAGTCGGCCACCGTGAGGGAGTTGTTGCCCATGTTGCCGGTGTGGTCGTACACGATGATGTCGTGCATCAGCCCCGTCTCGTCGTCGTGCCGGTCTACGCGCAGCATGTATCCGTCGATGCCGTCGTAAAAGATGCCGGTGGGAATCTTGATGACCTCTTTGGTGCGGCCGATATCGTCGCGCAGCGCGTAAATCTTCTTATATGCGACCGGAATCAGGTCGTTGGAGATAAAGAAGGCGCCGATGGAGATGCCCACCGCCACGAATATCAGCGGCAGCAGCACGCGCGCCAGGGAGATGCCGGCGCTCTTGATGGCCAGCAGCTCGTTGTTCTCGCCCATGCCGCCGAGGGTCATGATGGAGGCGAGCAGGGTCGCCAGCGGCAGCACCATGGGGAGCAGCGTCGCGCTGCCCCAGGCCATGAACTCCAGTATAACCCCAAACGAGAGGCCCTTGCCCACAAGCTCGTCTATGTAGAGCCACAGGAACTGCATCACAAGGATGAACAGCACTATGGAGAACGTCAGTACGAACGGCCCCAAAAACGATTTGAGAATATACTGGTCAAGTCTTTTCATGCGCCTTGGCGGTTACTCTCCAGCCAGAGCTTTCAGTTTGTCGAGAGCATCGGCAAGACCTGCAATATTCTTGCCACCAGCGGTAGCGAGAAACTTCTGTCCGCCGCCGCCACCCTGTATGAACTGGGCTGCCTGACGGATATCCCGACCGGCGTCAAAGCCCTTGGCTACCAGGTCGTCGGTGTACATGAGCACCAGGCAGGGCTTGTGGTCCATAGTCTCGAAGGCGGCCACGAAAGCGGCGTTGTTTGTCTCGCCGTGAATCTCGTGGGCGATGCTCTTGGCAACGTCCATCGAGGGGCACTCGGTGAGGGTCATGATGGTCTTGCCGCCCACAACCTGTCCGTTCTTGATGACGGAAGCCTTGAGGTCGGCAATCTTCTCTTTCTGGATGGCCTCGAACGACTTCTTGTACTGCTCGTTCTCTTCGATGATGCGGCCGATGGCTGCGGCGGGGTCGCCGGCATTGTTGAACATGGCGCGCACCTTGTCGAGGATATCCTCTATAATATCTACGGAGAGTTCGGCGTTGATGCCGGTGGTGGCCTCGATGCGGCGTACGCCGGCGGCTACCGCACTCTCGGAGAGGATCCTGAAGTAACCGATGTTACCAGTTGCGGGGGCGTGGCAGCCGCCGCAGAGCTCTACCGAGTCGCCGAACTTGATCATGCGGACCTTGTCGCCGTATTTCTCGCCGAACAGCGCCATTGCGCCGCGGCTGCGGGCTTCGTCGATGCTGATGTCGCGGAACTCTTCGAGCTGGTAGTTAGAGCGGATAAGGGCGTTGACCATGCGCTCTACCTTGTCCAGGGATTCCTTGGAGACCTTCTCGTAGTGCGAGAAGTCGAAGCGGAACGACGCTGCGCCCACGTAAGAGCCCTTCTGCTCTACATGGGTACCCAATATCTTGCGAAGTGCATAGTGCAGCAGGTGGGTTGCGGAGTGGTTGTTCTGGATGTTGATGCGGCGCTCTACATCTACCTTGGCGCGGAAGTCAGCGGTAGGGTCGCTGGGGAGATGGTCCACCAGGTGTATCGCGAGGCCGTTCTCCTTGATGGTGTTGAGTACCTGCAGGCGTTCGCCGTCGGCAGAGCAGAGCTCGCCGGTGTCGCCGACCTCGCCACCCATCTCTGCGTAGAAGGGGGTGGTGTCGAGCACAATCTGTATCTGCTCTTTGTTCTTGGCGGTGACGGTGCGGTATTTGACAATGCGGGCGTCGGCCTCGACGCTGTCATAACCCACAAACTCCGACTGTGCGCCGGGGATGAGCTCTACCCAGTCGCCCGTCTGGATGGCGGTGGCGTTGCGGGCACGCTCTTTCTGCTTCTCGAGCTCTACGTTGAACTCGGCCAGGTCTATCTTGTAGCCGTTTTCGCGGGCAATCAGTTCGCTCAGGTCCACGGGGAATCCGAAGGTGTCGTACAGCGTGAAGGCATCCTTGCCGCTGATGACCTTGGTCTCCTTGCTCTTCTCCATAATGGTGTCCATCAGGCGGATACCCTTGTCAAGGGTGCGCAGGAATGCGTCCTCCTCTTCTTTGATTACGCGGGTGATTAGCGTCTGCTGGGCGCGGAGTTCAGGGAATGCGTCGCCCATCTCGGCCACGAGGGTGGGTACCAGCAGGCAGAGGAACGGCTCCTTGAGGTCGAGGAAAGTGTAGCCGTAGCGCACTGCGCGGCGCAGGATGCGGCGTATCACATAACCCGCCTTGTTGTTGCTGGGGAGCTGGCCGTCGGCAATGGAGAAGCTGATGGCGCGGATGTGGTCTGCGATAACGCGCATCGCAACCGCGGTCTGCTCGCTCTCGTTGTACTCTTTGCCGGAAAGGGCGGCGATGGCCGATATCATGCCGGTGAACACATCGGTGTCGTAGTTGCTCTTCTTGCCCTGGAGTGCCATGCAGAGGCGCTCGAAGCCCATACCGGTGTCGATATGGCGTGCGGGAAGGTTCTCGAGTGAGCCGTTGGCCTTGCGGTTGTATTGCATGAACACCAGGTTCCAGATCTCAATGACCAGCGGATGGCCTTCGTTCACCAGCTCTGCACCCGGCTTGGCCGCGATTTCGGCCTCGTCGCGCAGGTCTATGTGGATCTCGCTGCAGGGGCCGCAGGGGCCGGTGTCACCCATCTCCCAGAAGTTGTCGTGCTTGTTGCCCAGCAAGATGTGGTCGTCGGGCAGATATTGCTGCCAGTAGCCCTTGGCCTCGGCGTCCATCTCCAGTCCGTCGGGGGCGTAACCCTCGAAGACGGTAGCGTACAGGCGGCTCTTGTCCAGCTTGAACACCTCGGTCAGAAGCTCCCATGCCCAGCCGATCGCCTCTTTCTTGAAGTAGTCTCCGAAGCTCCAGTTGCCCAGCATCTCGAACATGGTGTGGTGGTAGGTGTCGTGTCCGACCTCCTCGAGGTCGTTGTGCTTGCCGCTCACGCGCAGGCATTTCTGGGTGTCGGCCACGCGGGGATACTTGGGCTCGGCATTGCCCAGGAACCACTCTTTGAACTGGTTCATTCCGGCGTTGGTAAACATCAGGGTGGGGTCATTCTTGACCACCATGGGTGCCGAAGGTACTATGGTGTGTCCTTTGGATGCAAAGAAGTCCAGGAAGGTTTTTCTGATCTCTTTTGAAGTCATTTTATGATATAACTGATTGAATTTTACAATTAAACTGCAAAGATAACTTTCTAAAATCAATTTTTGTAAATTAGCACAATTATTGCAGATTTTTTCTCTGCATAATTTATGTCAGCAGCCAAATTCACATACAACTACAAGTCGGGGAGGTATAATACCGGCGAGCCGCAGGCTTCCCACAAATGGCGCGACGCAGGGATTTGTTTTGCCCTGGGGGTCGTGCTGTTTGCCTCGTACCTGATGCTAAACGGCCGCGCCTTTGAGCTGCCCGGCATCCGCCGGCTGTTGCTCGAGCGCGAGAATGCCCTGCTGGCAGAGAAGATAGACTATGTGAGCCAGCGCACCACTTTGCAGCGGGAGCGTCTGGGGGAGTTGGAGATGCGCGACAACAAGGTCTACCGCCCCATCTTTGGCATGGACGAGCTGCCGCCCGAGGTGAGAAATGCCGGATACGGTTCCGACAGCCGCTACGAGGTCTTTGCCAAGTTCCCTAATGCCCGGTTCCTCACCGAGACGGCCCGGCAGCAGGATGTCATAGAGATGCGGACATATCTCCAGAGCCGCTCTTACGACGACATCGAGAGGGTCGCCATGAAGATAGAGGATATGACCAAGTATATCCCTTCGCTGATGCCCGTCTGCCCCGGAACCGGCATCAACGTGACCTCGCCCTTCGGCTACCGTCTCCACCCGATTGCGGGGTATGTGATATTCCACAGCGGCACCGACATCGCAGGCCCGCGCGGCACCCCGATTTATTCTTCTGCCGACGGCGTGGTGTCTGACGTCCGGCTCAATTATCACGGCTACGGCAATGTGATAGACATCGACCACGGGTTCGGCTATGCCACCCGCTACGGCCACCTGCAGAGCGTCAACGTGCAGCCCGGGCAGAAGGTTCACCGCGGCGACCAGATAGGCACCATGGGCAGCAGCGGCCGTGCCACCGGCCCCCACCTCCATTACGAGGTGCTCTACAATACCCGTCAGGTCAACCCCTGGCACTATTTTGACAAGACCATAGACCCAAAAACCTATATGACCCTCGTGACCCCGGCAGAGAAAATCAAATAGACGATGCGGCGCAGAATTATCATATACAACCGTATACGCAACCGGTTCGAGAAGTACACCCCCTTTACCAGAGGGTTGGTGAACGGCTTGAAATACCTGCTGGGCGGCATCTGTGTGGCCATAGTGCTGTATGCCATCTACGAACTGGCCTATGTGGGCAAGCCGGAGCGCGCCCTGCAGGCAGAGAACGAATACCTGCAGGAGCACTACTCGCAGCTGCTCAGCCGCAGCCTGCTTGTAGACGACGTGCTGGACGGCCTGCAGGTGCGCGACAACCAGATTTACCGCAATATCTTCAATGTGGACCCGCCTTCGCCCGAGATGTTGTTCTTTACCGGCGACGAAGAGCGGCTGGAGGCTTTCTATGCCGCCGACGAGAAGCAGCTGATAGCCTCTTCGAGCGAGGCGCTGGACAACCTGTCGCACACCGTCAAGGATATAGACCGGCAGATCCGGGCCATCAACGATCGCCTTGCCGACGAGTCGTTCAGCAAGACGAATTTCCCTTCGATATTGCCGCTGCAGAATTTTACCCTGACGCGGACGGGGGCGACCACGGGCAAGAAAATAAACCCGTTCTTCAAGACGCTCTACAACCACTCCGGCATCGACCTGATGGCGCCTTACGGCACCGACGTGATAGCCACCGGGGCGGGTACCGTGGTGGAGGTGCTCAAGCAGGGCAAGGGGCTGGGCAATATGGTGATAATTGACCACGGCGGCGGGCTGCGCACCACCTACGCCCATTTGAGCGACATCTATGTGGCCATCAACCAGAAAGTTGCCAGGGGCAAGGTACTGGGCAAGGTGGGCAATTCGGGGGCGTCGTTCTCCACTTCGCTCCACTACGAGGTGCGCAAGAGCGGCCGTGCGGTGGACCCGGTGAATTATTTCTTCGCCTCGCTCTCGCCGTCGACCTACAGCGACATGTTAATATTGGCAAATACTACCGGACAATCGCTGGATTGATTATCTTTGGAGAAATTTTTACGCGATATGGCAAAAATATGTTACACGATAGGCGAGGTAGCCGACATCCTGGGTGAAAGCACCTCTGCCGTAAGGTTCTGGGCCAACACTTACCCCGACCTGATAAACCCGATGCGCAACAAAAAGGGCAACCGCCTGTTCTCGCCCGACGACGTGGAGACCTTCAAGAAGCTCCACTTCTACATCAAGGAGAAGGGGATGACCCTCGAAGGGGCGGGCAAGATGCTCAAGAATAATGCGGACGGGGTGGATACCCGTGCCGAGGTGGCGCTCCGCCTCAAGCAGATCCGCGACATGCTGCAGCAGGTCCACGACGAGATATAATTATGAAAGTCAGGGACGTAGCGCGCATAATAGAGGGCTTCGCACCGCTTCAGGAGGCTGCGGACTGGGACAACACGGGGTTGTGCATAGGCAGTCCTGAGGCCGAGGTGCGCGGCGTGCTGGTGGGGTTCGACTGCACTCCGGAGCTGATAGCCGAGGCGGTGGAGCGCGGCGCCAACATGGTCGTCACCCACCATCCGCTGATATTCCGCGGCATCAAGCGTATCTCCCCCGACACTTTCCTGGGGTCGGTTATCACCGAAGCCATCAAGCACGACATTGCGGTGTATTCCGCCCACACCAATGCCGACAAGGCGACGGAGGGGGTCAACGCCCTGATGGCAGCCCGGCTCGCCCTCACCGGTTGCGTGCCGCTCAGCGACGACGGCTTCGGCCTGGTGGGTAATCTGCCCCGGCCGATGGGCTGCGAAGAGTTCATCGCATATGTCAAACGGCAGTTCTCCCTGAAGGCTATGCGCACCTCCAAACCCATTGATATTCCGATAGAAAGGGTGGCGGTTTGCAGCGGCAGCGGCGGTTCGCTGGTGTCCGATGCCCTTGCCGGCGGTGCCCAGGCCTACATCTGCGGCGATTTGACATATCATCAGTTTTTTGCCGAAAAAGACTTCATTCTGCTCGATATAGGGCACTTTGAGAGCGAAATTGATATAGTTGACAAACTATTTTCGTTACTTCGTGAAAAAAACAGTACCTTTGCGGTTCTGCGAACAAGAGAAGACAAAAATCCAATATATTACTTTTGATATCGGCTTATGGCAACAAAAAAGGTTAAACAGACAATAGTTACCCCTATCGACGAGAGGGAAACCTTCGTGTCGGTGGCAAAGAGCGTAAACGATGCCGACGGCATCACCATGGACGAGAAACTGCGCACGCTCTACCAGATACAGATTAAAGATACAGCAATAGACAAGATTCACCTGCAGCGTGGCGAGCTTCCCCTCGAAGTCCAGGATTTGGAAGACGAAGTTGCCGGCCTCAACACCCGTATCGCAAACGCCGAGGCTGATATCGAGCAGATAGAGAAGAAGAAAGCCGATTTCAAGCACGCTATCGAAGAGGCGGGCATGCTCATCGAGAAGTATACCAAGCAGCAGGACAACGTCAAGAACAACCGCGAATACGAGTCTCTTGGCAAAGAGATCGAATATCAGACCCTCGAGCAGCAGGTTTGCGAGAAGCGCATCGGCGAGTGCGAGCGTGACCTTCAGGAGAAGCGCGACCTCATAGAGGCTACCCGCGCACGCCTTGCAATATTCGAGGCCAATCTCGAAGAGAAGAAGAAAGAGCTCGAGACCATTATCGAGGAGACCGCTGCCGCAGAGGAGAAACTCCAGGCAGAGAAGGCCGAACTCCAGAAAAAGATAGACGAGCGTATGATGGTGGCTTACAACCGCGTACGCGGCGCTGCCAAGAACCACCTCGCAGTGGTTACCATAGAGCGCGAGGCTTGCGGCGGCTGCTTCAACCAGATTCCGCCCCAGCGCAAGCTCGACATTATCCAGGGCAAGAAGATCATCGTGTGCGAATATTGCGGCCGTATCCTCGTAAACCCTGAATACAAAAACGATTACAAGGTAGAAGAGGCCGAGTAAATCTCCATTAGCATCAGACTGTGCCGGCACCCAAGAAACAGAAACGTGCGGATATCGCCCAGATATCTGCGGAAAGCGGACTGAAACCACCTCAAGCGTTAGAGATTGAAGAGGCGGTTCTGGCCGCTATGATGCTTGAGAGCGAGGTTATCTCCGATGTGCTGGACCAGCTCAACGACAAATGCTTCTATAAGGAGGGCAACCGCAAGATCTTCTCTGCGATAAGGGAGATTGCGTCGCGCAACGACAAGGTGGACGTCCTCACCGTGGCCGACGAACTCTCCAAACGGGGCGAGCTCGAAGATGCCGGCGGCATCACTTATCTGAGCGAAATCAGCATGCGCATCAGCGCCGCCGCCAACACCGATTATCACTGCAAGATTCTGTTGCAGAAGTATATACAGCGCGAGCTGATAACCATTTCGCACAATATCCAGAAGTTTGCCTACGAAGACACCCTGCCGGTGGACGACTTGCTGCAGACCGCAGAGCAGGACATCTTTGAGCTTGCCGACCGCAACATGCGCAAGGATACCTCGCTGGTGAGCAGCGTGCTGAATCGCGCTATAGACGAGATTCAGGAGGGGCAGAGCCGTCAGGACGGCCTCTCGGGCGTCCCTTCGGGCTATCTGGGCATCGACAAGGTCACCTACGGCTGGCAGAAGTCGGACCTTGTGATCCTGGCCGCCCGTCCTTCTGTGGGTAAGACCGCCTTCGTGCTCACCATGGCGCGCAACATGGCGGTGGACCACAATATCCCGGTGGCGTTGTTCTCGCTCGAAATGGCAGAGACCCAGCTGGTCAAGCGTATCCTGGTGAGCGAAACCGGCCTGGAGAGCAGCAAGATATGGGGTGCCAAAAAGTTCCGCGACCCCGAAGACTGGAAAATCTTCAACGAGCGCATCACCCGCCTGTCGCGGGCGCCGCTCTGGATAGACGACACATCCAATATATCTATATATGAGTTCAGGGCCAAGGCCCGCCGACTGGTGCACACCCACAAGGTCAAACTCATCATCATAGACTATCTGCAGCTGATGACCGGTCCGCCCGAGTTGCGCGGTATGCGCGAGCAGGAGGTTTCGGCCATCTCGCGTTCGCTCAAGGGTATTGCCAAAGACCTGGACATCCCCATCATCGCCCTCTCGCAGTTGAGTCGTGCGGTGGAGACCCGAGGCGGCAACAAGCGTCCGCAACTCAGTGACCTTCGAGAATCTGGTGCCATCGAACAGGATGCCGATATCGTGATGTTCATACACCGTCCGGAGGTTGTCGGAGTAGAGGGTCCGAACGAGTATCCCGGTTATACAGAGCTGATTATCGCCAAGCACCGCAACGGCGAGACCAAGGATGTCGAGATGCGTTTCATTAAGGAAGAGGCACGATTCGTAGATGCAAATACTATGTATAGTGCAGATTCTGACGTCAAATATGAAAATGTGGAGTCAAATTTGAATTCTACTACTGCAAATTTGGATTTTGACAATGAAACGATTTAGAATCACACTGATTTCGCTCTTCCTCTTTGCAGCAATATTCCCCGCAGAAACCCGGGCACAGGATTATCCTTTCTGCTCCGGCGAGAGACTGTTATACAATCTTTCCTATAAGCTGGGCGTGATTAACGCCGACGTGGCCAAGCTTGACATGACCCTCAAGGAAGAGACCTATGCAGGCGCCCCCTGCTACCGTCTGGTAACCAAAGGCGCCACCAGCAACCTGGTGGGGAGCCTGGTTAAGATTAATTATTTTTACGACAGCCGGTTCGCCACCTCCGACATGACCCCGCTGAAGTTCAACCGTGAGCAGACAGAAGGCAGCTACTGGGCTAAGAACGCTTACACATGGGAGAACGGAGGCCGGACGCTCAAGGCGCATGTAGAGAAGAGTACCCGCCCCGTCAGGGATACGGTATTTACCGCCGACAAGGCCATCTATGATGTCATTACGGTGCTGTATAAGGTGCGCGCCAGTGATCTTGACGCCGTCAAGGCGGGCAAGACCCTGCACCTGGTAAGTGCCCTCGACTGTAACGTGAGCGACGTTTACCTCAGCTACGTCCAGACCGAAGACCGTAAAATGCTGAACCAGCGCATGGTCACCACCGACAAATTCGTAATGAAGATATGGGAGCGCAAGGGGGCGGAGATGCTGGACAAGGAGTCGGCGATGGTGATTTCCCATCAGGGTGACGGCCTGGCTCCGGTTTATCTCTGGATTACTCCCGATGAGTCCAGGACCATAGTAGAATTTACCACAGCCATCCCGCTTGGAAATCTGAGGGGACGTCTGGCCGACTGGTCAGGACTGAAAAGACCACTAACAACCAAAGCCAAATGAGCAGGAAACCGTCAAAAATATTACACGAAGGCAAAATAGTTTCGATAGACGAGCATTCAATCGAGGTAGAGATAGTCAATAAGTCGGCGTGTGCCACATGCCACGCCAAGGGAGTATGCGGAGCCAGCGACGAGCAGGTCCGCATAATTGTTATCCCCCAGACCCTCGCCACCGCCACGGCCGGTTATGCCGTGGGCGACAACGTCAAACTTGTGCTTTCGGCCACCCTGGGCATGAAGGCGGTGATACTTGCATACGGCCTGCCGCTGCTGGTGCTGCTGGCCGCGGTGCTCGTTTTTTCTGCCCTGAAAATGGAACAATTGTATGTCGGATTGCTTTCTTTGGCATCCGTTGCAGTTTATTACATTATTTTTTCTATCTTTAGCGATAAATTGGAGAAGGAGTTTGTTTTTTCTATTGAACAATAACATTTTACAGTGTGAATCCGATACTTATTACAGTTATTACTCTTACTGCGATAGGGTTGCTGGTAGCGGCAATCCTTTTTGCCGTAGCTAAGAGGTTCAAAGTCGAGGAGGATGCCCGCATCGATGATGTAGAGGCGCTGCTTCCCGGAGCAAACTGCGGCGGCTGCGGCTGTGCCGGCTGTCGCGATTTCGCCACCAAACTGGTCGCAATGGACTCGTTCGGTGATGCGCAATGCCCCGTGGGAGGCGGCGAGACCATGTCCAAGATTGCGGCTCTGCTGGGCAAGACGGCGCCTGTACAGACGCCCAAGGTGGCAGTTGTCAAGTGCAACGGCTCTTGCGAAAACCGCCCTACGGTCAACACTTACGACGGCTATGCATCGTGCAAGGTCAAATCGTCGCTCTATAGCGGCGATACCGCGTGCGCCTATGGCTGTCTGGGAGGTGGCGATTGCACGCGCGCGTGCAAGTTCGACGCCATCAAGATGGATCCCGAGACGGGTCTTCCGGTGGTTGACGAGACCAAATGTACCGGTTGCGGTGCTTGCACAAAGGTCTGCCCGAAGGGCATCATAGAGCTTCGCAACAAGGGGCCGCGCGGCCTCAAGGTGATTGTGGCCTGCAACAACAAAGACAAGGGCGCGGTGGCCCGCAAGGCCTGCAAGGCCGCCTGCATCGGTTGCTCCAAGTGCGTGCGCATATGCCCTCACGAGGCGGTCGTGGTAGAAGACAACCTGGCCTATATAGATGCCTCCAAGTGCAAGCTCTGCACCAAGTGCGTAGAGGAGTGCCCCACCGGAGCCATCCACAAGCTCAATTTCCCGGTGAAGAAGGCCGCGCCCGCTCCTGCTCCGGCGTCTGCGGCAGAAGCCCCCGCAGCTCCTGCACCCAAGCCCGCTCCCGCTGCCAAGAAGAAGCCCGAACCGGTGGTTCCCGCAGACCTGCCCAAGCCGGCCATGCGTTCTGCCGCCCGCTTCAAGATAGTTCCCAAGGCCGATGAGGCCACCAAAGAAGAGGTTAAACCCGTTCCGGCAGAGAAGCCTGCAAAGGTGGTGAAACCCGTGGCAGAGGAGAAACCGGTAGTGGCTGAGAAACCCGCACCGGCAGAAAAACCGGTGGAGAAGCCGGTAGAAAAGCCCGTGGCAGAGGAGAAACCCGTAGTGGTAGAGAAACCCATTGAGGTGGCCAAGCCCGCTCCGGTAGAGGCTCCCGCTCCCGTTGAGGTTCCTGCACCTGTAGAGGCTCCCGCCCCGGCAGAGGTGCCCGTAGAGGCTCCCGCGCCTGTGGCAGAAGCTCCCGCAGCAGAAGCTCCCGCAGCAGAAGCCCCTGTAGCAGAGGCTCCTGCAGCAGAAGTTCCCGCACCCGCAGAGGCCCCGGCAGAGGCAGCTGCTCCCGCTCCCAAGCCCAAGCGGGCTCCTGCTAAACCCCGTGCCCCCAGGGCACCCAAGGCACCCAAGGCCGAGACTGACGGGATCGAGGCTCCTGCAACGGAAGAGACACCGGCTCCCAAGCCCAAGGCCGCTACCCGGACCAGGAAACCCAAAGCTCCCAAGCCGGAAGCCGCTCCCGCAGCAGAACCTGCACCCAAACCTCGCGAGCCCGAGATTTTCGACGACGTAATAGAGCTGGATTTTTGATTAAAGGAGGAGAGAACGTATGAAATATAGAACATTCAGAATAGGTGGCGTCCACCCCGAAGAGCACAAGCTCGCCAAAGACGCTGCGATAGAAAGGTTCCCGATTCCGGCAAAGGTCGCCATTTCCATGGCCCAGCACCTGGGTGCTCCCGCCACCCCCGTGGTAGAGAAGGGCGACAGCGTGAAAGTGGGGCAGGTGATAGGTACCCCGACCGGCTTTATGTCGGGTTTCGTGCACTCTTCGGTAAGCGGCACGGTTACCGCCGTAGAGCCGCGCGCCGACCTTGCAGGGCGTATGGTGATGCACGTATGCATCGATGTCGAGGGTGACGAATTTGCAGAGGGCATCGTGACCTCCGACCGCATCGAGCGCGAGATCAAGGGCACACCCGAAGCCCTTCTGGAGAAGATCAAGAATGCCGGCATCGTGGGTATGGGCGGCGCAACCTTCCCGACCCATATCAAGCTGGCTCCGCCCAAAGACAAGAAGGCGGAATACCTCATAATAAATGCGGCCGAGTGCGAACCGTATGTTACTGCCGACGACCGCCTGATGCGCGAGCATCCTCACGAGATTGTGCTCGGAGCGCGCATCATGGCCAAGGTTCTGGGAGTGGAGATGGTCGTAATCGCCGTAGAAGAGAACAAGCCCGAGGCCTTTGACGCCCTCGCAGACGCATCTCTGCGCTACGTGGGCATCGACGTGGTCAAGATGAAAAAGAAATATCCGCAGGGCGGTGAAAAACAGCTCATAGATGCCATCACCCACCGCCGGGTGCCTTCGGGAGCGCTGCCGATAGAGACCGGGTGTGTGGTGCAGAATGTGGCTACCGCCTATGCCGTATACCAGGCCGTACAGAAGAACAGGCCGCTCATAGAGCGCGTAATGACCGTCACCGGTGAATGCCTGCCTGCACAGAAGAACTATCTGGTGCGCATCGGTACCCCGCTCTCGGCAATTCTCGATTCTGTTGGCGGACTTCCCATGGAGTCGGCCAAGGTGGTTTCGGGCGGTCCCATGATGGGCCGTGCGGTGGCCAATCTGGAGGCGACCACCATGAAGGGCTCTTCTTGCCTGCTGGTGCTCACTCCGGAGCAGACGGCCCGCACCCCCGAGACGGTGTGCATCCGCTGCGGCCGTTGTACCCAGGCGTGTCCCATGGGTCTGGAACCCTGGTTGATGAACCGTCTGGGCCGCGCCGGCGACACCGACGCCCTGGAGGCAAACAAGATTTACGATTGCATCGAATGCGGCTGCTGCCAGTCCACCTGCCCGGCACATATCCCCTTGCTGGATATCGTGCGTACCTCCAAGGCAGATGTGATGAAAATCATCCGTTCGAGAGCTAAAAAATAGGAGGATCTGATATGGCAAAACTTTTAGTTTCCCCTTCTCCGCACTTCCAGAACCCGACCACCACGCAGGTTCTGATGAATGATGTGCTTATCGCACTCGCCCCTGCAACGCTGGTGTCGCTGCTGTTCTACGGCTGGAATGCCCTGCTGCTGCTTCTGGTGTGCGTGATAACCTGTGTCGGCTGCGAATTCCTCATCGAGAAGTATCTCCGCGGCCGCGAGATTCCCTGCATCTCCGCCACCGTTGTCACGGGCGTGCTGCTGGCGCTCAACCTGCCGCCGGCTGCCCCCTGGTGGGTGGCTTTCGTGGGCAGCCTGGCCGCCATCGGCATCGCCAAGATGTGCTTCGGCGGTCTCGGACAGAATATCTTCAACCCGGCTATCTTCGGCCGCGTGTTCCTGCTGGTGTCGTTCCCGGTGGCCATGACCACATGGTCTACTTCCCCGGGCTGGATTGCAGATGCGTTCAGCGGTGCGACCCCCCTGGCCCAGATCAATGAAGGTCTCCGTCAGGGTATCCCCGCCAGCCAGATAGTGGCAGAGAGCGGCTTGAGCGGCTGGCATGCATTCTTCGCTTCCGCCGGCGGTTCGGTAGGTGAGGTCTCCGCACTGGCGCTGATTATCGGTTTCGTATACCTGCTGGTGCGCCGCGTCATCAAGCCGACCATTCCGGTGGCTATCCTGGGTACGGTGGTGGTTCTGACCAGCATCTTCTCGCTGGCGAACCCCGAAAGGTTCACGGGTCCGGTGTTCAACCTGCTCTCGGGTGGTCTGCTGCTGGGTGCCATCTTCATGGCGACCGACTATGTCACTTCGCCCATGACCAATCTGGGTATGATAATCTACGGCGTGCTCATCGGCCTCCTCACGGTGCTTATCCGCTATTTTGGCGCATATCCCGAGGGAGTCTCGTTCGCGATACTCATTGCGAACATCACCGTGCCGCTGCTCAACAAATATTGCAAGCCCAAACGGTTTGCGGCATAAGGAGGAGAGGATATGGCAAAATTGGAATCTTCAATGAGAAATATGCTGCTCTCGCTGGGCGCTATCTGCCTCGTGTGCGCATTGCTGCTCTCCAGCGTCAATGCGATGACCGCTAAGCGCATCCTCAAGGTGCAGCAGCAGAAGACCGAGCGTGCCATCGCGCAGGTCGTACCGGAGTTCGAGGGCGCCCCTGTGGACACCGTCGTGTTGCTCGAAGGCACCGAATATCTGGTGCACAAGGCCATGGTGGGCGACTCCATCGTGGGTTATGCCATCGAGTCGGTGTCGTCCGGCTTCGGCGGTCCCATCACCCTTATGGTGGGCTTCTCGGGTGACGGTGAGATTTACTCCACCGCGGTGGTTTCGCACAGCGAGACCCCGGGCCTGGGAGCCAAGATTACCGAAGACGGGAGTCACTTCCGCACCCAGTTCGCGGGCAAGAATCCTGCTGAATATGCCCTGTCTGTCAAGGCCGACGGCGGTGATGTAGATGCCATCACGGCATCCACCATCACCTCGCGCGCATTTACCGCAGCCGTGGCGCAGGCCTATAATGTTTATCTGGCCCTGACGGGAGCTCCCGTCGTGGATGCCGAAGAAGAAGAGCCGCTGGACGGCGAAGGAGGCTTCGATGAGTAGAATCGATCTTATCAAGAAAGGTCTTATCAAAGACAACCCCACCTTTGTGCTGGTGCTGGGTATGTGCCCCACGCTGGGTACTACCACCTCGGCGCTGAACGGTATGGGTATGGGTCTGGCCACACTGGTGGTGCTGACCCTCTCTAACATGGTGATTTCTGCCCTTGCCAAATATATTCCCGACAAGGTGCGCATCCCGTCTTATATCGTCATCATATCGGCGTTCGTGACCATCATCCAGCTGCTGATGCAGGCCTACATGCCCTCGCTCTATGAGACCCTGGGCCTGTTTATCCCGCTCATCGTGGTCAACTGTATAGTTCTTGGCCGCGCAGAGGCATTCGCCAACAAGAATACCGTGCTGGATTCGGCTTGTGACGGTCTGGGCATCGGCCTGGGCTTCACCCTGTCGCTGACCCTGATCGGCCTGGTGCGCGAGTTGCTGGGCAGCGGTTCGCTGTTCGGCTGGAGCTTTACCGGCGGCGACGGCATACTGGTGTTCGTGCTCGCTCCCGGCGCATTCCTCGTGCTGGGTCTGATGATGGCTCTGTTCAACAAATTAACACAGGGGAGGATCTAGGCTATGACAATACTTCTGATATTGGTATCCGCGATATTCGTCAATAATATCGTCCTCTCCCAGTTCCTGGGTATATGCCCGTTCCTGGGCGTGAGCAAGCAGGTCAACACCGCCGTGGGCATGTCGCTGGCCGTTACCTTTGTGATGGCGCTGGCTACCTGCGTTACATGGCTGTTGCAGACCTACGTGCTGGTTCCGCTCAACATGGTCTACATGCAGACGGTGACCTTTATCCTGGTCATCGCCGGTCTGGTACAGATGGTAGAGATCATCCTCAAGAAGATCAGCCCCGCACTGTATCAGTCGCTGGGAATCTTCCTGCCGCTGATCACCACCAACTGCGCCGTGCTTGGCGTGGCGTTGATGGTTGTCCAGAAGCAGTTCACCTTTGGCGGCAAGGCTCACATGCTCAATCTGGGCGAGTCGGTTGTGTTCGCCATCGCATCGGCCATAGGCTTCGGTCTGGCCATCACCCTGTTCGCCGCAATCCGCGAGCAGCTCGAGACCAGCGATGTCCCCAAACCCTTCAAGGGCATCCCTATCGCCCTCATCACCGCCGGCATCATGGCCCTCGCCTTCATGGGCTTTTCCGGTATGGTATAGGAGCTAACCATGAGGTATAATCAGCTAGTATATAAATACTTACAACAAGTAACCCACATGGATTCATGTGGGTTACTTGTTGTAATGGGGTAATAGTCAGAGTTTTACGCCCCAGCGGCTAAAAGCTGTACCGGGGCCTATTCTTCGGCGGGTTTGTTGTCGCGGGGACGGCGGTCGCGAAAATACTCTTATATAATACTTGTGGTGAGTGTGAGTTTCCCGGATTGTTTGCGTCTTATGATAAACAGACAAGACACGCATGTGCCCCAGTCAAGACATATTCTTAAAGGCTCTTTAGGAAACCTGTCCAGTAATACTAGAACAGAATAATACAATAAATGGCTCGGTTTTACAGAATAATGCGTAGTGTCTTGGTCGTATTGACGGAATGTGTTTTCTCATTATCCGGCCTGTACGCCCAATCGGTGGATAGGGCGGAAATATATGGTACAGTGCGCGAATATGGGGACAACGGTATAAAGCAGTATCTTCGTCCTACGCCTGGCGCCACAGTACAATTAACAACCAATAACGATACATTATTTACAACCACTAACAATGAGGGTATTTTCCTTTTTAAGAATCTCTTGCCACAAGAAGTGCAGCTAAAGCTATTCTTACTTGGGAAAAAAACCATCGAAGGGACATTTGAGATAGACGCCGGCCAGAATGCATTCTATTTCATAATGGAGGATTCCGCAGAACGGATAGATTCCGCAAAAATAACGGCCGAGGCTGAATTGTCCCGGAAAATAGCCGACACGACCATTTATAATGTCCATCTGCTCAATACGATTGAGGGTGAAAGTGCACGGGCCCTTTTGGAACAGTTGCCGGGTTTTAAGGTTGATGACAATAAGATCACTATAGACGGGAAGGAAGTCAAGAGAACGTATGTGAATGGCGTGCAGATCTTCGGTGATCATCCTGTAACTGCCATTGACGCACTAAAGGCAGAAGAGGTTGTCCTAATAAATGTTTATGATGAACTAAGCCCGGAAGACAAGCATCGGGGGTTAATCCACGGCAACAAGCAAAGGGTCCTGGATATCACAACCCTGAAGAAACTGGTTGCGCTGACCGATGCCGTGCTTCTTGCAGAAGGTGGTTCTGACGATGGTAAGCAGGCTCGCTATCAAGGCATGGGTGCCGCTGCATTTTGGTCAGAGATGACAAGTATTAGTGCCTTGGCATCATACGACAATCTATCCAGCCAGCTTCAAGAAGTGGATCGGTATGCCCAGTCGTCACCATTGGAACTCGCCAGGAAGGCACAGATACACGCACAGCCACTCAATAATTATTCTGAGAGTACTTTGGCTAAGGTAGACTTTGCTAAGTATTGGAAAGACCGTTCATACGGAAATAGCGTCAAAGGTGCATATTCATTCGGGAAAAATACTATCAAGACGGCATCTACTGCTTTGAAACAATACTACCAGGCAGGGGACAGTCCGGAGATGTCATATTTTGACACAACCACTTCTGCAAATGTATTGACTCGCCATCTTTTCGATGTCAGTGCCGATCTCCACGACACCCCACTAAAATCAATATCCGTATCCACATCTGGAAGTATAGATACCAGGTCGGAGTCATCTATTGATATAGAAAGAATCATATCAAACGATATCCGTCTCCGCAGGGAATCGGCCCATGGAAAGCAACAAAACTACGACATAACAGCCAGGGTCGGCTGGACTGATAACGACCATGAGAAACTAAGGCCTTCAGTTGATTTGGAAACCCAGTTCAACAATGAGCATATTGTTTCCTGGAAGATAGATACGTTGACTACATCCTATAACAGACGTAACCTCTCGTCAGAAGGAGATGGTAAAGGATTGAGTCTCACAGCGACGGCGCGCCTGTCTTATATGGTTTTCAACAATGAGAAGCACTCTTTGTCAATCAATGGGCAGTATCGTTTCAATTATCGTGACATCACCAGACGGCAGATGACTATAGACAGCCTGGACATCATGAATCCTATAATCAGTACGGGCAGTTCCTTTGATTATTCTTGGAAAAACATAAACCACTATGTTTCGCTTGACGGTTATTATTCCAAGAGAGATTTGACTATCTCCGGCGGATTGACGCTCATGGATGCTGCGATACGGGGAGCGGACACCTTTCCCAAGATAATGCCGACAAACAAGCATTATTTCTCGGCCCTTCCCTTTGCAGCCATCAAATATGGCAACCTTTTTTTCAAGATAACAACTATGGCAGAGACGCCTGCACTTGAACAGATTCGCAACTACATCAGCGACGCTAACCCGATGGTGCTACTGGCTGGCAATCCACTTTTGAGGGAATCGTATATACTTGCTGAGCAGTTTCAGTGGGCTCTCCCCTTGAATAGGCATAATGGAAGATTCCTTTTTTCCATTGAGGGAGTTTGTTCGTTTAACCCGGTTGTCACCAAATCCAAATACTTCAATACGGAGACAACTTTGCCAGATTACTTCGATTATAAGGCACCGGCAGGATCAATTCTATATAGCTATGCAAACGCCCAGGCTCCAGCATGGACAGTCAATAGCGCTACTACATATTCCGGTGTCTTCTGTAATAGAAAACTCGTTACCCAATTTGGTCTGTCAGTTAGTTTTAAAGGAACACCTCAGTTTGTGGGAGAAGAGATAATTGGCTTCAAGGACACTCGCCTTAGTCTGTCGGCAGCGCTCAGATATACTCCGTCAAAAAAGATAAAGATTAATCTCAGTCCGGCATTTACCTACCTGAACTCTTCGAATGGATTGAATCAGACACTGGCCGAGGGGGTAAACATCAGTGCTCCGCTATCGGTAAATTACAATTATCTCAAGCACGGGTTTATTGTCGTTAACAACCGTTTCGGCTATAATCACTACATCTCCGGGTTGGGCAAGGACATTACAACCGATTTCTTGTCCGCTACCGTGGGCTGGCGTTTCTTTAATAATGCCCTTACTGTAAGTCTCTCGGCCAACGACGTGTTAAATGCATCAATACAATACGTTACTTCGGCCACGGCACAATACTTCAGTCAAACCTGGACCCCCTCATCCGGCAGATATTATCTCCTGTCGGTATTGTTTGAATTCCGTAAAAAACAATAACCAATCTTAAATAAGTATAGTTATGAAAAAGCTAATTTGCATCGCATTGTTTTTACTTGCTGGCATTTTTTGTTTTGCGCAGCAACCACCCCTCAGAACTTCCGGTAATGTGTCTGACGAGCAGGGTAATCCTCTTGTCGGGGCTGTTATTAGAGAAATAGGTGTTCTTTTTAACTCGACCTTATCTGATATTAATGGCAATTATGTGTTCAATGTGAGCCGAGAGCATTGTACTCTTGAGTGTTCATACGTGGGATATGTAACACAGACTATAATAAGGAACGGTCAAATTAATAATTTTATAATGAAAGAAGACTCAGCGCTCTTGGATTCATCACAACAAAAGTCGGTGGAAAGGGAATAATGTTTGGCCCCGGAATAAAAGAGTTATTATCGCAGCGGCCGGTAAACAGCAATAAATAACGCAGCCCGGTTGGGCTGCGTTTTTTATTACTTTTGCATAAACTCATCTTATGAAAAGGCAGGCTGACATCGATGATTTGTTCAGGCGGTATTACAAGCAGATGTGCTTGTATGCGTTGCATTATCTGGACAATCATGATGAAGTCGAGGATGTTGTGCAGGAGTCTTTTGTCTCTCTCTGGGGTAAAATCCAAGCCGGGGGAGTGCCCGAAAACAGTGTTGCTTACCTTGCTGCATGCGTACGTAACAGATGCATAGACAGGCTGCGCAAGAAGCGTGCTCTTAACATGGTTCCCATGCCCGAAGATGTGGCAGAAACCATAACCGATTCCGCCGCGCTGGATCGCTCGGCAGAAGAGGCCAGGCTCTGGAAAGCGATAGACACTTTGCCGCCAGGCCGGCGCAAGATGTTGTTGATGCACAGGCGGGAAGGACTGAAATATACTGAGATAGCCGTCAGGCTCGGGGTCTCCGAAGGGACGGTACGGAATCAGATATCCAGGGCGTTAAAGACGCTGCGCGAAATCAAACGAGAAAAATCTTGAAATTTTTTTTGTGGTGAGTGTTAGTTTCCCGGATTGTTTGTGTCATATAAGAAAAAGACAAGAAACTCATGTACCCCGATCAAGACAAGAACGTAGACTTTGTAGTAAAGCATTATAAAGAAGGCGCCTTTGACGCAGAAGAGGCTATTCGCCGCTTTCATGACAGCCGGCCACATGTTATATCCCGTCGCTGGTGGGCAGCTGCCGCAGCAGTATTCGCTGCGTTTGTGCTCTTCGCTGGAGGTTATACAGTATACAACATTACCCAACAAGAATCATCAGCAACGGATCATCCTGTTGAACAGATTGAGGCCAGCACCGCAGCCGGCCATACTTTTGTCTTTGACAATACCCCTCTGAATGAAGTCCTCAAGCAAATGTCGGACTATTATGGGTGCACATTAACCACTTCTGATCCTGACAAACGGCTATCGGCATCTTTTCCGGACGACGATCTGGAGGTTATCGTAGCCGCAATAGAAGAAGCTCTCGGAGTAGAAATCACCATAGAGAAGTGAAGCGGGCACTCTTCATATCGGCATTACTGATTTGCGCCGTGGCTGCATTTGCACAGGATACAGCCACAGTCAGAGATGGGATGCGGGCAATATCCGACCGATACGGCGTACACTTTGTGTACGATGCGAGTCTGCCCGTAGATCGTCCATTCCCCGGACAGTCATTCAAGAAGAAGAGCCTGCCCAATGCCCTCAAGGTATTGTTTGACAACACTGGCATAGAGTGGCGCCGCAAGGGAAAGTATGTCTTGCTCAGGGCGGTACAAACAACCCCGCAAATAGAGGTTCGGGCTATTACACAGGTGGACACTATAGCGGCCGCCTCCATAACGGGCAAGATAGACCGTGACATCAACTATACCCAGACAGGACTGACCAAGATAGATGGCGCAGCTTTCAATCGGGCCTTTGCCGTTTTCGGCAGCCCAGATGTAATCAAGACGCTGCAGACCTTACCAGGGGTCGCTTCAGGAACGGAGATGCTATCCAAGTTGTATGTACACGGCGGCGACGGCAGCGACAACCTGTTTCTTCTGGATGGGGTACCGCTCTATCAGGTTTGTCATCTTGGCGGCATTTTCTCTTCTTTCAACACAGACGTAATCGACAATGTGGATTTTTACAAAAGCGGTTTCCCCGCGCGCTACGGCGGACGAACGTCGTCTGTGGTGGATGTTACCACCAACCAAGGAGACTTCTCTTCTTTCAGAGGACAGGCTTCCATCGGCTTATTGGAAGGTCGCATACAGCTGGAGGGCCCGATTATTAAAGACCGCACGTCGTTCAATATTGCTTTGCGCCGTTCCTGGGCAGACGCCATTATGTATCCGGTATGCCTTATACTGAATAATAAGCGACAGAAGGAGAATCCTTCTAATGTTACGGACAGATCAATGCTACTCTACTCCTTCACCGATTTGAACGCCAAGATTACACATAAGATATCTCCGACCAGTCGGATTTCTGCAAACTTCTATTTGGGCAACGACCATCTGGGGAGGACAGAAGAACAAGCGAGAGAGAGGGATGCCACCAGCGATATTTACGGGAATACCAACACCTCTATGAAGTTCTCATGGGGCAATACTTTGCTCTCGGTCAATTGGGAGAAAGATTTGTCGCCGGTTTTGAATATGGATGTCATTGGCTTTTGGTCGGCCAGTCGTTCGACTATTAGCTATGCATACAAAGAAGAAGGACATGCACTTTCTTTCAATTCATATGACAATTGCGAGGGAGTAGTAAATCATAATGTCCTTGACGACATAGGAATTACCGCCAATATCATATGGCAACCCGCCGGGCACATTGTCCGTTTTGGCGGCAGTGCAATTTGCCATTCATATCGGCCGGACTATGCTTTTTATGAGTCAGAGAAGTCATCAGGAATCACGTACTCGGATATCTCACAGCAGGATACCGTTCGTGCGGCGGGCATCGAGATGAGCGTGTATGTCGAAGACGAAATGAGCCTTACCCGCCGCCTAAAGGCCAACGTTGGCTTCCGTAACACTGTCTATGCGGTCGTCGGCAAAGTGTGGAACTATTTTGAACCGAGACTTGCAATAAAATACCAGTGCTGCGATAATGTCGCAGCCAAGGTGTCGTATGCACGCATGAGCCAGTTCTCACATCAGATGGCGGCTACTTATCTGGATTTGCCGACCAATTGCTGGCTCCCATCTTCTGCCAGTTTGCCACCGATGTCTTCCCACCAGTTCGCGGGAGGCATTTACAGCCATATTGCCAAAGATTTACATCTAAACGTTGAGGGGTGGTACAAGGCCATGGACAATCTTGTAGAGTACTATGGCGAGAATTCGTTATTCCCGCGCCTGAACAGTTGGGAGTCGGTTATCCTATCCGGACAAGGCCGGTCCTACGGAATAGAAGTTGACTTTGGCTATGAGACATCGACCCTGTCGCTTAATGCCTTTTATACTCTATCTTGGAGCGAGCGTAAATACGAACAAATATATAATGGTTGGTATAGGGACCGAAACGATAACCGGCACAAGATAACCTTGCAGGCTAACTGGCGCTTAAATAAGAAGTGGGAGCTGTACGCCGCATGGAACTTTCATAGCGGCAACCGCATGACCCTTCCGACTCAATATTTGCGGGGTGTCTATGCCGACGGAGAGGGCTATAAGAATAGTTTTATGTCCCAATGGATTTATGAGGAACCAAATAACGTCAAGTTGCCGGATTACCACAGGCTCGATTTCGGGGCGAACAAACACGGAAAGACTAAACGGGGTAATGCCTATGTATGGAATATCAGTGTTTACAATGTTTACTGCAGGATGAATCCAGTGTTTGCTGTTGCCCAAAGGCAAGGTATGAGTCGTACCCACCCTGATTTCGATCCCGGATTTGTGGCATTCAAAGGAACTGGCACCAGCATTGTGCCCATCCTGCCGACAATCAGTTATAAAGTTTATTTTGGGAAATGAGACAGATACTAATCATAACTATGGTGTCGCTGGGATTTGCACTGGAGGCTTGCCAGACGGATTTCTTCCTTGGTGAACCGACTTCGGAAGAGTTGTGCCTGATATGCTTCCCTGGACAGAGAGATACTACCATCATCCAACTCTACAAAACGGTGCCTATCGGTGGCTGGTACGACGGCTCGCCCTATCTCAAATCAGCAAATATTGTTTTTACGGTCGATGGGGAAAGGCAAGTCGTAGAATATGCGGAGGAACCTGTCGGGAGTGTGCCTAAAGGGTGCTGGTTTTTTGTTGGCGCAATTACGAGCGGGCAGCAAGTAGAGGTTAAAGCATCGGTCGAGAATGTTCCGGCTATCTGTGCTAAGACTACCATCCCATTTCCATCCCCGGCCTTTGAATATAAATGGATATCTTCCGGGATCGAAGTATCATTTGTAGATGACGTATCGAGCAATGATTATTACGGCTTAGCCGTGGTTTGCGAGCAGACACTTGAGAAAGATGGAAAGAAGAGGATTACAGTACACAATATGCCGCCTTATTCGGAAGGCTATGGTACACATGAAATAGCGGTCGTTCGGGATTACTATGATACAGGGTTCACCGGCTGGTCCCTTTGGCCCAAGTGGACAGGTTATTATGGCGTCAGGGTATGGAAAGACTCGGCGTTTAATGGCGCACAAGTAAAACTAGCTATGGCGGTCAATCCCGCAAACTTCGGCTCGGGATACGATGCCGAGTATGACCCGGAAATGGAGGGCGCCGCAGAAAGTTTCAGATATAAGGTGTGTTTGTATAGTTTTTCAGAAGAGTTCTTCAAGTATATGTCGGCGTTGGACTACCAATTTTTAAACGACTATGCTACCTATGGCATCGTGCCAATGATGCCTTCATACACAAATATCACCGCCGGCTGCGGTATCCTCGCCGGCTGGACAATGAGCGAAAGTGAGTGGATGGAAATAGATGATAACTAACACCAAATAATCCAATTATGAAACAGTTATTTTTTCTTCTTTTATTATTGGTGGTAATAATCACCAATAACTCTTGTACTAAACCCGAAGCAGACTATGGTGTTCAAGAAACAATCTCTTTCGTTTCAACAGCCGAGGTTATCCCTGTTGAAGAGGCGCTTAAGAATCTTGACCAATTTTTGTCTGACATAAAAATGACAAAGACATTATTTGATGAAGATGGGCGACAAATAGCTTCGATAGAGACACATTATAGCCCCACAAAAACAGATGAGTCTGGAGCGGCATTACCAGATGCGTATTTGGTAAATTTCAAAAACAAGGAAGGTTTTGCTTTACTCGGTGCGATATCGGACGTTGATCGTGTTATTGCGGTGATAGAAGGGGGAAACACCACGTGGAAGGACATAATGACCCCTAAAGTACCCAAACATTCTTCTTTTGAGAATGGTTGTTTAAATCCGGGTATTCCACCTGAAATGTTGCTATCAATGTGCGTGAGAGGTGCATTGTATGGCGTTGATGATACAGACCTTATTACTAAGGATGTTTGGACAATTGAGGTTTTGCCGCTTACTACTAGCCAGGCCTTTAGTCAGCAGGTTACGTATTGTCATAAGAGTAATAAAGGATTTGTTATAAATGGTTGCGCTTCAACGGCGATATCTATTCTTATGGCGTATAATCAGTACCCGAACTTTGATGTAGACCATGAGTATTTAGATTATGGCGATTGTAATACACTGGACGGCATAGGATATAAATATGTTTTTAATGACGGCGAAGCTATATATGTACAGTTGAGTGATTATTTTACTAATAGTAGTTCTATTCCCTCATCCTTGGATACTACTCAGATAAGAGGTTTACTTACGCAGATTGATCCTGGTGTAATAAATACTCATGGAGTCCCATCTGTCTCAACAAGTGCAAACAAGAGTTTCTATAGAACTCGATATAAATTAACATCAGGCGTGTTTTACACATTGTCTAATATTATTCAGTCTTGGGGCGGGACTGGCACTATGCCGGCTGCGGTTTCGACGGGGCTGACAGATCTCGGTTATATTAATGTGACAAGGAATCAGAAGTCGTCCTTAAAAAATGAGCAGATAGATACCCTTTGCAATATGCTAATTCATAATAAGCCAACCATAATGTGTGGCTGGTCTTTGTTTGATCTCAATAACAGCCATTATTGGGTAGTTGACGGGATTCGTAAGAACAGCACTACAACACATATTCACTGTAACTGGGGTTGGGGGCCAGGGTACAATGGATGGTATTCTTCAAAATGTATTCGGCCTGCTTATCAGGTGCCAACGTCACAAACCGGGAATGATTGGGGTAATATAATAGTGTATTCCTACTATATGGGCTCATATGCGCCGTACAAAGGATCATTCTATTTTAGTAATAATATACCGGTACAATATGAGTAGAAATCTTATTCAATATAGTTTGACGGCACAGTTGCTCTTACTCTGCTTGTCTTCATGTATGAAAGACAGGGATTATGTAGAGCAACCGGTGAGCCGTATATACAGATTAGATGGTATTGCACTAGTTGAAGGGCCCCACGAAGGGTGGGGCCCTAATGAAATAGGTATACAACCGTTATATAGCTATGATGAAGACTTTGATCATGAAAGCCGTCTATTCTATGCAAATCTCGATACAACATTGGTGTTCAAAGGCAATCTCAAAATAACGGGGAAGAATCTATATATGCAAACTTGGCAAGTACTTGACTTGCGTATAAGTTCTATCAATATAACGACATTGGTGGATTATGATGAAACACATCCTACAGGGAGTTCATTAACCGATATCTTTGATATTTCTTACTGGTATAAACGAACGTGGATTAAGAAGCCTGTTTCGGATATTACGTATGGCGGTCTTATGTTGGGGGATCTCATTCCGGTAGATAGTAATTATTATGCGGAATATCCGGGGCTGAAGTTCACAGTAAGGGGCGCCGATTTCCAGCTTGTTCCACCAATTGAGGTGTGCATCAAAGATGCTTTCGGAAACGAGTTCCGGGCAAGAACTGAGACTCAATAATATAACAGAAAGAATCTTATGAAAAAGTTATTGTTATTTGCCATTTCGCTCACCCTTCTTTTTTCTTGGTTGTTGGTTGCTTGTGTGAAGCCGATATCAGAGGAACAGCGCATAATAGATGCGTTCAATAAGCATGCATATGGGTTCACTTTAAGCTATTCAGATGGTCGGTATGAATTGTCGCCTGATACGAAGATTCCTGCAAGTGATATACAGAAAGCTGTTGAAGGTAAAGCTTGGCGCCAGAAACTTGCCGGACATGTCGACTTGACAGAGTTTTCTGAGCATCCCTTTGAAGGAGAAGCGAATACTGTCATAACTATTTCTGGAAATACCGCTCATTTCTTATCCAAGCCGGAGGATCCACAGGAGTCGGCTATTACGTGGGATGAGTCGGTATCGTATGGTGATAACCTGATATGTATGGGTGAAAGTAAATGGATAGTATGTTCTATAAATAGTGGCAAGGTTTATTATCTATTCAAGACAAACGACGACAATTATTGGTTATATGCTTGTTTAGAGGCACAATAACTGAACACACCAATTAGTGTATGAAAACGAGGGGGACTAATTATTAGTCCCCCTCGTTTTCTATAGTGTTGTTGAGGTGATTATTCCTCGGCGGGTTTACTCTTTCGGGGATTCTTTCCGGACTCGCTTCACAGAGTGTTTTAACTTCCCTATCACAAAATTGAGCTCAAGTTGAGTCTCAGTTTCATTTGTCTGCAGATCCGGCATCACGATGTCGGTCAGCAGTTCGCCAAAATGCTTCATCATAGAAGTCTGCTTTTCCTTGTCGGTCTCTTGATGCAGTTGCAGCAACTCCCGCTTCAGACTACGAACCTTATAGAAGGTTTCAATGATGGCAAAAGTTACAGCCCGTGCTCGTTCACTTTTGAGGATAGTTGCTAGCATATAGAGGCCTCGTTCGGTGAAGACCTTAGTTCCATGGCGATTGCTGTCAGAAACATTTGAGGTCGAAAATTTCGACCTCCATTTCCGTAATTCGCTGTCTGTCAATGGAAACATATATGTTTATCGAGGCTAAAAACTCATCTCAAAACTTTATTTGAATGGTGGTTTTTTTCTGTTTTTATAAAAGTATATGAGCTCCGCTTATATAGTAAAAAAGACACCCCTTGCATATCGCAGGGGGTGTCTTCTATGGTGTTACCGATGGATTATTCCTCGGCGGGTTTGTTGTCGCGGTGTTCGGGACGGGGACGACGCTCGCCACGGTCGTTGCGCTCACGGCGCTCGCCACCACGGCGGTCATCTCGGCGGTCATCTCGGCGGTCACCACCACGACGGTCGTCACGACGGCCTTCGCGGCGCTCGCCACGGTCACCTGCCGGACGGGGACGGCGTACGGGCTCTACATAGCCTTCGGGCTTCTCGATGAGGGCGCGGCGGCTCAGACGGAGCTTGCCGGTCTTGGCGTCGAGTTCGAGCAACTTCACGTCAACCTCGTCACCTACGTTGAGGATATCCTCGACCTTCTCGGTCTTGCCCCAGTCGAGCTCGCTGATGTGCAGCAGGCCTTCCTTGCCGGGGAGGATCTCTACGAATGCGCCGAACTCAAGGATGGAGGTAACCTTACCGTGGTATACCTGGCCGACCTCGGGAACTGCGCAGATACCCATGATCCAGTCGTATGCCTTCTGCATGGCCTCTGCATCGTTGGTTGCGATGTCCACAACACCCTTACCGTCAATCTCGTCGATGTTGATAACGGCACCGGTCTCTGCCTGAATCTTCTGGATAGTCTCGCCGCCCTTGCCGATGATGGCGCCGATGAACTCTTTGTCAACCTCGAAGCTCTTGATGCGGGGTACGAACGGTTTGTAGTCTTCGCGAGGCTTGTCGATGGTCTTGAGCATCTCGCCCATGATGTGCATGCGGCCCTGGCGTGCCTGCTCGAGTGCCTTGGCCAGCACGTCGTAGCTGAGGCCGTCGACCTTGATGTCCATCTGGGTGGCGGTGATACCGTCTTTGGTACCGGTAACCTTGAAGTCCATGTCACCGAGGTGATCTTCGTCACCAAGGATGTCGGTGAGGATGGCGTAGCGGTTGTTAGGGTCTTTCTCGTCGGTGATAAGGCCCATTGCAACACCTGCCACGGGTTTGGTGATCTTCACACCTGCATCCATGAGGGCGAGGCAGCCGCCGCAAACGGAGGCCATGGAAGATGAACCGTTGGATTCGAGGATATCGGAAACCACGCGTACTGCGTAGGGGTTCTCGGGCATCATGGGGATGACGGGCTTGAGGGCGCGCATTGCAAGGTTGCCGTGACCGATCTCACGACGGCCCACACCGCGCTGGCTCTTGGCCTCGCCGGTAGCGAACGGAGGGAAGTTGTAGTGGAGCACGAACTGCTGGTCGTCCTGGATCAGCACCTCGTCCATCTCCTTCATATCCTGTTTTGTACCCAGGGTTACGGTAGCCAGTGACTGGGTTTCGCCGCGGGTAAAGATTGCAGAACCGTGTGCGAAGGGGAGATAATCCACAGCGCACCAGATGGGGCGCACCTCGTCGGTCTTGCGGCCGTCCAGGCGCAGACCTTCGTCGAGAATCATATTGCGCATGGCCTCTTTCTGCTCGTGACCGAAGTAACGGTTCACCAGGGGCTCCTTCTCCTCGAGTTCCTCCTCGGGGATAGTTGCCAGGAATTCGTCGCGGATGGCGTTGAAACCGTCCTCACGCTCGTGCTTGGGCTTTGCACTCTTTGCGAGCTCCAGGCACTTGTCGTAGCAAGCCTCGTGAACGGCCTTGCGCAGGTCTTCGTCCTCAACATCGTGGGGATAGTCGCGCTTAACGTCGTTGCCAAGCTCTGCGATGAGCTCTTTCTGCACGCGGCAGTGCTTCTTGATCTCTTCGTGGGCAAACTTGATGGCCTCGAGCATGTCGTGCTCGCTGACCTCTTTCATCTCGCCCTCTACCATCATGATATTCTCTTCGGTGGCAGCCACCATCAGTTCGAGGTCGCTGCGCTCCATTTCGCTGAAGTTGGGGTTGATCTTGAACTGGCCGTCGATGCGTGCCACGCGTACCTCGGAGATAGGGCCGCCGAAGGGCAGGTCGCTGGTTGCCAGTGCGCAGGATGCAGCCAGGCCGGCGAGTGCGTCGGGCTGGATGTCCTTCTCTGCAGAGATCAGCCATACATTTACAAATACTTCCAGGTGGAAGTCATCGGGCCAGAGCGGGCGGATGGGGCGGTCAATCAGACGGGAGATGAGGATCTCGTAGTCAGAAGACTTGCCTTCGCGTTTCATGAATCCGCCGGGGAAGCGGCCAGCTGAATAATACTTCTCTTTGTAGTCTACTGTGAGGGGCATGAAGTCGGTTCCCTCTTTTACTTCTTTCGCAGCGGTAACGGTGGCGAGCAACATAGTGCCACCCATCTTCACAACAGCGCTGCCATCGGCCTGTTTCGCCAGTCGGCCGGTTTCGATTTCGATTGTCCTGCCATCGCTCAGCAGGATCTGCTTGTTAATTACGTTCATTATTTTATTAATAGTTCCTGTCTGCTTAAAATAGGGGCTGCCTTGGTCTAAGCCCGCAGCAGCCCTAAATCTAACCCTTTTGTATCGCGATATTATCGACGGAGGCCGAGCTCCTTGATAATATTTCTGTACCTTTCGATGTCAGTCTCCTTGAGGTAATCGAGGGTCTGACGCCTTTTACCTACCAAGCGAAGAAGTGCACGCTGAGTGTTGTGGTCCTTCTTGTTCTGTTTCAGATGCTCGGTGAGGTGTGCGATACGGTAGGAAAACAAAGCAACTTGACTCTCTGCAGAGCCGGTGTCAACATTAGACTTCCCGTATTTTGCGAAAATCTCTTGCTTTTTGTCTGCTGATAAATACTCTGACATAATGCAAAAAATTTGGTTAAAATGATTTTTGAGCGTGCAAAGGTAATATTAATTTGCTTATTCGCAAGCGTTTTCTACCATTTATTTAGAGGCATACCCGACATCGCCTGAGTCACTTTGTGGCGGATGTTGGCGGTGACGGCTTCGTCTTCCGGCTTGGAAAGAACCTGGTCGATGAGGTCCACGATCCAAATCATGTCTTTCTCTGCAAGGCCGCGCGAAGTGATGGCGGGAGTGCCTATGCGGATACCCGAAGTCTGGAAAGGCGAGCGGCTGTCAAAGGGCACCATGTTCTTGTTGACGGTGATGGCCGCACGGCCCAGCGCCTTCTCTGCCATCTTGCCGGTGAGCTCGGGAAACTTGCTGCGCAGGTCTATGAGCATCAGGTGGTTGTCGGTGCCGCCGGAGATAATCTTATAACCTCTTGATATGAACTCGTTTGCCATGGTCTTGGCGTTGGATGCAACCTGCTTCTGGTAGTCTACGAACTCGGGCTGCAGGGCCTCGTAGAACGAAACCGCCTTGGCTGCGATGCAGTGCTCGAGCGGGCCGCCTTGTACGCCGGGGAACACGCTGGAGTTGATCATCTGGCCCATGGTCTTGATAACGCCCTTGGGAGTGGTTACGCCCCAGGGATTCTCGAAGTCCTTGCCAATGATGATGGCGCCGCCGCGGGGTCCGCGGAGGGTCTTGTGAGTTGTGGTGGTCACGATGTGGGCATACTGCACGGGGTTCTTGAGCAGGCGTGCCGCAATCAGGCCGGCAGGGTGCGCCATGTCTACCCAGAGGAGGGCGCCGATTTCGTCGGCGAGGGCGCGCATGCGCTCCCAGTCCCATTCGCGCGAATATGCGCTGGCGCCGCCGATAATCAGTTTGGGGCGCTGCTCGCGGGCTACGCGCTCCATCTCGTCGTAATCTATGCGGCCGGTCTCCTCGTTAATGTGGTAAGAGACAGCGTTATAGAGAATGCCCGAAACATTCACGGGGGAACCGTGGGTCAGGTGGCCTCCGTGTGCCAGATCCAAGCCCATGAAGGTCTCGCCCGGTTTGAGGCAGGTCATCATTACCGCCATGTTGGCTTGTGCACCCGAGTGGGGCTGTACGTTGGCATATTCGGCGTCGAACAACTTGCAGAGGCGGTCGATAGCCAGCTGCTCTACCTGGTCGACAACCTCGCAGCCACCGTAGTAACGTGCTGCAGGGTAGCCCTCTGCATATTTGTTGGTGAGTACGCTGCCAAGCGCTTCGAGCACCTGGTTCGATACAAAGTTTTCCGAAGCGATGAGCTCGATGCCTTCGCTCTGGCGTTCAAACTCTTTCTTGATGAGGCCTGAGATCTGAAGATCCTGTTTCATGGGATATTTGTTGTATATTTGTAGACAAATCTAAATGCAGCCCCAAAATTAACAATGTTTCGCAAATTATACAACGAGGAATTGGGCCGGATTAGTGCCGAAGAATACAAAAGTGCCCAGAAACAGCCAGTTGCAGTGGTTTTGGATAATGTACGCAGCGGGCACAATGTCGGCAGCGCCTTTCGCAGCGCCGATGCGTTCCGTATAGAGAAGGTCGTCTTGTGCGGGATTTGCGCCACCCCGCCGTCGCAGGAGATCCACAAGACGGCGCTCGGGGCGGAGTTCAGCGTCCCTTGGGAGCATTACGACGATACCGTAGAGGCGGTGCGCGCCCTTAAGGAGCAGGGGTGGACGCTGGTCGGGGTAGAGCAGGCAGAGAATTCGACCATGCTGCAAGATTTTGTGCCGGAGGCGGGCCGATGCTACGCATTTGTGTTTGGCAACGAGGTGTTCGGCGTCGCGCAGGAGGTCATGGACCTCTGCGATATGGCCCTGGAGATACCCCAGGAGGGGACAAAGCACTCCCTGAATGTCTCGGTGTCGGTAGGCATCGTGCTTTGGGATGCCGTCAGAAGATTTATTTGAACCATGAAGAGGATATACTTTATCGCGGCTATCGCCCTTCTGGCGGCGGGCTGCACCGCAGGTGACATAGAAAAGACGATGCAGGAGTATGACGCCCGCATCGCGGAGCTGGAAAGGGAGGTCGAAGAGTTGACCGTGACCCTCTCCGACGGCAGCACCGTGCCGGGGTGCACCTGCAGCGGTCATCCGGAGATTGCGGGGCATCTGGTCTCCATCCAGGAGTTTGGCGTGCTCCCCACCAATACCGCAGAACAGAACACCGCCGCCCTGCAGGCGGCCATAGACGAGGCGGGCAAGTCGGGCCTGGCGCTGTATGTGACGCCCACAGAAAACGGCTATCCCATGAACGGCGGGCTGCAGCTGCGCCGCAACGTGACCCTCGTTGGTGCGCAGGGACCCACCGGCCGCGGCACCGCCAATGCCGACCGCAGCGGCCCCACGGGGTCGGTGTTTGTGATACGCGACAAGGAGAATGTCTTTATGACCGTCACCTCCGCCACCCGCGTCGAAGGCATCCAGTTTTACTATCCCGACCAGGCGTGGCGAAGCGAGGACGCCAACAAGATCATCGAGTATCCACCCACCATCCAGCTCTCACACGAGTCGGGCGGGCAGGGGATGACCCTGCGGGATCTGACCTTCTACGGCGAGTTTTTCGCCATGGATTTCCGGGCTCCGGCGGCGTGCGAGCAGATATTGATAGAGAATTGCTACGGCTACCCCCTGAGCGGCCAGTTCATTGCCATAGACAAGTGCTACGACATCCCCCGCATATTGCATTGCCACATCAATCCGGCCAACATGCGCGAGTTCGGGCGCGGTTATCCGCCGTCCATCATAGACAAGACCATCGCCAGGGGCACATATGCATATTGGATAGACCACACCGACAATGCCGTGGTGATGGACATCTTCACCTTTGGCACCCACGGCGGCATCTATCTGGGCGCCAACACCTACGGGCAACTGACCAATTTCAACTTCGACTGCGTCAAGATAGGTATCTATCGCAACGGCACCACCGCCAAAAACCGCACCTGGGAGATTGCGCAGGGTTCCATCATTGCCAATGCCGGCACCGACCTGGGGGCGATACATCCGGTGTATGTCACCGGCGGGGGCGGCCATACGTCGCTGTCTAACGTAGAGTGCTTCTCCGGCGGCAACGGGGCGCTGACCAACTCCGGCGCCAGCTACGACTTTATAACGCTGGCGGGCAGCGGCTATTACACCGTGAGCCTGACGGGATGCCGCATGAGCGGCTATTCGCAGGACGACCCCATCACCGTGGAGAACCCCTTTGCGGCGCTCAGGGCGACCAACTGTCTGGACAAGAACGACCGGTTTTTTGACCGTACCATAGAGCCCAAGGATGACTATCCGTCGGGAACGGTGACGGTTATGGACAACTGCGACAGCGCGGCCGGATGGATTTCTGGCTTTGGTGCGGCGGGCGCGACCCTGGATACCGGCAACCAGCGGGAGGGCTCCGGCTGCATCACCGCCACCGGACAGGCGGTCAATCTGTTCACCAAGAAGTTTGAGAACCCCGTGACGGCCAACGTGAGTGTGCGCAGGGGGCATTTCTGCATGAAGCTTTACATCTCGGACATCAGTGCCATAGACCTCGCCAAGGAGGGTTCGATAGAGGTGACCAGCGGCGGGACCTGCGACAAGGAGGAGTTTGCCTGGTACATAGCCAAACTGAACCTGAAGCAGGGGTGGAACGATCTGGACCTGCGGCTTTCGGAGGCGGGCATCACCGGCGACAGTCCCGACCTGAGCCGGATGAACTACATCCGCATCTATCACCTCGGAGTCACCAAAGACCTGACCATCAAGCTCGACGACATCCGCTTCTACCAAGAGTAGATATGGCCCATTAGTGCCTATCAATCGCCATCAGGCGAATCGCGTGGCGTGGTGTTAGCAGCGTGAGCTGTGAAACAGCTCTGCCGCGACGGGCAGGATGTCGGCGGGGCGGCCGTTGGGGAAGAAGTGAAGTACGGGGACCTTGGCCGCCACGAGTTCGCGGCACTGGGCCAGGCACCACTCCAGGCCGGTCTGGCGCACCTTTTCGGCGTCATCTTTATTAGATAACATCTTCCCTGAGAGCTCTTCTGGAATCGCGCAGCCAAAGGTTGCGGGCAGCAGCGACAGTTGGCGGATGGTGGTGAGCGGCTTTATGCCGGGGATGATGGGCACAGAAATGCCGGCGGCGCGGCAGCGCTCCACAAAGTCAAAGAAGCTGCCGTTGTCGTAGAACAGCTGGGTGATGATGTATTCGGCTCCGGCATCTACCTTCTCTTTGAGGTGCAGGATGTCCTCTTTTGGCGAAACCGCCTCGGAATGGGTCTCAGGATAGCCGGCTACGCCCACCGCGAAAGCGGTTTTGTGGGCGGCGGGGGTATCCTTCTTGCCGCTGGTGAGCACCCCCTGGTTCATAGCCATTACCTGTCGCACGAGGTCGGTGGCGTGAGAATATCCGTCGGGGGCGGGCCTGAAAGTGACTTCGCCCGGCAGTTTGTCGCCACGCAGCACCAGCAGATTTTCCAGTCCCAGAAAATCCATGTCAATCAGCTGGTCCTCAATGGAATATTTAGATTCGCCCGCGCAAATCAGGTGGGGCACGGCGCTGATGCCGTACTTGCGCTCTATGGCGGCCGCTATGCCCACGGTGCCCGGCCGGCGGCGCTCCAGATGGAATTCGGCGCTGCCGTCGCTGCGGACAATCTGCTTGAGCATCTCGCGGTGGCAGGTGATGTTGATGTAGGCGGGGTCAAACTCCAGCAACTCGTCTATGCTCCTGAATATCGGCTCGATGCCGTCGCCCTTGAGCGGCGGGAGTATTTCAAAGGCAAAACGGGTGCGGCCGGTGGCGGCGGCCTCGGCTATGATTTGCGGAACTTTCATTGTATGTTTCTGGGTATGAGTGTCTTGATGGTTTCGACGGGCATGTTGCGTCGACGGGCATAGTCTTGCAACTGGTCTTCTGCGATGCGGCCGACGGAGAAATAGGTGGCGCCGGGGATGACCATGCCGCACAGCGACTCCCCGGGGTCTATCATGTAGCTCGATGTGAGGGTCATGTCGCAGCTGCCCGGTACGCCGAGCAATGCGAAGACTTCTGCCTTGAGCGAATGGTCGGGGCAGGAGGGGTAGCCGAATGCGTGGCGTTCCCCTTCGCTGGCGGGAACTACCTCAGCAGCAAGGGCTTCGGCCAGGCGGTCGGCGAGTACCTTGGCCATGAAGGCGCCGTATTCGTCGCCATTGTCGCGCAGTTGCGCCGTGAATTGCTTGAGGCCGACCCCGGCGCTGATGGCAAACAGGGTGATTTCGCCTGCGGCTGCGGCAAAGTCGGCAGCCGAGATGTTGGCTTCGCCCGCCGTCTGGCAGCGCAGCATGGGGAGCCGGTGGCCCGCCACTAATATGTCATCGCCTTGGACCGTGACGGGGAAGTGTCCCACAACTCCCTGCAGGTCAAGGATATTCTTGCTCTTGAAGGTGTCCAGCATTTCACGGGCGTCGGCGGCGAGCTGCTGTCTGTCGGCATCGGTTTTGGCGCCCCATTCCATGCCGAACATCTCCCAGTCGATGCGGCCAGCCACGCGTTCTATGTCGTAGCCGTGGAAGGTCCGGATTTCTCCCGTGGCAGCCAACGGTTTGTCTGTCAGCGTATTACTGCATGTTGCTTGCGTGTTTTTACGCAAGCAAGTCTCGGTAAGGGGTTGATGCTCAGCGGGATTGGTGCCACGGCGTGCGGCAAGGGCCCCTTCGAGGCGCCCTGCGTAGCCCTCCAGCGGCCGGCGGTCTTGTGCCGAGGCATAGAGTTCCCGCAGGCGGCGCTGTTCTGCCAGGCATTCGGCTGCGAACACCCTGGCGACGGGACTCTGCAGGCTGTTGATAATCTGCGTGTTACGGCTGGCGTCTGTAGAGTGTATCACCAGCCCGTCGTATTCCGGGGCTATCTTGACGGCGGTGTGCATGGGGCTGGTGGTCGCCCCGCCCACGATGACCGGGATGGAGATGCCGGAGAGTTTGAGCTGCCGGCAAACGTTTATCATTTCTGCCAGCGACGGGGTTATCAGGCCGCTGAGGCATATGAAATCGGCGTTGTGCTGACGTACGGCCTCGATTATTGTAGAGGGTTCGACCATCACACCGAGGTCTATTATCTCGCAACCGTTGCAGGCCATCACCACCGACACTATGTTCTTGCCGATGTCGTGGATGTCCCCCTTAACTGTCGCGACGATAATACGGGGCGCTGCCCCGAACCCCGCGCGCTGGCTATTCTGCTGGTCATCCCGCACGCGCTGCGCTGTTGCCTGCTGGCGATTGCTAGTTGTCGGTGTGTCGTCGGTTTTGGAGATGTACGGTTCGAGGGCGGCGACGCCTTTCTTCATCACCGTGGCGGTTTTGACGACCTGCGGCAAGAACATCTTGCCGTCGCCGAAAAGCACCCCGACGCGCTCCATGGCGGGCATCATAATCTTGTTGATGACCGCAATCGGGCTCCCTTCTTGCCGGTATGCCTCCAGGGCGTCGTCTGCTATATATTCGCTGATGCCGTGCAGCATAGCGTAATTGATTCTCTCAGCGACAGATAGCGAACGCCAGTCGTTGACAGCCACGGCGGCATGGGGGGCGTCGTCTTTTATCTGTGCGGCATATTCTACCAGCCGTGACGAAGCGTCGGCGCGACGGCACAGCAACACATCTTCTATGCGCTCCAGCAACTCCGGCTCGATGTCGCTGTAGACCTTGAGCATCTGCGGGTTGACTATGCCCATGTCCATTCCGGCCAGACGGGCGTGGTAGAGAAAGGCAGAGTGCATCGCCTCGCGGATGGGGTTGTTGCCGCGAAAGGCGAACGACAGGTTGGAGACGCCTCCCGAGACCTTGGCGCCGGGAAGGTTGGCCTTGATCCAGCGCACCGCTTCGATAAAGTCGAGGGCGTAGCGGTCGTGTTCGGCGATGCCGGTGGCTACCGAGAGGATATTCGGGTCAAAGATGATGTCCTCAGCGGGGAAGCCGCTGTCGGTGAGCAGCTTGTATGCCCTCCCGGCCACGGCCGCCTTGCGGGCGAAACTGGTGGCCTGCCCCTCTTCGTCAAAGAGCATTACCACCGCCGCGGCGCCATAAGAGCGTATCAGCGCGGCCCGACGCAGGAACTCTTCCGGCCCCTCTTTGAGCGAGATGGAGTTGACTATCGATTTGCCCTGGCAGCACTCCAGGCCCGCAATGAGCGTATCGAGTGACGATGAATCTATCATGAAGGGTAGCCGGGCGATGTCCATCTCTCCGGCGGCCATATTCAAAAAGGTGCGCATCGCCGCCGGACCGTCTATCAGGCCGTCGTCCATGCAGACGTCGATTACCTGCGCGCCGGCCGCAACTTGTGCGCGGGCAATCTCTATCGCCTCTGCGAAGTTGCCTTCGCGTATCAGCCGGGCGAACTTGGCGCTGCCGGCCACGTTGCACCGTTCACCTATGTTTATGAAATTGGCCTCGGGCACAATGCGCAGCTGCTCCAGTCCGCTCACCGCCGTCACGGTGTCGGGCGAGGGGAGGGGCCGGGGGGCAAACGATGCCACAATGGGGGCCAGGGCCCTTATGAAGTCGGGATTTGTGCCGCAGCAGCCACCCATTATGTTCACCAGGGAGCGCTCTGCGTAGGGCTTCATGGCCGCGGCAAAGCTCTCGGGGGTCTCGTCGTAGCCGCCGGAGATGTTGGGCAGTCCGGCGTTGGGGTGGACGCTGATGTAGGTGTCGGCCACGGTCGCGAGCCGCTCCAGATGGGGCAGCATCTCCCGCGCGCCAAAAGAGCAGTTGATGCCCACGCTCAGCGGTCGCGCGTGCCGCACGGAGGTCCAGAAGGCCTCGATGGTCTGTCCGGAGAGGGTCCGTCCCGCCTTCTGGGAGACGGTTACCGATATCATGATGGGGATTTCACACCCCGTCTCACGCTCGAGTTGCTGCACGGCGAAGATGGCCGCCTTTGCGTTGAGGGTGTCGAACACGGTCTCTATCAAGATGGCGTCGGCACCGCCGTCCACCAGGCCGCGCGCCTGTTCGTGGTAGGTCCCGGCCAGTTCTGCGAAGGTTACGTCGCGGGCGGTGCTGTCGCCGACCCGGGCTGCGATGGAGGCCGTCTTGGAGGTCGGGCCCATGCTCCCCGCCACAAACCGCGGTTTATCTTCGGTAGAGAAGGCGTCCGCTTCGCTGCGGGCAATGGATGCGGCGGCGCGGGCGATGCGGTAGACATGGTCTTCCAGACCGTATTCGCGCAGTGATATGGCATTGGCACTGAACGAGTTGGTGGTGACGATGTCGGCACCCGCCTCGAGATAGGCGCGGTGGATGGAGGCGACCTTGCGCGGGGCGGTGAGGCATAGTACGTCTACGCAACCTGCCAGCGGGCACTTCCAGCCGATGAATTCGCGGCCGCGGTAGTCACTCTCGGTGAGGCCCAAAGCCTGCACCATGGTGCCCAGGCCGCCGTCCAGCAGCAGTATGCGCTTATCCAGCAACTTATGAAAACGGTTATCCATCGCCGCAAATGTACTAAAAAGTATTAAATTTGCCCTTTAGCGATAATTATGAAAAGGGTTCTGACATACGTGCTGGTGCTGGCGCTGGTGGCCTTTGCCGCCGGAGTGTCCTGTACCGGCAACGAGGATCTTCCCAAGCCCCCGTACAACGAGGTGGACCCCACGCCGGAGCCGGAGCCCGAGCCGGAACCGGAACCAGACCCTGATCCAGACCCTGATCCAGATCCCGACCCGGATCCGAATATGGACCCCGCGCCCCTTCTGGGGCTCCCCACGGTGGCCTGCTACCTGATGCCCTGCTGCCGCGTCAACAACGCCGGTACCAAATTCCTGGTGTGCGACCAGTGGAACAAAGCCCACGATTATAAAGATATATCGCAAGTGCGCGACATCCTCAAAAAGATCCGCCAGGCGGGCATAAGGGTTGTCGGAGTGGACTTTACCAATCCCAGCCAGTGGGATGACTACGGCCAGTCGGCCCCGCACAACGGCGATGGCGGCGAATTCTGGCGCGAGTTCAAGCCGATGCTGGACAACATCGCGCTGGTGTGCGCCGAGACCGGGATGGAGTACTTCTTGTTTATCGGCAATACCCAGTATTGGGGCCTCGACTATTGGAATGACATAGCCGGCCGCATCTTGCAGAACTGGGCGCAGGATCCCGCCTACCGGCGATATGGCTATGGTGACAACCGTCCCCTGCTGGTGGCGTTTATACCGGGCACCAACTTTGCCTCGCAAATAAAGGCGGCGCCCGAATCCCGCAAGAATAACCTGATGAAGTTCAGGATAGGCACCTGTCAGGTCAACGACCCGATAACACCCACCGTAACGGATGGCTGGGGCTACCGCAACTACTCTTCGAGCAGCGACGACAAAGTGCGCTTTGCGTGCCCCAACGGCGGCGTGGGACCGGACTCGTGGTACCGCATCAAAGCCAATGCCTGGGAGCGCCGGGTCAACTGGGCGCTGCAGGCCACCGAGTATGCGATACTGGGCTCTTACGACGACACTTGCGATGCGATTTTCTGGGGCATCGCGGACGTCCGCCGCAGTTATACCCATTGTCACAGGGAAGAATCTACCATAGAAGACCCCTATGCCTACTACAATATCGTGCGCAAGACGGTCACGGGGCTTGATTAGCGAGCCAAAATTGTTATATTCGCGGCATAATGAAGCCAATCGATAGTATTCTGGGACGTATGCTGGCCGCTCTGGCTGCCGTGGTCTTGATGGCCGCGGCTTGCAACGATTACGGGTCAAAAATAGATGACCTGCAGAAACAGGCCGACGAACTTAAGCGCTATTGCGAGACCCTCGAAACCAACGCCAGGGGGCTCGAAACCATGATTGGGGCGGTGCAGGCGGCCGACGAACTGGTCTCGTTTGCCCCTATCGTAGAGAACGGTGCAGTGATTGGCTTCAAGGCGGTTTTCAAAGATGCAGGGGAGGTTGTGCTCTACAACCAGGAGTCCGATGTTTCGGTGGGCGAGAGCGACGGCAAGTACTATTGGATGGCGGGTGGCAAATGGCTGCTGGACAACTCTGGCAACAAGATAGAGATATCCGCAAAGACCACCCTGCCCCGATTCTCTGCGGAGGACGGCGTGCTGCAGGTCTCGGTAGACGGCGGTGTCAGCTGGCAGCGTCTGGGCCGTATAGACAAAAACCTGATAGTTAGCGTTTCAGAAGATGAGGCGCAGGTGGTTTTCACCCTTAGCGGCGGCGCCACGATAGTGATTCCCAAGCCCAGGGCGCTCACCATAACCCTTTCCGCAGACAATGTTAAGATAGCCGCTTCGCAGAGCGTCACAGTTGGATATTCGGTGACCGGAGTGGAGAATCCCGCCATAAATGTCCTCTGCGGCGACGGATGGAGTGCCGCCGTGGCAGCTTCGGACGCTGCCGCAGGCACCATAACCGTGACCGCCCCCAAGCCGATTACCGACGACAAAGTGATAGTGTTCGCCTCCGACGGCCAGGGCCGGATGGTGGCGGTGGAGATGCACCTGGTCATAGACCATTCGGGCGATACTCCCGAACCTCCCGACCCGCCAGACCCGCCGCAGCCAGAAATGGTACTGCGTCCGCAATATGCGGTCTATTATGTGGGTTGCGAGCCTGCGGAGGTTGAGGTTGCGGTACTTACGAACGTAGAATACACCGTCGAAACCGACTCGGAGTGGTTGCAGTACATCGGCACCAAGGCAGAGCGCACCGACAAACTCTCCTTTGTGGCGGCCCGCAACGAAACGGCTGCTGCCCGCGCGGCAAAGGCAACCTTGACCAGCGGCAATTACTCCACCAGCATCGTGTTCAACCAGGAGGCCGGGCCCAGAAAGTTGGAGGTGAGTCCCGCTCAGCTGGCATTCGGCAGCGATGGCGGCAGTGCCGAGGTTACCGTCGCCACCAATATCGATTATAGCTGCAGTGCTTCGGAGTCTTGGGTAAGTATCTCAAAATCTGGCACAAAGGTCACCATTAGTGCAACCGCCAACACCGCTACGGAAGCCCGCGCCGCCACCGTCACCTTCTCTGCAGAGGGCGTCGAGTCGCGCACCGTCACCATCCGCCAGACGGGCGAGGCCAAGGTGTTGGAGGTGTCTCCCACTCAACTGGAGTTCACCAATGAGGGCGGCAGCGCCGAGATAACGGTTTTTACCAATACCGATTATAGTTGCAATGCTTCCAGCTCTTGGGTGAGTGTCTCAAAATCAGGCGATAAGGTCACTGTAAGCGTGGCTGCAAACGGCAGTGTGGCGTCGCGCAGCGCCGTGGTTACCTTCTCCGGCGAGGGCGTCGAGTCGCGCACCGTCGGTATCAGCCAGACAGGCGAAGCCAAGATGATGGAGGTGTCTCCCGCGCAGCTGGCATTCGACAGCGACGGCGGCATCGGTACCATCAACATAACCTCTAACGTGCGGGTCAGCGTCAGCGCCTCCGAAGAGTGGGTAACTGTCACGATGTCCAGCACCAGAGCCACCGTAAGGGTCGGCTCTAACACCGGCATGGAGTCCCGCAGCGCCACAGTCACATTCTCCGGAGAGGGGGTTGAATCGCGCACCGTCACCATTACCCAAAGCGGCGTCGAAGCCTACCTGTCAATATCCGACGACGAGTTGTGGTTCACCGCTTCCGGCGGCACCAAAACGATACTTGTAGATTCCAACGTAGATTTCTCGGTGAACGGCGGAGACAGCTGGGTTTCGGCCTCCTGCAACGGCAACAGGATTGTGATTACCGTAGAGGCCAATGCGACTACAATGACCCGCAGTGCCTCTTATACCGTTACCGGCGAAGGAGTCGAGGCGGTAGAATTCACTATATATCAAGAAGAGTATATCCCTGTAGAACCGACGCCCGTAATTCCTTATGCCATAGGCAGTGAGGCTGTCGATTTCTACATCAGCGGCGGTGACCATCAGTATCGCTACGGATCTTCGATTATCCGCAACAGCGACGGCTCGCTTGATATGTGGACTACTAAGGAGGGCAGGTATTATATAAATACCTATGCGGCTTACTGTTGTCAGGAGAAAGGTGAGCGTTTCCAGGTGGATGCTTCTCATTCCATTGCCCAGTATTTCAATGTGCAGCATTCGTTCATGCGGGTGATGGTGGACATTTACGGCACCAACACAAGTGACGATGCATTTACCTTGAGTCTGTATAGATGGGCGGGGAGCGTAGCTGCGACGCTGGCGTCTACTCCGCTGAATTCCACCGATTTTTCCGGGGCCGTCAAGACCACCGGCAACAGGTACAGCATCTACAACGCAGGTAACAAGATGCTCCCCGCCGGCGAATATATGTGGGCAATGAGCGGGGCAACGTCCGGGATCGGGGTATATGCCAACGAGGGTGCCGGCACCATCTACCTTACCGATGCGGTTTCGTATCTGGATGGAAGTGCCGTTAACGACTGGAATTACAGAACCCAGCTTCGCGGCTCAACCTCCAATTACAGCCACATTGCAGATACGTTTGTCTATTGGCACAGTACAGACGGCGGCGTTACTTGGAGTGAAGAACGTGATGTGCTCTATGGAACCGAAGGTAAGGAGGATTCCTGGAGTGTCTGCGACCCTGGAGTAGCGTATTTCGGAGGTTGGTATTACATCGCTTATACCAGCGCCCCGAGTTCGTACGGGGGTAAATACAACCATTGCTATGTGGCGCGCAGCAAAACCCCGGTCGGTCCCTGGTACAAGTGGAACGGCAGCGGCTGGGGTGGCGATCCGGCCAAGGTAATCAAGTTTAACGGCACAACCAGCCAATGGGGCGCCGGGGAACCCTGCATCGTGGTGCTGGATAACACCGTTTATTTCTACTACACGTGGTCTGACAGCGAAAACGGCGTGGAGGACGGACCCACCACACGCCTGGCGATGGCTCCCGTGTCAGAGGACTGGCCGGCGCATCTCGTCGAATATGGCACCGTGATAGACAAGGCTGGATTCTATTGCCCCGACAGCAGTGACATCAAATACATCGAGGACTACGGCCTTTTCTACGCTTTCCACACCTACAACCGCGTGCGGCCCAACAGTGCCGTTGCGGTGTGGACTTCGCCCGACGGCAAGCACTTCACATACCGCGGCGACATGACCGGTGACTTGACCCCCCGCATCTCCAACATGGGTGTGAGCGGGGACGGAATGGGTCATATCCGTCTTGCGGATCCGGTTTATTTCGGCTACGCATACCAGTCCGGTCTGGAAGGATTCCAGTGGAGCTCCAGATTCAGCCCGATGTATTTCGGCGAATAACCCAAAAAACACCAAAAGATTTCTTATCTTCACGCGGATAAACCGAATTATTCGCAATGACTGATAAGATTACTTGCTTCATAGCTACCGAAGATGCCGCTACAGCGGAGCATCTGAGTGAGAACCCGTTGGTAGACGCCGTGCACTATCGCAGCGAACTGCGCAGCACCGAGGCTGTCAGATGGATGGCGGCCAACGCTACCGGCTCATATACCTTGGTTTACAACAAGCCCACGCGCCTGCGCTGGGTCCACTATGCGCTGCACCGTCTGCTGCAGATTGCGGGCGATACCGGTGCCGCGATGGCCTACAGCGACCGCTTCAATATTGTAGACGGCGTGGAGACGCAAGCGCCGGTGATTGACTATCAGGCCGGTTCGCTGCGAGACGACTTTGACTTCGGCAGCGTGATGGTGTTCCGCACCAGCATACTAAAGAAGGCGGTGGAAGGGATGTTCGATGGTTATCAATCGCCATCAGGCGATAGCGTAGCGCGTGCAGGGGAGAATAGTGTGATAGCAAGCGCGGAGCGGCGGGGTGTAGGGGCAGAGCCCCACTATTATAAATTCGCAGGGCTGTATGATTTGCGGCTGCGCGTGTCGCGCCTGGGTCCTATTGTGCACATCAACGAATTCCTCTATTACGATATAGAACTCGACAGTCGCCAGTTCGGTGAGAAACTCTTCGACTATGTGAACCCGCGCAACCGCGAGGTTCAGATAGAGATGGAGCAGGTCTGCACCGCCCATCTGAAGGCTATCGGCGGCTACCTTGCCCCCAACTTCAAGGATGTAGACCTGAATGCCGAACAGTTTGAATACGAGGCATCCGTGGTGATTCCGTGCCGCAACCGCGCCCGCACCATAGCCGATGCGGTACGTAGTGCGCTTAACCAGAAGACCACCTTCAAATACAACGTGATAGTGGTGGACGACAACTCTACCGACGGTGCGGCGGAGGTCATCGCGCAGCTCGCGGCCGAGAATCCTGACAAACTGGTTTACATTGCGCAGGACAAGACTTACCACGCGATAGGCGGCAATTGGAATGCGGCGCTGCACCATCCCAAGTGCGGCAAGTTTGCGCTCCAGCTCGATTCGGACGACGTTTACAGCGGCCCCGACACCGTGCAGAAGTTTGTGGAGGCCTTCTACGCGCAGGATTGCGCCATGGTGATAGGCTCGTACCAGATCACCGACATCAATCTCAAGCCGGCCGACATGGCCCCCATAGAGCATCGCGAATGGACTCCCGACAACGGCCGCAACAATGCCCTGCGCATCAACGGTCTCGGGGCTCCGCGCGGATTCTGGACCCCGCTGGTGCGCCAGATGACCTTCCCGACCACCAAATATGGCGAAGATTATGCAGTGGCGCTGCGCATCAGCCGCGACTACCGCATCGGCCGTATCTACGACGTGATGTACTTCTGCCGCCGCTGGGAGGGCAATTCCGACGCGTCGCTGGACGTCGAGACCGCCAACAGATATAACACCTACAAAGACCGCATACGCACGTGGGAACTGGAAGCACGCATAGCCGCCAACAGACAATAAACATCGGCATCGCCGAGGGCAGTCGCATAGAGTTTGTGCTCGGTGACGGGGTGGTTCGCATCGCGACTGTCGCCGGGGACAAGGTCGCCATCGACGGCGAGGAGCGCGACGAGTGGGTGTTTACACCCGGTCGCATCATGCCCGGCGCCTCCTCCGTCATGCCCGGCCCGACCGGGCATCCCACAGGTGCTCCCAATGGCGAAAAAACGACCCCATTAGGAGCAAAAACGGCCCAAAATGCGCCCAATGGAAGCTTTTCAGCGCCATTAGGAGCAGTCGAATCCGGCAGTTCCGGAACTGAGTCCGAGCCCTATTTCACCCTCAAGGGGGTCGAGATAGGGAAGGGGTTCCACTGGCAGCGGCGCCAGGACCAGAGCTTCCGCGGCAGCCTCCGCCTGATTGCCCGCGAGGGGCGCGTCATCGCCATAAACGTCGTGGGCATAGAAGATTACCTGCAGTGCGTCATTGCCTCCGAGATGTCGCCCACGGCCGGCTTCGAATTTCTCAAGGCGCACGCCGTGATTTCCCGCTCGTGGCTGCTTGCGCAGCTGGACAAGAAGAATGCTGTGCGCGACGAGGGATATTCTGCAGTAGAGTGCGATACCCCTGCAGAACTAATCCGCTGGCAGGACCGCGAAGACCACGTTTACTACGATTTTTGCGCCGATGACCATTGCCAGAGGTATCAGGGGATTCCGATGGCGGAGATTGCCGGTCAAGCCGGCAATGACGATACTACCTCCGTCATGCCCGGCGCCACCCCCGTCATGCCCGGCTCGACAGGGCATCTCCCTACAGTCGACCCGGCGATGATCCGCAAGACCGCCCGCGTGATCGAGGCGACCTGGGGGCAGGTGCTGTGGTACGACGGTCGCGTGTGCGACGCCCGCTTCAGCAAATGCTGCGGCGGGGCCCTGGAAGAGTTCAAATACTGCTGGGAAAACAAGGAGGTACCCTATCTGAGATATGCGCGGGATTATGAGACGGTGACCCCGGGCGGCGAACGCCGTCCGGACGGTTTGCCGGTGGCTGCTCACGAAGCGGTCGCAGCTGGCGGTTCACCAGAAGGTGAGTGTAAGCCCGAAAGGTTTCCGGTGGCTGGCGACGTACGCTCTGAAGCGCACTCCGACCTGCGGGAAGAGCAGGCAGCCCGCCGCTGGATACTGTCCGCTCCGCGCGCCTTCTGCAACACCCGCAGCAAGCGCCTGCTGGGCCAGGTCCTCAAAGATTACGACAGCGAGACCAAAGACTTTTACCGCTGGACGGTGGAATACACCGCAGAAGAGTTGCGACAGATCATTCTGGAACGCACCGGCGACAATTACGGCCAGATTCTGGATCTGATTCCGCTGGAGCGGGGCGTCTCCGGCCGCATCTGCCGTCTGAAGATAGTCGGCAGCAAGAAGACCAAGATTATCGGCAAGGAACTCGAAATCCGCAAGACCCTCTCCCGTAGTCACCTTTACAGCTCCGCCTTCGTGGTTGAGAAAGTGTATAGCCCGGAGCAAAGCTTTTTCGAAGCAGCGGAGGGCCGTACACCAGAAAAATTCGTACTCTACGGTGCCGGCTGGGGCCACGGCGTTGGGCTGTGTCAGATTGGCGCCGCAGCAATGGGTGCTCGCGGCTATGACTACCGCACCATCCTTCAGCACTACTATCCGAGTGCCGAAATCCGCAGCATCTATCCCCTGTCACGAGAACAACGTGATAGTGATGACGTCGTCTTCGCGTCGGGGAAAAAGCAGAAAACAGCCAAATACTTGTCACGAGGACAACGTGGTACATCTGACGGTGTCCTCGCGCCACACAATAAAGACAAATGAACACAATAGAACGCAAACGCAATCCGTGGGCCTGGGTGCCCACCCTCTATTTTGCAGAAGGTCTGCCGTACGTAGCGGTGATGACCGTAGCCGTGGTGATGTACAAGAAGCTGGGCCTTACCAACACCCAGATAGCGCTCTATACATCCTGGCTCTACCTGCCCTGGGTCATAAAGCCGCTCTGGAGTCCTTTTATCGACCTGATAAAGACCAAGCGCTGGTGGATCAACGCCATGCAGACGCTCATCGCGGCCGCATTCGCTTCGGTGGCTTTCTTTATCCCGACGACCCACTTCGTGCAGATTACGCTGGCGTTCTTCTGGCTGCTGGCCTTTGCCTCCGCCACACACGACATCGCCGCCGACGGCTTCTACATGCACGGTCTGGACGAGCAGCACCAGAGCTTGTTCGTGGGCATCCGCAACACCTTCTACCGCGTGGCGATGATATTCGGCCAGGGGGTGCTGGTGATGGTCGCCGGATTGATAGAGCAAGGCAAGCTCTTCCCGCGTCTGGAGGGGAACATCGCCCTGTCGTGGAGCATAGTTTTCTATCTGCTGGCGGGCATATTCGTGGCGTTGACCATATATCACCGCTTTATACTGCCCCGCCCCGCGAGCGATGCGGTGCGCAGCGACATCAACGCCCGCACCATCTGGCGCAACATCGGAGTCACATTCGCGTCGTTCTTCAAGAAGCCGCACATGGGGCTGATGCTCTTCTTCTTGCTGACTTACCGCTTGGGAGAGAGCCAGTTGGTAAAGATAGCGCAGCCGTTTATGCTGGACACCACCGAGGCGGGCGGACTGGCGCTCTCGACAGCGGCGGTAGGCGGTATCTATGGCACCCTGGGCGTGGTTGCACTGCTGCTGGGCGGCATACTGAGCGGTATAGTAATCTCCCGCAGCGGCTTCAAGAAGTGGATTATCCCTATGGCACTGGCCATCAACGTCCCTGACCTGCTGTACGTGCTTATGGCCGCCATCAAGGTCAGCAGCGTGCCGCTGGTGGCAAGCTGTGTGGCGCTGGAGCAGTTCGGCTACGGATTCGGCTTCACTGCCTACACCATGTACCTGATTTACATCGCAAAGGGCGAACACAAAACGGCGCACTACGCCATCGGCACCGCCTTCATGGCGGCCGGAATGATGTTCCCCGGAATGGTTGCGGGCTGGATTTCGGATCACATCGGCTACACGATGTTCTTCGTGTGGGCATGCCTGTGCACGATTCCCGGCATAATTGCTGCACTTATGGTGCGTAAACACATACCCGCCGACTTCGGCACCAAGAAAGAATAGACCATGAAACGCCTGATAGTAATATGCGCGCTGCTGATAATGGCCGGTTGCGCTGCGCACGGCCAGCAGAAAGGCTTTTTTGATGAGGACCAGCCCGCCGAAACCGTAGTAAAAACTGGCCTCGAGGTGCTTATAGAGCAGGATTTTGCTCCGCTGAAGGGCAAGAGGGTCGGGCTTGTGACCAACCCCAGCGGCGTGGACCGCAATCTGGTGAGCACCATCGACATACTGGCTGATGCCCCCGAAGTGAACCTCGTGGCGCTCTACGGTCCCGAGCATGGCGTTCGCGGCAGCGAGCATGCGGGCGACCATGTCACCAGCGAGCCGCGCGACCCCGCTACCGGCCTGCCGGTGTATTCGCTCTACGGCGCCACCCGCAAACCGACCCCCGAGATGCTCAAGGGCATCGACGTGATGGTCTATGACATTCAGGACAACGGTACCCGTTCATATACATTCATAAGCACCCTGGGCCTTGTGATGACCGCATGCGCAGAGGCCGGCATCGAAGTGGTGGTGCTGGACCGCCCCAACCCGCTGGGCGGCATACAGATGGACGGTCCGCTGGTGCAGGACGGCTACTTCTCTTTCGTGGGGATGTACCGCATCCCGTATGTCTACGGTCTTACAGTGGGCGAATTGGCAACAATGGTCAATGAGGAGGGGATGAACCGCGGCCAGAAAGGCAACGAAAAGCCGCTCAAATGCAAGCTGAAGGTTATCGAAATGGAGGGATGGAGGCGCGATATGCTGTTTCAGGATACCGGCCTGCCGTGGGTGATGCCTTCGCCGCACATTCCGCAGGCGAGTTCGGCCATGGCCTATCCCTGCTCCGGCATCGCCTGCGACATGGGTGGCTATGTCAATATCGGAGTCGGCTATACTCTGCCGTTCGAACTGTTTGGCGCAGAGTGGATTAAAGATCCAGAAGGGCTTGCCGCACGCCTCAACGGCCTTGGCTTGACCGGTGTCCGTTTCCGCCCGATTTATTACAAACCATTCTATGGCGGTTCCGCAGGTAAACTGGTCAAAGGGGTGCAGTTCTATTTTACCGACTATCATCATGCCCCCACCGCGCTGCTGCAGTTCTACGTATTGCAGGAGATTCACGCCATGTATCCCACTCGCAAACCGTTGCTCTCTGACGATAGCAAGTTCGCTATGCTCGACAAGATCACCGGTGGACCCCAGGTGCGGCACCTCTTCGCCAAGCGCTGTCGCGTAGAGGACATCCTCGACTACTGGAACGCCGACCGCGACACCTACCGCGCCCTCGCCGAGAAATACTTCCGCTATTAAATAAAAAACCGAGGATCACTCCTCGGTTTTTTATTGCCAACTGGATTCAGGCTATTTCTTTTTGCCGATGTACTGCTGCCACTGCCATGCGCTCTGGAGGGTTTCGTCCAGAGGACGGACGGCTTTCCATCCGAGTTCGTTGTTGGCGTAGCTGGGGTCGGCCCAGATGGCCTCGATGTCGCCCTCGCGACGGCCGGCGATGCGGTAGTTGAGTTTCAGATTGTTGACCTTCTCAAATGTCTTCACGATTTCAAGGGTGGAGACGCCGCGGCCGGTGCCGACGTTGAACACCTCGTAGTTGGCTTTGCTCTTGCCCTCTATCATGCGGTTCACGGCGCATACGTGGGCCTTTGCCAGGTCGGTAACATCGATATAGTCGCGTATGCAGCTGCCGTCGGGAGTGTTGTAGTCGTCACCGAACACTGAGAGGCACTCGCGGATACCCGCTGCGGTCTGGGTTACATAGGGCAGCAGGTTGTTAGGGACGCCGCGCGGCAATTCGCCGATGAGTGCAGAGGGGTGTGCTCCGACAGGGTTGAAGTAGCGCAGCGCAATGGTGTTGATCTGGGGATATGCCACGGCGGTGTTCTTGAGGATATCCTCGCACATTTGCTTGGTGAGTCCGTAGGGGGTAGTGGCCTCTTTGCGGGGAGTCTTCTCGGTAACTGGCAGCACGTCGGCCTGTCCATAGACGGTGCAGGAACTGCTGAACACGATGTTGGGAACGTTATGCTCGCGCATCAGGGTGAGCAGGGTAAGCAGGCTGCCCAGGTTGTTCTTGAAATATTCCAGGGGTTTGGCCACGCTCTCGTTCACAGACTTGAATGCGGCGAAATGGATGATGCTGCTGAAGTCGTTCTCGGAGAAGACTTTTTCCATGGCGGCAGCATCGCAGCAGTCGGCCTCGATAAATTTGACCTTGCGGCCGATGATTTTCTCTATGCCGTCTACGGCGCTCCGCTCGGAGTTGCTGAGATTGTCCACAATAATGGGTTCGTAACCGGCCTCGGCCAGTTCTACGCAGGTGTGCGAGCCAATGTAGCCGCTTCCGCCCGTAACGAGTACTCTTTTGTTCATTGTAGTGTGAGGTTATTTTTTCACAAAAATAATAAGCGGTTTCGAAACGGTCAACGAAAAACGGCGAGAAGTGTTTCGTTTTGTTTCGTACAGATCGGCTATAGTTGCAGGGTGTGGGTCACGACGCCGGGAATCTCTTCTATGTAGTGGGTTACAAAGATGAGGGTCTTGTTGGGGCGGTGGCAGAAGGCTTCGATTACTGCGCCGGCGCGGTGGCGCCTTTCCGGGTCAAGTCCCTGGAAAGGTTCGTCCAGGATCAGCAGGTCGGGGTCTTTGACAAAGGCGCGGATCAGCAGCACGTAGCGCTGTTCGCCGCTCGAGAGGGTGTTGTAGCTGCGGTTTGCCAATTCTTCCGCCCCAAAGAGTTCCAGCCAGTACAACAGGTATCGGTCGTCATCTGTGACGGGCATACGCCTTGCATGAAGGTTTTGCTCCCTGACGCTCAGTCGGTCCCCTCCTTCGCTAACGCCGGTCGCAAATCCCTTCATGGCTTCGGCTGAATAATGCCCGTCACCAGAATGGCCGAGTCCGCTGCGGATAATGTCGATTACGGGTTCGGAGGTGATAAAGCTGCTATGCATTTCGCTGGAGAGGAAGCCAATGTGGCGTTTGATGTCCCAGATGCTCTCGCCGGTGCCGCGGCGGTGGTCGAAGAGGGTGATGTCCAGCGAGTAGGCGCGGGGGTTGTCGGCGTTGACGAGGCTCAGCAGGGTACTTTTGCCGCTGCCGTTGGGCCCGGTCACATTCCATTTCTCGCCGCTGCGTACAGTCCAGTTGAGGTCTTTGAATATCTGCCTCTCCCCGTAACTGATATTTACGTTGCGCATCTCCACTACCTTGTCGAACCGCTCAGTTTCACGCAATTGAGGCAGCGCCGGTCGGCACCCAACTTCAAGCTGTGGACTGTTCTGCCCGCAGTTGCGGACTGTTTTCGCAGAAATCTTCCCGGATACCCGGCCACTGTCCATGAAGTATACGTGCGTGACTACCGGGGGGATCTGGTCGGCAGAGGTCAGGGTCATTATGAAGCTGATGCCCAGGGTTTGTGCCAAGGTGGACATCAAGTCGCTGAGTGCCTGTCGGGTAGGAGGGTCGAGCCCGATGAAAGGGCTCTCCAGGATCAGTATCTGGGGGTGTTCGAGCAGGGCTCGGGCAATCGAAAAGCGCCGCAACTCTCCGCTCGAAAGGGTGATGATTTCTTTCTCCAGCAGCGGCCAGATGTTCAGCAGGTCAAACAGTTGGTCGTCTTTGGCCGATCCCAGCAATTCCCCGGCAAGGGGCGATGCTTCGCGCTCGAAGGCCTGCCAGCGCTGCTGATAGTAGTACTGCGTCTCGCTGGTAGAGTAGGCGTTGTCGAACTTGACGACTCGGATTGCGCGATAACTCTCGTCATTCAAATCGAACCTGAGTGTCCCTTCGCGTAAGAAAAATCCGCCCCGAATCATCTCCAGCAGGGTGCTCTTGCCGCTGCCGTTGGGCCCCACTATCGCGATGCTCTCGCCCTCGCGCAGGCAGAACGTGGCGGGCGCAGCCAGCCTGCGGAGCGGATTGGAGATGACCCCGCCGGCGAGCGAAATGAGAGTTTTGGAATTCATCGCCGTAAAATTACTATTTTTGCCGCGATAACCATTCGATATGAAGAAACTCATAATATTCGATCTTGACGGAACGATACTGAATACAATTGGCGGCATTGGCAGTGCCTGCAATGAGATGCTAGCCCACTACGGCCTGCCCACGTGGAAACTGTCTGACTACGAGAAGTTTGTGGGAGACGGCAGCCGGATGCTGATAAAGCGCGCCCTGCCGGCAGAGAAGGCTGCAGACGAGGCGTTTGTGGATGCCGCAAAAGATATATACCTGGGTTATTACCGCGCCAATCTGGCCCGCGAAACCCGCCCCTACAAAGGGATGCCCGAGCTGTTGGGCCAGCTGCAGGAGATGGGATACACCCTGGCCGTGGCCTCCAATAAGTTTGACGACGGCGCCAAATACCTCGTTCCGCACTTCTATCCCCAGATACGCTGGGCGGCGGTAGAGGGGCAGAAGCCCGGCGGCCCGCTCAAGCCCGAACCCGGCATCATCTCCGACGCCATCCACAACAGCGATTCGGCGGGTCTCGACATCGCCCAGATTCTATATGTAGGCGATTGTGAGGTGGATATCCAGAGCGCAGAGCGCTCCGGCCTCGACTACGTTTTGTGTACTTGGGGCTTCCGCCGTCGAGCCGCGCTGGAAGCCGCTGGTGCCAAAGCGCTGATTGATACCCCTTTAGAGCTGCTTGGGCATCTGAAGTAAGGCTCGGAAGGGCGGTCGCTCCCTTTTCATAACTTGTTGATATCACAAATTGTATACAGGATTCAAAAAATCCCGTATTGTATAAATTTGCGCAACATCACACACATTTAATTTTTAATGAAACAATCTCTTATTGCGTTCGCCTTCACGGTGGCGCTTGCTCTTGGTGTATTGGCTCTTGCCCAGACGGTAATGAGCTGTTCCCATAATTCATCCTCAGAAATAGTAGACCGGACCGCTTTCGGACCCAACGAGTCGTTCAAGACAATCCGCAACGGGTTCCTGGACCCCGACGACATGAAGTTGGCGGTGTATTGGTACTGGGTCAACGACAATATCTCAAAAGAGGGTGTCGTGAAGGACCTCCAGGCCATGAAGTCGGTGGGCATCAACCGCGCCTTCATCGGCAATGTAACCGCCGACCTCCCTTGGGGCGACATCAAAATCTTCTCCCCCGAATGGTGGGAGGTGATGCACACCGCCCTCAAGACCGCCTCGGACCTCGGCATAGAGATAGGTATATTCAACTGCCCCGGCTGGAGCCAGTCGGGCGGCCCCTGGGTGGCTCCCGAGCAAAGTATGCGCTATCTCGACAGCGTAGACAAGACCATCGAGTCTGAGGGCGGCACGGTGACCGTGACGCTTGACAAGGTCGCTCCCGACGCCATGGCCGACGTCAAGGTGATAGCTTATCCCGCCATGGAGGCGCACAGCGTCAAGACCACTATTGCCAAATCGAACGGCGAACGCGCTGAGGCGACCCTCGAAGGCGAGGCGTCCGAAACATACAGGTCGCTGATAATAACCCCTGCCGTCGGCACCGCCATAATCACCAGGGGCGAACTGTTTGCCAGGACCGGCGATGCCTGGAAAAAGCTTGCGGAGATCGACATCGACCGCAGCAACCCCAATGTGAACGTGGGCTATATGCCTTATGCACCGATAGTTGTGGCGATTCCCGAGACCGGCGCACACACCTTCCGCCTGGTACTGGCAGAGCCCGGCGCCGGCACGCTGCACGTCGAACTCACCTCCCGCGCCCTGGTAGAGCGCTTTGCAGAGAAGACTCTGGGCAAGATGTTCCAGACTCCGCTGCCCATGTGGGACGCATATATGTGGCCCGCACAGCCTGAGACCATACCTGCGGCATGCATCGACCCCGCCAAGGTTATAGACCTGACCGACAAGATGGACGGGGATGTCCTCAGGTGGGACGCTCCCAAGGGTCGCTGGACCATTTCCCGCCTGGCGATGCGCACCACCGGCCAGACCAACGCCCCGGCATCGCCCGAGGGAACCGGCCTGGAGATAGACAAGATGAGCAAAGAGCACATCCAGTACCATTTTGACAACTTTATTGGCGAGATACTGCGCCGCATCCCCGCCGACGACCGCAAGACCTTCAAGGTAGTGGTAGAGGACAGCTACGAGACGGGCGGCCTGGCCTGGACCGACGATATGGCAGAGAGTTTCGTGGAGAAATACGGCTACGACCCGACCCCGTATCTGCCCGTATTGGGCGGCAAGGTGGTGGGTAGCCGCGACATCAGCGACCGCTTTCTCTGGGATTTGCGCCGCCTGATTGCCGACCGCGTGGCCTACGACTATGTGGGCGGCCTGCGTGAGGCCAGCCACAAGATGGGGCTGAGCACATGGCTCGAATGCTACGGCCACTGGGGCTTCCCCAGCGAGTTCCTGATGTACGGCGGCCAGAGCGACGAGGTGGCTGGCGAATTCTGGAGCGAAGGCTCCCTGGGCGACATCGAGAACCGAGCCGCATCGTCATGCGCGCACATCTACGGCAAGCGCAAGGTGTGGGCAGAGAGCTGCACCAGCGGCGGCCCCGTGTTCAGCCGCTACCCCCGCATCATGAAGCAGCGCCTGGACCGATTCTTCACCGAAGGCATCAACAGCACCCTGCTGCACCTCTATATCCAGCAGCCATATGAGGACAAGAATCCCGGCGTGGACGCGTGGTTCGGCAACGAATTCAACCGCAAGAACATCTGGTTCAGCCAGATGGATGTCTTCGGCCGCTATATCAAACGGTGCAATCTGATGCTCCAGCAGGGCCTCTATGTGGCGGATGTGGCATATTTCATTGGTGAGGATACCCCCAAGATGACGGGTGTCACCGACCCCGCGCTGCCCGAAGGCTATTCTTTCGACTATATCAACGCCGAGGTGCTGATGGACCGCGCCACCATGGTGGACGGCCGTCTCACCCTCCCCGACGGTATGAGCTACGGTGTGCTGGTGCTGCCGCGCCAGAAGACCATGCGCCCCGAGCTGCTGGCCAAACTCAAATCGCTGATTGCCGACGGCCTCACGGTGCTCGGACCCGCGCCGGAAGCTTCGCCCAGCCTCGAGAATTATCCCGAAGCCGATGCCGAAGTGGCTCGCCTTGCCGGTGAACTCTGGGGCAACAGCCAGCGCCAGGCCGTGCAGTATGGCTACGGTAAGGTATATGCCGACGGCGTCCCCATCGCCAAGGTATTCGAAGAGAAGGGCATCGCTCCCGACTTTGTGGTGACCGACAATGCCGAGGCGCAGATTAAGTTCATACACCGCCATCTGGACAAGGGTGACATCTATTTTGTGGCCAACCAGGCCGACAGACCGGTGGAATTCACCGGCTCGTTCCGCGTGGACTCCCGTGCGCCCCAGCTCTGGAATCCCCTCACCGGCGAAATCCGCCCGCTGCCCCAGTACGACGACTATAACGGCAAGATCACCATCCCCTTGCGTCTGGACGCCCTCGAAAGCGCTTTCATAGTGTTCTGCGACCAGAAGGCGGCCGGCCGCAACTACCGTCGCAACTATCCCGAAGAAGAGGTCGTGGCAGAATTCGGTGAAGGCTGGACCATCACCTTCGACGCCGCCCGCCGTGGTCCCGAGGGTAAGCTCAACGTCGATTCCCTGTTTGACTGGACCACCGCCGGCAACGATGACATTAAGTATTATTCCGGTGCTGCGCAGTATCGCAACCAGTTCGAACTGGCCCAGGTGCCCGAAGGCGACGTCTATATCGACCTGGGTTTTGTGATGGTAATGGCCAAGGTCAAGGTCAACGGCAAGGATGCCGGCGGCGCGTGGACCTTCCCCTACAGGGTGAATATCACCCCCTTCATCAAGCGCGGGGTGAACACCATAGAGGTCGAGGTCGTGAACAACTGGCAGAACCGCATCATAGGCGATATGCGACTGCCCGAGAAGGACCGCAAGGTGTGGATGACGGTGAACCCCTGGAGCGCAGAGTCTCCGCTGCAGCCCTCCGGCCTGATAGGCCCCGTCAAAATTGTTTCGTATGTGTTGTAATTAAATTAATTAATTCTACCTTTGCGTCAGAAACGAAAAGCGATGATTAAGTTTGTCCATACCCACCATCATCATCACCTTATGCAAGAGGTCTAGGTTCGGTGTGCGCAAACATTTAGCAATATGAGACTTGCCCGGACCTTTTTCCGAGGCAAGTTTCTTTTTTAATAACAACGATTATGATTAGAATAGCTATTCAATCCAAGGGACGCCTGAGCGAAGATTCGCTGGCGCTGATGCGTGAGGCAGGCATCAAGATAGACGAACTCAAACGCAAGTTTCTGGCGCGTGCGGTGGACTTTCCGCTGGAGGTGCTCTACCTGCGCGACGATGATATCCCCGGTGTGGTAGAGAGCGGCAGTGCCGACCTGGGCATAGTCGGTCTCAACGAGGTGGCAGAGACGGGCGCCGATGTGGAGATAGTCCGCAAGATGGGGTTCGGGGCATGCCGTCTGTCGCTCGCCATCCCCAAGGACCAGGAGTATACCGGCCCCAAATTCTTCGAGGGGAAGCGCATCGCCACATCTTATCCCAACGTGCTGGCAGAGTGGCTTTCTAAGAACGGCGTCAAGGCCGACATCCGCAAGATCATGGGTTCGGTGGAGATTTCACCCGCTGCAGGCATCGCCGATGCCATCTTCGATATCGTTTCTTCTGGCGGTACCCTGGTTTCCAACGGGTTGAAAGAGGTGGACACGGTCCTCTTCAGCGAGGCGGTGCTCATTGCCCGCAAGGGGCTGGAGGCCGACAAGCAGACTATCCTGGACAAGATGCTGTTCCGCTTTGATGCAGTCATGGAGAGCGGCGGCAAGAAATATATACTTATGAATATCCCCACCGACAAGGTCTCCGAGGCGGTCAAGATATTGCCGGCCATGCGAAGCCCCACAGTGATGCCGCTGGCGGCAGAAGGGTGGTGCTCGCTGCACAGCGTAGTGCTCGAACGCGAACTCTGGGACAAGATAGAGCGCCTCAAAGCGCTTGGCGCAGAGGGTATTCTGGTACTCCACCTGGATAAAGTAATAGACTGATGGAAATCATTTTAAATCCTCAGGAAGAGCTCTGGAAAGGGCTTTGCAAACGCGCCGAAGCCGACGACAGCGTGATTGAGGGCCGCGTGCGTGCCATCGTAGAGAGGGTGCGTTGCGGCGGTGATGCCGCATTGGCAGAGATTACCCGCGAGGTCGAGGGGCGTGACGTGCAGTCGTTTGCCGTGACGGCAGAAGAGATTGCCGCTGCGGCTACGCAAGTGAGCGGCTCCGTCAAGGAGGCCATCGCCCGTGCCGCGGCCAACATCAAGGCGTTCCATGCTGCTCAGAAACCCGCCCGCGTGGAGGTCGAAACCCTTCCCGGGGTGCGCTGCGTGCGCCGCAGCCTGCCGATAGAGAGGGTAGGCCTGTATATCCCCGGCGGCAGCGCCCCGCTGTTCTCTACCCTGCTGATGCTGGCCATCCCAGCCAAGATTGCGGGCTGCCGCGAGATTGTGCTCTGCACCCCCGCCGGCCGCGACGGCAAGGTGGCGCCGGCCGTGCTCTATGCCGCCTCTGTGTGCGGTGTGGACAAGATTTATTCCCTGGGTGGGGCACAGGCCATTGCTGCCATGGCTTTCGGCACCGAGACTATCGCCCCGGTGAGCAAGATTTTTGGCCCCGGCAACCGCTATGTCACCAAGGCCAAACAGATGGTCACCGCCCTCGGCGTGGCTATCGACATGCCGGCCGGACCCTCTGAGGTGATGGTCCTGGCCGACGAGAGCGCCAATGTGGGCTTCGTGGCTTCGGACCTGCTATCGCAGGCAGAGCACGGCCCCGACAGTCAGGCGATACTGGTGTGCAAGAACGAGGCCATCGCTACTAAAGTGGCGGCCGAGGTCGCCCGCCAGCTGGCGTTGCTCCCCCGCCGGGATATCGCCACCAAGGCGCTGGAAAACAGCCGTATAGTGGTTATGGAAGACCACAACCAGGCCATCGCCTTTGCAAACGCCTACGCCAGCGAGCACCTGATTATCTCTACCCGCGACCCGTGGGCCATAGCAGAGCAGATCACCGCCGCCGGCAGCGTATTCATTGGCAATTACTCCCCCGAGAGCGCCGGCGACTATGCCTCCGGCACCAACCACACGCTGCCCACCATGGGCCTCGCCCGCGCCTGGAGCGGAATAGGCCTGGACAGTTTCATGCACTCGATTACATACCAGGAGCTCACCCGCGAAGGGCTTGAGTCCCTGGGTGATACAATAACCACGATGGCCGAGGCCGAAGGGCTGGACGCCCACGCCGCCGCCGTCAAATATCGTCTTGGCAAATGAAAGACATCAGAAAGCTGGTACGCGCAAACATAGCTGCCCTGACACCCTATTCCACTGCTCGCGACGAGTACAAGGGGTCGCTGGGTATACTGCTGGATGCCAACGAGAACCCATATGACAACAATGTCAACCGCTATCCGTCCACTTCGCAAAAAGAAGCCGTGCGCGCGCGCGTAGCGGCCATCAAGGGGGTCAATCCCGCGAAGTTGTTCCTGGGTAACGGCAGCGATGAGGCCATCGACCTCTGCTACCGCGTGTTCTGCGAGCCGGGCCGCGACAACGCCGTGATCATTGCCCCCAGTTACGGCATGTACAGCGTTTGCGCCGACATCAACAACGTCGCCCGCCGCATGGTGTCTCTCGAGCCCGAAACCTTCGCCCTCCCGGTAGAGAAACTGCTCGCGGCGGTCGATGCCGACACCAAGCTGATGTTCGTGTGCTCGCCCAACAACCCCAGTGGCAACGCCTTCGACGCCTCTGACATAGAGCGCCTTGCGGATTCGTTCAATGGGATACTGGTGGTGGACGAAGCCTACATCGACTTCTCGTCCAGGCAGGGCACGCTGCCCCTGATAGATAAATACGACAACGTCATAGTGCTGCAAACCCTCTCCAAGGCGTGGGGACTGGCGGGCCTTCGCATAGGCCTGGCGATGTCCAACCCCTACATCATCTCGCTGTTCAAGCAGGTGAAATATCCCTATAACATCGGCACCGACACCCTGGCGCTGGCGCTGGATCGCCTGCAGGCCGACATCACTCCGCAAGTGGAGGAGATTGTGGCCGAACGCGACCGCCTGGCCGCATTGCTGCCCGGTTTCAAGTGCGTACGCAAGGTTTATCCCTCCGACGCCAACTTCTTGCTGGTCAAGGTCGATGACCCGCGTGGGCTGTATAACGCCCTTATCGGGGGCGGTCTTATTGTGCGCGACCGCAGCAGCGTGGCGCTTTGCGAAGGCTGCCTGCGCATCACCGTCGGCACCCCTTCCGAAAATGAAAAACTTCTAAAAGCCATAGAGCAATATGAGTCTTAAGAAAGCATTGTTCATTGATCGCGACGGCACCATCATAGTGGAGCCGCAGCCCAGCGAGCAGGTCGATAGTTTCGAGAAGTTCGAATTCGTTCCCGGAGCCATCTCGGCGCTTAAAAGCATCGCCGGCCTCGGCTACGAGCTGGTGCTGGCCACCAACCAGGATGGCCTCGGCACCGCATCGTTCCCCTACGAAGACTTTATCGGGCCGCAGGAGCTTATGCTGCGCACGTTGCGTGGCGAAGGGGTCGAATTTGACGACATCCTGATAGACGACAGCTTCCCCCAAGATAACAAGCCGACCCGCAAGCCCGGCACCGGCATGTTCGGGAAATATCTCGGTGGCGACTACGACCTCGCTGCCAGCTATGTGATAGGCGACCGCGCCACCGATATCAAGCTCGCCGAGAATCTCGGCTGCAAGGGCCTCCTGCTGGATGAGAACAATACATGGGCACAGATTGCCGAGATGTTGCGCAAAGGCGAGCGCAGTGCAACCATCAGCCGCAACACCAAGGAGACCAAGATCACCGTCACGGTCGATCTTGACGGCCGCATCGACAGCCGCATCTCCACCGGACTCAACTTCTTTGACCACATGCTGGACCAGATTGCGCACCACAGCGGCGTCGCCCTGCAGATAGATGCCAAAGGCGACCTGCAGGTAGACGAACACCACACCATGGAAGATGTCGCAATTGCGCTGGGCGAGGCCATCAGGCAGGCCTTGGGCAACAAACGCGGCATCGGCCGCTACGGCTTTGCCCTCCCTATGGACGAGTGCGAGGCGATGGTGCTCATGGATCTCGGTGGCCGGATAGACTTCTCTTGGGAGGTCCCCTTCACCCGCGAATACGTGGGCGACACCCCCACCGAGATGTTCCGCCACTTTTACAAGTCGCTGTGCGAGGCGCTGCAGTGCAACCTGCACATCCGCGCCCGTGGCGAGAACAATCACCACCTGGCAGAGGCGGTGTTCAAGGCGTTTGCCCGCACCCTGCGCCAGGCGGTCGCCTGCAACCCCTTCGACTACGAACTCCCCAGCAGTAAAGGAATGCTATGATCGCGATTGTTGACTACGATGCCGGGAATATCCGCTCGGTGCTTAATGCTCTCGGACGTGTCGGGGCCGGGGACTATGTCCTGACTGCCGATTGCGGGTTGTTGCGACAGGCGTCGCATGTGATTCTCCCCGGCGTAGGGGAGGCCTCCACTGCGATGCAGGCCCTGCGTGATGCTTCCCTGGCCGATTTTATACCGACGCTGACGCAGCCCGTGCTGGGCATATGCGTGGGGGCGCAGCTGATGTGCGCCGGCAGCGAAGAGGGTGACACCCGCTGCATGGGCGTCTTTCCCGCCGAAGTGCGCCGCTTCAAGGAGACACCGGCCGAGAAGGTTCCCCACATGGGCTGGAACAGCCTCAGCCGCCTCTCTTCCCCGTTGTTTGCGGGCCTCAAAGAGGACGAGTACGTCTACTTTGTCCACTCGTACTACCCGGAGGTTTGCGGCAACACCATCGCCGTCTCCAATCACGGCATCGACTTTAGCGCCGCGCTCAGCCGCGACAACTTTTTCGCCTGCCAGTTCCACCCCGAAAAGAGTGGCGCCGCCGGCGAACGGATCCTCAAGAATTTTCTCGCGCTATGATCGAAATAATACCTGCAATAGATATCATCGAAGGGCGCTGCGTACGCCTCTCAGAGGGCGATTACGACCGCAAGACGAGCTACGACGCGCAGCCGCTGGACATGGCCAAGGCCTACGAGCAGGCTGGCGTAAAGCGCCTGCACCTGGTGGACCTCGACGGCGCCAAAGCCTCCGGCCCGCAGAATCTCGCCGTCCTCGAACAGATTGCAACCCGCACCGGCCTCCAGATTGAGTTCGGCGGCGGCATCAAGAGCACCGACGCGCTGCAGGCGGTCTTCGACTATGGCGCGACCTACGCCATTGCGGGCAGTGTCGCGGCCCGCGAACCGGAACTCTTTGAACTCTGGCTGGCCTCCTACGGCCCAGAAAAGATGATACTGGGCGCCGACCTCAAGGGGGGCAAGGTGGCCGTCAACGGCTGGAAAGAGGCGGTGGATATGACCATAGACGACATGATAGAGCGCTTTGCTGCGGTGAAGCAGATCATCTGCACCGACATCTCCAAGGACGGGATGCTGCAGGGCCCGGCGTTTGAACTTTACAAAGATTTGCAAACCCGCTACGACGCGATAGATTTCACAGTGTCGGGTGGCATCAGTTCTATGGCCGACATTGAGAAGTTGAATGACGAAGGCCTGCGCAAGGTCATCGTGGGCAAGGCGATATATGAAAAACGAATAACCCTAAAAGATATCGAGCGATGGTTGCAAAACGCATAATTCCTTGCTTGGATGTCAAGGACGGCCGCACGGTGAAGGGGATTCACTTCGTGGGGCTGCGCGACATGGGCGACGCCGTGGAACTCGGTGCCCGCTATGCCGCAGAAGGGGCCGACGAGTTGGTTTATCTCGACATCAGTGCCTCGGTAGAGGGCCGCAAGACCTTCTGCAGCCTGGTGAGCCGGGTTGCAGAACAGCTCAATATCCCGTTCACGGTGGGCGGGGGCATCTCCACGATAGACGATGCCGCGCGCCTGCTGGACGCCGGTGCTGACAAAATCAGCGTCAACACCGCCGCCATTAACAATCCCGGCCTGATAGATGCCATCGCCGGCAAATACGGGTCGCAATTCGTGGTGATTGCGATAGATGCCCGCGTGGTGGACGGTCGCTGGATGGCCACGACCCACGGCGGTCGCGTGCCCACCGACCGCGAGCTCTTCAGCTGGGCCCGCGAGGCGCAGGAGCGTGGGGCGGGGGAGTTGCTCTTTACCTCGATGGACCACGACGGAACCCGCGACGGATATCCGTGCGATACCTACGCCGCCCTGGCCGAGACGCTCTCCATTCCGATAATTGCCTCGGGCGGTGCGGGATGCATACAGCACATCGCCGATGTGCTCACCAAGGGCCGCGCCGACGCCGCCCTGGCAGCCTCCATCTTCCATAGCGGCGAGATCCCCATCAAAACCTTGAAAACAGAGCTAAGAAAATTAAATATTTCGGTGAGAATTTGAGCCCGAAGGGCGATAGTAAGTCCCTCCCCCGAGGGGAGGGATTAAGGCAAAGCCTTCCCCTTCTACTCGTCTCGGAAATAAATCGCCGCTTTATTTCTCTCGACTCGGGCGAATGGTTAGGGAGGGGGTTACGTTATAGCAAAATGTGCGGTGGGTTTTTGTAAAACGTATAAAAATAGTACAATAGTAAAATAGATAGCATTATGACATTCAGTGATTTCAAGTTGGAAAAGTGCGCCGACGGCCTGCTGCCGGCAATTATCCAGGACGCCGACACTCTCAAGGTGCTGATGCTGGGTTACATGAATCAGGAGGCTTTTGAGAAGACCGTAGCCACCGGCCTGGTGACCTTCTTCAGCCGTACCCGCCAGAAGCTCTGGACCAAGGGCGAGACCAGCGGTAACTACTTGCACGTAGTGGAGATGTTTGCCGACTGCGATGCCGACACCGTGCTCATCAAGGCGCATCCCGACGGACCGACCTGCCACCGCGGCACCACCGCTTGCTTTGATACCCGCGAGAACGAGGGCTTTCTGGGTACCTTGCAGGCCTGTATCCAGCAGCGCCACCGCGACATGCCCGAGGGGAGCTACACCACCCACCTGTTCAACAAAGGCGTCAACAAGATTGCCCAGAAGGTGGGCGAGGAGGCCGTTGAGACGGTGATCGAGGCTGTCGACGGCAACAAGGAGCGCTTCCTCTACGAGGCGGGCGACCTGGTCTATCACCTGATGGTTCTCTGCGAGCAGATGGGCTTCTCCATGAAAGACATCGAAGAAGAGCTCGCACTGCGTCATAAATAACCATGAACAAACTTTGGGCTTCGGTCAAGACCGCTCTTCCCGCGGCGGCCAAGATATGCCTGTGGATGATCGAGGTCACCGCAGGGGTGTCGTTCGCCATATTCCTGCTCAAATACTTTGGCGTGCTGCAGTGGCTGTCGGTCTATCTGGAGCCGCTTTTCAAGCATTTCGGGTTGCCGGGCGCCGCTTCGCTGGCGTGGGTGTCGGGCTATTTTGTGAATTGCTACAGCGCCATCGCGGCGGGCGTCACCATGGGCCTGGACGTGCGTCAGATGACAATCCTGGCGGTGATGGCCCTCTGCGCCCACAATATGCCCATCGAGGTCACTATCCAGAAAAAGACCGGAACCAGCGCCATAATGATGATTGTGGTGCGCACCATATCCTCTATAGTGATGGGTCTGGTGCTGAACCTGGTACTGCCGGCATGGGGCACTGCCGCCACCACCGCCGAGGCCGCCACCGTGAGTGCCGACCCGTTCTGGGCGCAATTCGTAGCGTGGCTGGTGGGGATGCTTAAACTGGCGCTCAAGATGACCTGCATCATATTCGCGCTCAATATCCTGCAGCAGATCATTGCCGATTCGGGCGCCGTGGAGCCGATGTCCCGCTTTCTCTCGCCCTTGATGAAGGTGTTTGGCCTGCCGGTCAATTGTGCATTCTTCTGGGTCGTGGCCAACATAATAGGTCTCGCCTACGGCGGGGCGGCCATGATGAAGGAGGCCGAGAGCGGACGCCTCTCGCAGCGCGACATCGACCTTGTGAACCTGCACGTGGGGGTCTCCCACAGCAATCTGGAAGATTTGCTGCTGTTTTCGCTCGCCGGCGGCGTCTGGTGGGTGATCTTGTTCTCCCGCTGGATACTATCGGCAATAATCGTGTGGACCGCTCGGGGAATCTATGCCCTCTGCGACCGGCGTGCTACTATAAGCCCCGGGATGTAAACCGGCTTTAACGAAGCTCGAGAACCGTGCTCTCGAACGGGATAGGGTAGGTCGACAGCCAGACAGAAGGGGTGACGTCGGCCGATGCGGCCGATACGGCCCAGACCTCTATGGTCTTGCCCTTGAGGTCGGGTGTCAGGGGGTAATAGTAGGTGTAATTGCCCTTGCTGTCGCCCAGCCAGACCTCCCAGCCCCATGGATTGCAGCTGTAAGAGGGGGCGCGGTCGGGACAGCCATGCCACTCGCCGTCTATCTTCAGGGCCGCCCATGCCCCTTCGCGGGGGAAGGTTCCGTCGATGGCGATGCACAGATATGACCCCTGCGGAATCTCGTCCAGGGTTACTTCGCTCATATAGGTGTAACCCTTCCAGTTGTCAAATTCGTCTTTCTTCATCCAATATGTCGGGAAGAGATTGGTGGCGTGCCAGGCGGTGCGATCCACCTTCTGGCCGTCGCGCCAGCCGCTGATTTCGGTAATGCGCAGCGGGGTGAAGTCGAGGTGGAAATAGCGGAATTCGCCGGCGTTGGACAGGTCTACCTCCATCTTGGTGTCGCTCAAGAAAGTAACTGTCTTCCAGCTTTTCAAATCTTTGGAGATGTATGCGGTGGCTCCCTCCTCTATGTAGTAGGGCTGCAGCGAGAATTCGTCGTAGGTCTCTATCACCAGTTTATCCAGGGTCGTGACTTGGCCCAGATCGAGGTTGAGGGCGGTGGTGAAGGGCTTGAAGAAGCCGTCGCGGATCGCCACGGAAAAGGATGTGTGATAGTCGTCGTCGAACATATACCGGTCCCAGCAGTCGCGGATTGCAAAAGAGCGCTGGTTGAACAAAGCGTCGCGGGCTGCCTGGACCTGGGGTATCCGGGTCGGGCCGGAGCGCTCCAGCGAGCGGATTTCCAGGGCGTTGTTGTCTGCGGCATAGGTCATTGCATCGTAGATGCACTGTCCTTCGCGGGGATATTCCGTGGGTGCCAGGGCGGCCAGTTTCCGGTGGTAGGGGTGCTTGAGCTTCTCGCCGGGGAACTTGATCTTGACCGTGCTGCCGTGTGCCAGGGCGGCCTTTTTCTTGCCGTCGAGCCGGGCCTCTTTGAATCTGGCGGCACCTTTCTCGATTTTGACGTTATAGCTCTCGCCGGGCATGCCCAGCAGCTTCACCTGCACCGTGTCGCCGACTTTGTCGTTGACAATCTGGTACGGGATGCCGCTGATGGCCACCTTGTCCTTCTCGGGGACGGTAGTGAGTTTGACTAGGGCGGCGCGGAACGGCAACACCTCAATCTCTATCGTCTTGCCGTAATTATAGCTGCCCAGATCGTAGATATACGGGTGATACTGGCGGACCTTGACCTTCCCGGCCGGCTCCAGGCCGCACTCCTGGCCAAGGTTTATGGTGTATTTCACCGGCTCCCAGCTGAGGTTGCGAAGCGTCAGGAAGCGGGTCTGGCCATCGCCGCGGCTGAGTGCTTCGGGGCCGTAGAGTTCCTCGGGCAACCGCTTGGCATTCACCAATATGTCGCGGTACTGGCGGTGCAAGTTGTAGATAAAGGCGAGCATCGGATATTCTTCGTCGCGCAGCAGCCAGGGGTTGGCATATATCTGCGGGGCCATGATCAGTTCCCTACCGAACGCCTGCAAAATGAGGTCGTCTTCCCAGTAGTCGAGGCACGAGCTCAGGCACACGCCGTGGTCCTCTGTAAGGCGGGTCAGGTTTTCCGGCGCCTTGCGCGATATCGCCTGCCCGCGGTGGTGCGGCGCGGTCATGGTATTGGTCATGAACACATCTATGTAGGTCTCATCGCCACCAAGCAGGTAGGTCGTGGAATATTTGGTGCCGGGGCCCAGTTTGAGGCGGTGGTTGAGCAGCACGAAGTCGGGCCGCAGCTCGCGCACCTTTGACATCATCTGCTCGAAGTAGTCGTATTTGGAGGGGCGCAGCGGGCCGCAAACGCCGTCCATCTTGAAGAGGCCGAGATTATAGTCGCGCACAAACTCCCACACCATATCCATGCGTTCGGCAGCCTCTTCGGGGGTGTCGCCAAAGCCGTCGGGTCCGCCCCAGACGCCCAGGCTCGCACCAAAGCCGGCCGCCTTGTCGCGTATCGGGCCAAGGCCGTGCGGATACTGGTTGCGGAAGCGCTCCGAGCGGGTCGAGCCATAGAAATGACGCCCGTCCAGCATGCCAGCGTCAAATGCGAAAATGTCCAGTTCCATGCCATAGGTGTCGTATAGCCACTGGAAAAAGTCCAGCTCGGCGTAGGTCTGCGCCTCGCCCGGGCCCTCGTTGGTATGACTCATCCAGGTGAAATATTCCGCCTTGGAGGGGGTCTTTTCGTCGGCCCCTGCCACCGGATACTCTTGCGCGAGCGAATTGATTGATAATGAAGCGATAAAAGCCGATGCAACGGCGAAGACAATCCTTTTCATATCCTCAAAGGTAGTCATAATTCGACTCCGGTGCGCTAAAGTTTTTTTGGACGGTACGGGGAAATAGTTACCTTTGTGGGAAATTTCTAACTTTTCGTACTTATGCAAGAAACAGACGGCAAATATCTCTTCGGAGTTGTGAAGGTGGGCGACAAGGGACAAATCGTGATTCCGCGCGACGCCCGCAAGATTTATGACATCAAGCCGGGCGATTCGCTCATGATATTGGGAGACCAGAAAGGCATAGCCATGCTCAAGACAGACATTTTCCAGTCTATTATAGATCAGGCAATGGAGGGACTTACCAAATGAGAAAACATTGGATCGACAATTTGCGCTGGGTCACGGTGCTCCTGGTGCTGTTCTATCATGTAATTTATTTCTACAACAACAAGGGTGTCTTTGGCGGCATAGGCGGCTTTGGCGAATATCCGCAATGCCCCCAGTACCAGGATGTCGTGATGTACATCCTCTATCCTTGGTTCATGCCGTTGCTGTTTATCCTGGCCGGCATCAGCGCCCGTTATGCGTTGGAAAAGAAGAGCGCCAAAGAGTGGTTCAAGGCCCGTACGCGTAAGTTGCTGGTGCCGGGAACCATCGGCCTGTTTGTGTTCCACTGGATGGTGGGATATTTTAACACGGTGGTTGCCGCAAGGCAGGGCGCATTTGGCGACATGCCCCTCATCGGCAGATATTTGCTGTGTGCCGTCAGCGGCACGGGCCCGCTCTGGTTCGTGCAACTGCTGTGGCTGCTGAGCCTGGTGCTCCTGGCCGTTCGCGCATGTGATAAGAATGACAGGCTGTGGAACTGGTGCGGGAAACTGAACATAGTGTGGATCATTTTGCTGGGCGTCCTGTACTGGGCCAGCGCCCAAACCCTCATCATGAATCCCCGTCCAGAATCGGCGGACGGCCTCTTGAACCTCTACAAGCCCATATTCTATCTGGTATCTTTCCTGTTGGGTTACTTTGTTTTCTCCCACGAAGAAGTCCAGCAAAAGGTCAAGCAGGCCTGGATTCCTCTCCTGGTCTGCGCCGTGGTCTCCGGGACCATCCTCATAGTCACCACCTTTGGCCAGGACAATACCTCGGCCATCTATATGAGCAGCCCCCTCAACTGCCTCTACGGCTGGCTGGCCTGCCTGGGCTTGATGGGCTGGTTCCAGGCCAAGTTCGACTACACCGGTAAGTTTGGCAGCTACATGACGCGCTCCAGTTTCGGTCTCTACATAGTTCATTATCTGGTGGTAGCCAGCCTGGGTTACATGATGAAGATGTACACCCAGCTGCCGCCGGTAGCGATGTATGTGATACTGACAATAGCTGTGTTTACCCTCTCCCCGCTGCTCTACGAGGGGCTGCGCCGCATCCCCTTCGTGCGCTGGTGCGTGTTCGGCGAGAAACGCAAATAGCCTGGAAACTTGTTTCATACCAGATAATTGTGTAACTTCATACGATCAAATAACTATAATAATCAGATCCTTATGAAAACAAGCTCAAAAATCTGGCTCGCAATCGCAGGCGTACTGCTCATCGTGCTGGGTGTGGTATGCATTTGCCGCCCCGCAGCAACCCTCTTCACGGCAGCGTGGATAATTGGATGCATCACCCTGTTAGCAGGTATCTCCAAGTTGATCTTCGTGTTCCGCACACGGTTTTTCCTGCCCAATAGCGGCAGCCGCGCCCTGTCGGCATTGCTGGAAATCATACTGGGTATCATCTTCTTGGCCAACAGCATGTTCCTTACAGCCACACTCCCCGTGATTTTCGCCATGTGGATACTCATTGAGGGCGTCATCATAGCCGTCCAGAGCTTCGACTATAAAACGGCCGGCTTCTCTTTCTGGTGGATTCTCCTCGTCCTGGGCCTCGCCGGTGCGGTGCTCGGTTGCCTGGGTCTGCGGAATCCCGACGTGTCGGCAGTGACCCTCTCAACCTTTATCGGTATCGGCGTCATCGTGCTGGGCGTGGCATATCTCTTAGCCCTTATTGGTATCAATAAGTTCGAGAAGAAGGCGACTGAGATTCAGGATTCTTTCAAGAGCATTATCTAACGCCCAAAACTGGCAGATATAAGGGCATTCCCGGTTCAGGCCAGGAATGCCTTTATGTTTTCCAGAGTACGATTCATGAGGGTCTCGCGGGCCTCGTTGCTGGTCCACGCGATGTGGGGCGACATGCGTAGCCGTTCGGGATGCCGGAGCGACATCAGCGGGTTGCCGGCCGGTACCGGCTCCTTGCAAAAGACGTCCAGCGCCGCACCTGCAATCTCGCCGCCATCCAGCGCTGCGGCCAGGTCGGCCTCATCTACTATGCCGCCGCGGCCGACATTCACCAGAATCGCCGTCGGCTTCATCTGTCGCAGTTGCTGCGCGCCTATCAAGCCGCGGGTGCGGTCGTTCAGGGGTGCATGTATCGATACGATATCGCTGGTTGCTAGCAGTTCATCCAGCGGCAGCGAAGGGTAATCGGTGCAATGCCCCGTGCCCGAAGTGGAGAAATAGACCACCTCCATGCCGAAAGCCGCCGCTATGTGCGCCACCCGCTGCCCAATCTTGCCCATGCCGATGATGCCGATGCGCCTGCCGCACAACTGGCCCCAGGTATGGCTGATGTCGGTGAACAGCCCCGAGGCGGTCCATTCGCCGCCCTTGCAGTAGCTGTCCCAATACTGCGCATGGCATGTCAGCGAAAAGATATGCATAAAGGTCGTCTGGGCGACGCTCTCGGTGGAATAATCGGCTACGTTGCGCACGTTGATTCCGCGCTCGCGGGCATATTCCAGGTCCACATTGTTGGTGCCGGTGGCTATTATGCAGATGAGCCGCAGCCTCGGCGCCGCATCCATCACCGCACGGTCCAGGATTACCTTATTTGTGATAACGATATCGGCATCTGCGACCCTCGCGGCCGTCTGGCCGGCATCAGTGCGGGGATATGACACAAACTCACCCAACTGCGCAATCTTCTCCAGCGCGGGCGACTGACCTATGGTATCGGCATCAAGGAAAACTATTTTCATGGGACTATTTCTGAAAGACTTCGGGGTAAGAATAAATGAAATATGTCGGAGTGCAACTCCAGGCGTGGCAATAGCTGTTCAGCGGATAGAATGAATATGGTGAACGGAAATCGTTGCCCGGTTCGTAGACCTCCCAGAAGGTATCGGCCCCTTTAAGCACCATTCCGCCCCAATAATCTACCAATGTAGAGCGCGCCTGGGCAAACATCCCGCAGCGCAGCATCGCATCCACAAGATAGTGCATGGCATAGGGTGAGGCTGGCTGGATGGCGTCTTTGCAGGCAAGGGCGGTCGAGAGTGCTTTGCGCCCCTGCTTAGCGTTAAGTATGCCGCCAATCACGGCCCAGACCTGGGCGTGTACCGAAATCTCACCGGAAGTGCCGCGCACCACCCCCGACTTGCGGTCGAAGTAGCGCGCACGTGCCCCCTTGCTTATTTTGGACGCCAGGGCCTTCCATTCTTTTACATCGTCCCCTCGTCCGATTTTCTCGCCGAGTTCGATGCACTGATTCAGTGCAAACAGCATTGCGCCCTGGAACGGTACCTCTAAATCCATCACCGCATGGTCGAAGAACAGCCAGGCGCGGCTGGCGTCGCAGGTGTAGTCTGCACGGACCCGCCGCAATGCCTCCTCGACTTGCAGGCGCGCCACCGGCCAGAGGTCCAGCGCCGACTCCATGTCGCCCGTATCGTTCAGATATTCAAGCAAGACAGAAGGGTATAGCAGGCTGTATGTCAGGCAGAAGGTACCGTACTGCGGATGGGGTTCGGGATGCTCGAACAGGTCGGCCATAAGCAAACCGCGCTCGTTTGCGAGGCCTGCGAACAAATAGAGGCAACGCTTTGTGAGAAGGTTGTTTTTGAATGAATAGCGGTTCGCCAGCGACTCCAGGTACAGGTCGCCTATCCACAGCCGCCGGTCGCGCTTGGGCCCGTCCTCATATACGGTCTGCATGCATTCGGCAAGGGTGGCGATGCTCACGCGGTTGATATCCTTGATAATCTGGGGACAGTCGTCTCCAAGAGGTGCGACCTCCAGCTCTCCGGCAGAAGAGACGGCCTGGCAGTGCACTCCGTCCAGTGCAAAGTCAAAATTGCCGCCAGCGAGTTCTATCCTCAAGAAACGGAAGGCCATCCGGCGCTCCAGATGGATATCGCGGTCCGCAATGTCTATGGTGAGCACCTCGTCTTGCATCCAGGCCCGAGAGAGGCTCCCCTTCCAGGGGTCCAGCGGTTCATTCATCTCGCCCGGCGTTTCGCCAAACATGAATTTGAGCCGAACCGGGCAGTCCATAACGTCGCCCAGGGTCTTGAGCCGGAACCCCAGATAGCCGGTCACATGCCGCCCGAAGTCGAGCGTCACAGACCTTGTCTGCCTGAAGTTGGTGTCGCCCAAGACATCCGGGTCGGCCAGCTTCTCGAAACGCCAACCTTGAAAGGCGGCCGAATCCTGCACCGCCCCCACGATGGCAACAGGTGCGACTCGTGTCACGTTCAGGCCGGGCTTGCACTGCTCCGCCACGGTCAGCCAGCGTCCACGGTCGGCTTCGAACACATCTTGCGCCGCCGCGCCGGAGCATAGCGCCGGTAAGACAAGTATAACAGCCAGTAACTTCTTTAAGAATATGTCATTAATCGGCATCATGGTTTAGTCGAACGCCAGGGAAGAGTATCTGCGAAGGTAAAACTGGTCTATGGTGCCGCGGCCTTTGCGCGTTACCAAGAAGCGGACGATCTCGGCAATCTCTTCTGGCTGGAGCAGTTCGTCGGCCTGGATGTCGGGGCGCATTTTCTTGACCATTTCGGTGGCGACCCCGCCGGGCGAAATCAAGTGTACGCGGATGCCGAAGGGCTGCACCTCCTTGGCGAGCACCTTGGTAAAGCCGGTGAGGGCGTGCTTGCTGGAAGAATATGCCGACTGGTGGATGTACCCCTTGAACCCCACCACCGACGCGATGTTGATGATGATGGGTTTGGGCGATTGCTTGAGGTAGGGCAGGGCCTCCTTGCATATGAAGAACGGCGCCTTGGCATTGACGGCGAATATGGCGTCCCACTGCGCGGGAGAGACATCGGTAAAGCTGCCTTGCTGCGCGATTCCGGCGCAATTGACCAGCAGGTCCAGCCCGCCGAAGGTCTGGACTGTCTCGGCGACAACTTGTGAATAAGAAGTTTCTGCTGCCAGGTCCGCAACAATGGTCTTGACCTGCACCGCCGAGGCGGTTTTGATCTCTTCTGCCACTTGCGCCAGGGCTTCTGCAGAGCGGGCCACCAGCGCCAGGTTGTAGCCCGCATCGGCCAGTTCGCGGGCAATCGCGAGTCCTATCCCGCGGGAGGCGCCGGTAACCAGCGCCGTCATTTTTTCGTTATTATTCATAGCTATCCCAAAGCTATTGTTTTTTTGCATTATTGCAAAAAGGATGTCAATTGCGGCCGCGAGATAGCGCCCCTGTTCAAAGAAGCTCTCGCTGTGGAAAATATCTGTCTGCCGGAGTCTTTTGTCCGGTATTTGTCACGGGACTAGAAACTTCGCTATAATATTTTGGATATCAGGTCGTCTGGTTTGAAATCGTTCATTAGAGAAATAGCAAACCACTTCTTTCCCAAGTCTTTGAGAGAGGCTCCAATGTGATAAACAAGATCGTCAATAAACAAGAATCTATCGTGAGATCTATTAAAGATAGATATATCTATGGCAGGGTATTGGGCGTTATGCTTGGTAATATCTAACTGGAGCTGAGGACTGATTCCTTTGGTAATAATTCGTGCTGATACATTCTTGTTCCGCTTATCAAGCATATATAAGACAGATTCATCTATATAATTGTCAATCAGTATAATACTCTGAACCGCACTAGATATGAGTTGAGATACAAATTGATAAGCATCAAAGATTTGTCCATCATAGAATAATTTTTGCTTTGGTATAACGGTCCTTTCATCAATTTTTTTGAATAAGGCTTCTATCCTATGGTCTGTATATATTTGTCTATACTCCAAACATTCGATTCTTTGGAATAATTGTGAATTCTCTTGGAGGTAATGTCTCATAGAGACGAATGCTTGCATTATTTGTATGCTGATTTCGATGGCTTCATTGCTGTGTAAAACCGCAGACAGCATAGCTACGCCTTGTTCGGTAAATGCATAAGGAGTTGTGGCGCTATGTTTCAGTTGTTCTAACCTATCGCAATTTGCGATGAGTTCACTTGTCTCCTCTTTTGTCAATTGGAATCGGAACTGACCGGGAAAACGCTTGATATTGCGTTTAACCTGCTCGTTTAATCGGGATGTGGTTACTCCATAAAGATCAGCAAGGTCTCTGTCAAGAATAACTTGTTTCCCGCGAATTGTGATGATTCGCTTTTCTGTTGACGTGGTTAATAATTCATTATTCTCTGGCATAGTGAGGCATGATAACGATATCAAATATCAGCATAATAATACGCCGAAACGGAAATGTTCAGACTTCCTGCTGATTTATGTCTGTTTTCAAAGGCGGTTAAGAGATAATCCTCTCAAACATAACACATATTCCTTCGCAATAATTGTTTTTTAAAAACGAGAAGTACTGGTTTGAAGAAATGTGCAAGCTGTCGTTGCTACCAAGTGGCCTACCCCGCGACGGGCTTATGCCTCGCATGAAAGTTTTGCTCCCTGTCACTGCAGACGCCTGTCCTCCGCTTCAAAAACGCCTATGCTCGCGGACTCGCTGCGAGCCTTGCGGCTCTCCGCTCAGACATCACTCGCATGGCCGGCGTTTTTGTGCGCTCGGGCTGCGACTAATTCGTCGCTTTCGCCAAGCTTGCTTGGCAAAAGCTCCTCATACTGTCGCACCGGCGTCTTCCGTTAGCGCCGGTCGCAACCCCTTTCAAGCGTCGGCACTTTGCCGCCCGTTGCGGGCTTCTTTACGTGTGTGTTTGATTATGCTCACGGCTTTAAGATAGGGGAGAGCAAAACCATCAAACGAAGGCATCTGCCCGAAAAAACCAGCCGCGTTCATCTTTGCGTTGTAAAGTTACAGGTTTTCTGTACCTTTGGAGCGTTATGACTGACTTCGCCGCGATAGATTTCGAGACTGCGAATGAGTGCCCCAGCAGCATGTGCAGCGTGGGGGTGGTAATCGTCCGTGACGGCCAGGTCGTGGACTCTTTCTACAGCCTGATCCACCCGGAGCCGGAGTATTACAAGTGGTTCTGCCAGAGGGTGCACGGCCTTTCGGCCGAGGATACGGAGGATGCACCGGTGTTTCCGTTTGTGTGGGAGAGGGTGGTGCCGCTCGTCGAGGGGTTGCCGCTGGTGGCGCATAATGCCCGCTTTGACTTGACCAATCATCATCACGCGCTGGCCGACGCCGAGGCGTGTGCGCATATAGCATTGCAAATACTGTAAGTTTTTTGTTATTTTTACGGGTGCGGAGCATTTAATTTATATAGAATAACCGTCTGACTATGAAAACCAAGGCTCTCATCGTATATATCGCACTCGGAATCGCTTTTGCGGCCGTTTCGCTGTGGGTCATCTTGTCCAATGGTAAGAATGCCAAAGCCATCCGCACCAAATACCGCCTCGGCGGGGCTATGATTGCGGCGTGGGCTATCCTCTCTGCGGCTAATTGTCAGGGTCCCGGCCTTTTTGGCGGTGTAGAATGCTACGATCCGATACCCCCGCAAAATGATGTCTATGTTGGAGCCAAAGAGCTAAATGCGTCGACTCTTAAGTGCGGAGATGTCATTTCTGTTATGGTTCTTTCTCCGACATATACCGAATATGAGGTGACACTCACCACACAAGAGAAGGAGCCGGTATTTCTACAGAGCGCATCTATTGTTCCAGAAGAAGAGGAATTGGGCGATGGGAAGGTTGTTACCTGTGAGATAACAATCGCAGAGACGGATTACAAGGGGCCTGTGGATGTCAAGGTTTACGGCATTGATGCTCAGAAGAACAAAATCTTTGTCGGAGAAAGCACTATGACCCTTCACTGATGAAGGATCGGTTTCAAATAGGGAACATCGTTTTTGAGATGACAGATTCCTGCAACCAGTGTTGCAGGTTTTGTTATAATTACTGGCGCGACGGGAGCCATCCGATAGCCGCGCCCGACCCCTCCACTGCGCGCCGCACCCTTCGCAAATTGCTCTCGCAGGCATCTGTGGGCACAATCTCCTTTTCCGGAGGAGAGCCTTTGCTGGTAAATAACATTCACGATCTGGTGATGTTTGCCCGCCTTCGCGGCAGTAATGTGAACATCCTTACAAACGGCACGCTCCTTACTACAGATTCTTTGGCCAATTTCGAGAGTCTGGGGGTAGGTGCGATCCAGATCCCGCTGTTGAGTGCCGACAGAGATATCCACGACTATCTTACTTCCCTTCCGGGTTCTTGGGAAAAGGCCAGAACGGCGCTATGGAGGGTGGCGAGCCTGATGCCGAAGGGCGCTTATGCCGTGCTGGTAATCACCAAAGTGAATGCGCCGGGCGTGGCCGCCGTGATGCGGCTTATCCACGACCTGGGCGTAAGGAACGTCATGGTTAACCGCTTCAACATAGGCGGCAATGGTATCAGGCATTCAGAAGAGCTGATGATGGATTTACCTACTTTGAAGCAGGCGTTTGCTGACGTAGAATCTTTTGCGGCCGAAGTGGGTGATATGCATATAGTCAGCGGAGTATGTACACCGACTTGTCTGGTGGATCCGTCGGCTTATCCCCACATCCGTTTTTCGGGGTGCCGCACAGATTTAAGCCTTCGCCCGGTTACTGTCAATTGGACGGGTGACGTGCGTTTCTGCAACCATTCCCCCCACGTGCTGGGCAACATTTATGACAGACCTCTCTGCGAAATACTATCGGATCCGTCCGAAGCTGCAAGGTATGCCGTAGTGCCGGAAAAATGTGCATCCTGTGCCCACTTGAAGTTTTGCAACGGCGGTTGCCGCGCCGCCAGCGAGCAACTCTACGGCACCTTTGACCTCCCAGATCCGATACTTAGAGATTCCGCAGAAGGATAATCTAGAATTGTTGCATTATTCTCGGGAATAATGCTTACCTTTGACAACTAAGTCAATCGAATAACTTGATTTAAAACGACCTCTATGGCACATTTGGGATTTATAAAAGCTGCGGCAGCCTTGGCGTTGGCGACACTATCGGCGGCATCGTTGCAGGCAAAGTCAGACTCCACACCCGTAATTAGCACTGCTTCTTGCAATTTGAGCCGTACGGCTCCCCAGGAACGTTCTTTTACCCACATTCTGGACTCCCGCAAAGAACATGGCGGCGAATATGTGTGGCGTATGAAGAGGGACAAAGAGGTGAGCGACGGCCCCGAGAAGGTATCGAGCCCCGGCTACGATGATTCTCAGTGGATGGAGGCGATAGTGCCGGGCACCGTCCTGCACTCGCTTGTAGAGAACGGCGTCTATCCCGACCCCTATTTCGGTGACAACAACGACATCGAAAAAGGGTTGATACCCGACCTGGCCAAGGCGGGCCGCGACCAATATACCTACTGGTTCCGCACCAAACTCGAATTCCCTTATGCCGAGGACCCCGGCCGCCGCATCTGGATGCAGTTCGACGGCATAAACTACCACGCAGAGGTGTGGCTCAACGGCAGGCTGCTCACCACCTGGACCGGCATGTTCTGGCAGGAGAGGGTAGAGATAAGCGAATATATCCGCCTCGGACAGGAGAACGTGCTGGCCATCAGGGTTCTCCCGATAGACACTCCCGGTACGCTGTCTGGCCGCACGTGGGGCGCCGGCAAGGAGTTCCACAACGGCGGTGACGGCTGGATAGGCCGCAACGTCACCATGCTTATGAGTGCCGGCTGGGATTTTACCTTCTACGACGGCGTGCGCGACCGCAACACCGGCATCTGGAAAGGGATCAAGATATATCAGACCCGCGAGGCGTCGCTGGAGTATCCGTTCATCAAGTCGGAGCTTTCCCACCCCGGCTACGACACCGCCCGCGAAACCATTTCGGTGGATGTGGTGAACAACACCCTCGGCAACCTCGACTTTGATGTGGAATGCGAAATCGAAGGGACCGGCATAGTGGTCTCCCGGCCCGTGAAACTGGTGCGCAGCGAGAAGCGCCTGGTAACCTTCACTCCGGACGAGTTCCCGCAGCTGGTCATCAAGAATCCCAAGCTCTGGTGGCCTGTGAACAAGGGCCCGCAGAATATGTATACCCTCAAGGTCCGCGCAAAGATCCGCGGCACTGTGGTAGATGAACTCACCCAGCGCTTCGGCATCCGCGAGGTCCGCGCCGACCGCAACACCCCCGACAAGTCCAAGATATTTTACGTGAACGGCCGCAGGATATTCATCCAGGGCACCAACTGGATTCCCGAGGCTATGTGCCGTGCCGACGACGCGCGCATCTACGCACAGCTGCGCTACACCGCCCAGAGCGGCGTGAACATGTTGCGCCTTTGGGGCGGCGGCATCACCGAGAGCGACTATTTCTACTCGCTGTGCGACGAGCTGGGCATCATGGTTTGGGAGGAATTCTGGATGACGGGCGACACCAAGCACCCGGTGGACCAGGGCGTTTACCTGAAGAACGTGGCCTCGGCCGTGCGCCGCACCCGCGTCCATCCGTGCCTGTCGTTCTATGTATGCTCCAACGAATCGACCTACACCCAGGGCGTTCCCGAACTGATACGGATGCTGGACGGCACGCTGCCCTACCAGATGCAGAGCGAATGCGACGGCGTGCACGACGGCAGCCCCTACAAGACCGTGAACCCGATGAGTTACTATGAGAATACCGCCTCGGAGCGCGGCAGCCGTGTAGACGGCTTTAACCCCGAGTACGGCGCCCCCTGCCTCCCCACAGCCGAGTGCATCAAGGAGATGATGCCCGAGAAGGATTGGTGGCCCATCGGAGGCCCCGTGTGGAACTATATGGAGGGCAACGGCTTCTACAAGATGACCACCCTCTACAAGCAGCTCACCGACCAGTATGGCGAATCGGGCAATATAGACGAATATGCAGAGCGTGCCCAGTTCGTGGGAGCGATGAACTACAAGGGCATCAGCGACGCATGGCGCTACAACATGCTTGACAGCGGCGACCGCTTTACCTCAGGCTACCTGTTCTGGTTCCACAACAGCCCCATCCCGCAGACCCCGAGCCGTATGTGGCACTGGAGCCTGGAGCCCACCGCGGCGCTCTATGCGATGGCCAATGCCGCCGAGCCGGTGCACCCGATTTTCGACTACATCAAGAATACGGTATCGGTTGCAAACGACCTTGTGACCCCCGTGAACGGCTGCAAACTCACCGTTGAGGTCATCGACGTACCGGGCAAGAAGGTCTTCAAGACCGAGGCCAAGGTCGATGTCCCCGCCGAGGCCACCGCCTGCGACATTGTCAAGATACCGTTCCCGGAGAACATCTACCCCGTGCATTTCATCAAACTGCGGCTGTTTGACGCAGCCGGCAAGCAGATCGGCAGCAACTTCTACTGGCGCTCTACCGACGAATACAAGGGTGCCAACACCGTCAGCGGCGCCTGCGCGGGCAGCTTCCAGGCCATCAACAACCTGCCCGAAATCAAGCTGCGCGCCAAGGTCGGCAGCGGCTATGATGCCAATGGCGAACATGTCACCACCGTCGCCCTCAAGAATACCGCCCGCACCGTGGCGTTCTTCACCCGCCTCCAGTGGCTCGACGCCGAAGGCAAGGCGGTGCGTCCGTCGTTCTACAGCGACAACTTCTTCTGCCTGATGCCGGGTGAAAGCCGCACCGTGGACATCAACAATCTCCGCCGCGACCTTCCCGCGGGCACCTACACCCTTGTGGTAGGCGGCTTCCACCAGAAAGAGCAGCGCTTCAAGGTCGAGGTCAAATAGATGAAGCGGCTCTTATCCATAATCTGTCTTGCGCTCGCACTGCTGACGGCTTGCGAGAGCGGCACCGCGCGCCTTAAGAGGGAAATCCGCGAAGACAGGCGGCTTGACGCCGTCGATTCCATGGCGCGGGCGGTGGCCTCCACCGGTTTCAGCGCCGGCAATGTCTACAAGGAGGTATGGATACGCGACTTCAATACCTTTATCGAGCTGTCGCTGGATGTAATGCCCGAGGCGGAGGTGCGTGGCGCGCTCGATACGTTCTTCGATTTCCAGGCGGGGGACGGCAACATCCCCGACGCCTTTGTGGAGGTCGCCACGGCCGATAACCTGGGCTACAAGTACCGCTTCTGCGAGAGCCGTCCCGGCCTCGCCGCACACAAGAACACCGTGGAGACCGACCAGGAGAGTTCGCTGGTGCAGGCTGTGGCGCAATATGTGGCCATCACCGGCAATACCGGCTACCTGGACAAGGCGTTGCCGCATCTTGAAAGGGCTATGGAGTACCTGCGCAACTGCAAGTGGAACGACACCTACGGCCTGATTACCGGGGCCACTACCGCCGACTGGGGCGATGTGCAGCCCGAGCATGGCTGGGGGGTGGAGATAGACCAGAACACCCACTACACCATCGATATCTACGACAACGCAATGTTTGCCCTGGCGCTGGGCGACCTTGCCGACATGTGCCGCACGGCCGGGGACGACTCCGGTGCGGCCCGCTGGCAGGCGCTGCGCGACACCGTGGCCGGCAATATCCGCGAGCATCTCTGGGACTCATCCGCCCAGAAATATATACCACACATCTACCTTAACGGTTCCCCCTTCCCAGAGGATTTCAACGAATCGGAGATCTTCTATCACGGCGGAACCGCCGTCGCCGCCCAGGCGGGTCTGCTGACAGCAGAAGAGATGGCGGCCGTGAACGCGCGCATGGTGCAGAACGTGAAGGATGCCGGGGCGCAGAGCATCGGCTTGACGCTCTATCCCTGCTATCCCGACGGCTTCTTTGCCAATCCGATGATGGGCGCATGGCAATATCAGAACGGTGGCGACTGGACCTGGTTCGGCGCCCGGATGATCCAGGCGCTGGTGCAGTACGGCATGATTCGTGAAGCGTACGAAGAGCTGAAGCCGATGCTGCAGAGGGCACTGGACGACAACGGATTCTACGAGTGGTACCATGTGGACGGAACCCCCGTAGGGAGCGGGACTTACCGCGGCGCGGCGGGCGTGCTCTACAAGGCGAACCGGATGCTGAGAGATTATTCAATTATCAATTAAATAAACGTCAATAATATGACTAACATCTCTAGACGCAAATTCATTCAGGTCGGCGCAGTAAGTGCTGCCGGCGCTATCGCGGCCACCAGCGGCCTCAGTGCAATGGAAGCTATGGATCCCCGCAAGAAGAAGAAAAACGAACCCGCTCCCGCTCCCAAGCCGGAGAAGGTGCGCATGGCCGCCGTCGGCATCGCAAACCGCGGTCGCCAGATTATCCAGGAGTTTGACAACACCGGACTCTGCGAATTCGTGGCGCTCTGCGACGTAGACCCCAAGAGCAAGGAGAGCCAGATGACCATTGCCGAGCATCCCAATGCCAAGGTGTTCACCGACTTCCGCAAACTCTTCGACGAGTATGGCAAAGAGTTCGACGCCGTTTGCATTGCGATTCCCGACTTCTCGCACTTCCCCGTGACCATGCTCGCCCTCAACCAGGGTAAGCACGTCTATGTAGAGAAACCGATGGCCCGCACCTTCTACGAGTGCCAGCTGATGATGGATTGCGCACGCCGCCATCCCAACCTGGCGACCCAGGTGGGCAACCAGGGCCACTCCGAGGCCAATTACTGGCAGTTCAAGGCTTGGCAGGAGGCCGGTATCATCAAGGACGTATACCGCATCGACGCCTTCTTTAACGCATGGCGCCGCTGGTATCCGTACGATCCCAACATCGACCACTATCCCGAGGCAATGCCCGTTCCCGACGGTATGGACTGGAACCTCTGGAACACCACGGCCCAGTTCCACGACTACAACGACAAGTACCATCCCGGCAACTGGCGCGGCTGGTACGACTTTGGTCTGGGTGCCCTCGGCGACTGGGGTGCACATATCATAGACACCTGCCACGAGTTCTTGCAACTGGGTCTGCCGTACGAGATAGACCCCGTGAAGATTACCGGCTACAACGATTACTTCTTCCCCAAGGAGACCACCCTGCGCTTCAAATTCGCGGCCCGTGGCGACATGCCGCCGGTAGATTTGACCTGGTACGACGGCGAGACCAACTTCCCGCCGCTGCCCGAAGGCTACGGCAGCAGGAGCAATGTCCAGAACGATGTTCCCGCCTCCGGCCAGAACGTGCCGGGCGAAGACTCTTCGCTGAGCCCCGGTAAGGTTATCTATGGCAAGAATCTCACATTCCGCGGCGGTACCCACGGCGCTACCCTGCGCATCATCCCCGATTCGGTTGCAAAAGAGATGGAAGGCAAACTCCCCGAGGTTCCTCCGACTCCCTCCAACCACTTTGCAAACTTCCTCAAGGCTTGCAAGGGCGAAGAGAAGACCCGCAGCCCGTTCGAGGTGTTCGGCCCTATGTGCCAGACCTTCTGCCTGGGTATCATCGCCATCCGCACGCAGCGCAAGCTCACCTTTGACAAGGTGTCGGGCACTATCCTGAACGATCCGTTTGCAAACAGCCTGCTCACCGACCGCATGCCTCGCAAGGGTTGGGAGGAGTACTACAAGATGTAAGGCTATATGAAGAGAATAGTATTAGCCATCGCCATCGCTGCGATGAGTGTCGCTTCTTGCTGCTGCCCCCAGGGCAAAAAGTGCGCCGGCACCTGCGACCAGGAGTGCCGGCAGCCCGATTGGGCCAAGTATGCCGAAATGGAGGCTTCTGCAGAACCCAATACCCTCACCGAGGCAGAGCAGGCCGACGGCTGGCAACTGCTGTTCGACGGCAAGTCTACCGAGGGGTGGCAGAGTTCCAAGCCCGTCAACATGGGCAAATTCCCCGAGGGGGGCTGGGGCATAACCGAAGACGGGTTGCTCTATGTGTTTGCCGGTGACGGTGCCGAGAGTGCCAACGGCGGGGACATCATCACCACCCGCAAATTCCGCAACTTTATCCTCAAGGTCGATTTCAAGATGACCGAAGGGGCCAACAGCGGCATCAAGTATTTTGTGGATCCGTTCCTGAACACCGGCGCGGGCAGCTCGATTGGCTGCGAGTTCCAGATTCTGGACGACGACAACCATCCCGACGCCAAGCTGGGTGTGAACGGCAACCGTACCCTGGCCTCGCTCTACGACCTGATTCCCTCGCAGCACGACCCCCTGGATCCCGCTTCGAAGTATGACTGGCTTACTGCAATGATTGTGGTGGACGGCAACCATGTAGAGCATTGGCTCAACACCGAGAAGGTTGTGGAATACGAGCGTAACAACCAGATGTGGGATGCCCTTGTAGACTACAGCAAATACCGCGACTGGCCCAACTTCGGCAACTACGAAGAGGGCTACATCCTTCTCCAGGACCATGGTCATCAGGTTTTCTTTAGAAACATAAAGATTAAAGAATTGTAAATCCCACAAGGCGTAGTACAAGTCCCTCCCCAGGGAGGAGGGACGAGGGTGATTGTAAAACATACGCGATAGTGAATAAGGTGTATGGCATAGGCGAAACGGTTTTGGACATAATCGTTTCGAAAGATGTGGTAGCCGCCAATCCTGGCGGCTCCACTTTTAATTCCATGATATCACTGGGCCGGTGCGGCGCGCAGGCGGTGTTCCTGACCGAATTCGGCGACGACCGGGCGGGACGTTTTATCAAGGATTGCATGGCCGCAAACGGCGTGGACAGCAGTTATGTGAACCTGCTGCCGGTCAAGACTCCGGTGGCGCTGGCGTTCCTGGACGAGAAGAACGACGCCGAGTATATGTTCTACCGGGACAGGCCCGAATCGCGGCCCGGGTTGCGCCTGCCAGACATCCAGCCCGGCGATTTGGTCCTTTTCGGGTCGTTCTACGCCCTGAATCCCGACGTGCGGCACATGGTCCGGCAGTTCTTGCAGCACGCCCGCAGCCGCGGCGCAATCATCTATTACGACATCAACTTCCGCCCTTCGCACCTGAAAGACCTCGACCGCTGCGGGGACGCTCTTTGGCAGAACATCGGGATTGCCGACGTCGTGCGCGGCAGCCACGAAGATTTCCGGGTCCTGTTCGGCATAGAAGATGTCGACGAGGTGATGGCCGGCCCCCTGAAAGGTCGCTGCGACCGTCTCATATTCACCTGCGGCTCGCGGCCGCTGAAGGTCCGCGCCGGAGCGCTCGCCCTCGAATACGAGGTCAAGAAGATTCCCACGGTGAGCACCGTGGGGGCAGGCGACAACTTCAACGCCGGTTTTCTGTTCGGCCTGCTGCGGGAGGGGATTAACCGCGAACAACTCCTTTCCGGTCTCTCTGCCGGGCAGTGGGGGAGGCTCGTGGCCACCGCACAGTCGTTCTCTGCCTCCTGCTGCCAAAGCTCGGAAAACTACGTTACAAAGGAGTTCGCCGGCAGCTTGAGATAATCACTCAGCCGGGTGCGGGTGTCCACCTCCCTCACCGGCATGGGGTGGCAGTAAGCATCATAGCCGCTAAGTCAGGTCAATGGATACAAATAACGCAAAAGAAAAGAGCCCCGGACCGTGGTCCGAGGCTCTGTCTTTATAAAAGTGTTGGGAAAGACTAGTTGAGGGTAATCGGCAGGATGTCGGTAATATCCCAGGCCAGAGAGAGCTGGATCTTTGCCTGGCCGGCAGCGGGAGAGCCGATCGCTGTTCTTGCAACCTGCGCCTCAACGTAAACGAAATCATTATCTACCTGGCCGAAAGCAGTAACCTTGTCTGCAGCACCGTCAGGCACACTGGAGCCAATCGTAGTGCTGATACCGCCCTGCTCCTCTACGCCGTTGACTATCAACAGCTCACCGTCGGCAGCGTCTGCCGTGGCAGCATTCCCCCTGAAGGGATAGAAGTTGGCGCCGGCCTCGCAACCGGGAATGTTCATGCCGGCATAGGTGACGGCCGAGCCGGTAGCCTCATTATTGTCGGTGTCGATGCCGAATGCGATGTAACGCCTCCAGTTATAGGGATACTTGCCGCTTCCTTCGGGACTCTCTGCCTTTGCGCCTTTGATCTTTGAACGTTTGATCTTGAAGTAGAGGTAGAGATTGGCCTCGTCAGAAGCGTACTTGAACACCTTGAAGGAATTGGCCTCTATGCCCTCGATTGCGTCCCAGTCGGAGAGGTTACCATCGATTGTGATCTTGGCGGGAGCCTTCTCTGCGTAGATGTAAACGTCCTTAACCTGGATAGCTTCATCGTTATTGGCATTTGTGGGGATGACGAAGCGGAACCACTTGATGGCTTCGGGATTGAAAGGAGTGCCGTCACCGCCATT